>Ga0335085_10014082_pt1 | contig 11689 bp, 9 predicted proteins | sample Lox_Sample_45_FD_206712 | JGI IMG/M metagenome (GOLD analysis project Ga0335085, IMG submission 206712) | Soil microbial communities from Loxahatchee National Wildlife Refuge, Florida, United States - Lox_Sample_4.5 | ecosystem: Environmental > Terrestrial > Soil > Wetlands | place: USA: Florida...
GGTGCCCCCAGAAGGATTCGAACCTTCGCACCTGGCTCCGGAGGCCAGTGCTCTATCCCCTGAGCTATGGGGGCTCAGCAACGGAGCAAGGCTACCAGTCCGCGGCGGCTCTTGTGACAAGCGTACGGGCAACCCACCGTCTGAGGGCATCTGGCTTAGCAACATACGCCGAAAGGCGGTAGCCTCACCGAGTGTGACGCAAGGTTTGGGGCGGGTACTCGTCGTGGATGACGATGAAGTCATCCGGCAGCTCATCGCGGTCAACCTCACGCTGGAGGGGTTCGACGTGGCGACCGCGGTCGACGGCCAGGACTGCCTCGACAAGGTGCGGGCCATCCAGCCGGACGTGATCACGCTCGACGTGATGATGCCGCGCCTCGACGGCTGGGAGACCGCGATACAGCTCCGCAAGATGCCGGAAGCCGCGCACATCAAGGTCGTGCTGATCACGGCGCGCGCCCAGGAGGACGACATCGCCAGGGGCGCGAACGTCGGCGCCGACGCCTACCTGACCAAGCCGTTCGACCCGGGCGAGATGATCCGGGTGGTCCGCGTGCTGGCCGGCGTCAAGCCCGCCTGACCCCGCTGAGGACGCGTGGCGCGACTGGGCGCAACCGTTCCGCCGCGCCGTCGTCTTAGCAGTTGTGGGGTCCGCCCACGGACTGCGGAAGAGATGACAGCCATGAAGCATCTTGTGTCCCGGATCTGCGTAATCGCCGCGATCACCGGAATCACCGTCGCCACCCTGACCTTCATCGCGGGCACGCCAGGCAGGGCAAGCACGCCAAAAGTGCACAAACCCGCCTGGCACATCATCTTCTCCCGGCCTAACGGCAACGCCACCACCCACTACAACGCCTTCACCGCGGTCGTGGCCACCAGCAGGACCGCCGGCTGGGCGTTCCTGGAGAACGCGCCCTGCGCCTACGAGCGCACCGGCGCCAGGACCTGGAAGAAGGTCCCGTTCCCCGGCAAGCACGGCAACGTCACGCTCGCCGGCGTCGCGCCGGACGGCAAGGGCGCCGTATGGGCCGGCTACTACACCGCCAGCGGCACGCAACTCGACCGGTGGACCGGGGCGAAATGGGAGGTCGCCAAGACCTTCTCCGGTTACCTCAGCGGCCTGACGGTCCTCGCGAGCGACGACGTGTGGGTGTTCGGCGGCAGCGGGCAGCAGCAAAGCCACGGGGTGTTCCATTACAACGGCCGCACCTGGACCGAGGTGGCACGCACTCCGCAGGGCGGCGACGCGCTCAGCGACGCTAATGTCTGGGCGTACCAGGGCCAGACGATCGACCACTTCAACGGCAGGAAGTGGACAGCGTTCCCAAGCGTCAAGTGGACCGTGACAGGCATCAGGGCGCTGTCCGCCACCGACGTGTACGCGACGGGCGACGGCACCGACGCTCCGCACGGCGGACCGATGGTCCTGCTGCACTTCAACGGCCGCGCCTGGAGCCGGATCGTGCTCGCGAAAAACAACACGAGTCCCGTCAGGCAGGGCATTTTCCCTGACGGCAAGGGCGGCCTGTGGATCCCGGCGGGGGACGGCGCGCAGAACCCGGCGCTGCTGCATTATTCGGACGGCAAGCTGACCACGGTGACCCTCCCTGAGCAGGCCAGCTGGGTGCCCACCATCGCTGACTCGCTGTCCCGCATCCCCGGCACCAGCGAAATGCTGGCGGGCGGCGTCCAGTACACGGACGGCAACGAGCGGACGAACTCGGTGGTTCTCCAGTACTCCTAGCGCGAGGCGCCGCCTAGCCTGGGTGCGTGATCACCAGCGACCTGCGCCGCGCGCTAGCCGGCGCGGTCGCCATGGCAGGCCTCCCGCCGGGGGCCGACCCGGGCCTGCGCCCGGCCGGCCAGCCCGGCCGGTACGCGGCGAGCGTGGCGCTGTCGCTCGGCCCCGATCCCCGCGCGATCGCCCGCGTCCTGGCGGCGACGCTCACCGCAGAGCCCTGGATCGATACCGCCGAGGTCACCGGACCCGGCTACCTGACGATCACGGTCACGCGCGACGCCCTCGCCGCCGTGGCGGCCCGGATCACGAGTGCCGGCCCGGCGTGCGCGACGAGTGAAGCGCTGGCCGGCCGGACCGTCGCGGCCCCGCAAGAAGGCGACCCGCTGACCGCCCCCACGTGGGAAAAGGCAAGGGCCGCACTCGCCGCGCAGCTGACCGCCCGTCTCGCGGCCGCGGCGGGGGCGACGGTCGCCGATCCCGGTGCCGCCGAACGGTTGCGCGTTCCACCCCCCGCGCACAGCGACTCGCAACCCGGCGGAGCCCGCAACCGTTCGGACGATTCCCCGTCCGGCCAGGACGCGGACCCGCGGCGGCAGGAGACCCCAGCCACCTCCGGGGGGCTCGGGGGGTCGTCCTACCGGGAGGCCGCGGAGGGGTTCGGGGGGTCGTCCCCCCGGGAGGCACGCGGGGGGTACGGGGGGTCGTCGTCCCCCCGGGAGGCATGCGGGGGGTACGGGGGGTCGTCCCCCCGGAAGGCAACTGCGTTCGCGGGCCGCGATGCCGTCCTGTTCACGCTGGCCAGAGCCATACCCGGCCGCCCGTTGCGGGTCGAGGAGCCGGTAATCGCGAGGCATGTCCCCGGCAATCCCGCCTATGCTGTCCGGTATGCGCACGCCCGAGCCGCGTCCGGGGAGCGCTGGGGAGAGATTGCCGCCCTGCGGTGCCTGCCCGCTGACCCGGCGGAGCTGGCACTGCTGGACGCGCTGTCGTGGCTACCGGAACGGGTCGCCACCGCCGCGCGCCGCGACCGGCCCGACGAGTTCGCCCGCTACCTGGAGGATCTGGCCAGCGTCACCATCGACGTCCTGACTACCCCGCGCGACCCCGGCTGTGCCGCAGACCCGGGGCGAGCGCCGGCTCCGGGAAGTGACAGACTTTCCCTGGCCAGCGCGGCGCGGACCGGTCTTGCCGCAGGGCTTGGGCTGCTCGGAGTGAGCTCGCCTGACCGCCTATGAAGTGATGTCCCCCCGGACCTTGGCCGGGGGGCTACGGGGGCTGGTCCCCCGGAAGGAGACAGCTGTGAGCCGTGTCGCCCACCCGGCTGGCCCCCGGCATGCGGACGTGCTGCCCGCCGACTATCCGCCGGTGCCTCCGGAGGACCTGAACGCGCTGCACCCGGCGATCTGGCCGCGCGGCGCGCACCGGTCCGGCGGCGTGCTCACGCTCGGCGGCATCGACGTCCGTGACCTGGCGGCCGAGTTCGGCACGCCGGCGATGATCATGGACGAGGCGGACGTGCGCGGCAGGGCGCGCGAGTACGTCGACGCGTTCGGCGAGGACGCGCAGGTCTATTACGCGTCTAAGGCCTTCTGCTCCCGTGCCGTGCTCCGCTGGGTCGCGGAAGAAGGTCTCGGCGTCGACGTCTGCAGCGGCGGCGAGCTCGCGGTCGCGCTGTCGGCGGGGATCGACCCGTCGCTGATCACCCTGCACGGCAACAACAAGCTCACCGTTGAGCTCGAGCAGGCGGTGGCCGCCCGCGTCGGGCACATCGTGGTCGACTCTTTCGAGGAGATCGCCAGGCTCGCCTATCACGCGGAGGCGGCTGGTACGCGGCCGCGGGTGCTCGTCCGGGTGACGACCGGGGTCGAGGCGCACACGCACGAGTTCATGGCTACCGCGCACGACGACCAGAAGTTCGGCTTCTCGCTCGCGTCCGGTGCCGCGGACGAGGCGGTCCGCCGCGTGCTCGCGCTGCCGCAGCTTGAGTTCGCCGGGCTGCACTCGCACATTGGCTCGCAGATCTTCGACACCGGCGGCTTCGACGTGGCCGCCCACCGGGTGCTCGAGCTCGCCGCGCGCATCCACGCCGAGCATGGCGTGCACGTCGAGGAGCTCGACCTGGGCGGCGGGTTCGGTATCGCGTACGTGCCCGACGACGACGCGCCGGAGATCAAGACGCTCGCGTCTGGCCTGCGGTCCATCGTGACGTCGCAGTGCCTGGCGCTCGGCATCCCGCAGCCACGGCTGACGATCGAGCCGGGCCGCGGCATCGTCGGCCCGTCGACGGTGACCCTCTACGAGGTCGGCACGATCAAGGACGTCGACGGGATCAGGACCTACGTCAGCGTCGACGGCGGGATGAGCGACAACGTGCGCACCGCGCTGTACGACGCCTCGTACACCTGCGTGCTCGCGTCGCGTTCCTCGGCGGCGCCGCCGATGCTGTCCCGGGTGGTCGGACGGCACTGCGAGAGCGGCGACATCGTTGTCAGGCACTGCTACCTGCCGTCGGACCTCGCGCCTGGCGACCTGCTCGCCGTCGCGGCGACCGGGGCGTACTGCCGGTCGCTCGCCTCGAACTACAACCATCTCCCGCGCCCCGGCGTGGTGGCGGTGGCCGGCGGTGCGGCCCGCGAGATCGTCCGCCGCGAAACGCTTGATGACCTGCTTCGATTGGACGTCGGATGAGCCTAGAAGACAAACCTGGCAAGGTGCTGCGAGTAGCGCTGCTCGGCTGCGGCGTCGTCGGCACCCAGGTCGCGCGGCTGCTCGCCGAGCAGGCCGACGACCTGGCGGTGCGCACCGGCGCGCGGCTTGAGCTGGCCGGGATCGCGGTGCGCAGGATCGCGCACGCACGCCCTGGCGTCGATCAGGCGCTGCTCACCACCGACGCGATGGCCCTGGCCACCAGGCCGGACGTGGACGTCGTCATCGAGGTGATCGGCGGCATCGAGCCCGCTCGCTCGCTGATCCTCGCCGCGATGGAGCACGGCAAGTCCGTGGTCACCGCCAACAAGGCGCTGCTCGCCGAGCACGGCGAGCAGGTCCACGCGGCGTCGCGCGCCTTCGGCGCCGACCTCTATTACGAGGCGGCGGTGGCGGGCGCGATCCCGATTCTCCGCCCGCTGCGCGAGTCGCTGGCCGGCGACACGGTGCACCGGGTGCTCGGCATCGTCAACGGCACCACCAACTTCATCCTCGACCGGATGGACGGTTCTGGCGCGGACTTCGGCGACTCCCTGGAGGAGGCGCAGGCCCTCGGCTACGCGGAGGCCGACCCGACCGCCGACGTGGAGGCGTTCGACGCCGCCGCGAAGGCCGCGATCCTCGCCGGGCTCGCGTTCCACACCCGGGTCACCGCGGCGGACGTCTACCGCGAGGGCATCACCGAGGTGACCGCGGCCGACATCGCCTCGGCGAAGATGCTCGGCAGGACCGTCAAGCTGCTCGCGATCTGCGAACGGTCAGGGGATGGCGTCGCGGTCCGCGTGCACCCGGCGATGATCCCGCGGTCGCACCCGCTCGCCGCGGTCGGCGGCGCGTACAACGCGGTGTTCGTCGAGGCGCAGTCGGCGGGGCAGCTGATGCTCTACGGCGCGGGCGCCGGCGGCACGCCGACCGCGTCCGCGGTGCTCGGCGACGTGGTGGCGGTCGCGCGCAACCGTCTCGCGGGCACCAGGGGACCCGAGCTTTCCACCTACGCAGACCTGCCGGTAAGGCCCATGGGCGATACGCTGACCAGGTATCACGTCTCCCTGGACGTGGCGGACAAGCCGGGCGTGCTGGCCCCGGTCGCCGAGGCCTTCGCCAGCCACGGCGTGTCCATCCAGGCGGTGCGGCAGACGAGCAGAGGCGACGACGCGCTGCTCATCATCGTCACGCACGAGGCGCGCGACGCGGACCTCGCCGCCACGATCGCCGAACTCCAGGCGCTGCCGGTCGTCCGGGCGGTGGCGAGCGTGATGCGGGTCGAAGGAGAGGAAGACCAGTCATGAACCAGGCTGCCGTCACGACCGGGGCGCGCGCGCCGTGGCGCGGCATCATCACCGAGTACGCCGACCGGCTCCCGCTCACCGCGGGGATGACCCCGGTCACGCTCCAGGAGGGCGGCACGCCGCTGCTGCCCGCGCCTGTGCTGTCCGCGCGTACCGGCTGCGACGTGTACCTGAAGGTAGAGGGCCTCAACCCGACCGGCTCGTTCAAGGACCGCGGCATGACGACCGCGATCACCGTGGCCGCCGCCCAGGGCGCGAAGGCCGTCATCTGCGCATCGACGGGCAACACCTCCGCGTCCGCCGCCGCCTACGCGGCGCGGGCCGGCCTGACCTGCGCTGTGCTCGTGCCCAAGGGCAAGATCGCGATTGGCAAGCTGGCACAGGCGCTGGTGCACGGCGCCAAGCTGCTCCAGGTTGACGGTTCCTTCGACGACTGCCTCGAACTGGCGCGCAAGCTGTCCGTCGACTACCCGGTGGCGCTGGTCAACTCGGTGAACCCGGATCGCATCCAGGGTCAGAAGACCGCGGCGTTCGAGATCGTGGACGCGCTCGGCGACGCGCCGGACATCCACTGCCTGCCGGTCGGCAACGCAGGCAACATCACCGCCTACTGGATGGGCTACCAGGAGTACTTCGGCCTGGGCCTGGCCTCGAAGAAGCCGCGGATGTTCGGCTTCCAGGCCTCCGGCGCGGCGCCGATCGTGGACGGCGCCCCTGTCGCGCATCCGCAGACGATCGCGACCGCGATCAGGATCGGCAACCCGGCCTCGTGGACCCTGGCGGAGGCCGCGCGGGACGAATCGGGCGGCCTGATCGACAAGGTCACCGACAGGGAGATACTCGCGGCCTACCGGACGATCGCCCGCGACGAGGCGGTATTCGGCGAGCTCGGCTCGTCCGCCAGCGTGGCCGGCCTGCTCGCCGCCGCGGCGGACGGGCGCATACCCGCCGGCTCGCGGGTGGTCTGCACGATCACGGGCAACGGCCTGAAGGACCCGGACTGGGCCCTGTCCGGCGCGCCCGCCCCCATGACGGTCCCTGTCGACGGCGCGTCGGCAGCGGCCGCGCTCGGCCTCGCGTGATGGGGCCTCGCGCAATGGGAGCAGCCTGAATGGTGCTCGCTGAAGGACCAGTGCTTGTCCGGGTGCCCGCCACGAGCGCGAACCTGGGGCCGGGATTCGACGCGCTCGGCCTGGCGCTCGGGCTGCACGACGAGATCGAGGTACGGGTAGCGGGGTCGGGACTGTCGCTTGAGGTGTCGGGTGAGAGCGCGGACGACGTCGGCGGGGCGGGTGAGCGGCACCTCATCGTCCGTGCGATGCGGGTGGCGTTCGACGCCCTGGGCGTCGCGCAGCCCGAGGGCCTTGCGCTGCGCTGCGTGAACCGCATACCGCACGGACGCGGGCTCGGCTCGTCGGCCGCCGCGATCGTGGCGGGCCTGCTCGCCGCCCGTGCCCTCGCGGGCGCGAGCGTCGCGCCTGGCGACGTGCTGCCGCTCGCCAGCGAGCTCGAGGGTCATCCGGACAACGTGGCCCCGTGCCTGTTCGGCGGGCTGACGATCGCCTGGACTGTCGCAGCTAAGGTCGAAGCTCCCTGGTTGTCTCGCCTAGAGACAGCCGTGGCGGCCGGCGGGCCCGATACGATGGCCGTTCCTGCCATCGGGCCCGCCGACAGCCACAACGGGGGGTCGTCCCCCCGGGGGATCACCGCCGCCCGCGCTGTCCGGCTCGAGCCGCTGCCCGGGGTGCGCCCGGTCGTGTTCGTCGCCCCCGAGCCGGTGTCCACCAAGGTCGCGCGCGGGCTGCTGCCCGCGGCGGTGCCGCACGGTGACGCGGCGCGCAACGCCGGCCGTGCCGCACTGCTCGTCGCGGCGCTGACGAGCAGCCCCGGCGCGCTGCTCGACGCGACGGAGGACTGGCTGCACCAGGATTACCGCGCGCCGGCGATGCCGCACTCGCACGAACTCGTCACCCGGCTGCGGGCGGCCGGGGTGCCCGCGGTGATCTCCGGCGCCGGGCCGTCGGTGCTGGCGTTCCTTGCCGGGAATTCCGCTCGCGATGAAGCTAGCTGGCTGGATTCAATCGCCGCAGAAACGGGTATCGAATGGCGCATAAGCCCGCTAGCCGTCGAGCGACATGGCGCCAGCGTGGCACCCCGTGTTACGAGTGCCCGGTGATGCTGACTCTGCCTCGCCTGGCCGGTTAGTCCCCCTTTTCCGCAACATGGATGGCTGCAAAGGAATGTCGTGGGCGCGTTCGGTGTTAAGCTGGGTGCAGCATCCATAGCCCCGCTGCGGGGCGGGTGCTGTTCATCCACGCGTCGCCTGGGCGGTAACGTATACCTGCCCAGGGATCGGGCTCTTGGCGTTTCCCCAGGAGAGCGGTACGTTCCTCTGAGCGCCACCCCGTGCACGTCTTCACGCCGGCGGCCCCGTCGATGGCCCGCGAAATCGGACAAAAACGACATGCCGGCCGAGATGGCGAGTGTAGTTGCGAGCGTCATGCTCTCGTGAGGGTCTCGCGAGCGATACGGATCGGGTCTGGCTCAGGCGAACCGGGGTCGAGAAGACACCCAGGCGGCCGAGGATCATAATGGAAGGACCATTAGTGAGCGACACCACCGAAGTCCTCAGTGGCGCGGCCCCCGCGTCCGGGGAATCCCCCACCGGTCACCCGGCAGCCGACCCCGCCGGTGCCGCACCACGGTCTTCGGGCCGTAGCGGCGGCGACCTGTCGAAGCTGCTCGTCTCCGACCTGCAGCGGATTGCCCAGGAACTGGGCATATCCGGGACGGGGCGGATGCGGAAGGGGGACCTTGTCGCCGCGATCCAGGAGCGGACCGGCGGGTCGCGTCCCGCCGCGCGCGGTGCCAGCACTAGGGGACGCACTGAGAGCCTCGACCAATCAGCCACGCGGGGCACGTCTGCGGGAGCCGGCGCGCCTCGCCCCCTGAATCAGGACGCTATGGAAGCAGACACATCCGTCCGGCCTGGCATTGGCGAGGCCGCCCCCGTGACGGGCGGCGGCATCGGCGATGCGCCGGCGAGCGCCGGCCGGGCCGGCGTGGGTGAGGCCGTCCGCACCGCTACCGCGACCGCACCCCAGGCGGCAGCCGCTGCCGCCTCCTCCGACCAGCCGTCCGCCGATGCGGGCGACGGGTCGTCGGCCCAGGACGGCCGCCGCGAGCGCAACCGCAACAGGCAGCGCGGCGAGCAGGGCGGCAACCAGCGCAGGGACAACCGCGAGGGCCGGGACGGCAACCGCGAGAACCGCGAGCCGGCGGCGGCGAGCGGCGGCCGCAGCGGCCAGAACAGCCAGAACGCCGGCGCAGGCGGCCAGGGCGGCAGCAGCAGCCGCCAGGACAATCGTCAGGACAGCCGCCAGGACAACCGCGGCGACGACGATGACGACATGCGCGGCGGGCGGCGCGGCCGTGACCGGTTCCGCAACCGCAACAGGCGCCGCGGCGAGCGGCCAGGCGGCGAGCCCGAGGCGGTGATCGGCGAGGACGATGTGCTGATCCCGATCGCGGGCATCCTGGACGTGCTCGAGAACTACGCGTTCGTACGGACGACGGGCTACCTGCCTGGGCCGAACGACGTCTACGTCTCGCTTTCCCAGGTCCGCAAGCACGGGCTGCGCAAGGGCGACATCGTCGAGGGCGCGGTGCGCCAGCCGCGGGACGGCGAGCGCAGGGAGAAGTTCAACGCGCTCGTCCGCCTGGACAAGGTGAACGGCCTCGACCCCGAGGCGTCGGTGCGCCGGCCTGAGTTCTCCAAGCTGGTACCGCTGTACCCGCAGGACAGGCTGCGGCTTGAGACCGACCCGACCAACATGGTCACCAGGATCATCGACCTGATCTGCCCGATCGGCAAGGGCCAGCGCGGCCTGATCGTGTCGCCGCCCAAGGCGGGCAAGACGATGATCCTCCAGGCGATCGCCAACGCGATCACCAAGAACAACCCGGAGTGCCACCTCATGGTCGTCCTCGTGGACGAGCGTCCTGAGGAAGTCACCGACATGCAGCGCACGGTCAAGGGCGAGGTCATCCACTCGACCTTCGACCACCCCGCCGACGACCACACCACGGTCGCCGAGCTAGCCATCGAGCGGGCCAAGCGCCTGGTCGAGATGGGCCACGATGTGGTCGTGCTGCTCGACTCCATCACCCGCCTCGGCCGCGCCTACAACCAGGCGGCGCCGGCCAGCGGCCGCATCCTGTCCGGTGGTGTCGACTCGACCGCGCTCTACCCGCCGAAGCGGTTCTTCGGCGCGGCGCGCAACATCGAGAACGGCGGCTCGCTGACCATCCTGGCGACGGCGCTCATCGAGACCGGGTCCCGGATGGACGAGGTCATCTTCGAGGAGTTCAAGGGCACCGGCAACATGGAGCTGCGGCTGCGCCGCGAGCTCGCCGACAAGCGGCTCTTCCCGGCGGTCGACGTGGACGCGTCGTCCACCCGTAAGGAAGAGATCCTGCTCGCACCGGATGAGCTCAAGATCACCTGGCAGCTCCGCCGGGTGCTGCACGCACTCGAGCCGCAGCAGGCGCTTGAGCTGCTCATGGAGCAGCTGCGCAAGACCCGCAGCAACGCCGAGTTCCTGATGCAGGTCCAGAAGACCACGCTGGGCGCCGAGCGCGACCGCTAGGAAGCCAGACGGCGGGAATTCGCAGGCTCCCAAGGGCGCTACTATGTACTGTCCCTTGGGAGCTGCTAACTGCCGAGTGACAGCCGCCCGCAGCATTTGTCGGCGCGGGCGGGCCTGATAGGATCGCGGTTTTTGCGATCAGGCCCGCATGCGCGGACACCGGGGGTCCGGGGGTCGTCCCCCGGGGAAACAGAGCGCGGTTCCGGTTCACGTCGATGCCCGTAAGGGCGCTCCCACGGTGAGCATGACGACCCGGCGGCCGCTTGAGGCAAGGAGCCAGCAGCAAATGAAGCCTGAGATTCACCCGGCCTACGAGGCCACCACCGTGACCTGCGGGTGCGGCAGCACATTCGTGACCCGGTCCACCGCGAAGGACGGCGTCATCCACACCGACGTCTGCTCGAATTGCCACCCGTTCTACACGGGCAAGCAGAAGATCCTCGACACCGGCGGCCGGGTGGCCCGCTTCGAGGCCCGCTTCGGCAAGGGCAAGGTCCAGGGGACCGCCGGCAAGGCCGGCAAGAAGTAGTCATGCTCAAGCGCCCGCGTGCCCCGAACGGGGACGCGGGCGCTTCGCTATGTTGGCTACGAGCATCACCCCCCTTGCGCGGGGGTTGCAGGGGGGCGTCCCCCCGCAGGCAATACAGGGAGGTCTTGGTTCCTTTGTTCGAGAAGCTAGCCGATCTGGCCAGCGAGCATGCGGAGCTTGAGCGTGCACTCGCCGATCCCGGCGTGCACGCGGACCAGGATCAGGCCAGGACGCTCGCCAAGCGCTACGCCGAGCTGACCCCGATCGTCAACGCCTTCCGCGAATGGCAGCAGACGAACGAGGACGAGCAGGCAGCCCGTGAGCTCGCGGAGGAGGACTCCGCCTTCGGCCAGGAGGCCGAAGATCTCGCGAAGCAGCGCGAGGAGCTCGAGGAACGCCTGCGGAAGCTGCTCGTGCCCAAGGACCCGAACGACGAGCGCGACACGATCGTCGAGGTCAAGGCGGGCGAGGGCGGCGAGGAGTCCGCGCTGTTCGCCGGCGACCTGCTGCGCATGTACCAGCGCTACGCCGAGCGGCGCGGCTGGAAGACGGAGATCATCGACTCCACGCTGACCGGCCTCGGCGGCGTCAAGGACGCCACGATGGCGGTCAAGGCGGGCAGGGGCGGCAACGGCGCCTGGTCACGGCTGAAGTACGAGGGCGGGGTGCACCGCGTGCAGCGGGTCCCGGTCACGGAAAGCCAGGGCCGCATCCACACGAGCGCCGCGGGCGTGCTCGTGACCCCGGAGGCCGACCCGGTGGACGTGCAGGT
>Ga0335085_10014083_pt1 | contig 11689 bp, 13 predicted proteins | sample Lox_Sample_45_FD_206712 | JGI IMG/M metagenome (GOLD analysis project Ga0335085, IMG submission 206712) | Soil microbial communities from Loxahatchee National Wildlife Refuge, Florida, United States - Lox_Sample_4.5 | ecosystem: Environmental > Terrestrial > Soil > Wetlands | place: USA...
CTCGATGCCGGAATCGCGCTCGGGTACGTCCCCGCCGAGCACGCCGGAGTGGGCACCGCCGTCACGATCGACGTGCGGGGCAAGCCGCGCGGCGCGCGCGTCGTCAGGAAGCCGTTCTATTCGCGAGAGGAGAAGCCGTAGTGGCTGCAGGCGAGTCGTATCCCGACGATCTTTCGTATCACCCCGAGCACGACTGGGCGCGGTTCGAAGGCGACGAGGCGGTGCTCGGCGTCACCTGGTACGCCCAGGATTCGCTCGGCGAGCTCGTGCACTACGAGCCCCCCGACGAGGGGTCGTCGGTCGTCAAGGACGAGAGCTACGGGGAGGTCGAGTCGGTCAAGGCGGTCTCCGAGCTCATCTCGCCGCTCTCCGGCGAGGTCGTCGAGGTCAACCAGGCGGTCGTCGACGCGCCCGAGACCGTGAACGAGGACCCGTACGGAGCCGGCTGGCTGATCAGGATCCGCATGACGAACCCCGCCGAGCGTGACCAGCTGCTCGCCGCGGCGGCCTACCGCAAGCTGCTCGAGGAATGAGCTATCTCTCGCTCACCGACGCCGATCGCGAGGCGATGCTGTCGGCGATCGGCGTCGAGAGCATCGAAGAGCTCTTCCGCGACGTCCCCGAGGGCGTGCGCCTGCGGCGCGACCTCGAGCTCGCGCCGGCGCTCTCCGAGGCGGAGCTGCAACGCCACCTGAGCGAGCTCGCGGCGCGCAACGTGGCCGACGAGGTGTGCTTCCTCGGCGCCGGCATCTACGACCACCACGTCCCCGCGGTCGTCGACGCGATCCTCCAGCGCGGCGAGCTCCTCACCGCGTACACGCCGTACCAGCCGGAGATGAGCCAGGGCGTCCTGCAGGCGATCTTCGAGTACCAGACCGCGATCTGCGAGCTGACGGGGATGGACGTCTCGAACGCGTCGGGCTACGACGGGACGACGGTCGCCGCAGACGCCTGCTTCGTCGCCAAGCACGCGACGGGCCGCGCGCGGATCGTCGTCACGGAGGCGACGAACCCGCAGGTGCGGCAGGTCGTGAAGACGTACGCGCCGGGCTTCGGTCTCGAGGTCGTCGAGATCCCGCACGAGGACGGCGTCACCGAACCGGACCGCGTGCGGGAGGCCGCCGGCGAGGCGGCCGCCGTGCTGTTCCAGCACCCGAACTTCTTCGGCTGCCTCGAGCCCGCGGCCGAGCTGGCGGCTGCAGCCAACGACGCCGGCGCGCTCCCTGTCGCGCACGTCGACCTCGTCTCGCTGGGCGTCCTGGAGCCGCCGGGCGCATACGGCTGCGCGCTCGCGATCGGCGAGGGGCAGTCCGCCGGCAACGCGATGAGCTACGGCGGTCCGCACTACGGCTTCCTCGCCTCGCGCGACGACCTCGTCCGGCGCCTTCCCGGCCGCATCGTCGGCGAGACGGTCGACACGGAGGGCGAGCGCGGCTTCGTCCTGACCCTGCAGACGCGCGAGCAGCACATCCGGCGCGAGAAGGCGACGTCGAACATCACGACGAACCAGACGCTGCTCGCGCTCGCCGGGCTCGTGCACCTGAGCCTGCTCGGGCCGAACGGCCTACGCGAGCTGGGGGAGACCTGCCTCGCGCTCGGCGCCTACGCGAAGGCGAGGCTCGTCGACGCCGGGCTCGAGCTCGCGTTCCCGCAGCAGCACACGTTCAAGGAGTTCGTCGTCCGCACCGGGCGCGACGCCAGAGAGGCGCTGAAGGCCGCGCGCGCCAACGGCATCTACGCCGGCTATCCGCTCGGGCGCGACTACTCGGGCCTCGGCGATTCGCTCCTCGTGGCCGTGACGGAGAAGCGGACGGTGGCGGAGATCGACCGGCTTGCGGAGGCGCTGGGATCGTGAAGCTGATCTTCGAGAAGTCGCAGCCCGGCCGCCGCGGTCTCGCAGTCCCGCGGCCCGACCTGCCGGTCCCGGAGCTGCCGGCCGAGCAGCGCCGCTCGATGCCGCCGCGGCTGCCCGAGGTCGCTGAGCCGGAAGTGCTCCGCCACTTCACCGAGCTCTCGACGCGCAACTTCGGGATCGACACCGGCTTCTACCCGCTCGGCTCGTGCACGATGAAGTACAACCCGCGGATCAACGAGCGGCTCGTCGGGCTTCAGGGCTTCGCGGGCCTGCACCCGCTCGTCGAGGACGACGCCGCGCAGGGCGCGCTCGAGCTCGAGTGGGAGCTGCAGGAGATCCTGCGCGAGCTGACCGGCCTCGACGCCGTCAGCCTTCAGCCGGCGGCGGGAAGCCAGGGCGAGCTGACCGGCCTGATGCTGTTCCGCGCGTACTTCGACGACCGTGGCGAGGGTGGCGTGCGCCGCAAGATCGTGATCCCCGATACGGCGCACGGCACGAATCCGGCCAGCGTGACGATGGCCGGCTACGAGCTCACGCCCGTGAAGACGGACGCGCGCGGCAACATCGACCTCGACGACCTGCGGGGCAAGGTCGACGGCGCCACGGCCGGGCTGATGCTGACCAACCCGTCGACACTCGGCCTGTTCGACGAGAACATCGAGGAGATCGCCCGGACGTTCCACAGCGCCGGCGCGCTCATGTACTACGACGGCGCGAACCTGAACGCGGTGTGCGGCATCTCGCGGCCCGGCGACATGGGCTTCGACGTCGTCCATTTCAACCTGCACAAGACGTTCTCGCAGCCGCACGGCGGCGGCGGCCCCGGGGGCGGGCCGATCGCGGTGCGCGCCTCGCTCGAGCCCTACCTCCCCGTTCCCGTCGTCGCTCGCAGTGGGTCGGCGTTCCGGCTCGACTACGACCGGCCGAAGACGATCGGCCGGGTCAGGGCGTTCAGCGGCCCGTTCGGGGTCTTCGTCCGCGCGTATGCGTTCATGCGCTCCTACGGCCCGACGCTCCGGGAGATGAGCGAGGTCGCCGTCCTGAACGCGAACTACCTGCTCGCGCGGCTCAAGGAGGCGTACGACCTTCCGTTCGACCGCCTCTGCATGCACGAGTTCGTGCTCAGCGCGCGCACGCTCAAGCGCGAGCACGGCATCACGGCGAACGACGTCGCGAAGCGCCTCATGGACTACGGGTTCCATCCACCGACCGTCTACTTCCCGCTCGTCGTCCCCGAGGCGCTGATGATCGAGCCGACCGAGACCGAGGCGAAGGAGACGCTGGACGCCTTCGTCGACGCGATGCTGGCGATCGCACGCGAGGCGGCGGACAGCCCCGAGCTCCTCCGCGAGGCGCCGCACGACCGGCCGGTCCGGCGCCTCGACGAAGTCCGGGCGGCCAGGGACCCCGTTCTGCGCTTCGGCTTCGGCGTAACGAATGAGCCCTCTCCCGAGTCGGTAGGAGCGAGACAAGACGACGAAAGGGAGATTGCTTGAGCAACAGAGTTGTCAAGAGCGACGCCGAGTGGAAGGCCGAGCTGAGCCCCGAGGCCTACCGCGTCCTGCGGGGGAAGGGGACCGAGCTGCCGTTCACCGGTGAGTACGACCACGTCTTCGAGCCGGGCACGTACCACTGTGCGGGCTGCGGCGCGGAGCTGTTCCAGTCCGAGGCGAAGTACGACTCGGGGTGCGGCTGGCCCGCGTTCTTCGCGCCCGCGGACGGGGACGCCGTCGACGAGGAGGTCGACTCGAGCCACGGGATGGTGCGTACCGAGGTGCTGTGCGCGTCCTGCGGCGGCCACCTCGGCCACGTGTTCGAGGACGGCCCGCATCCGACGGGCCTCCGGTACTGCATCAACTCGGCCGCGCTGAACCTGGAGGAGAAGTAGTTCCGACCCGGCGGGACCGGCAGGGGCCCGACCTCGGGTCGCAGTACCGGTCGGTGATCTTCACCCACGACGACGGGTAGCGGGCAGCGGCCGAGGCCTCGCGCGAGCGAGTCCAGGCGCGGCTCTCGCGGCCCGTCGCCACCCACACCGAGGACGCTCCCTCGTTCTGGGAGGCCGAGGACTACCACCGGCAGTACCCGGAAAAGCGCGGTCTCGCGAGCTGCACGCCGCGGCTCGCGGCGGCCGCCGCCCAAAAGCTCCTCAAGCCCGGCGGCCGGGCAGCCGATGATCTCGACCGGAATGTCTTCGGTCGACTATCGGCTGCTCGAACGCTGGGAAGCCGCCCAGCGGTGGCGGCGCCGTGCCCGCGAGCACGACGCCCAGGACGACCGTGTCGAGGAGCTCCTCGCCCGCGCGCTCCGCCACCTCGACCGCCGCCGTGCCGAGACGGGGTCGTCGATCGTCCGCCGGCTCGAGCTCGACGACCGCTGAGCGGTCACCACTCGCTCAGCGAAGTGCGTCCTCGAAGCGCGGATCGTCGCGTACGGCGCCGAGGTCATCGTCGGTGCGGGCCTGCTCGCGGAACGGCGGGAACAGCTCGACGGATCGCCGAAGGTGGTCGAACGTCTCGTCGTCGATCTCGCCGGCGAGCGTCGCGAAACAGGCGTAGTTGTAATGGAGGCCCGGCTGGTCGGGCGTGCGCTCGAGGCCGTCACGGACCGCAGCGAGGGCGTCGGCGTAGCGCTGCTCGCCGTAGGCGGCCATCGAAGCGGTCTGGAACGGCCACGCCTCGCCCCAGTCCAGCCCCTGGTAGGCCTGCCCGGCGGGCGCGCCGACGGCGAGGACGGTTGCGTTCCCGGTCGCGCGTCGCTTCGACTCCGGCGGGACGAACAGATAGCTCCCCGCCGGCGCCTCGACCGTCTCGCCGTCGATCTCGAACGTCGCGGTGCCGTCGAGGACGATGTACAGCTCCTCCTGACCCGATCCGGCCTCGTCGTGCTCGTTGATCAGCGTCCCGTCTTCGCCGGTGGCGAAGGCGTTGACGCCGAACGCGTGGATTCCGAGATGCTCGCGAACCGGGATGTTCCTGCCGCGTCGCTCGATCTCGTCGAGGCGCGCCATGTGCCACTTCGGGTTGTCGCCCACCCGGTCACCTCCATTTGCGCAGGTCGCGACGGAGGTTCGATCGTATCGACGCCGGCTCAGGCGGCAGCGAGCTGACCGCAGGCCGCCGCGATGTCCCGCCCGCGCGTCAGGCGCACGGTCGCCGGCAGCCGCGCCGCATCCAGCACCGCCTTGAACCCGGCGATGCGGTCGCGCGGCGAGCCCTCGTAGATGCCCGTCGGGTTGTAGGGAATGAGGTTCACCTTGAAGACGGAGCGGTCGAGCACGTTCGCCAGCGCGGCCGCGTGCTCGTCGGAGTCGTTCACGCCGTCGAGCATCACGTACTCCACGAACACCTTCCGCCGTCGCAGCTCGAAGTAGCGGCGGCACTCGGCGAGGACGTCCTCGAGCGGGTAGCGGTCGTTGACGGGCATCAGCTCGCTGCGGAGAGCGTCGGGGGCTGCGTGCAGGCTCAGTGCGAGCCGGATCGGCTCGGTGACCTCGTCGACGAAGCGTGTGAGCCCGGGGAGCCAGCCGACCGTCGAGATCGTCGTCCGCCGGTGCGTGACGCCGAGGTCGGGCAGCCGTCGGGCGGCGCCGAGCACCGCATCGAGGTTGAGCATCGGCTCGCCCATCCCCATGAAGACGGCGTGGTCGATCGGCTCGCGACGGCGGAAGTGCAGCGTCTGGTCGAGGATCTCCCACGCGTCGAGGTTGCGCCGGAACTGCATCTGCCCGGTCGCGCAGAACGTGCAGGTGAGCGGGCAGCCGGACTGGGACGACACGCACACGGACCGGCGGCCGTCCCGGTAGCGCATCAGAACGGCCTCCACCGGATGGCCGTCACGCGTCCGGAACAGCGCCTTGACCGTCCCGTCGCTCGAGCGCGCCTCCTGCTCGAGCGCGAGCGTCGAGAACGGCGCGAGCTCGGCGAGCCGAGAACGGGCCGCGGCCGGCAGGTTCGTCATCTCGTCGTACGACGATGCGCCGCGCGCCGCCCATTCCCACACCTGACGTACCCGGTAGGACGGCTCGCTCTCGAGGACCTCGGCGACGACGTCGAGGTTCATTGCTGCCTCAGCCAGGCGACGACGTCTTCGGCGTTCCGGTCGGGTGGAAAGACCGGGTAGAAGACCTTGACGATCGAGCCTTCCTCCGCAACGAGCGCGAGGCGCTTGTAGAGGGTCATCCCGGCGATCTCGAACGTCGGCAGGTCGAGCGTGTCGCGGAGCACGAGGCCCGGATCGGCGATCACCGGGTACGGGATGTGCGTCCGCTCCGCGAACTCGACCTGCTCCGGCCGCGTCTGCGCCGAGACGCCGGCGACGCGCGCGCCGAACGAGCCCAGCTCGTCCAGGTGGTCGCGGAAGCCGCACGACTGCGGCGTGCAGCCGCGCGCGCCGGGAGTCGCGTCCCACCCCCCGGGCGGCTCGACGCCTGGCGTTCCCGTGCGCGGGTAGACGTAGAGGACGAAGCGGCCGGCCGCGAGGTCGGCGAGGTCGACCGGCCCCTGCGACGACTCGAGGCGGACGGCGGGGATCGACGAGCCCGGGAGGTGGTCGGCGCCGCCGTCGTCGACCGGCGCCGGCAGGCCGGACGGGAGCGAGTACGGGTCGAAGGCCATCCGCGGCCAGTGAATCACGCGGAACGCGGGTGCGGCGGCGGCTAGATTCCGGTGCGGTGATCGATCTACGCTCCGACACGCAGACGCGGCCGTCGCAGGGGATGCGCGAGGCGATGGCGTGGGCCGAGGTGGGCGACGAGCAGGAGCGCGAGGACCCGACGGTGCTCGCGCTCGAGCAGCGTGCTGCGGCGCTGCTCGGGCACGAGGAGGCCGTCTACCTGCCGACCGCGACGATGGGCAACCAGATCGCGCTCTCGATCCTCGGCGAGCGGGGCACCGAGTTGGTCGTCGAGGAGACCGCGCACATCATGGTCTCGGAGCTCGGGGGCGCGGCCGCGTACTCGGGGCTGCAGACGCGCGGCCAGCCGGGCTACCGCGGCCGGCTCTCGCCGGAGCAGGTCCGCGCGACCACGCACGCCGACGGCAGCTTCCACACGCCGCGCACCTCGATCGTCGCGCTCGAGAACACCCACAACACGGCGGGCGGCACGGTGTGGCCGGTCGACGAGCTGCGGGCGGTCGTCGAGACCGCGCGCGAGCTCGGCGTCAAGGCCCATCTCGACGGTGCGCGGCTGCTCAACGCGGCAGTCGCGCAGCAGGTCGCGCCGGCCGAGCTCGCGGGGATGTTCGACACGACGACGCTCTGCCTGTCGAAGGGTCTCGGCTGCCCGCTGGGCGCGGTGATCGCCGGCTCGAGCGAGCTGATGCAGCGCGCGCGGCGCGAGAAGCATCGCTTCGGGGGCGCGATGCGCCAGGCCGGGATCGTGGCGGCGGCCGGCCTGTACGCGCTCGACCACAACGTCGAGCGGCTCGCCGACGACCACGCCCGCGCACGCCGGCTGGGCGAGGGCTGGGCCGAGGCCGGGCTCCCGGTCGACCTCGAGCTCGTCGAGACGAACTTCGTCCAGGTGAACGTCGGCGCGCTCGGCCTCGGCGAATGGGAGGCGGTCGGGCTCCTGCGCGACGCCGGTGTCCTCCTCTCGCGGACGATGAAGCCCGGCGTGCTGCGTGCGGTCACCCACCTCGACGTCGACGACGACGACGTCGACCAGGCGCTGCGGCTCGTCCCCGAGGCGCTCGGCACCGGTGTCCGAGCAGCCTGACGCGCTCGCCTCCGCGCTCGACCGGCTGATCGCCGAGCGCCAGGCCGACCGGCTGCCGTCGGTCGCCGCGGCCGTCGTGCGCAAGGGCGAGCTCGTGTGGAGCGGCGCCGTCGGCACCGCCGACTACGACGAGGGGCGCGCTGCGACGGCCGGCACGCAGTACCGCGTCGGCTCGATCACGAAGACGTTCACGGCGACTGCGATCATGCAGCTGCGCGACGCCGGCAGACTCGAGCTCGACGACCGGCTCGACCGGCATCTCGACGGCATCGCGAACGGCACGCCGACCATTCGTCGCCTGCTGTCCCACCTCTCGGGCCTCCAGCGCGAGGCGGGGGAGATGTTCGTCGACGGATCGTCACCGACCGAGGACGAGCTCATCGCGTCGATGCAGTCGGTGGAGCTCGTGCTGCCGCCGGCGGAGGCGCACCACTACTCGAACCTCGCCTTCGCGCTGCTCGGGCAGGTCGTCGCGCGTGTGAGCGGCGAGCGCTACACGGACTACGTCGACGAGCGGATCATCCGCCCGCTCGGGCTGACGCGCACGACCTGGACACCGAGCGCGCCGGCTGCGCAGGGCTATCTGGTCGACGAGTTCGCACGGACGGTGTGGCGGGAGCCGAACCTCGACCTCGGTGCGACATCGGCGGCGGGGCAGCTCTGGTCGACGCCGGAGGACCTCGGCCGCTGGGCGACGTTCCTGGCCCGCGGCGCCGACGGCGTGCTCGACGCCTCGACGCTCGAGCAGATGTGCTTCCCGCAGGTCATGTACTTCCCCGACCGCTGGGTCCTCGCGTGGGGTCTCGGGCTGATGCTCGTCAACGAGGAGGGCGTGATCTACGCGGGGCACGGGGGAGCGATGGCCGGCCACCTCTCCGGCGTGTACGTCGACCGCAAGACCGAGATCGGCGCTGCGGCCGTGACGAACTCGGGCTCGCGCGGCGACATGGACATGACGGCGATCCAGCTCGCCGCGAAGACGGCCGAGCTGTGGCCCGAGCCGATCGAGGAGTGGCGCCCCGAGGACGACCCCGGCGCGGCGCGGGCGCTCCTCGGCCACTGGTGGTCGGAGGGGAGCGAGTTCGTGTTCTGGTGGGAGGGCGGCACGCTCAAGGCCCGTGTGGTCGGTGCGCCGCCGGGACGCGGCGAGACGACGTTCGAGCGTGACGGCGACGGCTGGCGGGCCGCGGCCGGGCGCGAACGCGGCGAACGGCTACGGGTCGACGGCGACCGCCTGATCTGGGCCGGCTACGAGTTCACGCGCGCGCAGCAGCCGTTCCCCGGCGGCGGTCAGACGGCCGCGTAGACCGCGACCACGCCCCCGTAGAGGGCGACGAGCAGCACGCCCTCCCAGCGCCTCGAGCGCCCGTCCCAGATGACGATCGTCGCGAGCGCTGCCGCAGCCGCCATCGTCGACAGCTCGACCACGCGGAACGAGAGCGGCAGCGAGGCCCCGACGAGCGGCGAGATCAGCGCGATCGCAGGGGCGACGAAGACCGCGACCTGCATCGACGAGCTGATCGCGATCTCCGTCGCAAGCTTGATGTTCCCGCGATGGGCGATCACGACGGCGCCGCCATGCTCCGCCGCGTTCCCGACGATCGCGACGATCACGGTCGCGACGAAGAACTCGCTCAGCCCGAGCGAGTCGCCGAACCCGCGCAGCGAGTGCACCAGGATCTCCGAGATCCCGGCCGTCGTGATGGTCGCAATCGCGAGCAGGATGAGCGCCCGCCGCATCGACCACGCTCCGGCGCGCGGCTCGTGCCGCTCCTGCTCGCGATGGATCCGCAGGTTGCGCACCGTGATCACGATGTACGCCGCGAGCAGGACGATCGAAACGGGGATGGTGATCGCGTAGAGCTGGTCGTGGTCGAGCGAGTGACGCCACGCGGGAACGGATGGGATCAGCAGGAGCGCGACGGCGCCCAGGACGGTCACGAGCTGGAGGCGCAGCGAGCGTGTGTCGACGTCGCCGTCGCCGCCGGCGATCATCGCCGCTCCGAGCACGAGCAGGATGTTCGAGACGACCGACCCGGTCAGCGAGCCGCGCACGACCTCGGGCAAGCCGTCGCTCACCGCGAAGAGCGCGATGATCAGCTCGGGGGCATTCCCGAAGCTCGCGTTGAGGAATCCGCCGACGCCGGCTCCCGTGTGCTCGGCGGCCTGGTCCGTCGCCTCGCCGATCAACCAGGCGAGCGGGATCAGTGCGAGCGCGGACAGCACGAACAGCGTCGTCGGGTCGGCGTGCACGACATAGCGCGCGAGGAAGGCAACGGGCGCGAGGGCGAGTGACGACCAGAGGATCCGCCGCGCCACGTGGGTAGCGTAGTTGGTTGGTGCTGCGGGCAGTCTCGTTCGACTGGAACAACACGCTCGTTCGCTTCTCGTGGGACGACGACCGTGTCGCGCCGGCTCACCGCGCTGCGCTCGGCCGCGACGATCCCGTGTTCACGGCCCGGTGGCGGGAGGCGATGTTCGGCGACCACGGCTATCGGCCGTACGCAGAGCTGCTCGCCGAGCTCGGCATCGAGGATCCGGACGCGTTCATCGACGCCGAGCACGAGGTGTGGCGTCCCGCGCACGAGGTGCTGGCTGCGGCTCAGGCGCTCCTCGATGCGCTGCACTCGCTCGGTCTGAAGACGGGGATCGTCGCCAACTCGTGGCCGGACCCGGGGCGTGTGCTCCGCGCTGATGCCGCGAGCTTCGGGCTCGCCGACCGCCTCGACGAGATGGTCTTCAGCGAGGAGGTCGGCGTCCGCAAGCCGGACCCCGAGATCTACCGCATCTGGTGCCGGCGGCTCGGGATCGAGCCCTCGGAGGCGATGCACGTCGGCGACAACCTCGAGGCCGACGTCGCCGGCGCGCGCGCGGCCGGCCTCGTGGCGGTCCAGGCGCTCTGGTTCGCCGCCGACGACCGCCCGGCGGCGATCGAGCCCGACATTCGCGCGTTCACGCCGATGGACGTTCTGAATGCAGCCCGGCGACTAGCGCTCGCGGGCCGCTAAGTCAAGTCTTGCGAGTGTCCGGCGACGTTCGGACAATGCACACATGACACCGGAGCAGATGGTCGCACCGGCGCTGCCGCTCCATCCACAGGACGAGATGGAGTGCCGCCGCTGCGGCGTCCACTGCGACAAGGTGGTCTACCCCGGTGCATGCCTGGAGCGGACGTGTCCATTCGTCTACTCCTACGAGGCTTGGGGCCACACCTACGTCGGCTGCATGCAGAAGGTCTTCGACGTCGAGATCGATCTGGACATGCTCCGCGCGGCCGAGCGGCGTCGTCCCGGGTTCGGCGCCATCCGTGCGGTGCGGCGCCCGCTGCCGATGTGCCGCGCCGAGATCGAGCAGACCTACGAGTCGCGGCTCGACGAGCTCGGCTGCATCAACCCCGAGTTCTCGGAGCTGCCCGTCGGCGTGCCGACGTTCCGGGTGTTCGCCCGGATCACGGCCGGCTGAGCAGTGCGTCCACGCGCCGCCGGCGCAGCGCTCGCACCAGCAGGTAGGCGAGCCCACAGAGGACGAGCAGCGGCAGGCCGAACGCGACCGCGTAGACCGCGCCGATCCCGGCCCAGTAGGCGGCGACGCCGATCCCGTGCAGCGGCCCGTGGCCGTGACGGGCGGGTGCGGGCGGCGGGGGCGTCGCCACGTGCAGCCGCACCGTGGCGAGCTGCGCCGTGCGGATCGTGGCCGCCTCGCCGCGCTGCAGCCGCTGCACCTGGGCGGTCAGCGCGGCGATCGCACGGTCGCGAGCGGTCGACTGCGGCTGGGCGCGCAGCACGGCGAGCTCGCGTTGCAGCCGCGCGATCTGGCGGTCGGTTGCATCCAGGCCTGCCTGGAGGTCCTGGATGTCGACCTGCTCGGAGGTGATCGTCCCGAGCTGCGACAGCCGCGTCACCGCTTCCTGCACGTTGCGGCGCGGGATGCGGAGCACGAGGTCGGCCGCGCCGGTCTTTCCCGCCGCCGAGGCGTGCACCGAAGCCGGGTGGCCGCCGAGCGCGCTCGTGATCCGCAGCGCCTGCTTGACGGCGGTCGAGACCGCGCCCGGCGAGTCGACGCGCAGGCCGATCGTTGCGCCGTAACGCTGGACACGGGTCGAGGACGGGGCCGGG
>Ga0335085_10014085_pt1 | contig 11687 bp, 12 predicted proteins | sample Lox_Sample_45_FD_206712 | JGI IMG/M metagenome (GOLD analysis project Ga0335085, IMG submission 206712) | Soil microbial communities from Loxahatchee National Wildlife Refuge, Florida, United States - Lox_Sample_4.5 | ecosystem: Environmental > Terrestrial > Soil > Wetlands | place: USA...
GCCTTGCGCACGGGCAGCCGCAATGAATTAGGGAAGCCGCGTGCGCTGGGTATTGTGGCTGTTGGGACTGTTCGCGCTTGCGGTTGCGTTTGCGATGCTACTGCATTTCGACAGCGGCAATGTCATCATCGTGATGCCGTCGCGCCGCATCGAACTGTCGCTCAATCTGTTCATGCTGCTCGCCGTGACCGGCTTTGCGGCGGTCTATCTGTCGCTGCGTTTCGTGTTTGCCGCGCTGCAGTTGCCGGCACGGGTGCGCGCCTATCATGAGCGCCGCCGCCGCGACAAAGCGCGTAATGCGCTGCTTGAGGCGTTGCACGCGTTTTTCGAGGGGCGCTTTGGTCGCGCCGAGAAGGCCGCCGCCGGGGCAATGGAACTCGATGAAATGCCGGCGCTCGGCGCGGTGCTCGCGGCGCGCGCCGCGCACGAGCTGCGCCGCTTCAGGGAGCGCGACGGCTACTTGGCACGCGCGGAGAAGCTCGCGCCCGACGACGCGGCGATGCGCATCGTTGCACAGACCGAAATGCTGCTCGAGCAACGGCATTTTCAGGAGGCGTTGTTGCTGCTCAAGGCGCTGCCGAGCAAGCACACCGCTGCGCTGCGGCTCGAGCTCAGGGCACAGCAGCAGGCGCGCAACTGGGAGCAGGTGCTGATGCTGATTGATCAGCTCGAAAAACGCGATGTCTTCGATGCGGAGCATGCCGCCGACCTGCGCTGCTATGCCTATGCCGAGAACCTCAAGCGCAATGCGCTCGACCGCCAGGCGCTCGAAGCGGGCTGGCAGAAAATCCCGTCGCGGTTGCGGCGCGACAACCACATCGCGGCGGCGGCTGCGCAATGTTTCATTCTGCTCGGCGGCTGTGCACAGGCAACCACGATCCTTGAGGCGAGCCTCGAAGAAAATTGGGATCCGGAACTGCTCAATCTCTATGCCGAATGCGAGGGGCTCGACATCGTGCCGCGCATCGAGCGTGCCGAAGCCTGGCTCAAGCAACACCCGCAGGATGCGGCGTTGCTGCGTTCGCTCGGCCGGCTCTGCACGTATCAGCAGTTATGGGGCAAGGCGCAAAGCTATCTCGAAGCGAGCATTGCGGTCGAACCGTCCTATGCCACGCATCTCGAGCTCGCGCATCTGCATGAAAAATTCGGCCACAGCGATGCCGCGCGCGCACATTACCGGATCAGTCTCGAGTTGGCGGTTGAGCAGTTGAAGCAGATCAGCAAAGGTCAGCGCAAGACGGCGATGTCCGTTTGATTGCGCGGCAGCAATTCGACGTGCCGCTCATAAGTTCCGATAATTCCCGTCACTCTCAGCATTTGCCCCGCACGAAAGCCGCTAACATCAATCCTGGCCGAGGGCGTGACGAATACCAACAGCGTTCCCGAGCCATCGTCAAGATAGATTTTCCATCCCCAAGGCCGATCGTCCACGATGTCACGGACGATCCTGCCCTGCACCACGATCAATTTTCCTTCGTTTACCGAATCAATTGCGCCGGTTTTCATAAGCAGTGGCGTTCCGACGGTTTTATCCATGGGGGTGGACATGCAGCCCGCTATCAATAATGTTGCGAGCAGAACCGGAATTGCCGATTTCATCACGCACATCAACGGTCAAGATCGATGTCGCGATACGATTCGGGCTGATCTCGCGGTTCGAGGTGGGTGAACACGCTGCTGCCGGGCAGCGCGGCACGGATTTCGCCTTCGATTTTTTCGAGCAATGCATGACCCTGCGCGACCGTCCACCCGTCGGGCACCAGCACATGCATTGATACGAACGAGCGTGCGCCGGCCTGCCGCGTACGCAGCGCGTGAAAACCGATGCCCTGTACGCGGTAATTGGTCAGTATTTGTTCCACGGTTGCACGTTCTTTTTCCGGCAGCGCATGGTCGAGCAGGCCGCCGAACGAGCGGCGTACCAGCTGGATGCCGGTCCATACGATGTGCGCGGCGACCGCAAGCGCGATCAGCGGATCGAGCGACTGCCAGCCGGTGAACACGGCGACCGCGACGCCGGCGATGACGCCGGCCGAGGTCCAGACATCGGTCATCAAATGTTGTGCATCGGCTTCGAGCGCAATCGAGCGGTGGCCTCTGCCGGCCTTGAACAATCGCCGCGCAACCATGTAATTGATGACTGAAGCGAAAGCCGAAATCGCAAGCCCACTGCCGATTTGTTCGAGCGGCTTGGGCATGACCAGACGTTCGATCGCGGCGGCGGCGATGGCGACCGCCGCGATCAGGATCAGCATGCCCTCGAAGCCGCTCGCGAAGTACTCAGCCTTGGTGTAGCCGTAGGCATGCTCTTCGTCAGGCGGCAGTGCTGCGACGCCGAGCACGACCAGCAGTACGATCGCGCCGGCGAGATTGACGGTGCCTTCGAGCGCATCCGACAACAGGCCGATCGAACCGGTCAGCCACCATGCCGCCGTCTTGAGCGCGATGGTCGCAAGCGCTGCAGCGATCGAGAGCAGAGCAAAATTGCGCAGGCTGGCGCGCGCCATATGGGACGGAATATCAGGCGGCGCGCTTCGGCGCCGGTGTGAAGGCGTCGGAGAAAAATTCGTCTTCCGGCAGCTGGCACTGCATCGTGAAGTCGCGGTGCGCGGCCTCGACCATCGGCGGCGCGCCGCAGGCATAGACTTGGTAACCGCTCAGGTCCGGGAGGTCTTCCATCACCGCATGATGGACAAGCCCGGTGCGGCCTGTCCACTGGTCATCGGATTTCGGTTCGGACAGTACCGGCACATATTTGAAATTATCGTGTTCGCGTGCCCAGCGTTCAGGCAACTCATGCATGTACAAATCGGCGCGCGCACGCGCGCCCCAGTAAAGAACCAGCGAGCGCGGGTCATGGGTGTGAAAAGCATGCTCGACGATAGCCTTGACTGGCGCAAAGCCGGTGCCGCTGGCGAGCAACACGATCGGTTTGCCGCCGTCTTCGCGCAGAAAGAAGGTGCCGAACGGTCCCTCGAAACGCAGGATATCGCGCTCCCTCATCTTGGTGAAAACCTGGTCCGAGAACGCGCCCCCGTAATTGCGAAGGTGCAGTTGCAGGAATTCATCGTTATGTGGCGGATTGGCCATCGAAAAGCTGCGCCGCACGCCGTCCCTGAGCAGCATATCGATATACTGGCCGGCGAGGAACTGCAGCCGCTCGTTGGCCGGCAGTTTTAAATGCAGCACCATCACATCAGGCGCAGGGCGTTCCATTTTCTGTACGCGGCATGGCAGCTTGCGGATCGGAATGTCGTGGACCGCGGCGACCTCACGGCACTCAACCACGAGGTCGCTCAGCGCCCGCGCCTGGCAGAACAGCGCCATGCCGATATCTTTTTCCGCCGCTGGCAGCGCGCTTTCCTGATAAACGCCGTAATCGACGCGACCCGAAATGATTTTGCCCTTGCAAGTGCCGCACGCGCCGTTGCGGCAGCCGTACGCAATTACGACACCTTCGCGCAATGCGGCGTCGAGTATCGTTTCGCTGTACCGCACGGTGAAGATGTTGCCGCTGGGCTGGATCGTGACTTGGTGGGACATGATTGCTGCAGTGCTGACGGCACCGGGGTTTTTTCAGTTAAAATCTATAAGTTATGCGACGTTTGCTGATTATCGGTTGTGGCGATATCGCGTTGCGTGCGCTGCCCGCATTGCACCCGCGCTACCGGGTCTATGCACTGACCCACCACCGCATGCGCTTTCCCGAACTGCGCGCGCACGGCGTGGTGCCAATTGCGGGGGACCTCGACGATCCGGCCAGCCTCGATGCACTGGGCGGCCTGGCGCATGACGTCCTGCATTGCGCGCCCCCGCTCGACTGCGGTGCGCGCGATTCGCGCACCGCGCATCTGATTGCGGCGCTCGCAAGGGGCAGAAGTCTACCACAGCACCTCGTCTACATCAGCACCAGCGGTGTCTATGGCGATTGCGGCGGCAGACTGGTCAGCGAGACGCAACCGCTGCGCCCCGCGACGGCACGTGCCCAACGCCGCGCCGACGCCGAGCGGCAACTACGCGAATGGGGCCGGCGTAGCGGCGTGCGCGTCAGTACCTTGCGTGCCCCGGGTATTTATTCCGAACAACGTCTGCCACTTAAGCGGCTCAAAGCCGGCACGCCGGCATTGCAACCGGCGGAGGACGCGTACAGCAATCACGTGCACGCTGACGATCTGGCGCGCATGGCAGTCGCGGCGCTGTGGTTTGGCCACGCGGGACGTGCTTACAACGCGAGCGACGACAGCCAACTCAAAATGGGCGAGTATTTTGATTTGGTCGCCGACCGCTTCGGTCTGCCGCACCCACCGCGCATTTCGCGCGCCGAAGCCGAACAGCATATTCCGCCGACATTGCTATCGTTCATGAAAGAGTCGCGCCAACTTGCCAACCAGCGCATCAAGCGTGAATTGCGGTTCAAGCTGCGTTATCCGACCGTGTACGAAGGCATCCGCACGAGGGATGATTGACGTCCCATGGACGATATTCTGCTCGTGATTACCAATGCGCCTGACCGTACGACCGCTCTAAAAATCGCGCGCGAGCTGGTTGAGCACAAACTTGCCGCCTGCGTCAACGTGCTCGGCGAATGCGATTCGGTTTACCGCTGGCGGGGACAACTGGAAACCGCGCGCGAAGTGCCGGTGCTGGTAAAAACCCGTGCAGCAGCCTATTCCGGCGTCGAGGCAATAATTCGCAAACTCCACCCCCACGAACTTCCCGAAATCGTCGCTGTCCGTATGGAGCGCGGCTTGCCTGAATATCTAGAATGGGTGGCGGCGCAGACTTTGGTGGGAACCGGTTGACCCCATGCGATTGATTACAGCATTCCTGCTGCTATTGCCGCTGTTCGCGCACGCCGCGCAACCAGCGCTGCTCGAACCGTCGCAGGCGTTCCGCTTTTCGGCGCGTAACCTCGATGCCAAAACCGTCGAAGTGAGTTATGAAATTGCGCCCGGCTACTTCCTGTACCGCCAAAAATTTAAGTTTTCGGCCCAACCCGCCGCTATCATGCTGGGCACGCCACAACTACCGGCCGGCGTCATGAAGGCCGACAAATTTTTTGGCGATAGCGAAATTTACCGCAATCAGGTGCGCATCGTGCTGCCGGTGGCGACGGCTGGCGGCAAACCGATCGAACGGTTCATATTGACTGCAGTATCGCAGGGGTGCGCCGATATTGGCGTGTGCTACGCGCCGCAGGAACACAAAACCGAGGTGGTGCTGGCGTCGATCAGCGTGCCGGCAACCCCGGTAATCGCGACGACATCGTTTTTACCATCGCTATCGGCCGCATCATCGGCAACGACATCGCCATCCCAATCCCCGTCTGAGGACAGGCGGATCGCAGCGTTGTTCAAAGGCAGTTTTTGGATCCTGACCACGAGTTTTTTTGGTTTCGGTTTACTGCTGGCATTCACGCCATGTATCTTCCCGATGATCCCGATCCTGTCGGGCATACTGGTGCCGCACGGCCGACATTTGACGCACGCGCGCGGTTTCATGCTGTCGCTGGTCTATGTGCTCGGGATGGCGATTACCTATGCGCTGGCGGGCGTGGCGGCCGGCTTGCTCGGCACTTTGCTGTCGGCGACCCTGCAAAATGCGTGGGTGCTCGGCGGTTTCGCATTAGTGCTCGTCGCGCTGGCATTGTCCATGTTCGGGTTCTACGAGTTGCAATTGCCGAGCGCACTGCAAACAAAACTTTCAACCGCCAGCGGTCAACTGCATGGTGGACACTTTGCGAGCGTGTTTACGATGGGCGTATTGTCAGCGTTGATCATCGGGCCGTGCGTTGCTGCCCCGTTGGCAGGGGCGTTACTCTATATCAGCCAAAAAGGCGACGTCGTGCTTGGCGGCAGTGCCTTGTTTGCGATGGCGCTTGGCATGGGTGTACCGCTGCTGGCGGTTGGTGCTTCGACTGGCGCCTTGTTGCCGAAATCCGGTCCGTGGATGGAAAGCGTCAAGAAAGTGTTCGGCGTAGTCCTGCTCGGCGTCGCGATTTATCTGATTTCTCCGGTGATCCCGGTCGTGGCGCAGATGCTGCTGTGGGCGACGCTGTTGATCGTGTCGGCGATTTATTTGCGTGCTGTCGATCCGCTGCCGACGGATGCTTCCGGTTATCGAAAACTGTGGAAAGGTGTCGGCATCCTGGGGTTGCTGGCCGGAATTGCATTGTTGGTAGGGGCGTTGTCGGGCGGCCGCGATATTCTGCAGCCGCTCGCCGGTCTGCGTGTCAGCGCCGGTTCCTCGGGCGTTCTGTCCATAGCGCCGTCATTCCGGCGCGTCAGTAATTCCGCCGAACTCGATGCCGCTGTCCGTGCGGCGGCCGGCCGGCCGGTGCTGTTCGATTTTTACGCCGACTGGTGCGCGACCTGCAAGGAAATGGAACGTTTTACTTTTACTGCTCCCCAGGTGCGTGCCCGCCTTGACCAGATGCTGATGTTGCAGGCCGATGTTACGCAGGACTTGAGCGAGGATAGGGTGTTGCTCAAACGTTTTGGATTATTTGGGCCGCCGGGCATCATATTTTTCGACCGGCGGGGTGAAGAAATCCAGGAACTGCGCGTCATTGGCTTCCGGTCGGCACCGGAGTTTTCCGCCACATTGGATCGGGCGTTATCCCGTTGAACCGCTCTTTTCCGACATGAAGATAAGCTAGTCTCTGGGCCTGTTTATTTGTGTCTTTTTTGCAAAACGTCGTATATTTGCTACGATTTTACCTGAAAATCTTCTAACTCACGTTAAAATTCCGACGGTTGCTTGACACTTCCCAGTCTTTGATGGTTTCCTAACGCTCGTCATAAAAAGAGGGTATTGCGGGTCAGCCTGTATTGGCGCCAAGTTTCTGACAGGTGATGCGGGTTATCATTAAACTACGGAAAATTTCTTCTAAAATCTTTTAAAATGCTACGATCTTCTTCGAAATTTATTTATTTTCACAGTTTGATACGAATTGGATAAATTGGGAACGCTCATATTGCGGCATTTTATGTCGAGTCTGTAACGTGACGCACTTCACAAAAATGGTTCCATCAAATCCAGTCAAAAATATTCTGGTTCTCCATGGGCCCAACCTGAATTTGCTCGGTTCGCGCGAGCCCGAACACTACGGTTTGGCAACATTACAGGACATTGACCACCGACTGGCAATGCGGGCCAAGCAGGCGGGCGTCAGGTTTGCCGCTTACCAAAGCAACGTCGAGGGGGAGCTTGTTAACCGTATCCAGCAGGCGCAACGTGAGAACGTCGATTTCATCATCATCAACCCCGCGGCATTTACCCACACCAGCATTGCCATGCGTGATGCGCTGGCGGCGGTGAAAATCCCCTTTATCGAAATCCATCTTTCCAATGTCTTTGCGCGGGAGGAGTTTCGCCACCGCTCCTACTTCACAGATCTCGCGGTTGGAATCATCAGTGGCTTGGGTGGCAAGGGTTACGAGTTGGCGCTCGAATACGCACTGCAGCCGGTGGCCGGAGACTAGGATGGATTTGCGCAAACTCAAGAAGTTGATCGATCTGGTACAAGAATCAGGCATCGCGGAACTTGAAATTACTGAAGGCGAAGAAAAGGTGCGGATCAACCGCAGTGGAACCGCAACAGTGACACCGGTAATCCCGTCGGCTACAGCAACACCATTGTCAATGTCTGTGGCGTCCCCGCCAGCGGCAAGTGGCGAGCCGGCATCCGCTCCGCCGGATGGCCATATATTGAAAGCACCGATGGTTGGCACTTTCTACCGTGCAGCATCCCCGGGCACTAAATCATTTGTCGAAGTCGGTCAAACGGTCAGTGAAGGGGATACGGTATGCATCATCGAAGCGATGAAATTACTCAATGAAATCGAGGCCGACCGCGCGGGCATTATCAAGGCGATTCTGGTCGAAAACGGTCAGCCAGTCGAGTACGGCCATGCACTGATGGTGATCGGTTGATTAGCTGTTCAGCACTGAATTGAATTCATGTTCGAGAAAATCCTGATCGCCAATCGCGGCGAGATTGCGTTGCGCATTCAACGTGCGTGTCGAGAACTGGGCATCAAAACCGTCGCGGTGCATTCGGAAGCCGATGCTGATGCCAAATATGTAAAATTGGCGGATGAGTCGGTATGCATCGGACCGCCACCATCCGCTCAAAGCTATTTGAATATTCCTGCCATCATCAGTGCCGCCGAGGTTACCGATGCCGAGGCGATCCATCCCGGGTACGGTTTCCTTGCTGAAAATGCCGATTTTGCCGAGCGTGTTGAAACCAGCGGTTTCACATTCATCGGCCCCAAAGCCGAAACCATCCGGTTGATGGGGGACAAAGTGAATGCCAAGGCAGCGATGAAAAAGGCTGGTTTGCAATGCGTGCCGGGCAGTGACGGCCCGTTGCCAGAAGCACCCGAGGCGATAATTAAAATCGCCGAAGAAATCAAATATCCCGTCATCATTAAGGCGGCAGGCGGCGGGGGCGGACGTGGTATGCGCGTCGTTCATACCGAAGCGGCATTGCTTACCGCCGTGCAAACGACGCGCGGTGAAGCGCGGGCGGCCTTCGGTGACCCCACCATTTACATGGAAAAGTTTCTGGAAAATCCGCGGCATATAGAAGTGCAAGTGCTTACTGATAAATTTAAACATGCGATTTACCTCGGCGATCGCGACTGTTCAATGCAACGCCGGCATCAGAAAATAATTGAGGAAGCACCGGCGCCAAATTTGTCGCTACGCGAGCGGGTGCGCATCGGTGAGCGTTGTGTCGAAGCTTGTCGCAGGATCGGTTATGAAGGTGTCGGCACCTTCGAATTTCTTTATGAGAATGGCGAATTTTATTTTATCGAAATGAACACGCGGTTGCAGGTCGAACACCCGGTGACTGAGGCGGTGACCGGCATTGATATTGTCCAGCTGCAGATCCGGGTTGCCGCAGGGGAGAAACTGCCGATCAAGCAACGCGATGTCGTGATCAGGGGGCATGCGATTGAGTGTCGCATCAATGCCGAGGATCCGCTTAAATTTATGCCATCGCCTGGCCGCATTACCTCGTGGCATATGCCGGGCGGACCGGGTATCCGCGTCGATTCGCATGCCTATAACGGTTATTTTGTACCATCGTATTATGATTCGCTGATCGGCAAGTTGATTGCCTATGGCGATACGCGCGAACAGTCGATCAAGCGCATGAATATCGCTCTTTCGGAAAGCGTGATCGAAGGCATTCAGACCAATTTGCCGCTGCATATGGAACTGATGCAGGATGCGGCGTTTCTGCGCGGGGGCACCGGCATTCATTATCTCGAGCAGAAAATCGCCAAGTTTGCGAAAGTGGAGTAAGCCATCGCAACCGCGGCGACTTGGCTTGCAGTCGCCTTGCGGGTGCCTGTCGAATCCGTTGAAGCACTGTCCGACGCATTGCTGGCTGTCGGTGCACTGGCCGTCGACGTTGCCGATGCCTATGCCGGAACACCGCGTGAACGCGCGCAATTTGTCGAATGGGGACAGTCTGCAATGCCCGTATGGGAATTTGTCAAAGTCAGTGCGTTATTCAGGGAAGCAGACGGTATTGCAACAAAAGTTGCCAGCGCGTTAAGCGTGGCCGGGCTCGATTCCATGCATGGCTTCGAAATCAGTCGCGTCGAGGACCGGGATTGGGTGCGTGCAACGCAGGGTCAGTTTGAACCAATGCGGATATCACGACGATTGTGGGTGGTGCCAACCTGGCATTTACCTCCCGACCCAGACGCGGTCAATTTAATCATCGATCCGGGACTGGCATTCGGCAGCGGCACGCATCCGACCACCCAATTATGTCTTGCGTGGCTCGACGCCAATCTGCGCGGCGGAGAAGCGGTGCTCGATTACGGTTGTGGTTCGGGAATCCTCGCCGTCGCGGCCATGAAACTCGGCGCGGCATGCGCGCGAGGTGTGGACATCGATCCGGTAGCGCTGATTACCGCACGCCACAATGCGGTGCAAAATCAGGTAACGATCTTGTTTGAAACCGCCGAACGCGGTGTAGAGAATTCCTTTGACATCGTGCTTGCCAACATTCTGGCCAGCCCGTTGCAGTTGCTTGCCCCGCTGTTAGCGCGCGCGACGCGCGGCGGCGGCCGCATCGCGCTGTCGGGGATACTTGAACAACAGCAGGTCGAGGTAATCAATTCCTACCGGGAGTGGTTTAACATGGGGGACGCTCAACATAGCGAAGGCTGGGTGCTTCTGCATGGAATTCGACATCGGGATTAAACGGGTGCGATCATGAGTATGATTACCACTTGCCCCGCCTGCGGCACGTCATTCCGCGTGACGCCGCAGCAGTTGCAGGTACACCACGGGACGGTGCGCTGTGGCCGTTGCGTGCACGTATTTGACGGTTTTCAATCGCTAGCCGCCTCATCCGACGACGTAGCGGCCGAAATACCGATATCCAGCGGACGATCCGTGTCGGAGTCTGCGGCCGTAGATCCGGTTGAACCGGCGCCACAATTCGTAATGCCGATGGAGGTGGTTGCACCGAAGCGACGCGGACTCACGTTCGGTATCGCATTGATGTTGGCGGCATTGGCCGCGCAGGCCGCTTATTTCCGACGCGATGAAATTATGGCCACAACACCATTGTTGCGCCCCCAGTTGGAAAAACTGTGTACGTTTTTGCGCTGCAGCGTCCCCTTGCCACAGAGGCCGCAAGAAATCACGATTGAAGGATCCGACATGCAGGCGCCTGATTCGAACACACCGGGATTTTTAACGTTGACGGCGACGCTGCGCAACCAGGCAACCACCGCGCTTGGTTATCCCGCGCTCGATGTCGTGCTGACCAATAATGACGACCATACCGTTGCGCGACGGGTTTTCCTGCCATTGGAATACCTCGGCAGCGGCACTGGCGCTCATGCGGGCATTGCACCGAATGCCGAGGTTACCGTACGGCTCGATTTGGATACCGGCGACCTTGGCGCCACCGGATTCCGCATCGCTTTGCTGCCGACACCCTGATTGTAACTTGCGCTGGCGTGCGCCAGCGCATATAGTGTTGCTGTCGCGGGATTCGGTTGTGGATTCCACGGCGTAGCGGGAGAGCGTGCCGCATTCGGATGTATGATGGCGGCACCGCCGAAGGCGTAACCACCCGGAACCGCTCAGGCAAGAATCTTTTTGAGAACTGCTGCGCGCGAGACAACTCTGGAGAGCGCGGGGCCGCACCGGCCCCACCACCGAAGGGGCACGCGGAAGTCGATTCGATTTCCGTAATCTCTCAGGTTCAAGGACAGAGGGGCAAAGCCAATATCGGCTTTGCCTTTTTTTGTTTGGCGAACGGAGACCCGGTGACCGCGCTTAAAATCACGCCGCTTAATGCTGTCCATCGCGAGATGGGTGCACGCATGGTTGATTTCGGCGGCTGGGACATGCCGTTGCATTACGGCTCGCAACTCGAAGAGCATCACGCGGTACGTCGCGACAGTGGCATGTTCGACGTCGCGCACATGTCGGTGGTTGATTTGCATGGCGGCCGTGCGCGTGATTTCCTGCGCACACTGCTGGCCAATGATGTGGCCAAACTCAAGACTGCCGGCAAAGCGCTTTATTCGTGCATGCTGAACGAAACCGGCGGTGTAATCGACGACCTAATCGTTTACTTTATCACCGAACAACACTTCCGGCTTGTCATCAACGCTGGCACTACCGACAAAGATCTCACGTGG
>Ga0335085_10014087_pt1 | contig 11687 bp, 12 predicted proteins | sample Lox_Sample_45_FD_206712 | JGI IMG/M metagenome (GOLD analysis project Ga0335085, IMG submission 206712) | Soil microbial communities from Loxahatchee National Wildlife Refuge, Florida, United States - Lox_Sample_4.5 | ecosystem: Environmental > Terrestrial > Soil > Wetlands | place: USA...
CCTCAGCGTGAGGGCCACCTGGGCCTCCGTCGAGAGCGCAGGGTGACAGCAGGTGAAGAGCAGCTCCAGGCGCTCGTCCGGGATGCCACCGTCAACCGGCGAATCGCTCATCCAGGTCGCCTCCTGGGCCTCCGTGACGTCGCGCAGCGCCCGCTCGCTCGCCTCCAGGCGGCGTGTCTTCACCGCCAGCACGCGCTCGCGCCGGATGCGATCGATCGCGCGGTTGCGCGCGGTGGTCAGCAGCCAGCCGCCGGCGTTCGCCGGCGCGCCGTGCTCCGGCCACCGCTCCGCCGCGATCGCAAAGGCCTCCTGGGTGGCCTCCTCGGCGAGATCGAAGTCACCGAGGAGGCCCACCAGGACCGCGAGGACGCGGGGCCACTGCTCACGGAATACCTGTTCGAGCAGCGCTAGCGCTCCACGATCGGGCGGACCTCGACCGCGCCGCCCATACGTGCCGCCGGGATGCGCGCGGCCACCTCCAGGGCCTTGTCGAGATCATCGACGTCGAACAGGAAGTACCCGCCGAAGACCTCCTTGGTGTCCGCGAAGGGCCCGTCCGTGGTCAGTGTCTGCCCGTCCTGGACGCGCACCGTGGTGGCGGTGTGCGCCGGTTGCAGCTGCTCGCCGCCCATGCAGGCCGGCTCCGCGCTGATCGCCATGTACTCGCCGAAGATCGCTTCGCGCTCGCCTTCGCTGAGCCCGTCGCGCGCGTCCGGCCTTTCGTTGATGAGCAGGGCGTACTTCATGCTTCCTCCTTTGGGATGCAACTTCAGGATGTTGTCATCGCTTTGACGAACGGGACCCGGCGTTGGGGACATCGAGCCGAGCGATCCGGCTCCGCGATTGTGACGCGGAGGCGCTCGCCGAGATGAGCGCGGCCGGCCGCCTGGCGAAGCCCGCTGAAAGCCGGCCACGCGACTCATAGAACTCTCTTACACGTCTTTAAGCGCAGTCATAGGCGGCTGGGCAAGGCTTGCACTGCAAAGCCGAACCCACTCCGAGGGAGATCGCAGATGACCACGTTCGACAGCTCAGAGGCACCGCGCACCCGGCCGACGCCGGCTTCCGGCCATGGAGAGGGAGCGGCGGGGCGCGACCCACGGCGGCTGGCCGCCGCGCACGCCATCCGGCGCCGCGCGCGCCTGCGCATGGTGCGAAGGCGTGTCGCGCTCGGGGCGGTCGGCCTCTTCCTCGCCGCGTGGGGCGCGATCGCCGTCGAGCTGGCCTCCGGCAAGGCCGGCCTCTCCGCCGGCGCGAGCCGTGGCGGCACGGTCCGCGGCAGCGGTGCCACGCTCGGCACCGCCGCCTCCACGGAAGGCGCCGCCGCCGAAGGCTCGAGCGAAGGCGAAGCCGCCACGGGCTCCGGCAGCTCCTCCGAAAGCGCCGAAGCGTCGGGCTCGGAAGGCACGAGCGCCATCACGACCGCCCAGTCGTGATGGCCGCCCCTGCGACCCAGCCGCGCGCCACGCCGGGCGTGGCCTTGCCGCCGCCGCGGGAGCGAGAAGCGCACGAGCGCTTCCCATGCTTCGGCGGGGAGTGCGCGGTGCTCGTGCGGGGGCGCGGCCCGGCGGGCAACGCGCAGGAGGCCGTCACGCGTGTCCGCCGCCGGATGCTCGCCTGGCACGCGCAGCTCTCGCGCTTCGATCCGGCGAGCGAGCTCTCGCAGCTGAACCGCGACCCGCGCCGCACCGTCCCGGTCAGCCCGGTCATGGCCAGCTTCCTGACCGCAGCCGTCTCCGCCGCGCGCATGTCCGGCGGGCTCGTCGATCCCACGCTGCTCGGTGAGGTCGAGGCCGCTGGCTACAGGGCCCATTTCTCCGGCGACCCGATCCCCCTGCGGCGCGCCCTCGCGCTTGCTCCGCCCCGCCGCCCCGCCGCCCCGAGCCCCCTCGGCGGCTGGCGCCTCGTCGCCGTGGACCGCGCGGCGGGCACCGTGACGCGCCCGCCGGGCGTGCTGCTCGACAGCGGCGGCATCGCCAAGGGCCTCTTTGCCGACGTGGTGGCCGAGCCCCTCTCCGGGCACGCGAGCTTTGCCGTAAACGCGGCCGGCGACCTGAGCTTCGGCGGCGCTGCCGGCCTGCCCCGCCCGGTGCAGGTGACGGACCCGTTCGACGGCTCCGTGCTGCACGTCTTCGAGCGCCTCCGGGGCGCGGCCGCCACCAGCGGCATCTCGCGACGCAGCTGGCTGGACGGCGACGGGGTGCCGGCGCATCATCTGCTCGACCCGGCCCGTGGGACGCCGGCGTTCACCGGCGTGGTCCAGGTGACCGCGCTCGCCCCATCGGCCGTCGTGGCCGAGACGCTCGCCAAGGCAGCCCTCCTGAGCGGCCCGGTGCGCGCCCCCTCCTGGCTCGTGCACGGCGGCCTGGTGGTGCGCGACGACGGCAGCCACGTCGTCGTCGAGCCGGGCGGCGTGATGGCCACAGGTGGAGCGCGATGAGCAACGTGGCGACGACACACCTCTTCTGGATCACGAGCCGCGCCGCCGGGACCAGCGCGATCGTGCTGGCCAGCCTGACCGTGGGCATGGGGCTGACGCTCTCCGGACGCGCCCGGGCGCTCGGGCGCTTGCTGGCGCCGCTGGGGAGCGCGGAGCGGCGGGTGATCCACGAGAGCCTGTCGCTGGCCAGCCTGCTGGCGATCGCCGTGCATGGCCTGTCGCTGCTCGGCGACAGCTACCTGCGCCCGTCGCTGGCGGACATCTCGATTCCATTCGTCTCCTCCTACGCGCGCCTGTCGACCTCGGCGGGCATCATTGCCGCATGGGCGCTTGCACTGCTCGGCCTCTCCTATTACCTGCGGGGCAGGATCGGGGTGGCACGCTGGCGCAGGCTGCACCGTCTCACCGCGCTCGCCTGGTTGGCCGGCCTGGTGCATTCCTTCACCGAGAGCGGAAGCGACGCCGGCAAGCCGTGGTTCATCGCGCTGGTCGTCCTGACCGCGCTCCCGGCGCTGGTGCTGTTGGGCTGGCATCTGGTGGCCCCGACGGCCCCGGCCGCGGGCATGCGCGGGGCGCGTCCAGCCCGCGGTCGCGGCCGGGCCCCGGTCGCCGCCGGCCCCGGCCGGTGAGGGCCTGATGCGCATCCTCGTGATCGAGGACGACGACGCCGTGCGCGCGGCGCTGCGCCGTGCGCTCCTGCTGGGGCGCTACGAGGTGCTCGAGGCGCCCACGGGCGGGGCGGGGCTGCTGCGTGCGCAGACCGACGTGCCGGACGCGATCATCCTCGACCTGGGGTTGCCCGACATGGATGGGATGGAGGTCTGCCGCACTCTGCGCCGAGCGGGCAACCGGACCCCCGTGCTGATGCTCACCGCGCGCGACGCCGTCGACGACCGCGTGGATGGCCTCGAGGCCGGCGCCGACGACTACCTCGTGAAGCCATACGACGTGCGTGAGCTGCGCGCCCGCCTGCAGGCGATCATGCGCCGCGGCGTGGATGGCACCGAGGGCGGCACGCTGCGCTTCGCCGAGCTCTCGCTGGACCCGGACGCGCACGCCGCACGGATCGGAGAGCGCACGGTCGACCTCACGCGCACCGAGTACCAGCTGCTCGAGCACTTCATGTTGAATCCCCGCCGGGTGCTCTCCTCGGAGCTGATCTATGACCGCGTCTGGGGCTTCGACTTCGGCCCCTCGGGAAACGCGTTGCGCGTCTACATCGGCTACCTGCGCCGCAAGCTCGAGGCCGGCGGTGAGCGCCGCCTGATCCAGACGGTTCACGGCGTCGGGTACGTGCTGCGCGAGCCATGAGCCTGCGACGCCGGATCGCCGGTGCGGCGGCGCTCGCGGTGGCCGCGGTTGCCGCGACGATGGGGGTGGTGGGCTACCTCACGACGCGCTCGCACCTGGTCGGCGAGCTGCACCACGAACTTCGCGCACGCGCGGCCCCCTACCTGCAGGCTCATGGGGGCGGCCTCGGCGCTCACGCCCCCCACGCCGGCGGCGGCCCGGGCGGGGGCGCCGCCGGTCCAGGAGGGACCGGAGCCAGGGAGCCCGGCGGCCCGGCCGGGGCGCAGCGCGTCGGTTCCGGTGAAGGAGGCGAAGGCGTCGGCCATCTCGCTCCGACCTACGTCCCACCGGCGCCGCCACTCGGAGGCGCCCCGGGCTACTTCCAGTTCGTCGACCCCGACGGGAGCACGGTCGCAGGCGGCGGCGGCACCCCCGAGCTGCTCGTCGACGCGCGCGCGGTCGCGGTGGCGCGCCGCGCCTCGGGGAGCTTCTTCACCGCCGAGCACGTGCGGGGCATCCACCTCGAGGTCCTCACGGCGGGCGACCCCTACGACCACGACGCCGTGCAGGTCGCCCTCCCGCTGACGGGCGTGGACTCGGTCCTGCACAGCCTGCTGGTGACTTACGCGCTGCTGGTGGGGGGCGGCATCGTCCTGGCCGGGCTTCTCGGCGCGGCGATCTCGCGCTCGGCGCTCGCTCCGATCGAGCGCTTCGTGCGCCAGACCGAGCGGGTCACGAGCTCGCTCGGCGAACCGGCCCCCACGGCGCGTCTGGAGGTCGAGGACGCGATCGAGCTGAAGCGGCTGGCGGACAGCTTCAACCAGACGCTCGACGCGCTCGAGCGCTCGCTCGACGCGCAGCGGCACCTGATCGCCGACGCCTCTCACGAGCTGCGCACGCCGATCGCCTCGCTGCGCAGCGACATCCAGATCTTCCTCGACGCCGGGCGCCTGCCCGTGGCCGAGCGGCGCGACCTGCAGCAGTCGATCCTGGCCGAGCTCGACGAGCTCACCCAGCTGGTGGCGGACGTGCTCGAGCTGGCGCGCGGCTCGGTCACCGACGCGCGGCTCGAGCCGGTCGAGCTCGACCTGGTGGTGCGCGAGGCCGTGGACCGCGCGCGCCGGCGCGCTCCGGGGCTGCGCTGGGCGGTGTCGCTTGCGCCCACGGAGATCGTGAACGCACCCGATCGCGTGAGCCGCGCCGTGGCGAACGTGATCGACAACGCGCGCAAGTGGAGCCCGCCGGAGGGCGAGATCGAGGTGCGCCTGGAGGATGGCGCGCTGTACGTCCGCGACCACGGCCCCGGCTTCGGCGAGCGCGACCTCCCGCACGTCTTCGACCGCTTCTACCGCGCCGAGACGGCCCGCGGGAAGCCCGGCTCGGGACTCGGCCTCGCGATCGTCAAGCAGGCGGCCGAGGCCTACGGCGGCAGCGCACACGCGGCAAACGCCGCCGGTGGGGGGGCCGAGATGACGGTCCGTTTCGGCACACCGCCGGGCCGGGGCGCCAAAGGCGCCCCGAGCGCGGCTGCAGGCGTCTCCTGATCCCCTCCCCGGCCCCTCGGGGCGCTCGGCCCGCTGTCCAAGGGTTCGACTGCGATTTCGGGCCGTTTGGCCGTACGCGAGCGGGCCCGGCGCTGCCATTCTCTCTCCTACGTTCGGCTTTCCACACCGCAGGATCGCCCACGTAGAGCCGTCCCCATTGAGCTGCACCTGAAACCAGCGAACAAGAAAGCCGGGAGAAAGCCATGTCAGTACACGACAAGCTCGTCGAGCACGCCTTTCGCCGTGGGGAGACCCACGAGCACGCCCCCACCAGGAGCGCGCGCTACAGCGAGTTCTCGACCGTCGCTCGTGGCGATTCGTTCGCGGCTTCGGGGAGCGCCCGCTCCTCGGCCGCCGCGGGAGCACCACCAGCCAATCTTCGCGCCCACGCGCCGGAGCTCGCGCTCGAGGAGTCCACACGCTCTCCGGCCGGCCAGCCGTTCGCCGGCGGGCAGCCGCCACGCAGCGGGGCGTTCCGCCGTGTGGCCGTGGTGGTCAGGGCCTCCTGCTGAGGCCGGCGCCGCGCGCCGGGCGAGATCAGGTGCCATCCGCGAACGGGCTGAAGCACCGCGGGGCTGCCATAAGGGCGGCCCCGCGGTAAGCCCGCGGGGGGCTCAGCGCGCCGACGGCGATGCCGGCTTGCGCCGCGTGGCGCGTGAACGCGACTGCGAGCCCGGGCGCCCGGCGTAGCGCGCGATGAACTTCTCGGTCTCGGCGCGCGCTTCGTGGTCCGGGCGCTGCGTGTGCGGCGACTTCATGAGGTAGGAGGACGGGCCGTCGAGCTGGCCGCCGATGCCGTGGTTGAGCGCCAGCTTGCAGCAGCGCACGGCGTCGATCACGATGCCCGCCGAGTTCGGCGAGTCCCAGACCTCGAGCTTGAGCTCCACGTTGAGTGGCACGTCACCGAACGCCTGGCCCTCCACGCGGATGTGCGCCCACTTGCGGTCGGTCAGCCAGGGAACGTAGTCCGAGGGCCCGATGTAGACGTCCTCCGGCGGCAGCTCGTGGTCCATGATCGAGGTCACGGCGTTCGTCTTCGAGATCTTCTTCGACTCCAGCCGCTCGCGCTCGAGCATGTTGTAGAAGTCCATGTTGCCGCCGACGTTGAGCTGCGAGGTGCGTGCCATGCGCACGCCCCGGTCGCCGAAGAGGCGCGCCAGCGCGCGGTGCACGATGGTGGCGCCGACCTGGGACTTGATGTCGTCGCCGACGATTGGCAGCCGGGCCTTGCTGAAGCGGCGGTCCCAGTAGTCCTCGCGCGCGATGAACACGGGAATGCAGTTGACGAACCCGCAGCCGGCCTCGAGCACCTGCTCCACGTACCACTTGGTGGCCTGCTCGGAGCCCACCGGGAGGTAGGAGACGACCACGTCGGTGTGCGTGTCCCGCAGGATCGACACGATGTCGGCGGTCTCGCCCGGGGCCTTCACGATCTTCTCCTTGAGGTACTTGCCGAGACCGTCGTGGGTCATCCCGCGGTACACGGGCACGCCCAGCCGGCGCGGCACCTTGGCGAAGCGGATCGTGTTGTTCTGCCCGGCCCAGATGGCCTGGCCGAGGTCCTTGCCGACCTTCTCGCGGTCGATGTCGAAGGCCGCGGTGAACTCGATGTCGCGCACGTGATAGCCGCCGAGGTCGACGTGCATGAGCCCGGGGACCTGCTGGGCGGGGTCGGCGTCTGCGTAGTAGTGCACGCCCTGGACGAACGCCGAGGCGCAGTTGCCGACGCCGATGATCGCCACGCGGACCTTGTCGCCCTGGTAGCGCGCCACCCCGTTGCCGGCGGCCGGCTCGGCCTTGGCGCCCACGCGCGCCTGCCGTGCGCCGTGCGCGACTGCGCCGTTGCTCTTTGCGCTGGCCATCTGCCCCGCAGAGTACCCGACTCGGCGTGCCTCGGGCTCTAGGCCTGCTGCCCGGCCAACTCGCGCCGCACGTGCCAGATGCGCTGTGCCACGGTGACCACGGACAGCGCGGCGAGAACGTAGACGGAGGGGGCGAGCAGGCTGAAGCTTCCCAGCGAGGCGCCGCGGGCGAAGATGAGGCCCACCGAGAGGATCACGACCCGCACGGGACGGGTGGCGAGGCCGACCTTGCAGGCGACCCCCAGCGCCTCGGCGCGGGCCCGCGTGTAGGAGACCATGAGCGAGGCGAGCACCGCGATCACGACCGCCGCCGTGGCGCCTTCGGCTCCTTCCGCCGCAAACGTGACCGCGACGGCGGTGAGCACGATGCCCTCCTCGGCGCGGTCGAGCGTGGAGTCGAGGAACGCACCGAAGGGGGTGCCCTTGCCGGACATCCTCGAGTAGCGCCCGTCGAGCGTGTCCATGATCGAGCCGATCACGAACGCCAGGCCGCCCAGGAAGAAGAGGCGCTGCCAGATCAGGACCGCGGCCACCACGTTGAGCGCGAGCCCGGTGAGCGAGATGGCGTTCGGCGTGAGGCGCGACTCGATCAGCCGGTCGCGCATGATCTCGCGGCGCTGGACCATGCGCGAGCGCTCGCTCGGAGCCCTGCCTGCACGGCGCCCTGCGCGGAGCCCGCCGCCTGAGCCGGGGTGGGCGCCACGGCTGGCACGGCGCCTCGTGGCTCGCCGCCGGGTCGATGCAACTGGACGTTCCATGAGCAACCCTTTCTCTGGACCTTAGCCTGCGGCTCCGCTGGCAGCCGGCTCGAACGGCCAGGTGGAGGTGCGCACCCGCACCAGTCCGCGTGCCGCATAGCTCGAGAGGACCGCCGTCAGTGCGCCGAGCAGCGTGTCGAAGATGAAGTGATTGCCGGTGGCGATGATCACGAACGCTATGAGCAGAGGATAGGCGCACCACAGCGCGCGCACCACCGGCCTGTGCGTCAGGCGGGCGAGCGGCCAGCCGATGATGAGCGCGAAGGCGATGTGCATCGAGGGCACGGCGGCGTACGGGTTGACGAAGCTGTTGAACAGCCAGCTCGAATGCGAGGCCATGCCGGTCGTTTCCGAGACCGTGTCCACGAAGCCCCACTCGGGCAGGAAGCGCGGCGGCGCCGTGGGGAAGACCGCGTAGCCGACGAGCGCGATCGCCATCGCGATCAGCAGCATGTCGCGCACGAGGTAGAACTGCCGGTTCCGGCGCGCGTACAGGTAGACGAGCGCGCCCACGGTGACCGTGAACTGCGCGTTGACGTAGAGCCAGCTCGCAATCGCCATGATCGTGTGGCTGCCCGAGGCCCACGCCTGGATGGACGGCTCCACGAAGATGTGCAGCGAGCGCTCGAGTTGGATCACGTCGCGCGCGTGCTGGAAGGCCGCGGTGCCCTGACCGTCGACCACGCCGCGGACGACGCGGTATGCAAGGTAGGCGAGCCCGAAGAACAGGAACTGCTTCAGGACGTCGATCCAGCCGTGGGGGAGAACCCGTGCCTGGATGGTCCTGGCCCTGGCGCGCACTGCGGCAGCCTACCGTAGCTCGCCGGCGCACGTCCAAGGCGGCGGCGAACCGCTCAGCGGCATCGCGGACCGTGCTCGAAGATTCGTCCCAGCGAGAACTCGATCGAGGCGACGAGGCGCTCCGGTCCCGGTGCGCGGACGAGCGTCCAGCCGCCGGGCGCTTCCTGCACGCACCCGTCTCCGCCGCTGACCGCCCAGTACGGGCTGAAGCGCAGGGCGACGCGGTAGGAGCCGGCACGGGGCACCCGGAGCGTGAAGCCCTGGCCAGCGAGCGCCGTCATCTGCGCTGGCGGCTGTGCAAGTGGCGTGGCCCCCTGCACCGCGAAGAGCCGCCAGGACGGGGAATGCCAGATTTCGTGCAGGTAGGAGGGCCGGCTGCGGATGACCGCCGCCTCCGCCCTGCCCGCTGCGTCGAGACGGGCGTGCGGTAGGGCGACGTAGCCGACTGCATCCTGCCGCAGCCATACCCGGTAGGCGGCGGCGCCAAGCCCGGGCCGGTAGAAGAGCGCCGCATCGCGCGTGTCGAGCTGGCGCTCCCAGCCGCGCGCGAGCGAGATCCTCCCGCCGGGGAGGTAGGCGGACTCCCAATGGGCCCCGGTCATGGGCACCTCGACCCGCAGCGGGCCTCCCGCGGCCAGCCGCTCGAGCTGGGCGCGCAACGGCGCGTAGAAGGAGGCGTTTACGGCGGGGTCGCCGGCGAGCGCCACCTGGTCGTCGATCGCCGTCGCCAGCTGCCAGTACAGGAGCACCGGGGAGAGCGCCAGCAGCACGGCCCACCACGGCAGCCTGCGCCGGGCGATGGCGACCTCGCCGGTGCCCCACAGCGCGCCCACGGCGATGGGCGCGCCGAAGAGCGCCCCCAGCCGCACGACGTTGCCTCCCAGGGGGCTGCCGATCGCGAAGGAGAGCGCCAGCGCGAGCGCGTAGAGCGCCGCGCCGAGGCGCAGCACGAGCCAGGCGCGCCACGTCAGGCCGCCGCGCGGGATCAGTGCGGCGAGCGCGCAGGCGGCAGCGAGCTCAGGCCAGAAGGCGCCTGCGGCGAACGGCTCGCGGCCGCCTTCGGGGAAGGCGATCGCGAGGAGAACCACCGGCGCGAGCGAGGCCAGCGCCAGCGCGAAGGCACGTCGCGCGAGAGACCGCCGGCGCTCGGCCGCGCCGCCGGCGAGCGCCACGAGCGCCACTGCCGCGCCGGCAAGCGCCAGGAACGTGCCCGCCACGGGGCTCGCCGCGCAGGTGGCGAGCGCAAGGGCCAGCGCCAGCGCGAAACGACCTCTCCCGTGCCCTTCCTGCGACCACGCGAGGGCGCACAGGGCGGCCAGGCCGAGGGCGACGCCGAGGTCGTAGGGGACGCGGCCGGACGGCAGCTCCGCGCAGTAGCCGAATGCGAAGGCGAGCGAGGAGGCCAGCGCTGCGCCGGGGCGCAGGAAGGCCCGCTGGGCGAGCACGCCGAAGCAGGCGGCGGCCACGACGGCGCAGATCGCGAGCAGGGTGCGCAGGCCGAGCCACGTGCCGAGCGCCGGCGCCAGCAACGAGTACGCGAGGAGGTTGTGGCCGGCGTACCAGCCGTCGTCCCAGATCGTCCAGCCGGAGTGGGCGAAGATGCCCGCTCGGTAGGTCGCCGCCGCGAGGTCGGCGGACGGCGGAGCCCACGCCAGGTAGGCGAGCGCCAACGCCAGGGCCAGCAGCGGGGCGGCGACCCACGGCGCCGTCAGCGGGGCGCGGCGTTGGCCGAGCCACCCGCTCGAGACGGCCGCCCCCGCGGGGGCGTTCAGTGCGCGGCCAGGAACGAGCAAACCCGATCGATCGTGTCAGGCCGGTCCAGCCAGGGCCAGTGTCCCGCGTCCTCGAGGATCTCGAGCTCAGCGTTCGGCAGCGTGCTCGCGTACTCGTGCGCGAAGCGCACGGGGATGTACGGGTCGGCGGCTCCCCAGAGGACGAGCGCCGGCGCCGTCAGCGTCGCCAGCTGCTCGCCGGCCGCGGCGAGCACGTCGCTCGGCGAGCTGCGGTAGAGGCGTAGGATCGCCCGCTGCGTGCCCTGGTCGAGGTGTTCGTAGACGCTGTCGCGCCATGCCTCCGGCAGCGGGCCCGGCGTGACGTTCGACTCGCGCGTCACGGCCCGCAGAACCGTGCGTGTGGTGAAGCCCATGGCGAGCTCCCCCAACAGCGGCGTTCGCCAGAGCCGGGCGATGCGATGCCAGCGGTACCCGGGCAGGAAGGGGATCACGTCGATCAGCACGAGCGATCGCACCCGCTCGGGGTGCCGTTGGGCGAATGCCAGCCCGACAGCGCCCCAGTCGTGCAGCACGAGCTGCACCTGGTCGACCTCGACAAGGTCGAGGAACGCCTCGATGAAGCGCTCGTACTCACCGATCGTGTAGCGGCGATCGCCCCCCTTGCCCGAGCGGCCGAAGCCGGGCAGGTCGGGCGCGAGCCCGCCACTACGTGCGAGGAAGGGAACCGCCGGCGCGGGCGCCGCGGCGAGCTGCGCCTCGGCCCGCCGGCGCCCGCGGCGCGTCCGTCTGCGGCGCACGGGGCGTGGGGGAGCACCCCACTCGTCAGCCGAGCTGGGCACGCCGTGGATGTACAGGGGCACCGGCCCGTTCCCCGGTTGGGGCGCCCGGCGCCAGAAGATGGGCAGCCCGTCGAGCTCCGCCGTGTGGTCGGTCATCGGCAGGGCTCCCTGGTCGCCGCCGTTGCGTGCGAGCCCGCTGTCCGCAAGCTCTTCGCCGGTACGCTCGCCGGCGTCAGCGGCCGAGGAACCGCCGTTGGTCTCGCGCATGCGCCTCAGGATATGGGCCGAGGCCCGGCCGGCGCGCGGCCGCGGCCGCTACCGTCCCGGCTACCTTGCCGACGAAGCCGAAGCCGCGCGCCAAGCGCCCCCCACGCGCTCCCTCCTGGAAGCCGCCGACGAGGGCGCGCGTGGAGCGCATCCGCGCTCGCCTGCGCGAGATGTACGGCGTGCCCCGCATGGCCCCCCATGGCGACCCGCTGG
>Ga0335085_10014088_pt1 | contig 11687 bp, 12 predicted proteins | sample Lox_Sample_45_FD_206712 | JGI IMG/M metagenome (GOLD analysis project Ga0335085, IMG submission 206712) | Soil microbial communities from Loxahatchee National Wildlife Refuge, Florida, United States - Lox_Sample_4.5 | ecosystem: Environmental > Terrestrial > Soil > Wetlands | place: USA...
GTCGTGACCACCAGGAAGATCATCGGTAAGCCGTGTGCGGGAAAACCGCACGCACGGATTGAAAGGGGAATGGGGAAACAGGCCCTCGCGGCACTGCGCCCCTGACTACCAATGCGGAACGACCGCCTGCTGACGATCGGCGCCGTCGTCCTCGGAGTCGTCCTGATCGTGATCGCGATCGTCTACTGGGCGGAGCCGGCGAGGTCGCTCCCGAGCTTCTTCCCGGGCCACACGTCGGGCTCGAGCCACCACCATACGAAGCACGGCATCGCCGCGTTCCTCCTCGGGATCGCCTGCTTCGTGTTCGCCTGGTTCCGGAGCGGCCCGAAGCGCACGGCTCCCGCGGCGTGATCCTCCTCAACCTGATCTCGTACCCGCGGGCGATCATCCTCGGGGCCCTACAGGGCGTCACGGAGCTCTTCCCGGTGTCGAGCCTCGGCCACGCGGTCATCTGGCCGCGGCTCTTCGGGTGGAACATCCACCAGAACGACAAGTACTACATCACGTTCCTGATCGCGACCCACCTCGCCACGGCACTCGTGCTCCTCGGCTTCTTCTGGCACGACTGGGTGCGCATCGTCAAGGGCATCGGCCGCTCCCTCCGCGACCGCGGCATCGATCCCGCCGACACCGACGCGAAGCTCGGCTGGCTGCTCGTCGTCGGCACGATCCCCGCCGGGCTGCTCGGCCTGCTCCTGCAGGACAAGCTCCGGAGCGTCTTCGCGTCGGCGCAGTCCGCCGCCCTGTTCCTGACCGTCAACGGCCTGATCCTGTTCGCGGCCGAGGCGCTCCGGCGGCGGGCGCCGCAGACGGACGACGACGACGACACCCGGATCGCCCGGCAGGTGACGTGGGCGCAGGCGGTCGGGGTCGGCACCGCGCAGGCGGCGGCGCTGATCCCCGGCATCTCGCGCTCGGGCGTCACGATGGGCGGTGGCCTCTACTTCGGCCTCTCGCACAAGGACGCGGCACGGTTCGCCTTCTTGCTCGCGACGCCGATCATCGGCGCGGCCGCGATCCTGAAGCTGCCCGAGCTGCTCGGGTCGGAGGGGAACGGGGTGCGCGGGCCCGCGCTCGCGGGAGCAGTGGCCGCCGCGGTCACCGCGTGGCTCTCCGTGCGCTTCCTGATGCGCTTCTTCGAGACGCAGACCCTGATCCCGTTCGCGGTGTACTGCGTCTGCGCGGGGATCGCGACCTCGGTCTACTTCGCCGTCTCTTAGCCCGTTTCCAGATGTGACAAACTGGTAAAAGCCTGGCGATGGCTCGGCTGCGGCTGACCCCCCAGAAGCGGGAGTTCTTCGATCTCTACTGCCGCGCCGCGGCGAACAGCCGCGAGATCACGAGGCTGCTGCTCGAGCTCCTCGAGGGCTGGCCCGACAGCCGCGACGCGCTCACGGCGATCCGCGCCGCCGAGCACGTCGGCGACTCGCTCACGCACGACGTGATCACCCTGCTCAACGGGACCTTCGTGACGCCGTTCGACCGCGACGACATGTACCGGCTCGCCACCGTGATCGACGACATCTGCGATCACGTCGACGAGGCGGCCGACAACATCGACGCCTACGAGGTCACCGAGGTGCCCGCCCGCGCGATCGACCAGGCGCGGGTCGTGCACATGGCCGCCTGCTACCTGCAGGAGGCGGTCGAGGCCCTCGAGGGCTTCCACATCACGCAGGAGCAGCTGATGGCGGTCCGCGGGCTCGAGGACGAGGGTGACCGCCTCGCGCGCGAGGCCGTCGCGGAGCTCTTTCGCTCCGAGAGCGACCCCCTGATGATCATTCGCTGGAAGGACATCCACGAGCAGATCGAGGAGGCAAACGACGCCTGCGAGAACGCGGCGGACGTGCTCGAGGCGATTCTCGTCCGGAACCGGTGACGCTCCTCGTCATCACGGTCGTCTTCGCGCTCGCGTTCGACTTCACGAACGGGTTCCACGACACGGCGAACGCTGTTGCGACGAGTGTCTCGACGCGGGCGCTGACTCCGCGCGTCGCGGTCGCGATCGCCGCCGTCGCGAACCTCGCCGGCGCCTTCGCCACCACCGCGGTCGCGAAGACGGTGGGGAAGGGGATCATCGACTCCAACCTGGCGACCGAGAAGACCGTGCTCGCGGCCGTGCTCGGCGCGATCGTCTGGAACCTGCTCACCTGGTGGCTCGGCCTCCCGTCGTCGTCCTCGCACGCGCTGATCGGCGGCCTCATCGGCGCAGCGATCGCCGAGTCGGGCATGAGCGGCGTCCAGTGGCACGGGGTCGCGCACAAGGTGGTGATCCCGGCGATCTGGGCGCCGACGATCGCCTTCGCCGCGGCGTTCGTGCTCCTCGTCGCGATCTACTGGGCGTTCAAGTGGCTCACACCGGGCCTTGGCAACCGCTCGTTCCGGCTCGGCCAGCTCGCGTCGGGCACCTGGGTGGGGTTCACGCACGGCGCGAACGACGCGCAAAAGACGATGGGCGTGATCGCGCTCGCCCTCTACGCGGAGGGCAGCATCTCGAGCTTCTACATCCCAGACTGGGTGAAGGTCGCCGCCGGTCTCGCCATCGCCGCCGGCACCTACTCCGGCGGCTGGCGGATCATGCGGACGATGGGTCAGCGCGTCTACCAGCTCGAGCCGGAGAGCGGCTTCGCGGCGCAGGCGAGCGCCGGCGCGGTGATCTGGGCCTCGACCCGCTACGGCTACCCGCTCTCGACTACGCACGTCGTCTCCGGCGCGGTGATGGGCGCCGGCTCCACGAAGCGCCTCTCGGCGGTGCGGTGGGGCGTCGCCGGCAATATCGTCACCGCCTGGGTGCTGACGCTGCCCGCCGCGGCCGTGGTCGCCGCCCTCTGCTACTTCCCGATCGAGGCGATCTTCTGATGAAGCTGGGGCTCGGGGCGGGGAGCGGGGAGATGTACGCCCTCTTCGCGCAGGCGGGTGAGAACGCGCACCGTATCGCGCAGGCGGTCGAGCAGCGGTTCCGCGAGTACCCGTCGAGCTCCGTCACCCAGGACGACGTGAAGGAGCTCGAGCACGAGGGCGACCGCATCGTCTCCGAACTCCTGCGCTCGGTGGAGGCGCAGTTCGTGCCGCCGTACGACCGGCAGGACATCATCACGCTCGCGTTCGCCGTCGACGAGGTGCCCGACAAGATCGAGAACGCCTCGGAGCTGCTCGGCCTCTACGGCGTGCAGGCGCCGACCCGCCAGTCGCGCGAGCTCTGCGGGCGCCTCGTCGAGGCGACCGCCGAGCTCGCGAAGCTCCTCGCGCGCCTGAAGGGCCTCCGGGGCTCCGCGGAGGAGATCCTGAGCGTGAAGGAGATCGAGGACCGGGCCGACGACGTCGCCCGCGCCGCCCGCGCCGGCCTGTTCAAGGACGACCGGATCGACCCGATCCTGGTGATCCGGTGGAAGGGGATCTACGAGGCGCTCGAGGACGCGGTCGACGCGTGCGACACCGCCGCGGCGCGCGTCGGGAACATCCTGGTGAAGAACGCGTGACTAGTGCTCGACCGGGTGCGAGGCATCCGTGAGCTCGCGCAGCTCGCCGGTGACGAGATACGCGACCTGCTCGCCGATGTCGACGGCGTGGTCGCCGATCCGCTCGACGCAGCGGGAGATGACGAGCATCCGCAGGCCGTACTCGCGCTCCGCGGGCGAGTCTCCGAGCGAGAGGACGTCGTTCACGGCGTGGCGATTCGCCCGGTCGATCAGGTCGTCGAGGTCGTTCAGCGACATCGCCTTCTCGACGTCGCGGTCGGCGAACGCGTCGAGCGCGACCCGGATCATCTGCTCCGCCCGCTGGCCCATGTCGCCGAGCGAGTCGAGGATCCGGTCGTCGCTCACGTCGAGCCCGCCCATCAGCTGCGTGAGCTTCGCGACCGTGACGCAGTAGTCCGCCATCCGCTCCAGGTGGAGGTTCACGCGCAGCATCGCGAGCACGAGCCGCAGGTCGGTCGCGACCGGGGTCTGGCGCGCGAGCAGCGACTGCACGCCCGTCTCGATCGCGAGGTAGCGGCGGTCGATCTCGTCGTCGAACGCGATCACCTCGTCGGCGAGCTCGTCGTCGCCCCTTGCCAGGGCGTTGAGGGCCGACCGGAGCGCACGCAGCACGAGGTCTCCCTCCTCCTGGATCGCGGCCTCGAGCTGCGCCAGCTCGTCCTGGAACGACGCTCTCATCCGAAGCGGCCCGTGACGTATCCCTCGGTGCGCTCGTCGGTCGGCGAGGTGAAGATCTTCTCGGTCGAGTCGTACTCGACGAGGACGCCGTGGCGGCTTCCGTCCTCTTCCACCTGCAGGCTGAAGAACGCCGTCATCTCGGCGACGCGCGCGGCCTGCTGCATGTTGTGGGTGACGATCACGAGCGTGTAGTCCTTCTTCAGCTCGTGCATCAGATCCTCGATCGCCTGAGTGGAAATAGGATCGAGAGCAGACGCGGGCTCGTCGAGCAGGACGACGTCGGGCTCGACGGCGATCGCTCTCGCGATGCAGAGGCGCTGCTGCTGGCCTCCCGAGAGGCCGAGCGCCGAGCGCTTCAGCCGGTGCTTCACCTCGTCCCAGATCGCAGCGCGCTTGAGCGCGTTCTCGACGCGACCGTCCAGGTCGTCCTTCATCCCGAGGATCCGCAGGCCGTAGGCGACGTTGTCGTAGATCGACTTCGGGAACGGGTTCGGGCGCTGGAAGACCATGCCGATCCGGCGCCGCACCTCGATCGGGTCGACGCTCGGGCCGTAGATGTCGATGCCGTGGTACTGCAGCGTCCCCTCGACCTTCACGTTCGGGACGAGGTCGTTCATCCGGTTGAGGCAGCGCAGGAACGTCGACTTGCCACAGCCGGAGGGCCCGATCAGCGCCGTGATCGACTGCTTGTAGATGTCGAGCGTCACGCCGGCGAGTGCGAGGTGCGCCCCGTAGGAAACGGCGAGCTCGTCGATGTCGAACACCGTCTCGCGCTGCGCTGGCGGGGCCGGGGGCGGGGTGGCAGTTCCGAGCGGCGACAAGGCGGGAGTCGTCCCCCGGGGAGGCTCGGCGACACTCACCTCGCCAGTCTCGCCAGGGCCACCCGCCCCAGGGGTACACAGCATGTGAACAGGGCGTGACGATCTGGTGACAGGCCCTGTTGCCGCGGCGAAACGGCTGGAAAGCTGACGGCGTGGAAGCCGCCTCGATCCCCGCGCAGGCCGCCCTGAAGCGGACGCGGCGCCGCCTCGACCGGCTCGGCGACCGCGGCCTATACCTCCTCACGGGCCTGGCGGCCTTCCTCTCCGTCGCGATCGTGGCGGCGATCGCGTGGCAGGTGATCGACAAAGCCCTCCCGGCGATCCGCCACTTCGGGATCTCGTTCGTCTGGCACAGCACGTGGAACCCCGTGACCGACGTCTACGGTGCGCGCGAGTACCTGATCGGGACGCTCGTGACCTCCTTCGGCGCCGTCCTGATCGCAGCGCCGCTCTCGATCGCGATCGGGCTCTTCCTGAGCGAGCTGGCGCCACCTGCGGTGCGGGGGCCGATCGGCTCGCTCGTCGACATGCTCGCGGCCGTGCCGAGCGTCGTCATCGGGCTCTGGGGCATCTACGTGCTCCTGCCCGTCGTGCACGACCACCTCGAGCCGTGGCTGCACACGGCGTTCGGCTGGATCCCCCTCTTCGGGAAGCCGTCGCCTGCCGGCGTGTTCCCCGCCATGCTCGTCCTCGCGATCATGGCGACCCCGATCATCTCGTCGATCTGCCGCGAGCTCTTCGTGAGCGTGCCGGGCGACCTCGAGGAGGCCGCGATCGGCCTCGGGGCGACCCGCTGGGAGACGGTGCGCGGCGTCGTGATCCCGGCGGTGAAGGGCGGCGTGGTCGCGGCGATCATCCTCGGGCTCGGCCGCGCGCTCGGCGAGGCGATCGCCGTCACGCAGGTGATCGGGAACGGCGTGCCGATCCGGCTCAGCCTCTTCCAGCCGGGCACCACGCTCGCGAGCCAGCTTGCGAACCAGTACTCGAGCCAGATCACGCCGCTCAGCACGGCGTCGCTGATCTACCTCGGCCTGATCCTGCTCGTGATCACGTTCACGACGAACTTCATCGCGCAGCGGATCGTCCATCGCTTCGACAAGCAGAGGCACTCGTGAACGGCGAGCTGTCACTCCGCGCGACCGGGTCGGCGCGGCGCCGGCTGCTGCGGAACCGGACGGCAGAGATCTCGATGGTGCTCGCGGCGCTGGTGGCGCTCGCGGTGCTCGCCATCCTCGTCGGCTCCGTGCTCGTCCGCGCGCTTCCCGCGCTGAACCTCGACCTGATCACGAAAGGCCCCGCGACGGATGCGTTCGGCCGCGTGACCGGCGGCATCGCGCCTGCGATCGTCGGCTCGCTCATGCTCGTGGCGATCGCCGCGGCGATCGCGATCCCGATCGGCGTGCTGACGGCGGTCTGGGTGAGCGAGTTCGCGCCGAAGCGGCTCGCCGACCAGGTGAAGCTCTACCTCGACGTGCTGAACGGCTTCCCGTCGATCGTGATCGGGATCTTCGTGTTCGGGCTCGCGGTGAAGGCCAAGGTGCCGGTCGTCGGGATCGGCCACCACCAGAGCGCCTGGGCGGGCGGCTTCGCTCTCTCGATCATCATGCTCCCGTTCATCGCACGGACGACGATGGAGGTTCTCGCGCTCGTCCCGAACCACCTGCGCGAGGCGAGCTACGCGCTCGGCGTCTCGAAATGGCGCACCGTGCTCAGCATCGTGCTGCCGACCGCGCTCGGCGGCATCGTCACCGGCACGACGCTGGCCGTGGCTCGCGCCGCCGGCGAGACCGCGCCTTTGCTGTTCGTGTGCACGTACGCGAGCGCCACCGTGACCTGGGATCCGTCGCAGCCGGTGAGCTCGATCCCGTTCACGATCTTCAGCTACTCGGAGAACGCCGACCAGCACGCCCACGAGCAGGCCTGGGCGGCGGCGTTCCTGCTGATCGCCTTCGTCCTCGTCTCGAGCCTCACGTCCCGCTACTTCCTCGACCGGTCGCGGCGCAAGCTCGGGCAGGTCGGGTGACCGCGTTCACCAGTTCGTCACCCGACTGTCACGAACCTTCAGCACGCTGCGCCGTTGCGACCCGGCAGGCTGGCGCTGAGGACATGAACAGAAACATGAACACCATCCCAGGACAAGGAGTGCACTCATGAAGAGGAAGGCTCTCGCCCTTCTCGCTCTCGCGACCGCGGTCGGTCTGCTCTCGGCGGGCGCCGCGTCCGCGAAGCAGGCAGACGTGCCGATTGCCGGCGCAGGCAGCAGCCTCGTCAACCCGCTCGTCCAGCAATTCATCCCGGCTGTCGGCTCCGCGTTCGGCTACTCGCTGACGTACGCCTCGGTCGGCTCGGGCACCGGCATTGCGGACATCACCGCGCGTACGGTCGACTTCGGCGCCTCGGACGCGCCGCTCAACCCGACACAGGCGCAGGCCTGCAACGGCTGCGTCGAGATTCCGTGGGCGCTCTCGGCGACGACGCTCTCATACAACATCCCCGGCGTGCCGAACCAGATCCATCTCAGTGCCGCGACGATCGCCGGCATCTTTCTCGGGACGATCACCAAGTGGAACGACCCGGCGATCACGAAGCTGAACCCGAAGCTCAACCTGCCGGACACGACGATCACGCCCGTCCATCGCTCCGACGGCTCCGGTGACACGTACGCGTTCACCGACTACCTGTCACGCGTAAGCCCGACGTTCCAGAGCCAGGTCGGCACGAGTACCCTCGTCACCTGGCCGGGAGGCATCGGTGCGAACGGCAACGCCGGCATCGCCGGTATCGTCTACAGCACTCCGGGCGCGATCGGCTATCTGAGTGCGGCTTACACACTCCCGAACCATTTGAAGGTTGCGGCGATCCTGAACGCGGCCGGCGGCTATGCGACTCCGGGCCTGCGCGGGATCGCGGCCGCCGCGGCGGCCTTCCCCAACCCCACCGACACGTCGAACGGCGTCGAGATGCACATCGTGAACCCGCCGAAGAGCGCCGGGAAGCTCGCCTACCCGATCTCGACGTACACCTACATCATCGTTCCGTTGCAGAGCTCGAAGGCGACTCAGCTCCGGAAGATGATCTTCTGGGCGCTGACGGTCGGCGACAAGAAATACGGGCCGAGGCTGATCTTCGTCCCGACGTTCCCGACGAAGGTGCTCGTCGCCGCAGAGAAGACGCTGACGAAGATCCAGTGTCCGTCGAACGGTTGCGGCACCTGATCCGCTGATCCGACCTCCCCGTCCGGGGTGAAGTGCGCAAGGGCGCCGTGAGGCGCCCTTGCGCGTTTCGGCGTACGATCCGCGCGTGTGCTCGACACGAGCGCTGATCGCCGCGTATGACGACGCCTGGAACCGGCAGGACCTCGAGGCCCTCTGCGCCTTTCACAGTGACGACGTCGTGTTCGAGAACCACACGGCCGGCGAGCTCGCGCAGGGAGCCGAGGCGGTGCGTGCGCATATCGGCGGCATCTTCGAACGCTGGCCGAGCCTGCGCTTCCGCAGCCGGCGGCTGTATGTCGCGGACGACTTCGCGGTGAGTGAGTGGACGGCGACTGCGACCCGGCCTGACGGGACGCGGATCGAGTGGGACGGGGTGGATGTCTTCCCCGTCCGGGACGGGAAGATCGCGCGCAAGGACGTCTACTCGTCCTCCCATGCCCCCCGGCTTCTGCCTGGGGGGATCGAGTCGTAGCCACGACGCCGGGGCGACGCTTCAGCTCAGCGCGACCGTCTCGCCCGCCCAGTGCTCGAGCCTGCTCGCCATCCGCGCCTCGAGAAGGCGTGACATCGAGGGCGTCCGCTCCACGAGAGCGAGGAAGTCGTCGCGCGACATCGTCAGGAACATGCACGGGACGAGCGTGCGGATCGTCGCCGTACGCGGCTGGTCGCGCATGAGGGCGATCTCGCCGAAGTGGTCGCCGTCGTCGAGCGTCTGGATCGGCTTCTCGCCGTCCGGGCGGACGGCGAGTACCTGCACGCGGCCCCGGGCGACGATGTAGAAGCGGTCTCCCGGGTCGCCCTGCTCGAAGATCGTCTCGCCTGCCTCGTGGTACTCCGACTCGAGCTCGAGCGCGATCTGCTCGAGCGCGTCGTCCTCGAGGTCGGCGAAGAGCTCCACCTGCCGCAGCCTGCTCGGCTGGACACGTCCGTGCCGCCCACTCCGGCTGATCTCGAACCCGCTCTGCTTTTCCCACAGCGTCCGGTAGGCGCCGGCCTGGCCGACGAGCTCGTCATGCGTCCCCTGCTGAACGAGGCGTCCCCGGTCCATCACGAGGATCCAGTCGGACTCGGCGACCGCCGCCAAACGGTGCGTCGCCGAGATGACCGTCCTCCCCTTGCCGAGCTCGCGCAGCATGGCGTTGATGGCGCTTTCGGTGGCGGGGTCGAGCGCCGTGGCGACCTCGTCGAGGATCAGGATCGGCGGGTCGCCGATCAGCGCCCGCCCGATCGCGAGACGTTGCCGGACACCGCCCGAGAGCCGGCCGCCCGTCTCGCCGACGTGCGTCTGGTAGCCGTCGGGAAGCCCGAGGACGTAGTCGTGGAGGTCGGCGAGGCGGGCGGCGTCGACGACGTCGTCGACCGCCGCGGCGGGATTCCCGACGCGGATGTTCGCCTCGATCGAGTCGGCGAAGAGGAAGTTCTGCTGGAAGACGGCGGCCATCTGGGCGCGGACGGACTCCTGCGTCGCCTCGCGGAGGTCGCACCCGTCGATGGTGATGCGGCCGCTCTGCGGGTCGTAGAACCGCATCAGCAAGTTGAGGATCGTGCTCTTTCCGGAACCGTTCGTCCCCACGAGCGCCACCGAGGTGCCGGCCGGAATGTCGAAGCTGACGTCCTGCACGGCCGGTATCTCGCTCGTGTAGCCGAAGGTGACGTTCTCGAACGCGATCCGGCCCTTCGCGGGAGAGAGCGCGGCCGCACCGGGAGCATCGCTGCTCGCGACGGGCGCGGCGAGGAGCTGCTCGACCCGCGAGATACCCCGGCCGGCCTCGGCCAGCGCGGGTAGGTCGGCGCGTGAGAACTCGTAGACGTTCCGGGCGAGGACGCCCACGATGGTCACGAACGCGACGAGCGAGCCTGCGCTGAGCTTCCCGTACGAGGCAAAGAGGGCGCCGAGGGAGACGACGATGACCTGGACGAGGAGCACGGCGAGGCTGACGCCCTTCCCGACCGCGGCGAGTGTCGTCCGTGCCCGCACAGCCTCCTGCTCCTGTGCGGCGACGAGCTCGTCGAAGCGGGTGCCGAACATGGATTCGAGCCGGAAGGCGCGAACGACCTGGTGGGCCTGCACGATCTCCTGCACCGCGCTGACGATCCGGGCGTCGGCGTCCGACAGGCGTTGGTTCGCCACCACCGTCTTCGGCATGAGGCGGTAACCGACCAGGATGACCACCGGCAGCAAGACTGCCGTGATCAGGGCGAGCGGCCACTCGAGCAGGAAGAGCAGCGGCAGCGTGACGAGGAAGCTGAACACCACCACGACGGCGCCCAGGAACGACTGCGTGAAGCCGACCTCGACCCCCTTGAGGCTCGTCCCGAACCGCGAAAGGATGTTTCCGATCGGCGTCGCCACGAGGTAGCTCGGCGAGACGCGCGCGAGCCGGCGGTAGAGGTTGCGACGGATCTCGTTTCCGATCGACGCGGCAGCTCTGGCGGTCGCGCGCTCGCCGAACACCGTCGCGAGCGCCGTGAGCACGAACCCGGCGAGGAGGACGGCGATCAACGTGTGCAGCGACGGCGTGCTCGATTCGCCGGAGAGGTCCTCGATGAAGAGCTTCAGGCTGTAGGCGAACCCTGCGCTGAAGAGCGCTTGCACGAGCGCCGCAGAGATGGCGACCGCCGCGAGGCCGGGGATCCGGCGCCAGGCGCGGGCCGCACGGACGAGCACGCCGCCGACGCTGACGGGTCCAGTCGACGCACTCCGGCGGCCTGCTGCAGCTCGTGGCAAGGTGGACTATTGCAGCAGAAATTCTCCTAGTCGGGAAAAAGACAGCGGACCTGGAGGCCACGGCCACGGTCGCCGGTCGCCTCGACCCGCCCGCCGGCCGCGAGGACGATCCGCTTGACGAGGGCAAGTCCGAGCCCCGTGCCTCGCGTCGCGCGGGCGGCGTCTGCGCGCCAGAACCGCTCGAAGAGCCGCGGCAGGTCGCTCTCCGCGATGCCGATGCCGTCGTCGGCGCCCGCGAGCACCGTGGCGTCTTCGTCGCGCGTGATCGAGAGCGTGAACGTCGCCCCGTGGCCCGCATACCGGATCGCGTTCTCGGCCAGGTTCTCGGCGATCATGCGCAGCCACTTCGGCCGGAGCGGCACGTCGAGGGCGGGGTCCCCCTCGGCGCGAAGGACGATTCCGGCGCGCGCGCTGCCGGCGCTGTGCGCCTCGACGACCTGCTCGAGGACCGGCAACGCGGCGGTGTTGCTGAGCGAGACGACCTCCTTGCCGCTCTCGAGCTCGGAGAGGAAGAGGATGTCGTCGATCAGGTCGCGCGCGTTGTGCACCTCCTCGCGGGCCTGCTCGAGGAGCGCGGGGACGTCAGCCTCGGGAAGCTCTGCCGACTCGAGCAGCACGAGGATGCGCGCGAGGGGCGTTCGCAGCTCGTGCGAGACGGCGGCCGTGAAGCCGGTGCGAAGCGCGTCGAACGCGGGGTCGTCGACGGCGGGGGGCGCAGCCGAGGCATAGCGTGTGAGGGACATCTCCTCCTCGGGTTCGGCCTCGG
>Ga0335085_10014089_pt1 | contig 11686 bp, 10 predicted proteins | sample Lox_Sample_45_FD_206712 | JGI IMG/M metagenome (GOLD analysis project Ga0335085, IMG submission 206712) | Soil microbial communities from Loxahatchee National Wildlife Refuge, Florida, United States - Lox_Sample_4.5 | ecosystem: Environmental > Terrestrial > Soil > Wetlands | place: USA...
GCCCGCGGGAAGAAGCGAGTCTGCGAGGTCCTCACGATTGAGCAGCAGAATGTCGACAGCACGTTCAAGTTGGCAATGTTGAAAGCCGTCGTCGAGGATATGGACGTTTGGTCGGCTCTGGTTTTGTTTGGGATTCTCATCAGCTTCGGCAAGCAGTCCAGCGCCGTAGCGCTGCGGCGCCACATAGACGGGCACGCTCGCAGCTCGCGCAATGAGAAGTGGCTCGTCGCCAAAGCGTTCGGCATCGCCGTTGACGTCCACACGGAGAGCCTGCGCGGAGCGCCGCCCGTATCCGCGCGAGAGCACGTCGACGTGGATTCCCTGCTCCGCGAGCAGCCGGGCAAGCGCGATGGTCAGAGGGGTCTTGCCGGCTCCTCCAGTGGAAAGATTGCCGACGCTGATCACTGGCCACGTGAGACGGCTCCGCTTGAGTAAGCGCGCGCGCAGGGCCGCTCCGGCCGCGTAGAGCGGGACGAGCGGAGCAAGCCAGGGCCGCTTCACGGGACCGCGACCTTCTGCCCCAGAACTTCGGCCAGTGCCTGGATGGTGCGCATCGTGGCGCCGGACTGTGCTTCGAAGACCTCACGAGCGCGCCGGCCCATGGCGGTGGCGGCGTCCGTATCGTGCAGAAGATCGGCCAGCGCAGACGCAAGACCGTCCTTCGCCGCGATGCGCAGCGCATCATGGCCGCGGAGATCTTCTGTGATGGCGCGGAAGTTTGCGTAGTGGGGCCCCATGACGATGGGGACGCCGAACTGTGCCGGTTCCAGGGGATTGTGGCCACCGGCAGGAATCAAACTGCCGCCGACGAAGGCAACCGAAGCCAGCGAGTACATCGCAGCCAACTCACCGATGGTGTCGAGAAGGACAATCTGTCCGGCGCGCAGCGGGGCCAGCGTCTCCGGCGCGCTGCCCTTCCACTCGGAGCGGCGGACCCACGTACTGCCCGAGCGGCCCAGCAGAACGGTCACGGCGGCAAAGCGCTCAGGATGGCGGGGCGCCAGCAGCAGAATCAGGTCAGGGTCAGACTCGAGCAGTCGTGGCCACGCTTCAAGCAATGCCGCTTCTTCGCCTTCAAGTGTGCTTCCGGCAACGATGAAACGGAGGCCAGCGCCCAGCACTTTGACCAGCCGCGTGGCTTCGGACTCCTCTGCTGCGCGCACATCGAACTTGAGATTGCCCGAGACGCTCACCTGGCCGGCGTCGCATCCGATCGCTTTCAGTCGCTCGGCGTCCGTCTCGCTCTGCGCAAGAACGCGGCTCAGCCGGCTCAGCATCGGCTGCCAGAACCAGCGCAGCTTGCGATAGCGCGGCCAAGAACGATCTGAGATGCGGGCGTTGACAACGGCCACGGGGATCTGCCGGCGGAAACAACTGCTGAGCAGGTTCGGCCAGAACTCGGTTTCGGCAAGAACCAGCATTTGAGGCTTCAGGGCGTTGAGATACGCACGGACCGCCCAGGGCAAATCGAGCGGGCAATAAAAGACCCGGTTCGGCCCGAAGCGCTCGCGTGCCAGGGCCTGGCCGGTGCGCGTAGTCGTTGAGACGAGAACCTGCAGGTGCGGAAACGCGCGATCGATCTCGCCGACAAGACGGCTCGCGGCCAGGACTTCTCCCACCGAGACCGCATGGAGCCAGAGCACCGGACGCTCAGCCGCCTTGCTGCGCAGCCACGGTGGAACACCGCCGAGACGCTGCGTCAATCCTTCACGGTATTTTTGTGTAGTGGCCATGCGCCACAGCCACCAGGGGGCGCTGGCGACCAGGCCCGTCAGCAGCGCAAGGTTGTAGAAAAGCAGAGTCATGCGTGACGGAACGCGCCCTCAATCGGTCTAACCCTAAAATGATACAGTCGAGCACGATGAAGGCTCTCAGGGTGATTTCGCTGCTCGCGGCCGGATTGGCGGTGGCCGCTGGTGCCGCCGAACATAAGGTGCCGCCGGTGCAACCTGCCACGTCGTATCCAGCGGTCGAAGTCCATGAGAAAGAGAAAGTGGCAATTGCCGCCGAGCCCTACGACACGAAAGAGAAGGAATCGATCTTTCGCGTCGACTACCTTGCCCATGGCGTCATGCCGGTGCGCCTGATCGTGACCAACCTTGGCGACCGCCCCATTTCGCTGCGCGATGCACGCATTCTCTTCCAGACCCCGGCGGGCGACCGGATCCAGGCAGCGGAACCAGAGGACGTCGAACGTCTGATGACGCTGAAAGAAAAGCAGGGCCGCAAGATTCCCATGCCGGGCCCGATCCCCAGCATTCACACCAGGCCCAAGGCCAGTAACAAGGAGATCGAAGCGGACTTTGACCAGTTCGAATACCAGGCTCTGGTCGTGGAGCCGCATACCACCCGCGCCGGCTTCCTCTTCTATGACGTGTCGCAGCTCGACGATCCACTGAAGGGTTCGAAGTTGCACCTGCACAAGCTGCGCGATGCCGACGGCAATGAACTCTTCTACTTCGAGATCCCCTTTGACAAATACCTTGAATCGAAGTCAAGCGCGATGAGATAGCGCAGATTGCGTCGCGCTCGAGTTATCGGCCCTGTTTTGAAGCTTGATTCAAGCCACCAAATGTAACCATCCCAAGCACTTCTTTCTTTTGAAGTGTTAGTGGATGTGTGCTAGCGTTCTCTTGCAGATTCCGCTAGACAGGCCGCGATTGCGCACGCTTGCAGACGCCATTACAGGGAGAAATGCTCATGAAGCAGGAGTTGCTCCAAGAGACGCCGGAAGGTGCGCTTTCCCGCGCGGGGACGTCGTCGACATGGCGGCTTCTGGTTGTAAGTTCAGCTGCGCTATATCTCGAAATCGCTCTGATCCGATGGCTGGGCACTGAAGTCAAGATCTTTGCATTTTTCCAGAATCTGTCACTGATCGTGTGCTTCCTGGGCTTCGGAGTTGGCTGCTTCACGAGCCACAAGCGTGGAAGCCTGCTGCCCTCGCTGGCCGCAACCGCCGCGCTCACCGTGGTGGCTGGGATTCCGAATCATGCCTACCAGATTCTTCTGCGCGCAATCTCAACGATCCTCTCCATGTCCCCGGACGCCGCTCTCTGGGGCCAGGACATCAAAGTGTCGGGGCCTGCGTACTGGGAGCTCTTTGGGCTGTCGCTCCTGTTTGTCGCCGGATTTCTTCTGTTGCTTTCTCTGAGCATGATTCCGTTGGGGCGATGGGTCGGGCACTACCTCGAATCCGCCGGCAATACGGTAACTGCGTACTCCGTCAACCTCATCGGAAGCCTGGTGGGAATCTGGCTTCTCGCTATCCTGGCTCTCTTCTGGCTTTCACCGTCATACTGGTTCGCCGTTGCATTCATTCTCATCTTTTTGGCGGAGCCATTTTCGTGGAAATCGACGCTGATCACCGCCTCGCTGCTGGCGGTCTCCTTGCTCGCATTGCGCAACACAGGCACTGAGCAGGTTTACTGGTCGCCCTATCAAAAGATTTCGGTGGCAGATCACGGCGATCAACAGTACCAGATCAACGTGAATAACGAAGGCTACATGTCGATCGCCAACGTCACCCCTGCGTACCTGGCGGAGCATCCTGATTTTGCGGCGAATTACCAGGACAGCTCGTATGACAGCCCGTTTCACTTTGCCCAGAGCACAACGCGTGTCCTGGTGGTGGGGGCAGGCGCCGGCAATGATGTCGCAGCGGCCCTTCGGCATGGGGCCGACCACGTCGATGCCGTCGAGATCGATCCACTGATTTCGAACCTTGGGCTTCGCATGCATCCGGACCATCCATACAGCTCGCCGAAGGTCCATCTTGTGAACTGGGATGCGCGCAACTTCATGCGCGAGTGCCGTCAAAAGTACGATGTGATCGTCTTCGGGCTTCTCGACTCGCATACGGGCTTCTCCAGCTTCAGCAATATGCGCGTGGATAACTATGTTTACACCGAAGACTCTTTTCGCGAAGCCAGGCGGCTGCTGAGTCCCGATGGAATCCTCATCGTAAAGTTTGAAGTTCGCGCGCCCTGGACTTGGATGGGACAAAGGTTTTACCGCATGCTCGACGATGTGTTTGCCCATCCCCCGGTAACCTACTACTCCAAAGCTACGGGAGGTCTTTTTTCGGGCACTGTCTTCATCGAGTCCGATTCTCCGCACTTGCAGGAAGTGAGCAGTCAACCGGATATGGCTGCGTTCCTTCACAACCACCCCGCCTCCTTCGCCCTCACTACAGCCAATGCGCCACCACCAGCCACGGATGATTGGCCGTATGTGTACCACATGAGCCACTCGATCCCGCGGACTTACTTCAGCGTTTCCGTGGTCATCCTGCTTCTGGCGATCTATTTTGTCGGTCCGCTCGTCAAGCCGAGGGAATCGAGCTCGTGGCAGTTCTTTCTGCTCGGCGCCGGTTTCCTGCTGATGGAAACGCAGTTAGTGAGCCGCCTGGCACTGTTTTTCGGCACCACGTGGGTGGTGAATTGTATTGCCCTCACTGGCATTCTGGGCGTGCTGTTGATCGCCAACATCTATGTGAGGTTCAAACAACCCGGCGCGCTCGGGGTTTACTACATCTGCCTCTGCGTCATGTTGCTCATTGACTTTGCCATCCCCTGGGACCGTCTGCCCGGCTCCGGCACACAAATCGGCACTCTGATGTGCATCGCCTACTGTATTCCGGTCTTCTTCGCCGGCATCATCTTCACGGAAAGCTTTAGGCGCTTTGCGGGAAGCAGCGGGGCGTTTGGCGCGAATATGTTAGGAGCTGTGGCTGGGGGACTCGCGCAGAATCTGTCGTTCATCTTCGGGATGAAGGCGCTCTTGCTGATCGCCGCCCTGGTGTATGGCGCGGCCGCTCTTCTGCAGACATTCAAGCCGTTGCGATCGCTAGCCCTGGCTTCGAACCGCTAAAAGCAGCTTTGCCGGCTCCATGGGACCAGACAAACGGCTCTGTGATATTCGCCTACTCGTAGTAGGTCGCTGTGGTGGTGTCGGTTTCCCAGATCGTGCAATCTTTCACGCGAACGCGGCCCCGGGTCATGCCGTGGAGCTGCTGATTGGTCTGGTCGAAGAAATACTTGGCGATGTTTTCAGCCGACGGGTTCAGCGTAGTAAAAGGCTCGATATCATTCAGCATCTGGTGGTCGATGCGGTCGATCACGGGGCGCATCACCTGCTTAAGCTGCTTGAAGTCGAGCAGCAGCCCAGTCTCGTCGAGCGCGGCGCCGGCCAGCGTGACGCGCACCTTGTAGTTATGCCCGTGCGGATTTTCGCACTTGCCGTGGTAATTGCGGAGATAGTGGCCGGAAGAGAATCCCGCCTCAACTGTGACTTCGTACATCGATTGCGTTCCGATCTGAGTGGCGAAAGGCCCCTGCTTCCAGTTTAGCGTTCAGTCCCGCTTCCGGCGCAGCCGGCGGGCGGTCAGACGAGTCTCTTCGCTGTGGCGGTCCACCTGCTCGAAGAGATTGCTCAGGACGCCAACGAGGGCCGCAGCGAGCCCGGCAAGCAGCATGAGCAGGGCCAGGGTGCGCCAGAGCGAGCCGTTGGCCGGCAGACCCGGTTGAAAGCCCGACGGAACCAGCGCCATGGCCATGGAGATAACGGCGAAGAGACCCAGCGCCGCGGCAAGGATGTAGAAGCTGCGGGACATCAGAAAAGTAGAATGCGCTGGTTCGATTGTACGTTGCGGCGCCGCAGAAGGATCAGGCTGAGAGCGCAGTGGATTCGATGAGCTCAACGCCGCTGCGGGCAAACTCTGTTTCGATCGCGGCAACCGACCCGTTACGGTCAATCGGACGGGTTGCATCGCGCAGAATGAAAGCGGGAAATCCAACGCGGCGGGCATCAAGCGCCGAGTAGCCGACACAGTAGTCGTACGCAAGACCGGCAAAGAAGACTCGGACGAGACCGCGCTCTTTGAGATAGCCCGCGAGGCCCGTGGGCGTGGTGTGGTCGTTTTCAAAAAATGCCGAGTAAGAGTCGACCTCGGGGCGAAAGCCCTTGCGCAGAATCAACTCTGCCTGGGGCAAATGCAACGCCGGGTGAAACTCCGCTCCCGGAGTCTGCTGCTTGCAATGTTCGGGCCAGAGCGTTTGCGGGCCATAGGGCATCTCAACCTGTTCAAAGGGCTTGCGACCGGGGTGGGACGAGGCGAATGAAGAGTGGCCGGCGGGATGCCAATCCTGGGTCAGCAGGACATGCCGAAAGTGCTGCGCGATCCTGTGGATCGGCTTGATCACCTGATCGCCGCCCGCAACGGCAAGGGCGCCGCCCGGGCAGAAGTCGTTCTGCACGTCGATCACCAGAAGGATGTCAGTAGGCTCGAGACGCATGAAACCAGGTGCTCACCTGCTCATTTTAAGATGCGTGGCCCCGCCCTCCGGAAAGGCTCAGCGCTGCAGGATACGGCGATCGCTTTCGGCCGGCGGCGTTCCCGGATTCCAAATGATGAGGGAAAGCATGCCGACAGCGAAAAGAAGCACAATGAACGGCTGGCGCCCATTGAACATGTGCAGAACGAAAGCGAAGAGGTTACAGGCGCTGATACAGGAAAGACCGGCCACCTGCGCTGAGCGCCATCGCATTGCGACGGCAGATTGCGGTTTGGACGCTCCCCCACGATTCACATTACTTATGAGCCATTTGGCCAACCAGAAGCCGCAGGCGACGTCGGTTATCGCCATGAAGGTGATTGCCAGTTCAATTGTCGGGCTGAGGTTGGCCGAACCGGCCGGAGGCACCTTCGCGGCCAAGTAGATCAATAGCACGCCAAAAAGGATAAATCCAAGCTTAATGAACTGGATCCTTCGAAGAACGCTCGAGGAGGTGAGTTCGGCTTGCGGCATGTCCGTCACCCTCCCGTCCTGCCGGGTTGGCGATGATTGTCTCACAAGCGAGGCGTAGCAGGCATGGCTAAGCGAAAAATGCCTCGACGTCGGTGATCGTCTGGGTCATGCGGTAGGGCGGCAGGCTCTGCAGGAAGGTTTGGCCATAGCGTTGCTTGCGGATGCGCGGGTCGAGCAGCACCAGGACGCCGCGGTCTTCGAGCGACCGGATGAGGCGGCCGAAGCCCTGTTTGAGCGTCAGCACTGCGGCGGGTACCTGGTACTCATTGAAGGGCTTGCCGCCGGCTTCTTCGATGGCGCGCATCCGGGCCTGCACGACAGGATCGTTGGGCACGGCAAAGGGCAGGCGGTCGATGATGACGCAGCTCAAGGCTTCACCTTGCACGTCGACCCCCTGCCAGAAGCTGGATGTGCCGAAGAGCACGGCGTTCGGCGTGGTGCGGAACTCCTCCAGCAGCGCCTTGCGCGGCGCCGTGCCGTGCAGCAGGATCGGGTAATCGAGGACCGGCAGCAGGCGTTCATAAAGCGCGCGCATCTGGCTGTAGCTGGTGAAGAGGCAAAAAGCGCGGCCACGGCTGAGGGTGAGCACGCGGCGAATGCACTCGGCCGCCGCCTCAGGAAACTCCGGGTCGCGAGGATCGGGCATCTGCGGCGGAAGGTAAAGCAGCGCCTGCTCTCCGTAGCGGAAGTGCGACGGCACCACCAGCTCGCGTGCCTCGGTCATGCCGAGGCGCTTGCGGATGTGCTCGAAACCGCCCTGCACGGTCAAAGTGGCCGAGGTGAGCACTGCGGTGGGAATGGACTCGAATACCAGCTCAGAGAGGAGCGCGGAGACATCGATAGGCGTGGCCTGCAAAAAGGTACTGCGCGAGCCGCCGCGGAGGGCAGACGTCTTCGAATCCGGGCCACCGTGAACTCTACGCTCAAGCCAATAGACCATGTTGCTGGCGTTTGACTCCAATAGGAACTCGAGTTCGCTGCGCAGGCGTGCGACGCGTTTCCGCAAGCCAGGCGCTTCATCGACGCCCGTAATTTGTTCCAGTTCCGCTTCCATGAGCTTGAGGGTGTTGCGGACGCTCATGTACAGGTCGCCGGAGGTTTCCAGAAACTCTTCGCGCGCCTCGAACGGTTGGCGGCCATCCGCCGTCATCGGCAGACCCGCAAAGAACATGCGGGCGCGTTCGCGTAGCTGCTGCGTAGCGGCAGGCATCTTCTCTGCGCCCTCTTTGCCGCGAAGCAAAACGTCGGTGTCGCGCGCCAGTTCCTCAAAACGAAGATTGGAGACAGAAAGGCCGAAGTAGCTCGATGCCACTTCTTCCAGTTCGTGCGCCTCGTCGAAGATTACGGCCGCAGCCTCGGGCAGTACGCCGGCATCGGGCGCGCCGGCGGCCTCCTGCTTCACCGCGAGGTCGGCGAAGAAGAGATGATGGTTCACAATGATGATGTCCGACTCGAGGGCGCGGCGGCGCATCTCCGTGATGAAACAGCGGCGGTAGTCGGGGCAGGTCGTGCCCAGGCAGGCATCGGCACGGGCGTCGAGTTTGTGCCACAGCGCGCTCGACTCAGGCAGACTGGAAAGCTCTGAGCGATCGCCGGTCTCGGTCGTACGCTCCCACGCCGCGATCTGCTGGTACTGGTCTATCTCTTCCAGGCCCGAGAGAATCGGCTGATCGCGCAGAGCTACGAGCTTATGGCGGCAGAGATAGTTGGCCCGGCCCTTCATGTAGCAGACGCGCAGCTCGCCCAGCAGCGACTCGAGAAACGGCACGTCGCGAAAGTAGAGCTGATCCTGCAAGGCCTTGGTGCCGGTGCTCACAATCACCCGCTGCCCGGTGCGTAAAGCCGGAAGCAGGTAGGCGAGGGTTTTGCCCGTGCCTGTACCGGCCTCGACAATCAGATGACGGCGTTCCGCCAGCGCACGTTCCACGGCTTTGGCCATCTCGAGTTGGCCGGGACGGTACTCGTAGGGCAGCGGCGAGCGCGCAAGCATGCCGCCCGGCGAGAAGAACTCATGCAGCGATGGCAGGGTGCGGGATGTGGTGTGAGTGGATGCCATCGGAGCAGGTGCGCTGCATTCATTTTAGTGAACACCCGGGCATTGCGTGAGAAGGCAAGCAACCGGCGCAATGAAACGTGAGGGGCACTCAATTTGTGTGACGCCCGCTGACCCTTTTGCGTCATGACGTGGAACTCCGCGCAAAGAGAGAATAAGTCGAGTTCACTCAAAGATTCCGCCCCGAGTTTGGGCCCAGTGATGACAGGTCAGGTCCCAGACCGTTGTCGATGGAACCGAGTGATCAAGGCGCAGGGGATGCAGGCAGTTGATTTGAATCCAGCGCCGGTGACTCCGGCATACAGCTTTCTACCGCAGAGCCGGCCTGTCTCTAAAACTATCCTCACCTTTGCACTATTCGCGATCATCGCAGTGCACGTCGCGCTGCTGCTGACGCTCCAGCCGCATGCCGCGTTTGCTTCGCGGTTGTGCACGGCGACCGCAGCCGCACTTGCGGCGCTCTGCGCAAGTTGGCGTGCCCGGCGGCTGCCCTCAAGTGAACGGTTTGCCCTGCAGTGGGTGACCCTCTCGGTGCTGCTTTGGGCCACAGCGCACGCGCTGGAAGCGTTTATCGGCACCTCGGCTGCCGCGAGCAACCTCACAGTTGATCCCTCCGATTTTATTTATGTGACGGCAGCCTTTCCCCTGCTGCTGGCGCTCGCCAGCACACGGGAAAGCGCCTCGGTACGGGCGGTCTTCTATTTAAACGGCGCGCAGATTGTCATGGCGCTACTGCTGACCTACTTCCGGCTCTACCGGATGACCATGACCCCGCATGCCGCCGCCACAGTCATGGGAAAGATCTACGCCGTCGATTGCGTTCTACTGCTGATCCTGGTGGGACTGCGGTCGTTTGCTCGCGGAACTCGAGAAGAGGGCCGCACCTTTGGATTGATCCTGACTTTTCTTCTGGCCTACGTGCCAATCGAACTGGGAATGGACTACGGAAGCGCGGTCTGGCGCCTGCATGAGGGCACGCTGCTCGACATGCTGTGGAGCATTCCCTTTGTAATTGTGGCCTGGAGAACGTTGCGTATGCCAATTGACGCAACGCCGGAGGGAAACACAAGGACCACCAGCAGGGGCCGGCTGATGGCAGAGATCCTTTGCCCGATGTTGATCTCCATCGGGGTGTTCGCGCTGGCAGCTTCCATCGCAAGTGAACATCTGACGCTGTCGCTTGCGGTCATTTTTCTGCTGATTGTGATCCAGGGTGTGCAGGCCGGGCTGCTGCAGGTGAGCTATCTGAACGGCCAGTTGCTGCTGATCGAGCGAGAACAGGATTTGCGGACAGCCAACGCCGCGCTGGAACAGCTCTCGATGCTCGACCCGCTGACCTGCGTGGCTAACCGGCGGCGCCTGGATGCGGCGCTGGATGCAGCGTGGCGCCGTGGCATGCGAAAGGCGCAGCCGGTCTCACTTCTGATTATCGACGTGGATTTCTTCAAGGAGATCAACGACCATTACGGCCACGGATACGGCGATGAGTGTCTCGTCCTCCTGGCGCGGGAGATCGAGCGGCACGCCGGCCGACCGGACGACCTGTTGGCGCGCTACGGCGGCGACGAGTTCTTTCTGCTGCTTCCTGGGACAGACCGCAGGGGAGCGCGCGCCGTGGCAGATGGAATCCAGGCCGCCGTGCGTCGGTTGGGCCTGACAAACCATGCCTCCCCGCTGTCAGGCAAAGTGACGCTGAGCATCGGCGCAGGGACGGCCAAACCAGCGCCGGGCACCAAGCCTGCCGCGCTTGTGAATGCAGCGGATGAAGCTGTGTATGAGGCAAAACGATTGGGGCGTGATCAAACCTGCGCTCCTCCCCTTGAATCCATCCAGCCCCAGGAAGCGGAACTGACAACCTCTGCCTGAATCAGGCCTCGGCCGTAGTGGGATCAATGATGGCGCGCACTCGGGCGACGCTGTTGGCGGGGAATCCGCCTTGCCGTGCGTGCTCCCGAACCATCTCTTCGTTGGGCGCGTTATAGATGCAATAGATCTTGTCGTCGGTTACGTAGCTGTGGACCCACTGAATCTGGGGTCCCAGGTTGCTCAGAACGCCGCAGGACTTCTGGGAGATGGCCTGGAGCGTTTCAGGCGAAAGAGAGCCCACACCGGGGATCTCGCGTTCGATCACGTACTTAGGCATAGATCTCGACCTCCCTCCTTACAGCCGGGAATGCGGTGTAGTGTACAGGGGCCTTGCCCGTTTTGGTCAGCAAAAAGCGCGTGGGACAGTAGGATAGAGACAGCAGTGCTACAACGCGGAGCGACGATCGCAGCACGGTTGCGGCGCGGTGATCTGGGATTGCCTTTCGATTCACGCAGTTGGACAGGAGATATCGTTTGCCCACATATCGCAGATCGGTGGTACCGGCGCGCCCCGGCGCGGAGACGCTGCCGTTGGTGGCCATTGTCGGCCGGCCCAACGTGGGCAAGTCCACGCTCTTCAACCGGCTGACCCAAAGCCGCCGCTCGATCGTGGGCGATGAGCCCGGCATCACGCGCGACCGCATCTATGGCGAATATGAGTGGGCGGGGCGGCGCTTTCGCCTGGTCGACACCGGCGGCATCGTGCCCGACGATCCCGAACTGATTCCTACCGAGATCTACAACCAGGCTCGCGTTGCCCTTGAGGACGCTGCTGCGCTGGTGCTGGTGGTGGATGTGCGCACAGAGCTGGCCAGCCCGGATTACGACCTGGTCAAGCTGCTGCTGCGCGGCAGCAAGTCCGTCTTCCTGGCAGTGAACAAGGTGGAAGGCGCCGCAATGGAACTTGCCGCGGAGAACTTTCGCCGGCTGGGCATTCGCGCCGTGTATCCGATCAGCGCCA
>Ga0335085_10014090_pt1 | contig 11686 bp, 10 predicted proteins | sample Lox_Sample_45_FD_206712 | JGI IMG/M metagenome (GOLD analysis project Ga0335085, IMG submission 206712) | Soil microbial communities from Loxahatchee National Wildlife Refuge, Florida, United States - Lox_Sample_4.5 | ecosystem: Environmental > Terrestrial > Soil > Wetlands | place: USA...
GAGAACCTTCACCACCGAGGCACAGAGGCACGGAGATTTCTCTGTGTCTCCGTGTCTCTGTGGTAAGCTCTGCCTTCTCTTCGTTTACATCAACCGTCGTCGGGCTGGGCCTGGCTGGCGGCGATGCGAACTCCAAGGGGGCCACGCGGCACATCGATCGTGATACGCTCACCTTGCCGCAGCACTTCGAGCCGGACCGTCTCGCCGGCTTGACCGCCCCGGGTCTCTCCGACCAGATCCTCGGGCGCGAAGATCCGCGTGTCGCCGTATCGCAGGACCACATCTCCCGCTTGCAGTCCCGCTTGTGCCGCCGGAGACTCGAGCAGCACTTCGTCGACCGTCACCCGGTTCGGTTGCCCCGCGGCGGCCAGATAGCGGTCATAGGCGCCGTCGCCGATCTCGTTGCGGATCGACGGCCGCTGGTCGTCGAGCGCCGCCAACTCTTCGGTGAAGCGGGGCGAGTCGACCCATCCCTCCCGCGCCGCCTGGTCGCGCAGGTACATGCGCGAAAGGGTGTACTCATCCTCCTGCCGCTTGATGCGCGCGGCCTCGCTGGGGTCGAGACCGGCCGCGATCAGAGCGCGCTCGGTCGTGCTCACGGACTCGGCGGGTTCGGGCTGCGCGGGCGGTCCTTGAGCCTCAACGTGCGCCCCTGTCGTGGGAGCCGACGCGCTCTCGCGCGCCTCTTCGGCCGCTGGCGCGCGCAAGGCGGCGAGCTGGGCGGCCAGCTCGTCGATGCGTTGCTCGACCCGCCGGCGCTCGATGATTTCGGACTGGAGAGCCGCCGACAGCGCCTTCAGTTGTTGCTGCGACCGCGTACTATCCGTGCTAGCCGACGGAGCGCCAGCAAACGACCCTTGGGGTATCGCGCCGGTTGAATGACGCTGTGCGACCACCACTGGCGCGCGCTCTTTTTCTGCAGGACCGCCCCTGGTGAGCGCCACGCCGATCGCCATGCCGAGCAGTACCAACAACGTTGCCGCTAGGACTCGTCTACCCATTGCGTCTGCCGCCGTCCCGCCCGAAGGCAACGGAATCGCCTGCAGATTGTGGCGAGAGCGCGCGCGCGATGCAACGGCCAATGCGTTCCTCGTCTCCGCGAGGATGATCGTGTAGCGGCGCCCTTCAGGTCGTCATGGCGCGCCCAGCGCGCCGGATTCGCGGCGCCTTCGGCACCGCATGGCAGGCTAAGGGCCCGCCGCTACATTTTCGTTTACGGACAGCTCGCGTTCGACGTGTCATCGTCGTCGAACGCATCGCAATCGACGCTCAGCCCGTCCATGGCATTGTACATCAGGCACATCCGGCACTTGACGCGAGCGTACAGGCAGTTGCCGAGCCCCGACTCGGTCAGGCCGTTGCACCTTCCTGGGAAGGATCCCAGGGTGACGCCGGGATTATCGCACTGGAGGGTGATGGTGGTTTGCAGGTTCGCGACCCGATCGGCGATCTTCCCCTTGGGGTCGTTGGCGACCGAACCGACGAGCGCTGCGTTGGTGAGGCAGTCTTCGATCGCGCTGGATGAGGTGACCAGTGCGGCGAGCTGGTCCTTCTTGCATTTGACGAAGTCGCGTCCCAGCGTGAACGCCAGCTTCTCGATCTTGGAATAGACCTTGAACTGGCACAGGCACTCGGGCTTGTTCGGGTCGCACAGCTTGACGTTGGGATCGAGCGGTGAGCCGAACACGTCGTGAACGAGGTTGACCTCCTGCTGCTGCGCGACCGTGTTCACGTTCGCTGCGCTGGTATAGGCGAAATTGGGCGCCTGGCCGCAGAAGCTCGTCTCGTCGTCCGTCGTCTTCGTCGCTCGCTTCGCCACCCGCCCCTTGCGGTCCGCCGTGAGACAGGCCTCGCCGGTCATCATCCCGAGGCTCTGCGTGGCCGCGTCCTTGAGACATTGGACCTGTTCCTTCCCCTGCTTGGACGCGTATACCACCCCGTCCTTGTTCATCTTGTTGATACACAGTTGCTGTGCCTTGCTTTGCTGTTGAGCCACGGCCGAACCGGCGAGCAGAGCTACTCCGCCCGCCGCGACCAGCGTCGCGACGACGAGCGTCGGCTTCATAAGGACCCCCTTCCCGGCTGAGAACGTTGACCCAGGAGTACCACGCGCGATCGCGCTTTTGGAAGATGCAAAAATCTCGGCCGCAAGCGACCAAATTCTGGCAATGTTCCGTCGCTTGCTGGGTGATCGACAACTCGTCTCGTAATCTGGACGAACGCCACCCGGCGGATCGTACGTCGTACGCTCGGTGACGTGATGGCACCGCGGTTGCATTGTCAGGTCGAACATGACGGGGACACAACCTCAGGATCGCCGAGCAAAGCGCCAGAGAGTGGCTCGGAAGCCGGCCGCCGCCGCGGAACGCATGCTGGAGCGGGTCGCCCTCGGATGTCGCGCGGAGCGTTCGGTGGCGGGCGCCCTCGAGCGCTTGTTGCGTGCGCGGCCTTACTTCCATCTGCTTCACAGCGTCCCGCTGGATCGGGGCGATATCGATCACATCGTCGTCGGTCCGACAGGGGTTTTCGTCATCGAAACCAAGGGGTATCGTGGCTTGGTGCGCGTGACCGATGCCGGCCTCACGGTCAACGGCCTCTGTCCGGACCGCGATCCCTTGCGACAGACGAGACGGGGCGCGGCCTACGTCCGCAGTCGCTTGCGGCGCAACGGGCTGGTGATCCCCTGGGTCCAGGCGGTCCTCTGCCTTCCTTATGCCGAGCTCGAGCGGCCGCAATGCGTCGGCGGTATCCTCGTGACGCGCCGGGAGCACCTGGGCTACTTCATTCGCCACTGGCACGGGCGCCCGCTGCGCGATGCGGACGCGTCACGGGTCTTCGCCCTGCTGCAGCACTGCGCCGAAGCGTCGGCGGCGTGAGGCCGCCGGTCGCCGCCGGGTTCTCAGGGACGAACGTCGAGATCGCTCAACTCGGGGCGCGCGCTTCCCCGCGGTTCATCTGGCTTACGGGTGCCGGCCGCTGCGGATCTGCCGCTGCGGGAAAATGCTGCGCGCCCTCGGCCGCGAAGAAGTCCAGCATCCACGAGGTGGTGTCGATTTTTTCCTCGAGCAGCCGAGTGCGTGCCGCCTGCGCACGGGCGCGCAGATCAGGATCGTCGGCGAGACCGCGAACCGCGCTCAGCCAATCGCCCCGGAAACGTCCGCCCGTGAAGTTGAACACCAAGCCGTAGCGCGTCTCCTGTTCATCGGTGTAGCCGCGTCCGACCGGGGAGATGTAGACGGCCGGCACGCCGAGGACGGCGCATTCCGACGCCATCGTCGCGCTTTCGCCCACGAGCAGCGACGCGTGAGCGAGGATGTGATGGATCGCCGCCGCCGGGATCGCGAGGCGGAGCGGTTCGAGGTCCGCCGGCAGGGGCCCCTCCGAGGAGATCACCACCCGACCGCGCTCGGCGAGCAACCGCACGAGCGCCCGCTTGTGCGCCATGGTCATGCCCGTCGTCCCGATATCGTGGCTCGCCCCGTACGAGACGAAGCGCACGACGAAGTAGCGCTGATCCGGATCGAGGCCGGCGGCGCGGACCACGGCGGGATCGGCCGCGAAGCGGCCGGGGTGCAGGTAGGCGAGCTCGTGATACCCCGGGTACGTGAGGTGATGGCCGCGCACGGGGCGGTGGTAGCAGTCGGGCGTGCACACGTAATCGGCGAGCGGGTAGGCGAACCAGTTCGTGACCGTCGCCATCTCGGTGTCATAGAAGATGGCCGTGCGTACCGGATCGCCGGCGAGCCGACGCAGACGCCCGGCGACGGCGATGCTCGGGCCCATGATCCCGGCGAGGAAGTGCGGCCGGAAGCGGGCGACGACCTGACAGAGCCGGATCGTCCGCTCCGCCATCTCGAGCGCCAATGCGGTGCCGCGCCGTTGGCGGCTCAGGATCTCGTACGGAATGCCATATGCATCGAGCAACTCCCGGGCGCACTCCTTCTCGCGCAGCGTGAAGCGCACCTCGTGCCCGCGCGCGTTCAGCTCGGCGGCGAGGTTCCGGAACACGTGCACGTGCGCCGGATGGAGGATGTCGATGAGGAGCTTCATCGATATCCCTCGCCTCGGCCCTCTCTCCTCACCGGCTCGTTCACGCCCGTTGAAGGCTCGGGGCCCTTCCACGCCTCGATCATCAGATGCCAGCCGATCAGGCGGCCGAGCGGCCGTTTGATGCGGGTGGGAATGACGGCGGCCGCGTGGCGCATGCCGTACGTGAAGGGGTACTCGGCACGCACCTGAACGCGGGTGAAAGCGGCGAACAACTGCTGCGCTTCCCGACGCGTATAGCGGTTCACGACGGGGCAATGGTCGCGCAGGTCGCGCGGGGATTCGTAGGGAAGGCGAAAGGCTCGGTGGACGAGCTCAACGAATGAACGGCGGTGATAGATCATGACCAGCGCCCTGCCACCAGGCTTGAGCACACGATGAATCTCGGCGATGACCGACGCAATCGACGGTGTGTGGTGAATCACCCCGAAGCTATACACGATGTCGAAGCGGTTGCCGGGAAAGGGGAGGGCTTCGCCGTTGCCGACCTGGAAACACACGTTGTGCATGCCGGCGTGGCGGGCGCGTTGCGACGCGATCCGAATTGAGGTGTCCGTGAGGTCGATCCCCACCACCTCGCCGAGGCCCAGCCGAGCGAGGGTCAGCGTGTCGATGCCGATCCCGCACCCGATTTCCAGGAGCGCCTTGTCTTCCAGCGGCTCTGTTCGCAGCCGATCGAAGAGCTCGACCAGATGATAGTGATGGCGATAGCGCCGCGTCTCGATCTCGGCGAAGTACGCGGCGGATCCACGCTCGGCGCTTGTGTAGTACTCGTTGTTGACGTGCCCCTCCCAGAACGTTCGGACGCGCGCGAGGTCGGTCATGAGCCCTTCACCCCGGGCCTCTCCGAAGGTGTAGACAAGCGCACACGAGCCCCTCGATACGCACCTCGCCGTCGCTCGGCGCTACTCGGGGCGGAGGGAAAATCAATACCGTTCGCCCCGAGTAGCCCGCGGAGCGGGCGTATCGAGGGGCTCGATGAAGATTTGTCATCACTCCCGCACGGCGCGGCGCGCGCACTCCAGAGTTGCCAGTGCCCAGGCCATCCAGGCGTTGCACCAACGCATGAGCGTGAACCGCTTCGTCCACAGCCGGCCTTGTTGATAGTAGAAGTACCCCGCGCGCGGTTGATGGAGATTGGCCAGCGTCCAGCGCGCGATCCGCTCGGCAAAGCCGCGATGGGCGACGTCGAAGCGCGCGGCGCGGGCGAAGGTGATGATGCCTTGCGCGGCGCCGTGGATGTCGTGCGGATACACCTTGTCGTGACGCCACTTCGGCGCCCCGTTCAGGAGGAACAGCTGTTCCCGGTAGAAGCGCAAGCCGCGGCGATAGTGGTCGAGGAAGCGTGCATCGCCCGTGGCATCGGTGTAGTCGAGCAGCGCGTCGAGGATGAATCCGGTGTGGTAGTTGTCGTGGGTGATGTGCGAGTCCGACGGGGGATGACTGTAGTACCAGGCACCATAATGGGTCTGCTTGTCGGCGACGAACTGGAGGAGTCGCTGCGCCTCGCGCTGCAGGGCTGCCGAGCGGTCGGCGCGGGCGACGCGGGCCACGAGGGCTCCAGCGAGAGCGCTGGTGTCCATGACCACCCACGTCATGGGTACCGGTGCATAGCTGATCGCCTTCATCTCGGGGCTCTCATGGAGGACGGTCAGGTCCGTGAGTAGGAACTCGCACGCGCTGCGGGCGACGTCGAGGTACTCGGGCTCTCCGGTCACCGCATGCGCGTCGGCGAACGCCTGGCCGACGAAGCAGGTGACGACGCAGTTTGGCATGTTGGCCGGCGCGAAGAATCCGGCGTCCTGCCAATCGTAGGGATAGCCCCAGCACTCGCCGGCATAACCGCGCGCGCGTTGCGAATGGGCGCGGAGCCAGTCGAGACCGTTGCGCGCGCCGGCCAACCAGTCGCGGCCCGCCCGCGGCGGAGAGACGCCGAGCTGGTACAGCGTCAGGTAGGCGCGGGTGAACAGCGCCATTCCCTTCGGATTGATCGTGGGACGCACGCCGAGCAGCGGGCGGACGTTGATCGGGGCACGCATGACCAACTGGATCGCCAGCATCCGCAGCCAGCGATTGGAGCCGGCCAGCGCATGCAGCGCGGGGCTCGTGAGACCGTCGTGCTTCGTGTAACCGCGGTAGCCGCGCGCTTCGGCATAGGCGAGCACGGTGCGACACGCCCGCAGGTACTGTGACTCGCCCGCGGTGACGTCCGCCACGGCGCAGCTGGCCGCTTCAGGCATGATAGTCCGCCAGTGGCCGCGGCCCAAGGCTCGGCGTCAGGAACGTCTGTCGCCAGATTTCGAACCCCACCATCATCCACAGCATGAAGTAGTGCCAGCGCAGGCGGGGATGCGGCGGGTGGTCGAGCACGCGGCGGATCCAGCCGTAGTTGAACCATCCAACTTCCTGCACCCGCTCGCGCGTCAGGACACGTTCGGCGACCTCCTTCAGGTCCTTCTTGAACTGATGATACGAGCTGAAGGTGAATCCCCACTTCTTCTTGGCGAGCGTTTCGGGAGGCAGCCACTGGGTCATGGCGCGCTTGAAGAGCGCCTTCGTTTCGCCCCGATCGAGCTTTAGAGCGGCTGGGATGCGCCACGCGTATTCGACCAGCTGGCGATCGAGGAACGGCACACGCACCTCCAGCCCGTGCGCCATCGAGACACGATCCTCGTTGAGCAGGAAGTCATCGACCATCTTCGTCTCGAACTCGGCCCGCAGCGCCTGCGCGACCATGCTGGTGCCGTTGTTGTAGAAGTACGGTGCGAAGATGTCTTCGACCGGGCGGAGACGGAGATCACGCAGCGCCGGACCGTAGAGACGCCCCGCCAGATCGGGGTTGTAATCCCAGGCGTTGCGCAGGAGGGCGTACATCCGGGCGCGGTTGCCCACCGAGGCGAGCCACTGCAGCCCGAGCCGATGCTCGTGCCAGCGCAGGCCGGCGTGTTCCTGCACGTCGTAGGCGAGCTGGCTGAGCCAGGCGAGCGGTCCGTCGGCCACGCGCCGCGGGACCCACCGATGCAGCCCTTGCAGCGGCGCGATGTAGCGGTAGATGTCGTAGCCGCCGAAGAGCTCGTCGCCGCCGAGACCACCGAGCGCCACTTTCACTTGCTCGCGCGCGAAGCGCGCGAGCAGATAGCCCTGCACGATGTTCACCTTGGGTTCTTCGACGTGCCAGACGACCGCCGGCAGCTCGGCGAGCGGATCCGCGCCGAGTGTGAGCTCGTGATGGACGGTGTGGAAGCGGTTCGCGACCACGCGGGCATCGGCGAGCTCGTCGGTGGGCTCGCCGAAACCGAGGGTGAATGTCTGCAGGGGCGCTGAGGCGCAGCCGCTCGCGGCGGCCACCAGCGCGCTGGAGTCGAGGCCGCCGGAGAGATACACGCCGAGCGGAACGTCGCTGACGAGCTGACGGCGCACGGCGTCGACGAGACGTTCGCGAATCCCTTCGGCCCACGCGGCCGGTGTCACGGTCGGCTCCTCGTCCACCGACAGTTGCCAGTAGCGCTGCAGGGAGAGGGCGCCATCGTGCCAGCGCAGATAGTGCGCCGGTGGCAGGCGCTCGATGCCGGCGAACAAGGTCTCGTGACCCGGGAGGTAGCGGACGTTGAGAAAGTCGTGCAGTCCTTGCACGTTCAGCTCGCGCGGTACCGCCGGGTCGGCGAGGAGCGCCTTGATCTCAGAGGCGAAGCGCAGCGTCGTGCCGTCCCACTGGTAATGCATCGGTTTGACGCCGAAGTGATCACGCGCCAGGAAGAGGCAGCGTCGTCGATCGTCCCACAACGCGAAGGCGAAGATGCCGTCGAGGCGCGCGAAGGCCGTCGCGCCGGATTCCTCGTACAGATGGACGATGACCTCCGTGTCCGAGCGCGTGGTGAAGCGATGCCCCTTGGCCTCCAGCTCGCTGCGCAGTTCGCGGAAATTGTAGATTTCGCCATTGAAGACGATCCACACCGTTTCGTCTTCGTTAGCGATCGGTTGGCGGCCGGTGCTGAGATCGATGATGCTCAGGCGCTGGTGACCGAGGCACACCCCAGGGCGGCTCAGGACGCCGCTCTCATCCGGCCCCCGATGCCGGAGCGCGGCCATCATCCGCTGGACGACGGTCGCGTCGGCCTCGGGCCCGATCATGCCGGCGAGGCCGCACATGTCCGGCTTCCCTCTCCCTCCGGGAGAGGGCAAGGGTGAGGGGATCCGAGAACCTCGCCAATGCCCGCGAGAACCACGTCGGGGTCCTGCAGCACCGTCTGCGCTCGCCTGATCCTGAGAGCCGCCATCAGATCCCCTCCGCCATCAGATCCCCTCACCCCGACCCTCTCCCGGGGGGAGAGGGAGCAGGGCATGCTCTGCCTCCTCTTTCCGCACGCGGAACAGGGCGTCCTCGATGAGGCGCCGGTTGGCGGCGATGAGGTCTGCGAGCAGACCAATGACCATCACCTGGAAGCCGAGGATCACCAGCGCGCCGCCGAGAACGAGCGATTGCACGTGGCCGCCCCCCTCACCGATCGCGAAGAGGTATAGGAAGCGGAGGATCGGCAGCATGCCGACGCTGGCGATGACGGTTCCCAGCAGGGCGAAGACCTTGAGCGGCTCGTAGGTGGCGTAGATGCGCAGCATGCCGGGGGCTGCCCGGCGGACGTACTGCCACAGGCTGGTGAAGAGGCGCGACTCGCGCAGCTTCGGGTTGACGCGCACGGGGACGCAGCGGGTGGCTATGTTCTTCTTCCCGGCCTGAATGAGCGTCTCGAATGTGTATGTGAAGTCGCTGATCACGTTGAGCCGTAGCGCCGCCTCGCGACTGAAGGCCCGAAAGCCGCTGGTGGCGTCGGGTACGTCGAGACCGGACAGACGGCGGATGGTCCCGCTCCCCCAGCGTTGGAGCCGCTTCTTGAACCACGAGAAGTGCCGGATGTCTTCGATGGCGCGGCACCCCACGACCATGTCGGCGTGACCGTCGATGATCGGTGCGACCAGCCCGGCGATGTCGGCGCCGCGATACTGATTGTCACCGTCGGTGTTGACGATGATGTCGGCGCCGCGCTGGAGGCAGGCGTCCAGTCCCGCCATGAACGCCTTCGCCAGGCCCCGTTGCGCGGTGAAGTGGACCACGTGATCGACGCCACATGCCTGCGCGACCGCCAGTGTGCCGTCCGTGCTGCCGTCGTCGATGATGAGCGTCTCGATGACGTCGATCCCACGGATGGTCTTCGGCAGATCGTCGAGGGTGACCGGTAGCGTCTTCTCTTCGTTGCGGCACGGGATCTGGATGATCAGCCGCCGCGATGACGAGCGGCTCACGTTCACGCCCGCGCGCTGGTCGACGATCGTGTCTCGGCCCGCCAGGGGTCGACGACGCAATGCCCCGAGCCTCATGGCCACGCCCTCCTACGAATGCATGCCGAAGGCGAGGGCGTCTTCCCCGCACCCGCCATTCTCGGCTACCTCATAGAGCCCGACGCCGTTGGCGGAATAGAGGAGGTGCAAGCGTTCGCGGGCGAACGCCTGCCAGCGGGCGTACTCGGCGGGCTCGAAATTCGAACGCATGTACTGGGCCAACAGCGGCTCCACGGACGCGATGTGGGTCATTCCCTGGCGGCAGAGCGCCTCGGCGATGTCATCGCCGTCCTTAGCCTGACGGACGACGTCGTGCAGGAGCGTACCGGAGAGATAGGTGTCGTAGACGTAGGGGTGCTCCCAGTAGTAGCCGCGGCCGCCCAGAAAGGCGAGGTACACGCGACTGCGCTCGGGCAAGTGGCTGTTGGCGTACACGGTCACCGGGTATTCCGGGACGAAGCGTGAAATGTACTCCACGCGGGTCGAGCGCCCGAGCGCGTAGGCGAGCGGGTCGATCTCCGTCCACAGCAGCGAGAACTCGGTCACGTTGAACAGCAAGGCGCCGCCGGCGAGGCTGGCGATCAGGACCTGACACACGGCGCCCTTCCGCCACCATTCGTTCATCGCTTCCATCGCGATCAGCACCAGCGGCGGGAGGACCGCGACCACGTATCGGCTGCGAAAGACGGTCGAGAAGAACGCGATCAACAAGAACGCAACCGTCAGGCCGCCGAGCAGGCGATGGCGGCGAGAGGCGCCGGGAAGGAGCGCGACCACAATCCCGACGAGGTAGAGCGGATTGAAGACACCGTCGAAACGGGCGGGGTCGCCTTCACGGCCGCTGACGAAGACGCGCAGCGGCACCAGCAGGATGTCGAGCCAGCTTTCCTGGTAGAGCACCCGCCGGTACGAGAACACGTCGACCTGTGGTCCCCGGGGTAGAGGACGGCCGCCGAAGACATGATTCATCAGCGGGAAGACGGGGTTGCCGGTTTCCCAGACATTCTTGATCAGCCACGGCGCCAGGGGCACGAGGCTGATGGCGGCGAAGAGCGCCGCGAGGGCCATCCCTGCGAGGCCGCTGCGTCGCTGCACCACGAGAAAAACGGCCACCGCAAGCAGCGCGATCACGACCAAGCCGTTGTATTTCGCCCCGGCCGCGCAGCCGGCTCCGAGGGCGCTGACGACGAAGTCGGCCCGCCGGCCGCTCTCCGACCAGAGCAGCAAGCCGAGAAGGCCGACGGTGCTGAAGAGCAACAGGCCGAGGTCGACGTACGCGCTCGCTGCCAGCGCCATCACCGTCGGGGTCGTGAAGACGAGCGCGGCCCCGAGCATCGCGAGCCCAGGAAGGACTCGCGGCGCCAGATAAAGGAAGATCAGCGCGCTGGTCGCCAGCGCGAACAGAAGATGGAGATATTTCGGCACTTGTTCGGCGAGGTGACCCAGCAGCGGCGTGTAGAGCATTTCGAGCAGCATCGGAAAGTATGCGTGGACGACGAAGGGGGTCTCCACGGTCCGTCCAGCGCGTAGATACAGCGCCGGCATCGCTAGATGGTAGGTGAGCTCGTCGCGGGCTATGGGGGGAACGAGGTCGAGGACGGTGAGGGCGGCGAAAGCGGCGCCGATGACGCTCGCGAAGGCGATCGTAGGGAAGTCGCGCGGCGGGATCGCGCGCGCCGCGAGAACCGCGATGGCCACCAGCGCGGCCGCGGTATATAGCGGCCAGATCAACCCCACGGGAGAGCGCACGAACCATCCGGCGCTCGCGCACGGCAGATACAGGTCAGCCGTCAGACCGACGCTGACCGCCAGCCACAGGGCAATGCGCAGCGGGGATTTTTCGGTGCCGGCGATCGACATGCGGCTCAGGCCCATGCCTCTCGGAGAGGGCGTCCATCATCGCGCCCGAGCCCCTCGATACGCCCCCTCCGGGGGCTACTCGGAGCGGACGGTATTCGATTTTCCGTCGGCCCCGAGTAGCGCCGAGCGGAGCGAGGCGCGTATCGAGGGGCTCGCCACCTGTTTTTCGACAGCTCGCGCTGGCGGAGGGAGAACGACAAGAAGAAGGTCATGTGAACTCCCGGCGCGAGAACAGCATCGCGCTCAGCAGCAGAAGGAGCGCGGTATAGGCGACGGAGTACACGAGCACGGCGACCCAGTAGCCCAGGTCGAGCTGGGTGCCATACACGACCTGATCGTTGACGTTGAGCCGGTCGAGGTGGGGCAATGCCCAATAGAGAGCGGAGGCGACGGCGCGCATCACCGGCGGGTGTTCGTCGGTGATGAAGTACTGGAGGTAGGACGA
>Ga0335085_10014091_pt1 | contig 11685 bp, 12 predicted proteins | sample Lox_Sample_45_FD_206712 | JGI IMG/M metagenome (GOLD analysis project Ga0335085, IMG submission 206712) | Soil microbial communities from Loxahatchee National Wildlife Refuge, Florida, United States - Lox_Sample_4.5 | ecosystem: Environmental > Terrestrial > Soil > Wetlands | place: USA...
GTCGCCAACCTCACCGGCAACCCGGCGATGTCCGTGCCGCTCTGGTGGAACGACCACGGCCTGCCGATCGGCGTGCACTTCCTCGGCCGCTTCGGCGACGAAGCCACGCTCATCCGCCTGGCGGCACAGCTCGAGGCGGCACAGCCGTGGGCCGGCCGCCGGCCCGCCGTGCACGCGGCCGGGCCGCCGGTCACCCCGTGAAGCGTGGCGCCCCGCGGCCGGGGCCGCTCGCGCTAGGCCAGGACCAGGGAGGCCGGCCGGCGCTCGAACGTGCTGGACCCCACGCACCAGCCGGCGTCGTCGTGGCACACCGGCAGCACCGGCGAGGCGACGGGCAGGCTCAGCCGCACCGGCCCCGAATCGCGAGGTGTGACAGCGGGGACGGCAGCGAGCCGGCCGTCGGGATCATCGGGATGGCGGCGCCCGCCCGGGACTGCTTCGGCCCGGCTGGACGGGGCCGGCTGCTCGATGCGGACCACGGTCTGGCGCTCTGCCCGCCACAGCACTCCTCCGCCGGCCCATTCGAAGGCCAGCACCCGTCCGGACAGGGCAACGGTCAGTGCCGTGAAACCGCGACCGGGGTACAGCTCCGGCGGCATCCCGCCCGACAGGGCGTGGAAGCCGCACGTGCACCGCGGATCGGGGGCGTCGTGACCGCTCCGGCGCCGGCACGTGGCCCATGCGTCAGCCGGATAGCCGGGACCGCCCGTCAGCGGAACGAACAGATCGCCCACTGGCCGGGCCAGCTTGTGGGCCCACACCACCCACAGCCCGTCCGCGGTCGTGGTCAGATGCTCGTCGAGTTCTGCGGCCAGGCCAGGCCGGGCGCCGGTGCCGGCCACGAAGTCCGCTACCAGGCGATCTCCGCTGCACATGGCGACCTCTTCTCTCCAGTAGCTAATCCGAGGGTAACCCCGGAACCCGCCGCAGGTGGGCCGTCAGGTGAGGCCCGCGGCGCAAACGACCTCTGCTGGGTTGCGCCGGCGAGCCGATGTGAATGCCTGTTCACGTTGCCGCTCTGGTCCTGGTGCAGCGGCCTGGCCGGGGCTTGGCCAGCTGGTCACGAGCTGACATTGCGCGGCCATGCGGCTTGCCCGGCATGCGCCTAAGGGGCCGCAGCTGTGACGGATGGCCACGCGAACCGAACGGCCGGGTCCCCTTTCGGTTCTCGGCTCACAGACGGCAGGCTCCGCAGGGCCAAAGCCACAACGTCAGCTTCGGTCGGCGTTTCCGCCGTTGCCGGGTCCGAGCCGCTGGTGGACGATCTGGCGGGCCAGGTCCAGGACTGCGGGGTCGTCGTGCAGGACGAAGCTGGCGTTCGTGGCCAGGATGATCCCGTTCAGCTCGAAGGCGAGCCGGCCGGGGTCGTCGCTGGCGGGTAGCTCGTGCTGCTCAATCGCGGTGGCGGTGAAGCCGCGGATCAGGGCTACGAACCCGGTCTGGAAGGCGGCGACTCGTTCCTTGACCGGCGCGGGGCGGGTGCTCATTTCCAGCGCTGCGGCAGCGAAGAAACAGCCGCCGGGGAAGGTGCGGCGCTGCAGGTAGTCGAAGAACGCCTCGCACACCGCCATCAGCTGAGCCAGGCCCGGCGGGGCGGCTAGGGCGGGCTGCACGACTTCTTCGGCGAAGATCCGCTCCGCCTCTTCCACGGTCGCCAACTGGAGTTCCTGCTTGGAGCCGAAGTGCGCGTACACCCGAAGGGGAGTCAGATGACCACCACTTCAACGGGCCTGGCCACCGCGCCGTACCAGGAGCTGGCCGCCGCCCCGCGCGCTGACCTGATCATCCCAGGAGATCCTGGGTATGACGAGGCGCCTGAGTCATTGAGCCAGCGATGCTGACCATCACCGAGATCGCGGGCTTCGCCGGCGGCGGGCTGGCCGGAGCGGCCTACGTGCCGCAGATTTCCCACCTCATCAAGGCCCGCTGCTCGGCTGGCATCAGCCGGCTGGCAGGCCAGCCAGGCCTGCGATCAGCTTCCCCCACACCCGGGCATAACCCAGTCCCGGGAACAAACCCAGCGCCAGCACGAAGTACACCCCACCCGCGACGGCAGGTCGCGCAGCCGACGCTGCACCGTCCTGGTCTGCTCCAAGACGTCATCGACCAGCTCAAACGGCAGGTACGGGGTTAACTCGCCCAGATGACCGGGCGCAAATACCCCGGCGGCAACAGTGACCGCACGGGTGATGGTGGCCGTGGCAGACTCAGTACGCAACGGGACCTCCGGCATCGGGAAGATCGTGATGGGTTGACCCGATCTACCAGAGGTCCGTCCTCTCATCAACCCCACCCGCCCGTTGACTTGATCATGAACCTCTTAACTTCGCGGCCTTGCTCCGCAAGCTCCGCGAGCGCTCCGCGCCCCTTGACCCGGGCCAGCCGGGCGCACGAAACCGGCGCCTATCAGGGCATGAGCACACCCTGCCTGCCCAGAACCGCCCCAACAAACCAGCCCCAAACCCACCCAGACCACCAAAACCCCGGCGCGCCACCTGCAAAAGCTTGACGAGCCGCTTCATATGAGTGCGCAAACCCAGCCCCCGCTAACCGAGAACGCGCAGGTCACAGCGTCGAGCCACTTCCAGAACCCCAAATCGTGAGCCAACTCAGGTGATTCGGGCCTTCTGTTCTGGTCTGGGGCGCAAACCAGTCTGACTGGCGACCATCAGCTACGCCAGCGCGTTGCTGCCGTCCGATCTGCCTAAGAGCCTCCGAAGCAAGCAACAGGCCGGGCGCACAGAGGACCACAGCTTTGTCCTGGAGAGGTTCAGGCGTCCAGCCACATAATCGGGCTTGCCGCTAACAACCGGTCGCAGTCGGCTGGCTGATCCTCGCTGCGGTTCCCGTCCTGTTAGTCGTTATTCCGGTCGTGTGGTCCAGAAACAAGGACCGCCGTGACGCTGCCTTGGCACTTCCTGGCCGACTATTCAGATATAGGCGTTGACCGATCAGCGGCTAGCCTCTGGGCCTAGCCTACCCAGACCATCCGTTACCGGATTGCAACCTTTCATGTCATACCAATGCAATGCTTGTGCGTCCTATCTTGCAAAGTAAAGCCCCGGTAGGACGAAGGCATACGTTCATCATGTGGCGGAAATCAGGCAAACCCGGCAAGCCCATCATGGGGTGGATATCAGACAAACCTGGCAAGCCAGTCCAGCCACCAGGGCCACCAGGGCCACCAGGACCCACAGGACCCACAGGCCCACCAGGACCACCAGGAGCAGGAACAGACCGCGACAGACTCAGAAAGGGTTCGATTGCCCTGATTTTGTCGCCAGTCGGCCTTTTGCTTATATCTGCGGCAAGGCTGTTTATCATCGCTCACTATAACACGACTACAGCCGTTACAATTGCTTCGTCTGGAGGATATGTCAATACTCTGCTAGGTTCAATAATTCCCCTGCTTCCCATCTTCGCTCCCTATCTGGCATTGGCCCTACTGTTGTTTAGGCGGTTTTTTCTCAGTATCATAGCGTTCATATTTGCCGCATTTATTACCCCAACCCCGGTATCTTTCCGTGAAGCCTCACAACTTGCCACAGCCGACTGGCATCAGCTACTTGCCCAGGTCTACCGGGTTTCTGGGAGTCAACTAATAGCTATAACCGCTGTGACTGTAATCGGGGTCCTTCTATGGATATATCATAGGGATTTCCTCGAAGCGGCAAGCACTGTCGTAATATTCATTGTAGCCTTTGCGCTCATCTTTTCAACCCCCGGGCAGCTGGCAATCCCGATAAAATTGCGTCTGGCGAGCACCGGCGATCGTCAAATCTACGCCTGGGCATCCGCGAACCGGCTGCTGGCAATCATCGTTGTGTTTGGAATCATATTCGGTCTCTTGATGTATCACCAAAGCCTTTCCGGCGTGATAACAGCTGCCGTGGCTATAATCGCCACCGTCGCTCTATTTCCGTATGTATACAATATCTACCCAATTCCGAGGCAGCACGACTATTATGCTGAGGCCCTGGAGGAACCATGGTTGCCTGCTGAGAGGATCGTGCTGAACTCAGGCCGCGTTGATTACGGGTATGTTCTATCCACCAGTGACGGGTGGTTTACTGTTCTATTGACCAGGAGAACGATTACCTATATGCCCGCAAGTCATGTTGTAAACCGGTCCGTATGCCAGCCTGCGACGACCGCTGGACCCTCGTCATATCCTCCTCTAGTTACCCTTCTGTATCATCGACCTCCGCATATCGCGGCGTGTAATGAGAAGCTGTCCGTGCTTACTTTTATTAGATCTAAAGGACAATCGCTGAAAAGGATAGCTTCGGTCACACACAGGTCTCCGTGGACCATAATTTCGGTCACTAACGCCCACGAGCACGAGGAACTTTCTGCCGCGCTACGAGCGTACGAGAGCGCGCGTGATTGGACTGCGCCGACACCCATCGGTCAGCGCTTCTGGTATTACCCACGCGTCAAGCCCTAACGATCTTTGGTCGCGGGCTTGGAGCAATGCTTGAAACCTGTGGATCGGCCGGGGAGGGGTGTACCTTCCCGGTGTCCGAGTTGAGGTCTCAAGCAATGACCGGCGTTGGCGCGCCGGCCGGGAAGGTACAACCCGATGCTCACCGTAGTCCCTGGCGACGGTTCAGGCCACGAAGGCGGCAAGGACGGCTCGCCGTCGCTGATTGATGAGATCGTGCGGGAAGGCGCGCGGCGGATGCTGGCCGAGGCGCTGCAGGCTGAGGTGGATGCCTATATCGCCCGGTTCGCTGATGAGCGGGACGGCAACGGCCGGCGCCTGGTGGTGCGCAACGGCTGCCACCAGAGCCGGGAGGTGCTGACCAGCGCTGGTGCGGTGGAGGTCACTGTCCCCCGGGTCAACGACAAGCGCATCGACCCGGCCACCGGCGAGCGGATGCGCTTCTCGTCGGCAATCCTGCCGCCGTGGTGCCGCAAGACCCCGAAGATCACCGAGGTGCTGCCGCTGCTTTACCTGCACGGTCTGTCCTCGGGCGACTTCGTGCCCGCGCTGGGCCAGTTCCTGGGCTCATCAGCCGGGCTGTCGGCGGCGGTGATCACCCGGCTCACTGAGACCTGGAGGCTGAGCAGCGCGCCTTCGCGCAGCGGGACCTGTCACAGGTGGACTACGTCTACCTGTGGGCCGACGGCATCCACGTGAACATCCGGCTGGAAGAGCACAAGCTGTGCCTGCTGGTGATGATCGGGGTCCGCGCCGACGGCCGCAAGGAACTGATCGCCCTGGCTGATGGCTACCGGGAGTCGGCGGAGTCGTGGGCGGACCTGCTGCGCGACTGCGCCCGCCGGGGCATGCGCGCCCCGGTGCTCGCGGTCGGCGACGGGGCGCTGGGGTTCTGGAGCGCGCTGCGCGAAGTCTTTCCCGAGACCAGGGAGGGCCGCTGCTGGTTCCACAAGACGGCCAATGTCCTGGCTGCGCTGCCCAGGTCCGCCCACCCTGGGGCGAAGAAGGCGCTCGCGGAGATCTGGAACGCCGAGGACAAGCCGCACGCCGTGGCTGCTGCGAAGGCATTCGAGGCGGCTTACGGGGCGAAGTTCCCCAAGGCCGCCGCGAAGATCACCAGCGACCTCGACCAGCTGCTGGCGTTCTACGACTGCCCCGCGGACCACTGGGTCCACCTGCGGACCACCAACCCGATCGAGTCCACGTTCGCGACCGTAAGGCACAGGACCAAGGTCACCAAAGGGCCAGGGTCGCGGGCGGCAGGCCTGGCCATGGCGTTCAAGCTCATCGAGTCAGCGCAAGACCGCTGGCGCGCCGTGAACGCCCCTCACCTCGTCGCCTTGGTCCGCGCTGGAGCGACGTTCACAAACGGAAAACTCGTTGAACGCCCCGGCGGGAAGACCCAGCCCGAAGCCGCCTAAACGATCTTCATCCACAGGTCTTGACAATTGCTCCGGAGGTGGCAGTTGGAGCAGAGTCGAGCTGGCGGGCGGCTGGTCGGGATCGACCTGGGGATCGCGTCGCGGCATTCGGTGCGGGTGCTGGAAGCTGACGGGCGGCCGGTGTGCCGGGCGTCGTGCGTGCCGTCGGCGGAGTCGCTGGCGGCGGTGGAGCGGGCGGCGCTGGCCGGGGCGCCGGAGGGCGCGACGCTGGCGGTGGTGTTCGAGCCGACCGGGCCAGCGTGGATGCCGATCGCGGTGTTTTTCGCCCGCCGCGGGCACGCGGTGTTCCGGGTGTCGTCGGCCAAGGCCGCGGACCTGCGCCGGTTCTTGCGCCGGCACGCCAAGTCGAACGGGATCGACGCGGAGACGCTGGCCCGGATGCCGCTGGCCGACCCGGCCGGGCTGCAGCCCCTGGAGCTGCCTGGCGCGGACGCGGCCGCGCTGGACCGGCGGGTCCGGGCGTGCGCCCGGCTCACCCAGGCGGCCAGCGAGCACAAGACCAGGATCAAAGACCTGGTCCGGCAGCTGATGCCACTGACCCCGCTGACCGGGGATCTGGGCAAGGCCGGCCTGGCGGTGCTGGAACACTACGGCGACCCGCGGGCGCTGCTGGCGGCGGGCGAAGCCGAGCTCACGGCCCTGATCACCACCACATCTGGCAAGCAGCAAGGCGCCGAGCGGACCGGCCAGTGGCGCGCCGCCGCGGCCGCCGCCGTCGAGCTCTATGGTGAGCATCCAGCGGTGGCGTATGCCGAACTGGCCGCCGAGGTGGTCACCGAGGTCCGGCTGCTGCGCGCCATCCAGGCCGAGCTCACCGCCCACGCCGCGGCCCGCGAAGCGCACTACCGGCAGGCCGACCCCGGGCAGCTGGCCCGGTCCCTGCCCGGATTCGCCGACATCAGCGCCCCGGTACTGATCGCTGGCATGGGCCGCCCCGGCCGCTTCCGCGACGGGACGCGGTTTAAGTCCTATACCGGGCTCGCCCCCCGGGCGAGCGAGACCGGGCAGACCGACCGCAAGGGCCAGCCGATGAGCAAAGCCGGGCCCTCCCTGCTGCGCGCCACCTTCTTCCGCGCCGCCGACACCGCCCGCCGCCAAGACCCCCAGCTCGCCCGGATCTACTACCTGCAGATGACCGAACGCGGCGCCACCCACCTCAAAGCCTGCTGCGTCTCGCCGGCCACCTGGCCGAACGGGCCTGGGCCGTCCTCAACCGCGGCACCCCCTATGTGATCTGCGACACCAACGGCAACCCGGTCACCCCCGCCGAGGCGAAGAAGATCATCGCCGAGCGCTGGACCGTGCCCGAGGAGATCCGCAAACGCCGCCGCAGCCGAAAGCTAGCGGGGAAGGCCCCTCAGGCGGCCCCAACCGGGCCGGACAGACGAGGCGACCCTCCCCGCCCCCGATCGTCGCGGCCCCGGACCAAGGCAGTCAACCCCACCACCTGACCAGCGCGCCATCACCAGCCCGCCGGGCCGCGCCGACGGGCCAGCTGGCATGCCGGGCAACCAGCACACCACACCGGGCCCGACGGCATTCACCCCGCGGGCTTGACAGGCAAGCCTCCATAGGGAATCAAATCCCACCTCCACCGCGGCTGACCTGTGAGAACATCGCTCCTGGGCGCCGACAGGCGGGCAAGCCGTGCTCCCTTGGTCTCATTGGATGGTCTCAGTTACGAGCCGCATGTGGTCTCATCGCCGGGCTCAGCCGCAGCTACCGTGCCTGGTCACGGGCATCGCGGACGACCCTGAACAGAAGCACGCACGCCGCCGGGGCGTGCACCCTGCCGTCGGGCCATCCCCATCGCCGACTGGGTCGAGCGTACGGCCAGCTAGCCCGAGCGCGGCCCACGCTGGTGCATGGTCGCGCGAGCGATGATCTGTTCCACGATGGCGGTCTTGGCGTCGGCATAGTGCTGCACATGCCGCCAGGTCCGCTTGGCCAGGTCGCGCTTGACCTGCAGGTAAGCGTCACGACCGGCATCGTTCGCCCGGAGCCAGTCCCGGAAAAGCAGCGTCCGGTCGATCTCCGCCGCACCGACGGTGAACACGTGCAGGTTGATATAGGTGTCCCGGCCTTTGAACATGCGATGCTCGAACCAGCCCGGCTCACGGGCCCGCAGCACGTAGCCAGCCCTCTCCAGCACCGGGACATGGGCCTGCCCATCCGATGAGTCAGGGCACCGCGAGCAGGATGTCAATGAGGGGCTTGGCGGCCAGCCCTGGCACGGAGGTCGAGCCGACGTGCCCGACCTGGACGGCTCGACCGCCGAGCGCGGCGCGGATGCGAGCAGCCTCGCGGGCGAAAAGCACCGGCCAGTCCGGATCGTAGTCGGCGAGAGTGATCGGGGCGTTGTGGGGCGTGACCTTGTCCAGCCGGAAGCGCTGGATGTCCTCATCACTGATCAAGCGCGAGCCGTTCGCCTCCGACGGCGGCTGCATGGCCTGATGATGGCATCAGCCCAGAACTACCTCAACAGGCCAGAGATCCTAGCCGAGCCGATTCCCAACAACGGCTCCCTCTGGGTGCACCTGCAACCAGATCATCACCAAGTGCCCGGCCTGCTGGTGGCGGTGTTCGGCGCGCTGCTGGCCTGCGTGGCCCGGTCCAGGCAGCCGGTCTTCCGGGTCCTGGCCGCCAGCCTGGCCTTCATCCCGGCCATCCCGGCCTCATCGACTGCGCCGACCACCAAGCCTCGTCGGCCGCAGGCTCGATCGAGGCCTGCCACCGCGAACCCGCGCACAACCGCCATCACCGCGACGCTGGCCGATGCGCTGATCGCCGCGGTGCCCGCGCGCGGCTGGCAGCGGATCTCGGCTGGGGCGGGGGCGCACGGCCCGCGCGAGTACGACTGGGCGCGGATCCCGGTCCGGGTCGGCCAGAAGCGTGGCCGCGGGCACTGGCTGCTGGCCCGGCGCTCCATCAGTGACCCGGCCAAGATCGCCTACTACGCCTGCTACGGGCCCCGTCGCTCCAGCACCGCGGACCTGGCCTGGATCGCGGGAAGCAGGTGGCACATCGAGGAAGGGTTCCAGCAAGCCAAAAACGAGGCCGGGCTCGACCACTACCAGGTCCGTTCCTGGCGGGCCTGGTACGCCCACATCACCTTGTCCATGCTCGCGCTGGCCTGGCTCGCAGCCAGCAAAGCCCAGGCCGTAAAGGGGGAACCGGCACCAGCGACCCAGGCATGATCGGCTACACGCTACCGGAGATCCGCCGCCTGCTGATCAACCTCATCCAATCCTGCACACCCGACCCCGAACGCGTCTGGTCCTGGTCCAGCTGGCGCCGACGACGCCAGTACCAGGCCCGGCTGTGCCACTACCGGCGACGCGGATACGCGCTCATGTAAGCACCGCCGGCCGGGAGCTGCGCACAAGCGGTCTTCCAGGCCGGCCGGGACAGCTCTATATTCGGTCTGTCACCAGGGCCCGGCCAGACAGCATCTGAAACCGGTCCCGTGTCAGTGAGGAGACCGGGACGTGGCGATCACGGTGGTGGCCCAGGTCCCTGGCCTGACAGCCGGGGAGGATGCAGCCCTGGTAGAGGCGCTGGACCTGGAGGGCTCGCCGCCCGCCGGGGGCACGATCCGCCTGGACGGACCGCAAGGCGGCGGCCGGCGCATCGTGGGCCGCTGGGACAGCGACACCGACTACCAGCGCTTCCGCGACGACAGGCTCATGCCCGCGCTCAGGCGCCTCGGCCGCACGCTGCAGGTGATCGAGAAGCGACCCGCCACCGAAACGGTCCGCATTCTCGCCGTGACCTGATTATCCGGCGCGCATCACCCGGGACTCGGCCCACCCCGGCTGCCCTCGCCCTCAAGGACGGTCACAACAGCCTTCGCTTCATCCCGTAACCGGGCCAGACCCTACTGCCCGCTGAGCGTGGCCATCGCAATCATTCGTAAGTGCCGTTGCCGTACTACTGAGGCCAGCCTCGGACCGCCGAGATGTGGGGCTGGCCGGGGGTGATCGGTGCAGGTGGTGGGTGGCTGGGCATCGGTCCGAGGCTGGCCTCAGGGGGTCGCGGCTGCGCCGCGATGAGCGCGCGCTGGCGTTATGGCGCAGCGGGTTGTGACGGTGAACGACGTGCTCGATGGGCACGTGACGCTGGATATTGAGTGCCTGGACCGGATCTATCTCAACGCCTATGTGCCGATCTTGCAGACCAGTGCGCAGGTGGTGGCGTTCCTCTCCGGGCATCTGGGATTCCCGTTTCCCTCGCCGGTGCTGTTCCGCCAGCTTGGGGAGCGGTTCCGGAAGGCGGTGGCCTCGTTCGCCGAGGCCAATGAGATTCCCTGGGTTCGGTTCGGGAAAGGCCAGGCCAAGCTGGAGGTGATGGCGCCGCATCTGGCCCGGCAGGCAGCCACTGGACGGTCCGGAGTGGCCGCGATCGGCGTGGCGCAGGAGTTCCAGCGGGTGTGGACCGCCTATGAGGGCAAGACCTCCACCGGCACGCCGCGGTGGTCATTCGTCAAATCAGACCGGCGGGTGACCTGTTACTACTTCTACCTGTGGGATGAGGGCTTCGGCCCGGCGTTCATCAAGGTGTGCGCCTACTTCCCGTATCCGGCCAAGATCTGGGTCAACGGACACGAGTGGGTCAAACGCCAGGCCCAGCAGGCTGGGCTCGCCTTCACCGCGCTGTCCAACGGGTTCGCCGCCTGCGACGACCCGGCTGCCCTGCAGCAGATCTGTGACCGGCTGCAGCCAGGCACCATCGAGGTGTTCGCCCAGCGGTGGCTGCACCAGCTGCCGCTGCCGCTGGTTCCCAAAGACCGCGATGCCGGTTACTGGTGGGAGATCTCGATGCGCCAGGTGGAAGTCTCCCGCACCCTTGTCTTCGATGCCCCGCGCCATGCTCGTGGCTTCTTCGAGGCGCTGGTCGCCGACAACCTTGACATCGGCCGCCCGCACAACGTGGAGATCATCTTCGGCCGCCGGGTCCGCCGCGACACCTGGGGAACCTTCCGGACCGCGATCGACCGCCGCGACAACGGCGGCGTCATCGTCAACGTGTTCTACAAGCACTCGCGGATCAAGCAGTACCTCAAAGACGGGAAGGCGATGCGGATCGAGACCGTCATCAACTCCCCCCGCGACCTGGGCTGCCTGGCCCGGCTGCCCCACCTTGACGAGCTTCAGGCCAAAGCCCGCGCCGCCAACCGGCGCATACTAGATGCCGAACGTGCCGGCCAGGGCACCGTCCTTGCGAGCCCAGCCTTTGAGCGGATCGCGCACCCGTCGGTGGACGCCGAGGGGCGGAGGACCCCGGCGCTACGCTTCGGCGATCCTCGGGTCATGGCCCTGGCCGGCGCCTTGTGCCAGACGCTGCTCGCCGCGACCGGCTTCACGAACAAGAACCTTCGCGTCTTGATCGCCGGGCTGCTCGGCAGCGCCTACACCCCCGGCCAGATGACCTACGACCTGCGCCGGCTCCGCCTCAACGGGCTGATCCGCCGGCTCCCGCACACCAACCACTACGTGCTCACCGCGGACGGCATCCGCATCGCCGTCTTCTACACCAAGATCTACAACCGGCTCCTGGTCCCCCTCACCGCCGCGAACCAGGCCCAGGCTCCCCCCGAACTCCGCGCCGCGCTAGCCGCCATCACCTGCCACGTCGACGACTACGCCACCCGCGCCCGCCTTCCCCGCGCTGCCTGAAAACTTGACACAAACGTCCACAAGCCCGGAGCAATTGTCAAGACCTGTGGATGAAGATCGTTTAGGCGGCTTCGGGCTGGGTCTTCCCGCCGGGGCGTTCAACGAGTTTTCCGTTTGTGAACGT
>Ga0335085_10014092_pt1 | contig 11685 bp, 13 predicted proteins | sample Lox_Sample_45_FD_206712 | JGI IMG/M metagenome (GOLD analysis project Ga0335085, IMG submission 206712) | Soil microbial communities from Loxahatchee National Wildlife Refuge, Florida, United States - Lox_Sample_4.5 | ecosystem: Environmental > Terrestrial > Soil > Wetlands | place: USA...
CCGTAATCGGGGCGGAAGGCCGGCCTGACGGCTGGCGGCTGACCGCCCGGATGACCACGCCGCGCGTCTTTCCGGCATGCGTCGCGCTCAACGGCTATCTCTACGCCATCGGCGGGGAACGGTTTTCAGCCCTCGAGCCGATGTTACTGAACAGCGTGGAGCGGGCCCCGATTCTGCCGGACGGTGACCTCGGACTCTGGGAACCGGTCGCCCCGCTGACGACGCCGCGTCGGGCCGCCGCGGCGATCGCGGCGGATGACATGATCTACGTGATCGGCGGCTATAACGGGAGCTTTCTTTCCACCACCGAGCGCGCGCGGCTGCGGTCCGACAATACACCGGGCCCCTGGGAAACGCTCACCGCCCGGACCACCATCCCCCGATACATTCACGCCGCGGCGCGCGACGGCCACGCGATCTATCTGCTCGGCGGCCACGACGAGACGACGGGGATGGCAACAGCGCGGACCGAATGGGCCCGGATTCTTCCAGACGGCGAGTTGACGCCCTGGACCGCAGGGCCGTTGTTGCAGTCTCCCCGTTTTATGGCCGCGGCCGCGGTCATCGATCACCACCTGCTGCTGTTCGGCGGGTCGACCGGCCGGCAGATCGTGGAAACCGCCGAGATCGCTTCAATCAGATCAACCGGTGCGCTCAACCCCTTCGCCTCCTTTGGGGCGCCGGCCGCCGCCCGAAGCGGCGCGGCAATTGCCGCATCCGGGCGGACCGTCTATTTGATCGGCGGCCTCTTACAGAACCAGGCGACTCAGACCGTGGAGTACACGACGTTGAATCAATAACCGGGAATCTTCCGATTAACCGATCGACGCGTTGGACACAAGGAGGGGCAAAATTTCGGCCGCGCGGCCGGCGAGCCAGCACTGCACCGCGGGACTGGCCGATCGTTCCGGGTTGACCTCCACGACCCACGCGCCGGCCTCCCGGGCCATGGACGCCAACGAGGCCGCGGGTTGGACCACGCCGGAGGTGCCGATCACCAGAAACAGCTCGCATGACGTGGCCGCATCAACGGCCGATTGAATGACCGCCGGATCGAGCGGCTCTCCGAACCAGACAATATGGGGACGCAGCAGGCCGCCGCAGCGTGCGCAGGCCGGCAATTGAGGCGTCAGAGGCAGCGGCACGCGACGGTCCATCGACACGGCGCCGCAGGCGGTGCAGCGCACACGCCAGATGTTGCCGTGCAGCTCCAGAAGCCGCCGGCTGCCCGCCTCGGCATGCAGACCATCGACATTTTGGGTGATCAGCGTGAACCGGCCGCCGCGCCGCTCCGCATCCCGTTCCAATCGCGCGAGGGCATGATGGCCCGGGTTCGGCCGCACCGCCGCGATCAGGCCGCGCCGCCAGTCATACCATTCCCACACAAGTCGGGGATCGCGCGCGAAAGCCTGAGGGGTGGCCAGCTCTTCGGCCCGGTAGGTGCGCCAGAAGCCGGTTGCGCCCCGGAACGTCGGGACGCCGCTGTCTGCGGAGATCCCCGCGCCCGTGAGGACCGCAATCGACCGCGCCGAGGCGATCCGTGCGCGCGCCTCGTCAATCGACGCTGGGGAAACCGGGGAGGCCGGCGGGAAAATTTTCTGGAAGGGTGCCGGAGGCTCTTCGTCTGGCACGGCTCGTCACCGGGCGGCCGGTCAGTCGGACGAAGGCGGACGCCGGAGCGTGGCAGGCCCGCCGCTGTCATCCGTATCTCCGGGCGTATCTCCGGGCGCCTCGCCGGGAGCCGCGTCGGACGCCGAGCTGGGCCGGTCGATTTGGATGACCTCCACGAAACGGTTCAACCAATGGACCTTGCGGGATTCCTGCCGCTCTCCATAGATATAAATGAGGTTGCGCATCATCCGCACCAGCATTTCCTGATCCATCGCCGGCTGCAGATATTGTTCCTTGAAGCCGTACCCCGAATTGATCAGAAAGGTGGCGCACTCCGCTTTGGTGAGCAATTGCCCGCCGTTGAACGGATCGATGAACAGATCGTGACCCGGCACTTCGCACCGGACCAGAAAGTGGCTGGGCATGCCAATCCCGACAATAGGCAGGTCCAGACGGCGGGCCAGCAGCAAGTAGAGGGCCGAGAGGGTGATGGGAATGCCGACCCGCCGGTCCAGCACCCGGTTCAGATAACTGTTGTCGGGATCATAATAATGAACCGTGTTGCCGTGGAACCCCTTCTCCGTGAACAGATAGTGGTTGAGGACGCGGATGACGCCGTCCGGCCACCGTTCATGCTTGACGACGGCCCGCAACTCTTCGGCCATGGCGTCCAACAGCCCCTGGTAGACCTCGCATTCCATCTCCGGGTAGGCAAAGCGGCTCAAGAGCAGACAGCCTTCCTCCAAATCGGGTTGCTCGAGCCAGTACCGCCAGGCCCGGAGCAGGTGACGGCCGTCGATCTCTTCGATGACGTCGCCCAACCGCTCGGCCATCACCGCGCGCTCCGAGTCGTCGTTGACGGCGTGGGCCGCCGTCTGAAAGTGGCGCAACTGCCCGACCACTTCGGGCCCCAACTGCACCAGCTTTTCCTTGATGATTTTGAGATTGACGCCCTGTTCGGTGGCCAACAGGGAGAGCAGGGCCTTCAGCGGTTCTTTCGTCTTCGGCATCGGTGAACCCGGACGCGCCTTCCATGGGATGACCCAATAGCGGCCATGAACCCGGACAGCACGCGCAGTCCCCGCCCGTGACGGCGGGTTCTTCAACGGGCGCACTATATCACAATCGACCGGAAAAACTCATCTGATTGGAATCGGGGGGAGATGCTCCTCTCCCCCCGCTCCCCCCACCGCCATACCTATTGCACTCTTTGCTCGCATGTCAAATCGATGCTCGGCCCCTGTTCATCGTCATATTGCGGTTCGCCGAGCTTCGAGGTGGGAAGGGAATGGTTTTTCTCTCCTTTGATGCACCCTATCGTTCATACGCCACGCACATCCATCATGGCTTCACACGATGGGGACGCTATGCTACGATGATTTCGATGAGCGATGCGATCACTGACGCGCTGGAGCGGGCCGTCCAGGACGATGTGTTCCCCGGCGCGGTGCTGCTGGTGCAGGAGGGCGCGGTCATCCGGCGCTGCGACGTGGTCGGCGCCTCCGCGCTGCTCCCTTCGCCGGACCCCCCTTCACAGAATCCCCTCCCGCAAGATCCAATGACGCGCGAGACGCTCTTCGACCTCGCCTCGCTGACCAAGCCGATCGCCACCGCCACGGCCGTGCTGCGGCTGGTCCACCGCGGCCTCCTCGCGCTCGATCAGCCGGTTGCCCGATGGCTCCCGCCTTTTCTCGGCGAGGGCAAAGAGCGCGTCACCCTGTTCCATCTGCTGAATCATTCCTCCGGACTGCCCGCGTGGAAACCGCTCTACAGGGCGATCACGCCCGATGAGGCGGGCGGGGCCAATGCGCGACTGTACGAACAAATCATGGCCGAACCGCTCGTCTATCCGACCGGCAGCCAGTCCATCTACAGCGATCTGGGCTTCATCCTGCTGGGGTTGATCGTGGAGCAGGCCGACGGCCGGCCGCTCGATCGCCTCTGCCGGGATGAACTGTTCGCGCCGCTGGCCATGGACTCGACCGGTTTTCGTCCGCTCGATCGGCCGGAGTTGGCCGCGCGGTCGATCGCCGCCACCGAGCAGTGCGCGTGGAGGGGGCGGCTGCTGCGGGGGGAAGTCCACGACGAGAATTGCTTTGCGCTCGGCGGCGTCAGCGGCCATGCGGGGCTGTTTGCGCCGGCCGACGATCTGGCCCGTTTCGTCGCGGCCCTTCTGGCCGCCGATCAGGGCCGGGGCAAGGGGCCATTTGCCGGCATACCACCGGCTCTATTCGATCAATTCCTCTCGCGTCAATCGACCCCCGGATCAAGCTGGGGGCTTGGATGGGACACGCCGTCGGAGCCGTCGAGCTCGGGCCGATGGTTCTCCCCCCGCTCCTGCGGCCACCTGGGCTACACGGGGACCTCCCTGTGGATCGATCGCGACCGCGGCTGGAGCGTGCTGCTGCTGACCAATCGCGTCCATCCGACCAGCCGGAATGTGAAAATCTCCGCCTTCCGCCCGGTGATCCACGATCTGGTTGCCGAGAGGTTTTTTAAAAATTAAGGGGGGGACGGCCTCCCCCCTGACCCCAATTGATTTGCCGGGGCATCGTGCTATAATTGAGTTTTATGGAGCGGGCGCTGCTGCTCAACGCCACCTACGAGCCGCTGAAGGTCATCGACTGGCAGCGGGCCGTCACCCTGTCGTGGCAGGGCAAGGTCGAAGTCCTCGAAGTCTACGACCGGGAGATCCGGTCCGTCACGTGGAACACGAAGCTGCCGGCGGTGTTGCGGCTTGTGCATTTCGTCAAAGTCGAATACACCAAGCGGGCCATTAATTTTTCCCGCGCCAATATTTTTCTTCGCGACAACTACAGCTGCCAGTACTGCGGGCGCCATTTCCGGACCGAAGAGCTGACCTTTGATCACGTCGTGCCCATCGCCAAGGGCGGCCGCAAGGTGTGGGAAAACATCGTCACCGCCTGCTGGCGCTGCAACAACAAGAAGAGCGGGCGGACCCCGATGGAGGCCGGCATGCACCTGATCAAATGGCCCACCCGTCCGGACTGGAAGCCCTTCTTCACCTTCACGATCGGCCTGCGCAACGTCCCCGCCGTCTGGCGGGACTACCTCTACTGGAACGTCGAACTCGACCACGACCAGCAATAGTTGCTCCGTTCTTCTTTTCTCTGTTCCCTCCCCCAGCCACTGCACGATCGTGACACATCCAACACACCCGGCCTGCGGTTGGTGATGAGGCCGTCCCGCAGGTCGCCCTCCCAAATGGTTTCATGCCAGGGCGGCCGAGAGGCGAGGGCCGCCGAGAACCGAAATCGCAGGCGAGCCCGTGCCGAAGAACCAATCGCAGGCCGGGTGTGGAATCCCATTGCGTTGACCCCCTTCCAGGCAGTTGCTATAATCGCCCCGTCATGCTGCCCATCCGCCTTCTGATGAACGGTGAAATCAAAAGCATCGCGCCCGACACAACCCTGGTCGACGCCGCGCGCCGGATGCGCGACGAGCACGTCGGCTCCCTGCTGGTGCGGCGCGGCGACGACTACGTGGGCATCCTGAGCGAAAGCGATCTGGTGCGGCGCGGCATGGCGGAGGGCGGAAACCTGTCGGCCATCCCCGTCGAATCGGTCATGACCCGGCCGATCATCACGATTGACGTCAAGCAGACGGCCGACGACGCGAACGCCCTGATGAGTGAGAAGGCGATCCGCCACCTGGCCGTGACGGAGCACAACCGCATCATCGGCATCCTCTCGGTCCGCGATCTCTTGATCTATTTTAAGAACCGCTTCTAGCAGGCTGCTGAAAAAGTCCACCTGCTTCGTTCTCGGTCGCTTTGCGTCCTCACGTACATCCGAGTACGCTCCGGTCGCCTCACTCCCTGCAGCCTCGCCTCTGGAGCTTTTTGAACAGCCTGAAAAACCGGTAGATTTTCGGCCCCCTACAATCTGACCCTTCAGCGCTGTTGGGTCGATCCGGCCGGCAGGACGATTCGGGATTCCCCGTCACGGTTTTTGCGCAGCTCCTCGGCCTGCTGCGGGGCATGCGCTTCGATCATGCCGGCCAGTCCGGTGACAAATTCTCGACCGGCCAGCTCGCGGCCCGCATATTCCCGCCCGAAGGCAATGACCTGATCGAGCACGGCCCGCAGACGGTCTCTGTCGTGCGGCTTTTGCTTGAGCCACGATTCCACCACACCCCACAGGTGCTGCGCACCGGCCAACGGCGCCGCAGCCGGGACGGTGAGCGGGCTCAGGCGCGCCCGGACATCCTCCAGCCCCGCAAGCAGCTCCTGATCGGTCACGTTGGCGCGGTTCGCGACATAGCCGTAACAGGCAAAATCGAGCAGGTTGAGGAGCGCCAGCGCCCGGTCGCCCTGCTCGCGGGCGAGGCGTTCATGCAGGGGTTGCCGCGCGTGGAACAAGTGCCGGCCGGCCCGTTCCTTTTGATAGGCTTCACCCGGCAGGAAATAGACGCAGTCGGTCGGGCAGGCGATCGCAGCGCCCCGATGGGTCCCGCAGCAGACGGCGCAGATGGAGCCGCGCAGCGCCGGGCAGGCACGCTTCCCCTTGCGTTGCCGGCAATAGGCACAAACGGCCACCCGCCCTCCGCTCAACCGAGCCGCGTGACCGGCCGCTCCTGGCCGGAACGGCGCTCCGCCAGGCCGACCATGGCCAGCACGATCAGGCCGCTGAGCAGCGCGACGCCATTGGCGGCCACCGCCTGTCGGTGGGCCCGATTGAACGCCTGCTGCGCCGACGCACGAACGGCCTCGTTGCCGGGGGCCGACAATTGCGCGCGGAGCATCTGGGCGCGGGGCGTGACGACAAAGCCGGCGTAGAGCGTGCTCATCACCATCAGGCCGGTCAGCCAGAAACGGACGGTTCCCCACCGGCGACGCCCCAGATAGGCCTGCAGGCCGCCGGCAGTCAACGCCACCAGACCGCACAGTGCACCCATCTGATAATAGCCGGCAAACAGGTGGTTCATGAGATCGCCGGCCAGCTGGCGCGACGACAGCGCGGCAAACACGCCCGGCGCCACAACCACGGCCAGCAGCATCATCGCGCCGACCCAGAGGGCCACCGCAATGATGAACACCGCCTCCACGATCCTCGGCATCAGTGACATCCCTTCATCCCCCGGCTTCCCGATCCCCCTGATGGCATGGGATCACGCCGGCACCGGCGGAAACCGGTTCATTATCCGGAACGGCCGTGAGCCTGTCAAGAATCGGTATTGCACCCGGACAGCGAGCACAGTCCCCGCCTCTTGCCTCGAACGAACGTGAGAGGCACCGTTCGATTTCCAGTACAAGCCCGGGCGGGATTCTTCAAGTCAGGGGGAGAGCGTCGTTTGTAATGGGGGCCCGTGCGGTGCACGATAGCCCGATCCCCCCTGCCCCATCGCCCTTGCCCTGCGCCCCCGTATCGTACAACCGAGGGACTGCTTGCTGCCCGGCTCATGACCATCTTCCGCTGTCGTTTGACAAGTCGTCAATCTTTTCGTTATTCTACGCCTAGTTCCGAGGCCGTGCATGTCTCCCGCGCAGGAACCCTTCCCGATCGAGTGTCGGCAGTGCGTGAAACGGCACTTCTGCGAACTGTATGAGTTGTCCGCTGATGACTCGGACTCGTTGAGCGCGCTCTTCGACGCCCACCAGTACGAACCCCGCCAGACGATCTTTTATGAAGGCAATCCCTGTCACGGTCTCTATCTGTTGTGCCGGGGCAAGGCCAAGCTGGTTCAGACCTCCTGGTCGGGCCAGCAGCAGATTCTCAGAATCATCACGGCCGGCGAACTGATCGACAAGCAGGCGCTCTTTGCGGGGGACACTCATTCGGCAACCTGCGAGACGCTCGAGCCCTGCCTGGTCGGCTTTCTCACCCGCGAGCGCCTGGACGCACTGCTGACCAAGCGCCCGCCCCTCGCGCTGAAACTGCTCAAGGCGCTGGGCAAGGAGTTGCAAATCGCCTACCAAAAATTAATGACGGCGACGTTTTACAGCGCCCGCGAACGCATGGCGGGCACCCTCCTTCAGCTTGGGAAGCGACACGGCGTCCCTTCGCCGACCGGCCGGCTCATCGCCATCACCCTGACACGGGAGGAGCTGGCAGAACTGGCCGGCATTTCAGTGGAAACCGCCGTCCGGCTCTTGACCAAATTTAAAGAGGAGCGGCTCATTGCCACCAACGGCAAGGAAATCACGCTGCTCAACACCGACCGGCTCGCCGGAATCGCCCATATCGCTCCCCCCGCTTGACCCGGTCTGACTCACGCCGCATGGGAACACAGTGACCCAGCCCTGCCTGCCGGCGAGGCAGGGAGCAACGCGGTGGGAGGCACGGAAGGGCGATACGCGCACACCGTTAGAGAAATCCAGGGGCCCGACGCAGCCACTGGGAAAACGAAGGGGGCTCGGGGCGTGGGGGCATTGGAGGACCTTTCTTCGCCCTTTCCGCACAGGCCCCCACATATAATTGACCGTGATCAATCGTCAGGTTGCCCGCGATCATTGGACCCGGCAGGTCAGTTTGATATGGTGAGGGTGCCACTAAAGGCGCCAAAGGCGCCGAAGACGAAGGAGGTGAGGAAGATGCCGATGATTCGATGGGAACCCCGGATGAGGATGAGGGGATTTTTCCCGCCCGATCTCACCCGTTGGCTGGATGAATTGAAGGAGGAAGGCTGGCTGGTGCCTCCCATGCCGTCAATAACCACCCGGCTTCGCAAGACATTTGGGGAGAAGGAATTTGCCGCGCCCCGCGTCGATCTGTTCGAGGAGAAGGACGCCTTGATCGCGAAAGTCGAGGTGCCTGGCATCAAGAAGGAGGATCTGACCATTACGGTCGAGGATGAGACGCTCACCGTCAAAGGCTCGTTTAAAGCAGCCGAAGAGGTCAAAGAGAAAGACTACTACTTCGCCGAGCGGGCCACGGGCGGTTTCCTGCGCACCGTGCCGCTGCCCGCCAAGGTGCACGCGGAGAAGGTGACCGCAGCGTTGCGCGACGGCCTGCTGGAAATCCGACTCCCCAAAACGGAGGAAGCGAAGGGGGTGGGGAAGAGGATTCCGATCGCCTGAGCGGAAAATGCATCAGACCGCGTTGGAGCGACACACCGTCCTGCTCCAACGCGGGAAAGGAGGGCAAGAGGCCATGCTGACGCGATTACAGCGCCTGCTGGATCAGCACCACGTCCCCTACGGTGTGATGCCCCATGCGGAAACGGCCACGGCGAAGGAAGCGCTGAAGGCGTTGTGCGTCCCGGAAGAGAAGATGGCGAAGACCGTGATCGTCAACGCCTGCGGGCGGTATGCGATGCTGGTCCTGCCGGCGGACGAGCGGGTCGACCTGGCCAAGGTGGCCAAACTGCTGGACGCCAACACCGTCCGGCTGGCCACGGAGCGGGAGATGCGCGGGCTCTTTCCGGATTGCGAGGTCGGCGCGATGCCGCCGTTCGGCGGTCTATATGATCTGGAAGAGTGGGTGGATCATTCGATGCTCCAGCGGCGCGAGATCGTCTGTGAGGCCGGCACGCACCACGAGGCCATTCGCCTGCGGACGGGAGATTTCATGGTGTTGACGCACCCGACGGTTGCCGATTTTCACGCCGGCGCCGCCAAAGATGGGAAACGTCCGGCGACACATTAACCGGAGGGCGGCGCGCCCGACAAGGCCCAGGGAGGGGGAAGAGGCCATGATCAAGGTGAAACAGGCATTGACGGCGCAGGTGGTATCGGTCGCGCCGGAGACCACGGTGCGGACCGCGGTGGAAGTGATGCGCCGGGAGCGCACCGATGCGTTGCTGATCGGTGCGGAAGGTCGATATGCCGGCATCGTGACGGAAGTGGACCTCATCCAGGATGTGATCGCCATGGATCTGAACCCCTACGTCACGACGACCGAGCGGATCATGACCAGCCCCCTGCTGGAGGCGGAGGCCGACACCTCCCTGGCGGAGGTGGGCGAACTGATGGCCGGCAAACGGATCCGCCATGTGGCCATCCGGGAAGCGGGCACGGTGATCGGATTGTTCACCATCCGGGATTTCATCGACGCCAACGGCCTGCCGCTGGTGCCGGCGCGACAGGTGATGTCGGCGCCCGTGCATTCGATCGCCGTGGGAACGACGGCCCGCGTCGCGGCTGGAGAGATGAAGGAACGCCGGCTCGGGAGCCTGGTGATCACCCGCGGGGAGGTGCCGATCGGCATCGTCACCGAGTCGGATCTGGTACACAAGATCATCGGCCGGGATCTGAACCCCTATGTGACGGCGGTCGAGCAGATCATGAGCACGCCCCTGGTCAGCGTCGACGTCAACCAGCCGGTCGAAAGCGTGCGCGATCTGATGGCCAAGCGCCGGGTGCGCCATCTGGGCGTGCTGGAGCAGGGACAGATCGTCGGGGTCATCTCGGCTCGGGATTTATTGCATCCGACGTACTATGAGGTGATCGGGTGGTAACCATGCCGCTCCGGGCCATCAGCGGCACCGCCGCATCAACCGCGCAAGGACCGATGAACGTGCCGGATCTGCAGGCCGTGTTTGAGCAGGCCAGCGACGGCATCGCCCTGATCGATGAGACGCAAACAATCGTTGCCATGAATCCGGCGTTCGAGCGGCTGATCGGGCGTCCCGCCAAGGAGATTGTCGGCCGGGCCCGCTGCCGGGCGGTCCTGGCGTGCGAGGACGCCGCGGGCTGCCTGCTCTGCGATCGGCCCTGTCCCGCTCAGGAAGCGCTGACCGCCGGCGTGACGACACCGTCGCAGGAACTGTTCCTGCGCACGGAGACGGGCGCCGTCATTCCCCTCTCGTCCAGCTTCACGCCGCTGCACTTGACGCCTGAAGGCCGGGGCATCGTCCTGATGATCGTCAGGGATATCACCCGACAGCACCGCACGACGCAGCGGCTGCGCCATCTCGCCCTGACCGATGCGCTCACCGGCCTGGAGAATCATCGCTCGTTGATGACCCAGCTGCGCCGGGAGATCACGCGCGCCCGGCGCTACCGGCACGCGTTGTCCCTCCTGTTCATCGATGTTGATGAATTCAAACGATACAACGACGAGCGGGGCCACCGGCACGGCGACGCGGCGCTGGCCGCCATCGGCCGGCTTCTGAAAACCCAGATGCGGGAGACCGACATCGCCGCCCGCTACGGGGGCGAGGAGTTTGTCCTGCTCCTGCCGGAAACGGACAAACCGCAGGCCAGGGTTCTGGCCGAACAACTGCGCCGCGTGATCGCCTGTCAGTTGGAAGAGCGGCCGCCGGGCCCGAACGGCTCGCGCACCGGCCTGACCGTCAGCATCGGCGTGGCGACCTTTCCCTCCGATGCGGACAACGGCACGGGGTTGCTGGAACAGGCGGACCGGGCGCTCTACGCCGCGAAGGCGGCCGGACGCAATCGGGTGGCTTGCAGCACGGCCGGCCCGGCGACGGCGGAACGCGCCGCTGGGATGACAGCCCCTGCACCACTCCACCACACACCCATCACTCATTGATCAGAGGAGGCTCGCCATGAGACGCTCGGAATATTTAACGGAACAAACCCCGTTTGACAAGCTCACCGCGTCAATCCTGATGGAGGGGGACGTCATCGCGTGCAAACCGGACGACACCTGCCGTCACGCCGCGTCGCAGATGGAGAAACACGGCATCGGCAGCCTGCCGGTCGTGGACGGCAAGGGAAAGCTGGTGGGGATCATCAGCGAGTTCGACGTGCTGCAGCAGTTGCGCAAGGGGGGAGACCCCAAGCAGTTTCGCGTGGAGCAGGCCATGTCGCGGGAAGTCCGGTTCGTCTCCGACACGACGACGGCGGATGAGATTATCGCACTGCTCCAGACCGAACACCTGATCCGGGTTCCGGTGCTGAAGGACGGGAAGCTGGCCGGCGTCGTGGCCCGGCGGGATCTGCTCCTGGGCTATATCAAGGCGACGGCGAAATACTGGCCGTAGCGGGCGCACCGCGGCGGCCGTAGACCATGGGCAGGCGCGCAGCGAGCAACGCGAGCGTGAGGGGGACGCCCGGGGTGTGGGGGCATCATAGGGCGCACGCTGCGACGAAGAAGGAGCAGCGAGTCTGTGCGCGCCGCCGAGTCGGTGAAGCGGCTGGATTCCGAA
>Ga0335085_10014093_pt1 | contig 11684 bp, 12 predicted proteins | sample Lox_Sample_45_FD_206712 | JGI IMG/M metagenome (GOLD analysis project Ga0335085, IMG submission 206712) | Soil microbial communities from Loxahatchee National Wildlife Refuge, Florida, United States - Lox_Sample_4.5 | ecosystem: Environmental > Terrestrial > Soil > Wetlands | place: USA...
TGATTCCGCTGCTGACCTCGCGCGGCATCAGCGTCTCGACGGTGAAGCATGCCCATCACGCCTTCGACGTCGACCAGCCGGGGAAGGACAGCTATCTCCACCGACAGGCCGGCGCAGTCGAGGTGATGGTGTCCTCGGCCTATCGCTGGGCGCTGATGCACGAGCATCGCGGTGCACCGGAGCCGACGCTCGACGAACTCATCGCGCACATGACCCCGGTCGATCTGCTGATCGTCGAGGGCTTCAAGCGCCAGTCGCTCCCGAAACTCGAGGTCCATCGCCCTTCCGTCGGCAAGCCGCTCATCTGCCGCGAGGACCCGACCGTGCTCGCGGTTGCTTCGGACGAGCCGATCCAGGATCTGCCGGTGCCTCGGCTCGAACTCGGGGACGTCCCGGGGATCGCGGAATTCGTACTTGCGCACGCGACCGAGAGGACCGGCTGAGATGGCGCAGCTCAGCGACGACTGCTTTGCCTTCGGCGGGGCGCTCATGAGCGGCTCGGAGGCGCTGAGCCTCATCGAGGTGAGGACGCTGCCGCTCCCGGAGACCGAGACGGTGCCGCTCGCGGCGGCGCTCCATCGCATCCTCGCGGCGCCGGTGGTCGCGCCGCTGAGCGTCCCCCCGCACGACAATGCCGCCGTCGACGGCTATGCCGTCTATTTCGAGGACCTCGCGCCGGGCGCGCCGACGGTCTTGCCGGTCGTCGGCCGCGCGACAGCGGGCCACCCGCTGCCCGCGGCGGCGCAGCGTGGAGCCGCCGTCCGCGTCTTCACGGGCGCGCGCATGCCGGAGGGTCCGGACACGGTCTTCATGCAGGAGGACTGCGCCGAGGAAGGCGGCAAGGTGCGCTTGCCTCCGGGCCTGAAGCGCGGCTCCAACCGCCGTCGCGCCGGCGAGGACGTGAAGGCGGGCGCGACGGTGCTCTCGGCCGGCCAGCGGCTCCGCCCGCAAGACATTGGCCTTGCGGCCTCCTTGGGGCTTGCCGAGCTACGGCTCTATCGCAAGCTCCGCGTGGCGCTGCTCTCGACCGGCGACGAGGTGCGCGAGCCCGGGACGCCGCTGCCGGAGGGCGCGATCTATGACGCCAACCGCTACACGCTCCGCGCACTGCTCGAGGGCCTCGGCGTCGCCGTCACCGATCTCGGCATCGTCGCGGACCGCCGGGAGGCGGTCGAGGCCGCGCTTGTCCATGCAGCGGCGAGCCACGATCTCGTCCTCACTTCGGGCGGCATGTCCACCGGCGATGAGGATCACGTGAAGGCCGCGGTCGAAGCGCAGGGCCGCCTGCACTTCTGGCGTCTCGCGATCAAGCCCGGCCGGCCCGTCGCCATGGGCCAGATCGGACGCGTACCCTTCATGGGGCTGCCGGGCAATCCCGTCGCGGTGATGGTGACCTTCCTGGTTTTGGCGCGGCCGCTCATCCTGCGCCTCGCGGGCGCGCGCGAGATCGCGCCGCGGAGCTTCCCGGTCGTCGCGGATTTCGCCTACCGCAAGAAGGAAGGCAGGCGGGAGTATCTGCGCGCGCGTCTCGATGCGGCACCTGCGGGCGGCTGGGTCGCCAGGAAGTTCCCGCGCGACGGCGCGGGCATCCTCTCGTCGATGGTGGAATCCGACGGTCTCGTCGTGCTCGATGAGTCCGTCACCGAGCTCGCCCCCGGCAGCAGCGTGCCGTTCCTTCCATTTCGTGAGGTGATCGATTGACCGAGATGCTCTCGCTCGAGAACCCGCTCGCGGCCTTCCGCCTCGATGGCGAGGTGGCCGCGATCACCGGCGGCGGCGACGGCATCGGCCGCGGCATCGCCGAGGCCTTTGCGCGCGTCGGCGCCGCGATAGCTATCCTCGATCGCAACGAGGCCGCTGCGACCGCGGCGGCCACGGCGATCCGCACGGCCGGCGGCCGGGCCGATGTCTTCGTGCTCGACGTCGCCGCGGAGGCCGCGGTGGAGCGCGTCTTCGCCGAGATCGGCAAGCGCATGGGGCGCCTCGACGTGCTCGTCAACAGCGCGGGGACCGCCGTCCGAAAGGCGGCGACGGAGATCACGCTCGCGGAATGGCAGATGGTGCAAGGGGTGAACGTCACGGGGACCTTCCTCTGCTCCCGCGCCGCCGCGCGGCTCATGCTGCCGCGTGCCAAGGGCAGCATCGTCAACCTCGCCTCGATCATGGGTTTTTCGGGCGGCATCTACCCCAACGTCGGCTACCAGACTTCGAAGGGCGCTGTGGTGAACATGACGCGGGCACTCGCGGTCGAATGGGCGAAGCAGGGCATTCGCGTCAATGCGATCGCGCCGACCTACGTTCGCACCGAGCTCACCCGCCCCTTGCTGTCGCAGCCGGAGATGCGAGCACGGGTCGAGGCGGCGACGCCCATGGGCCGTGTGGCGGAGGTGCCGGAGATGGTCGGCGCCGCCCTCTTCCTCGCGAGCCGCGCGGCCTCGATGGTGACAGGCCACATCCTAGTGGTGGACGGCGGCTTCCTCGCGGTCTGACCCCCCTCGCATTGACTTCGCGCCCATGCGGGCTTAGGTCAAGCTGTATGAAGCTCCTCTATTTCGCTTGGCTCCGCGCCAAGACCGGCATCGCCGAGGAGACCGTCGATCCGCCGCCAACTGTGGCGACCGTGGGCGCGCTCCTCGAATGGCTGCAGCGGCGGGGGCCCGGCTTCGCCGAGGCGCTCAAGGACCTCTCGATCGTGCGCGTCGCAGTCAACCAGGACTACGTGCCGACGAGCCATCCTCTGAGGCCCGGCGACGAGGTCGCGCTCTTTCCGCCAGTGACCGGAGGCTGATCCGGATGATCCGCGTGCAGCGCGAGGATTTCGACCCCGGCGCGGAGATCGACCGGCTCGCGCGCGGTAAGCACAGCGCCGGCGGTGTCGTGAGCTTCGTCGGGTTGGTGCGCGACGTGGCCGGCGGCAAGCGCGTCGGCGCCATGACGCTCGAGCACTATCCCGGCATGACCGAGAAGAAGCTCGTGGAGATCGAGGCGGAGGCGAGGCGGCGCTGGCCCATCTATGATTGCCTTATCGTCCACCGTTACGGGCGGCTCGAGCCGGGCGAGCGCATCGTGCTGGTGATCACGGCCGCCGCGCATCGCCAGGCCGCCTTCGAGGCCTGCGAGTTCCTGGTGGACTGGCTCAAGACCAAGGCGCCCTTCTGGAAGCTCGAGGAAACCTCCGCGGGATCGCGCTGGGTCGAGGCGCGCTCCGGCGACGACGAGGCCGCCAAACGCTGGAGCGCAGAGTAGAGCCGCGGCCTCAGATGCCGCTGCGCGTCGCGCGCTCGAAATCCTCGATCATCTGCTTGCAAATCGCGCCCGGCGTGAACTTGTAGCTGCCGATCTCTCGCACCGGGGTCACCTCGGCCGCAGTCCCCGTGAGGAAGACCTCCTGCGCCTTCGCAAGCTCCTCCGGCATGATCGCGCGCTCCACCACCTTGATTTGGCGCGCGCGAGCGAGACCCATGACGGTGCGCCGCGTGATGCCGTCGAGGAAGCAGTCGGGCGTCGGCGTGTGGAGCTCGCCGTTGATCGCGAGGAAGACATTGGCCCCGGTCGCCTCGGCGATCCGGCCGCGCCAGTCCAGCATGAGCGCGTCGTCGTAGCCATCGGCCTCCGCCGCGTGCTTTGAGAGCGTGCAGATCATATAGAGGCCCGCGCACTTCGAGGCCGTCGGCGCGGTGTTGGGCGCCGGGCGCGCCCATTTGGAGATCGTCATGCGAATGCCCTTGAGCCGCGCCTCCGGCGTGAAGTAGGCGGGCCATTCCCAGGATGCGATCGCCATGTGGATCTTGGTCGCCTGCGCCGAGACGCCCATCTGCTCGGGGCCGCGCCAGGCGACGGGACGGACGTAGCCGTCGACGATCCCCTGCGCCTTCACCACCGCCTCGGTCGCATCGCAAAGCGCGTCGAGCCCGATCGGAATCTCGAATCCCAGGATTTTCGCGGAATCGATCAGGCGCTGGCTGTGCTCCCGGAGCTTGAATACGCGCCCGCCATAGACCCTTTCCCCCTCGAAGACGCAGCTTGCATAATGGAGCGCGTGGGTGAGGACGTGGATCTTGGCATCGCGCCAGGGCACGAGCTTGCCGTCGAGCCAGATGGTGCCGTCGCGGTCGTCGAAGGGAATGATCGCCATGAAAGGGTCCTCGCGCGGTATAAAGCGGTCCGGGGACGGATTATGTCCCATGCACGCCTAACCCGATAACGGTCTATCTGAAATAAGTCAATATGGCTGACATAAAATCCGCCGCCAACAATCTGCCCTCGCTCCGCGAGGAGGAGCTTCGTCAGGGCATCGAGCTGCTCTTCTATGCCTACCGGGATTTCACGGCCGAGCCCGATGCGATGCTCGTGCGCTATGGCTTCGGGCGCGCTCATCATCGCGTAATCTATTTCGTCGGGCGCTACCCGCAGATGACCGTGAGCGAGCTCCTGGGCATCCTCCGCATCACAAAGCAAAGCCTGAGCCGCGTCCTCGGCCAGCTCGTGCGCCAGGGCTTCATCGTGCAGCGACCCGGTCTCCGCGACCGGCGCCAGCGCCTCCTGGAGCTCACGCCCAAGGGCGTGGATCTCGAGCGTCAGCTCTCCGAGACCCAGCGTCAGCGCGTCGCCAAAGCCTATCGCGAGGCGGGCACGCAGGCGGTGGAGGGATTCCGCAAGGTGATGCTGGGCATCATCGGCGGCGACGGCGACCGCGCGAAATTCGCACGCGGGCCGGCGCCGCGCCGATGAGCGGGGCGGGACCGCGATGACCGGCACCGACGGTCCGCATCTCCTCGTCGTGGACGATGACGAGCGACTGCGGGCGCTCTTGCGCCGCTATCTGCTCGAGAACGGGTTCCGCGTAACCGTGGCGGCGGACGCCGCCGAGGCGCGCGCTACGCTGAAGAGCCTGGACTTTGACTTGCTGATCCTGGACGTGATGATGCCCGGCGAGAACGGCTTCGAGCTTACCGCGAGCCTCAAGGCCGAGCGCCGCGTGCCGATCCTGCTGCTGACGGCGATGGCGGAGGCCGAGCACCGCATCCGCGGTCTCGAGGAGGGCGCCGACGATTATCTCTCCAAGCCCTTCGAGGCGCGCGAGCTGGTCCTGCGCATCCGCAACATCCTGGCCCGCGCCGGCGGAGGGCCGCAGGAGTCGCAGGAGCCGCGCGCGCTGCGCCTCGGCGCCTGCCGTCTCGATCTGCGGCGCGGCGAGCTCTCGCGCGGCGAGGAGCCCGTCCATCTGACTGCTGCGGAGGCAGCGCTCCTCACGGCGCTCGCGCGCCGGGCGGGCGAACCCATCAGCCGCGAGGCGCTCGCGGAGCAGGCGCAGTTCAGCGGCAACCTCCGCACGGTCGACGTGCAGGTGACGCGGCTCCGGCGCAAGATCGAGCGCGATCCCAAATTCCCGCGCTACCTCCAGACCGTGCGCGGCACCGGCTATGTCCTCAAGCCCGACTGAGCTGCAGCGCGCCGCGGAATTCCGCCTCGTCGAGGCGCAGCGCGCGGTGCGCGATCCCCGCTGGCACAAGCGCCTGCTGCCGCGCACGCTCTTCGGCCGCTCGCTGTTGATCATCGTGACGCCGCTCATCCTGGTCCAGGTGATCGCGACTTGGGTCTTCTACGATCGCGTCTGGGACACGGTGTCGCGGCGCTTGTCGACAGCGGTTGCGGGCGAGATCGCGCAGGTCGTGCGATCCCAGAGCTTCGCGGCCGGTGGGGAGGAGCGCCTGAAGCTCTTCGAGCGCGCGCGGGTCGCGACCGAGCTTGAGTACATTTATTGGGTCAGCGAACGGCTTCCGCCGGGAATGGTAACCGTGGGGACCGGCTCCATCGAGGAGCAGCTCGCGGCGGCGCTGGTCGAGCGGGTCGATCGCCCGTTCCAGATCGACGCCGACTTCGATCCCCGCGACGTGCTGGTCTCGATCGCTCTGGGCGATGGCGTGCTGCAAGTGGCGGTCCCGAAGAAGCGCCTCTTCACGCCCACGACCTACATTTTCGTGCTCTGGATGGTCGGCTCCTCGCTGGTGCTCTTCGCGGTCGCGATGCTCTTCATGCGAAACCAGGTGAAGTCGCTGCGCCGCCTCGCCGCTGCCGCCGAGAGCTTCGGGAAGGGCAGGGACGTCCCGAATTTCCGCCTCTCCGGCGCGACCGAAGTGCGCCAAACCGGCGCCGCCTTTCTGCTGATGCGCGAGCGCATCAGGCGGCAGGTGGCGCAGCGCACGGAGATGCTCGCGGGCGTCTCGCACGATCTGCGCACGCCCCTCACGCGGATGAAGCTCGCGCTCGAGTTCCTGGAGGAGAGCCCCGCCCTCGCCGAGCTCAAATCCGACGTGGTGCAGATGGAGCGCATGGTGCAGGGATATCTCGATTTCGCGCGCGGCGAGGGCGGCGAGACGCCGCGCGAGATCGATCTGCCGATGCTGCTCGAGGAGCTGGTCGCCAATGCCCGCCGCGACGGCGCGCCGGTGATGCTCGCGGCGCCGGAGGCCTTCGCGATCTCGCTGCGCCCCGACGCGGTGAAGCGTGCCATCGCGAACCTCATCGCCAATGCGAGGCGCTATGGCCGGCACGTCTGGGTGACCGCCGTGCCGGTGAAGGATGGGATCGACATCCTCGTCGACGACGACGGGCCCGGCATCCCGCTGGCGCAGCGCGAGGCGGTATTCCGCCCGTTCTTCCGGCTCGACACCGCGCGCAATCCCCAGAGCGGGAGCGTCGGGCTCGGCCTAACTATCGCCCGCGACGTGGCGCTGAGCCACGGCGGCGACATCAGCCTCGAGGGAAGCCCGCAAGGGGGCTTGCGGGTCCGCGTGCATCTGCCGGTCTAGCCGCGCCGCGTCCGCCGCTTCTTTGCGCGGAGCGTCTTGGCGCGGCGCTCCTTGGCGTCCTGCACTGCGAATGCCTGCATTGCGAGCGCGTTCGTGCCGGGAAGCACCAGTCGCTTTCCCGCCTCGCGGCGGGCGAGGAGCCGCTTGTGCAGGCGGGTGCCGGGGGTCGCGTGGGCGACGCGCACGCGATCGTCGCCATGTCCGACCGGCGTCACCGCCGCCAGCGCGCCTTCGTCGTCCACGACCCAAAGCTGGAAGTCGTCCCGCTTGAAGAGCTGGATGTCCGTAATCGGCGTCGGATAGTAATGCACGCCGCCCTCGAGGTCGGGCCTCCCCTTGACGCCCTTCTCGGGCTTCAGGATGCCGGTGTGGCGCCGCTGGTTGAGCGGGATGCTCGCGTTGAATATCGAATCGGTCCAACGGGCGACCTTCTCGGGGCTGTCGATCGTCTCCTCGAGGACGGCTTTCGCGTCCTTGAATCCCATCGCCTCCAGCGCCGGGAGCGAGGCGGGGAAGCGCACGTAAATCCGCTTTGCGTATTGCCGGAGCAGGTCGACCTTGGCGGGATCGGCGCAAAACTGCTGGCTCCACTCGATCCCCGCGAGATTTTTGACGAGAAGCCAGCCGTCCTCGTCCTTGACCCAGAGTCCGCCGCCGTGATGGTCCTGATAGGGCCCGTCGCCGAGATAGAAGTCCTTAATTGGCTTGACGAGCCCGTTCATCACCTTGCGCGCGACGAGATAGGCGGGACTGTCCTTGCGCTGCGCGTGATCGGGGATGTTGATCTCCCAAGGATGGTCCTCGCGCTGCGTGTGCATTCCGCCGTGCTTTCCGGCTCCGCTTTTGCGCGGGGATGAAGACGCTCGCTTCGCTTTCCGCTTCGGTGCTTGGGCCATGGCGCCTGCCTCCGAATTTTGTCCGTCCGGCATCAACGCTAACACACTGAATTAGGGAACAATAGAAGGAAATACAGCCGCCTCCTGGGCAATCCTGCATCTCCGCATCTTTGGTCAGCCTCGCGCGGGCGTTTCAAGATTCCGCGGATCTCGCGAATCGAGGCGCCACGGCGCGCATGAAGAGACGCAAGCTCTCCACCGCCGTCTCATGCGGCATTGGCCCGAGGCGGAATTGCGCTATGACGCCGCCGACGCCGACCCGCTCGATCTCGGCGAAGGCTGCTGCCACGGTCGCAGGAGAGCCGCAAATGAGCGCGTGCCGAGGATCGAGCCGCGCGGGCGAGGCGTCGCGGCTCTCGGCCTTGAGCCGCACCCCCTGCTCGGCGTAGATGCGCTCGCGCAGCCGTGCGCGCTGCTCCTGCATTGCCTGAAAGGCCGGGATCGCGACGCGCGCGGCCTCGGCGTCGGTCTCGGCGACGAAGACGTTGCGCCAAATCCAGCAGCGCTGGATGTTCCTCGCGACAGCCGCCTCGTCGTATCCGGCCGCGCGCATGGTCTCGCTATAGAGCTCGAAGCGGCGGCGCGTCACCTCAATGCTCTGCACGTTCATGAGGAAGGGCCGGCCCCGACGGGCGAGCTCGACCATCGAGGCCTCGCCTGAGGCGCCGCGGATCACCTGCGGGTGCGGCTCGCTGAAGGGCCGCGGCCGCAGCAGCGGAACTTTCAGATTCCAGAACTTGCCGCGATGCTCGAAGCCTGCCTCGGTCCAGGCCCTGAGTAGCACCGTCTCGATCTCCTCGAAGCGCTCGCGGGCTTCCTCGGGATCGATGCCGTAGCCCTGATAGTCGTAGATATTGTAGGCGGTGCCATGCCCGAGGCCGACGATGAGCCGGCCCTTGCTGATGTGGTCGAGGAGCGAGAGCTGCTCGGCGAGCCGGATCGGGTGGTGGAGCGAGGCCTGGATCACCGCGAAGCCGATATGCGCGCGCCGAGTCGCCGCGGCGAGCGCGGCGGCGAAGCTCACGGGATCGACGTAGGCGCAGATGCCGTCGAAGTGGTGCTCTGCGAGCCACACCGCATCCAAGCCCAGCTCGTCCGAGAGCCGCGCCTCGCGGAGCGTCTCCTCGATCACCGCCGCGTCTTGCTGTGGCTCGCGGCTCTCGGGAAAGAGGAAATTTCCGAATTTCACCGGCGCCCCCGTGGATCGCGCGGGCATCACGAAGCGACGGCGGAGCTTTGTCAAGCAAGGGGGGCCGAGCGCACCCGTGTGTCTCCCGAGTCGCGCGATCCTGTGGACGCTCGGCTGGAACAGGAGTAGATGATTCTTAACGGACGAGTCGCGTGCGCGGCCCAGAACGATGCCGAGAGGTCGAGAGAGCAGAGTGCGACCGATGCTCGAGCGGATATTGCGGAGAGCGTCGGCGCGCGGCTTTCGGCCGCAAACTCGATGATCCCCTCGATGCCGCTGAGACCCGCGCCGCCGAGCGACCCGCCGGCATCGCGGCGCGCCACGCTGGCCCTCAACCTCGCGCTCGTCGTCTTTGCTGCGGCCGTCATCCTCTCCAATCTGCTGTTTTTTCCGCTCGGCCCCAGCGCGACTCGGCATGCGGGAGAGGATAGGACCGCCGAATCGGCACCTGTGGTTGTAGCGCTTCCCGTACCGAGGCATGCGCCGGCACCGGCCGAATCCGCGCGCGAGCGCCCGTCGGCTGCGCCAGCAGCGCGACCGGCGATTCCGCCGGCGGCGGAGCCAGGAGCGGGCAACGCCGGGGCGAACGATGCCGCCGTCCTCCAGAGCATCGAGCCCGCGGCTGCACCGCCCTCGAGCAAGCCGGCCAACGCGAGTCCCGACTTGCCGCCTGCCGCGCCACCGCAGGGCGCGGCGAGTCCGCCCCCGCCCCCGCCGACCGAGCCGCCGCCTGCAGCTCCACCGCAGATCGTCGCGAGCTTGCCACCGCCTGAGCCGCCGCCCGCACCTCCAGCGCAGAGCGCAACGATACCGCCGCCGCCGCCCGAGCCGCCGCCGGCGGCTCCTCCGCCGAACGTCGCGAGCTTGCCGCCGCCGCCCGAGCCGACGCCCGCGGCCCCGCCGCCGAGCGTCACGAATCCGGCCTCGGCTGCGGAGTCGTCGCCGATGGCGCCATCGCAGACTGTCGCGGGCTTGCGGCCGCCGACCGAGCCCGTGCCGGAAGCGCCGTCGCACTCCGTACCAGCTCTTGAGACCACTGCAACGCCGCCGACTCCGTCGCTCTCCTCCGACGACATCGAGGCGTTAACCCGGCGCGGCGACTCGCTGCTTCGCACGGGGGACATCATCGCCGCGCGCTCCGCCTTCGAGCGCGCGGCCCGCGCGGGCGGCGCCGCGGCAGCCACGGGGGTCGGCAAGACCTTCGATCCCCTGTACCTGGCGGCCGCTGGCGTGCGCGGCATCCAAGGCGATCCTTTCGAAGCGGCGGCTTGGTACCGCCGGGGCAGTGCCGCCGGCGATCGCGAAGCGGAGGCGAGGCTGCAGGCCCTCCGGATGAAATTCCCGGAGTGACGCCGGAAGAGAAAGTATTTTATTATTCATCCAACGCCGCCTGACCCGGTCTAACGCGGTCATTCGAGACAACTCAATGCGGCGGCACTGGGGGCAAGGGTGAGAACGCGGACCATCTCGAAACTGAGACTGATGCTTCCGATCGCATGCATAGCGCTGGGTCTCTCCGATGGGGCCTCGGCACAGAGCATGATGGAGCGTACCAATCGCGGCGTGGTCGAGCTGCTGACCGGCGGCGCGGATGCGACCTCCTCGCGAATCGCCGAGGATCTCGCCGCGGTCGTCGACGACGGCACCACGCGGCGCGTGCTGCCGATCGTCGGCAAGGGCACGCTGCAGAACCTCATCGACCTCAAGATGCTCCGCGGCATCGACGTCGCGATCGTGCAGAGCGACGTGGTCGAATATGGCAGGACCCAGAAGATCGTGCCGGGAGTCGAGGCCAACATCACTTATGTCACCAAGCTCTATAGCGAGGAATTCCATCTCCTCGCGGGCGAGGGCATCAAGTCGGTGAGCGACCTCGCGGGCAAGAAGGTGAATTTCGGGCCCCAGGGCGATGGCTCCTCGATCACGGGGCCGAAGATCTTCGACCTCCTAGGCATCAAGATCGAGGCGACGGAGCTCGACCAGCGCTTGGCCTTGGCGAAGCTCGCGAGCGGCGAGATCGCCGCGATCGGGTACGTCGGCGGTAAGCCCGTGCCGTTCTTCACAAACCTGCCGGCGCAATCGGGCCTGCACTTGGTGCCCATTCCGCTCAACGCGCCGATCGTGGCCGCCTATGTCCCGGGCAAGCTCACCGCCGAGGACTATCCGAACCTGGTGAAGGCGCAGGAATCCGTCGATACGGCCGCGGTAACGGCGGTGATGCTGGTGGCAAACCTCCAGGTCGATTCCGAGCGCTATCGCGCGGTCGCTGCCTTCGTCGACGCCTTCTTCACGCAGCTCGCGAAGCTGCAGGAGCAGCCGCATCATCCGAAATGGCGCGAGGTCAATCTCGCGGCGGAGCTGCCGGGCTGGAAGCGCTTTCCCGCGGCCGAGACCTGGCTCAAGCGCAACCCGCCGGCGCCGGTCGCGTTGAACGAGCAGCAGCTCCGAGATATTTTCATGCGCTTCCTCGAGGAGCGCTCGCGCTCAACCGGTCAGACCCTGACGTCACAGCAGAAGAACGAGCTATTCGATCAGTTCCGCCGCTGGCAGGCGTCGCAAAGCCGCTAGCCCACACCGCACCCTTCGATGCGACTCATTGCGAGACTCGCCGTCCTCTACCTCGTCCTCGGCTCCTTCGCCGGTGGCGCCGACGCGCAAGTGCCCAAGCGCGGCGGCATCCTCGAGTTCTCGGTGGAATCCGAGCCCGGGAACTACGACTGTCATGCCAACGTCTCCTTCGCCTTCGTGCATCCGGTGGCGCCGCACTACTCGACGCTGCTGAAGTTC
>Ga0335085_10014095_pt1 | contig 11683 bp, 8 predicted proteins | sample Lox_Sample_45_FD_206712 | JGI IMG/M metagenome (GOLD analysis project Ga0335085, IMG submission 206712) | Soil microbial communities from Loxahatchee National Wildlife Refuge, Florida, United States - Lox_Sample_4.5 | ecosystem: Environmental > Terrestrial > Soil > Wetlands | place: USA: Florida...
CAGCGCTCGTGTGCGCGGCGGTCGGCGGCGAGCGAAGTCGATCTCGCCTGCTTTACCAACGAATCGAGCGAGCTGCGCCAAGCGTCGGCGGAGGCCGTATCCGTGGTTGTGAGCGCGACTAAATCGAGGCGTGAATTTTTGGCCGGAGACGCGGATTTCAGCGTCTGATTATCAGTGCTAACGAGCCCGGGACCGATTAAGGCCCCACCAAAGCACCGGTGCAAGAAAGGATCAGGGTATTTCTGCAGCAGCGACTCCAGATGCTCCTGCTGCAACACGAGAGGATACACGCTGGCCGAATTGAAGTGATACCACGTGATCTGATTCTTGCCGGCGGGCATGATCGTATCCGATTCAAAATCGAGCGACACGGGATGATTGCCAAACTCGAATAGTCCGCCCTTATCCGGCGACTGCTCGTCGTACGCATGAGTCTTCGTGCGCCAGATTTCCAGTTTCGCCTGCATGGTCGCAGCACGCTCTAGGTGAGCTTCCACATGAATCACGGGACGATTCGCGTCAGCCCACACCAGCACCGAGTTGGCGCCGCTTTTGATTTCGACCGTGGCGTCTTCCAGCCGCAGAATCTGGGTGAAGTTCGCCGCACCCGCAAAGGGATTCGGAGTAATTTGAATTCGCACTCGACCGAGTTTTACAAGCTTGCCCAATTCGGTCCACGCATCCGCTTTTGCGACGAGCAACACGATGTCGCCGTTCTGCTCGGTCCAGACGTTGGCCGCAAGATCGCCGTTGCCGATCGGCATCGAATCGTTTTCGTTCTGTCCCAGTGTGGTCCACTTCACGTCATTCACGGAAATAGACGGACTAACCGCGGCTCGCACGCCTGCCGCCGTCAAAAATATGCCGCACATCAACCAAATAAAATTCTGCAATCGAGGTCTCATAGGGTAAAACGCTCCGAACCCTTCGTTTGGTTCACGTCGCGACGAACTATAACTCAGTTCCTGCATCTTCCGGTTTGTGCAATCCATCTTTCCAGGAATTTTTCGGAGAGTTGTAGAACCGGCTATCCCTCAGCAAGAAGCTTTTCAAAGGCGGCCTCGTCGAGGATGGGCACACCGAGCGCCTTAGCCTTATCGAATTTCGATCCCGGGTCGCTGCCGACGACCACATAACTGGTCTTTTTGCTCACCGATGAGCCCGCTTTGCCGCCTTGTGACACGACAAGCGCCTCGGCAGCTTCACGCGAGCGGTTCACAAGCGTGCCGGTGAAGACAAACGTCATGCCTGCGAATTTTGTTCCCTTCGGTTCGCGCCGCTCTTCCTTCATATTCACGCCGGCGGCGCGCAGCCGCTCGATCAGTTTCTTGTTCACTGTCTCGGAGAAAAAGTCCGCCACGCCCTGAGCGACTTTGGGCCCGACTTCATTCACCTCCATCAGTTCTTCAAGGCTGGCAGCCGCGAGCTTCTCCATCGAGCCAAAATGCTCGGCGAGCAACTGCGCGGTCCGTTCGCCGACAAAATCGATGCCGAGCGCATAAATCAGGCGCGGCAGAGGCGCTTTCTTGCTGACCTCAATCTCATCGAGGAGATTCTGCGCGGACTTTTCCGCCATTCGTTCAAGTCCGGCAAGAGTCTCCAGATCGAGTTTGTAGAGATCCGCGACGTCTTTGACTAAACGCCGATCCAGCAGCTGTACGACAATCTTTTCACCAAGACCATCAATATTCATGGCGTGGCGGCCGGCAAAGTGGAGAATCGACTCGCGCCGCCGCGCGGGGCAAGAGACGTTAACGCACCGGTATGCCACCTGATCTTCATCTTTGTGGATGCGAGTCCCGCAGACGGGACACTTTGCCGGCATCTGAAATTCGACTTCCTCTTTGCCGTGCTTCACGACGCTAAGAACGTGCGGGATCACTTCCCCGGCACGTTCCACGAGCACCGTATCTCCCGCATGAACGTTGAGCCGGCGCACCTCGTCCAGATTGTGAAGGGTCGATTTCGAGACGGTGACGCCGCCGATCGTCACCGGCTCGAAAACGGCGAACGGCGTGAGCACGCCCGTGCGGCCGACGCTCACCAGAATTTCCTTTACGAGCGTCGTCTCCTGACGCGCGGGATATTTGTAGGCGATGGCCCATCGCGGAGCTTTGGACGTGTAGCCAAGTTCATTTTGCAGCGCGACTTCGTCGACCTTCACAACGACGCCATCAATTTCGTACGGCAACTTTTCGCGCTTCTCTTCCCACGCCTCGATGTATTTCTCCACGTTGCCAATGCCGCGGCAAAGCTTCCAATCCTCGCTCGCCCGGAAATGGATTTCTTTTAGGATCCCGAGCATTTCGGAAAGCCGCTTTTTGGCCGGGCGCCCGTCGACAAGCAAGTAATAGGCAAAAAAGTCCAGCCGGCGCGATGCAGTAATCTTCGGATCCAGCACTCGAACCGAACCGGCCGCGGAATTACGTGGGCTCTTGAATATTTTCCCGCCCTGCTCAGCCTGCTGCTCATTCAGAGCCTCAAACGCCTTACGATTCATGAGCACTTCGCCGCGCACCTCGAAATCGTGCGGCAATCCCGCCTTTTTCAGCAGCGCCCCATCGACGCTCAGGGGAATCGACCGGATCGTCTTCACGTTGGGCGTCACGTCCTCGCCCGTCGAGCCGTCGCCGCGCGTGACTCCGCGCGCCAGACGCCCCCTTTCGTAGCGCAATGAAATGCTCAGGCCATCGAACTTGTGCTCGGCGACGTAGTCGATATCTTCGCGCCCCACCATTTCGCGCACACGCCGGTCGAAATCGCCGAGCGCCTCGAACGAAAAAGCGTTGTCGAGACTAACCATCGGCGTCGTGTGCTGCACCTTCTGGAACCCCTCGCGCACCGCACCGCCTACCCGCACAGTTGGCGAATCCGGAGTCACAAGCGAGGGATATTGCGCCTCAAGCTCCTTCAGCCGCTCCATGAGCCGGTCGAATGCGGCGTCGGAAATCTCCGGATCGGAGGCCTCATAATAGAGGCGTTCATGCCGGCGGATTTCTTCCCTCAGGCGCTCGACCTCTTTGGCAGCTTCACGTTGATTCGGCATGAAAATCCCGACGAGTTCGAAGTCAGTCTGACGGCGGAATATTATACAATGCGGGTTTGTGCGGTGAGTGTCGCCCCGGCCGTTGGCTTGGGCTAGCAGAACTCAAGCACTGCTCACTCACGAGACAGCAAGGCAAGATATGCCCGAAGGAATCACAGACGCGCTCTTGATCTACAACCCCGCCAGCGGCCGCAGACGGCATCGCCGCTTCGTCGAGGTGGAGCATGCCGCGCGCACGCTGAAAGAAGCCGGCATCGGCACAGAGCTCGCGCCCACCCAAAGCCCTAACGCCGCCACAGAGATGGCGCGGCTTGCCGTCGAACAGCGGCGCGGCCTGGTGATCGCGTGCGGCGGCGACGGCACCGTGAACGAAGTCGTGAATGGTCTCGCCGGAAGTGACGTCCCGATGGCTTTGCTTCCTGCTGGCACGGCGAATATCCTTGCAAAAGAGCTGCGCATCCCCTGGGACATTCCGCAAGCCGCCCGCCTGATCCCCGGCGGCAAGATTCGCCGCGTCGCCCTCGGCCAAGTTGCGCCTGTCAATGGAAACGGCTCCGCATCGGCCGCTATACCGAAAGGCGGCCGCTATTTTCTCTGCGTCGGCGGTGCCGGCCCTGACGGCGCTATCGTCAACGCTGTAAATACCGATTTCAAAAAGACTGCCGGCCAGCTTGCATATTGGGCCGAAGGATTCCGCCAGCTTTTCACCTACAATTTTCCCGAAATGCGCGTCCGCTCGAACGGTCAAGACTTGCGCGCAACAACGGTGGTCATCGGCCGCACCGTAAACTATGGCGGGCCATTCAAAATCACTACGGGCGCGAGCCTGTACGATGATTCCTTCGAGATTGTCACGAATTCTATGAAAAGCCGTTTCGGCTACGCGTCATGCCTTCCCGCACTGCTGATGGGGAAACTGCGATCCCTGCAAGGCATAGGCGCCTGGAAAGCCACGGAGGTCATCTGCGAATCCGACGGGGACGAGCCCGCGTTCGCGCAGGTCGATGGTGAGCCGGTGGGGCCGCTGCCGCTTGTGTTCCGTGTAATACCGGATGCGCTTTCTCTTGTAACCCCGCAATAGCGCCGCGCGTAATCTATGCGTACCCTTTAGCGGAAAGGATTCCGGTTGGAGCCGTTTACCCACGCATTTACGTCGATCGCGCTTTCGCAGACAGTCCGTAATCGCCTACCCCGCTTTGGCATGTTGATGATGGTAGCCGGCGGCATCGCGCCCGATATCGACAGCATCGGTTATATGATTTCGCCCGGCGCCTTTTTCCGGATGCATCGCGTCGTCTTCCATTCCATTCTGGGCGCGATTGTCCTTTCATGCGCGCTCGCTTATCTCTTTGTCGAACTCGATAAAAAAGTGCCCTGGGACAATCCGCAGAAAAAACGCCCGCCCGTCGTTACGTTCCGGATCGCATTGATCTTCTGCGCCATCGGAGTCGCGGGCCATATCGCGCTCGATTTGATCAGCACGGTGGGAGTCGCGCTCCTTTGGCCGTTTTACAACCGTTTTTATGGCACCGATCTTGTTCTCAACCTCGATTTCTGGATGCTGGGAATTCTCGTACTCGGATTGCTTCTTCCGCTCTTGATTCGCGTGGTCAACGAAGAAATCGGTGCGGGTGCTAAGAAGAAGCGGGGCGTGAGCATAGCCGCGATCGTCACATTCGTACTGCTCGGCGCGTACCTCGGCGGCCGCGCTGTCCTGCGTTCCCGCGCCGTTCACCTTTTGCTCTATCGGTACTATCACGGCCGCGAAGCCGACTCGGCCAACGCATATCCGACGCTCACCTCTCCGTTTGTCTGGCGCGGCGTGGTTACAACGGACGACACCCTGGAAGTGATTACCGTGCCGATTCTGAAACCGGATGAATTCGAGAACGACCGCAGCCTTTCTTTCTTCAAACCTCCGGATACGCCGGATCTGAAGGCCGCCGAAGCAACATCGTCAGTGAAGCGTTACATGCTCTACGCGCGCGAACCTTTTGCCGTCACGGATCGCCGTGAAGACGATTACCGCGTGGAAATCAAAGACCTACGCTTTCCGCCGGACGACCCGAGCCCCGAGAACATCAGCGTCCGCGTGCAGTTCAATAGCCTGCTCAAGGAACGCTACGAAAAGTACATCTACGCATCGGTCTTCACGCCATAATCAAGCTTTGCCTTCCCGTGCCTCGCGCAAGAAGAACTTGCTGGCCAGCCAGAGCAGCACAAGCGAGACCGCTCCTCCGACCGCGAAAGCGATCCGGTGCGCTTCGAGAAAGTTCAGCGCCGCAGGGCCGTAGTGGATCGCCAATAAGCCTTCGCCGAAGAACCGCACGCTACGCCCAAGTATCAGCCCCAGCACAAACGTGGTGAGCCGCACCTGGAACACGCCTTCGGCAAGCACCACAATCTTAAAAAGCGGCAACGGAGGCGGCAGAATCGAGGCAATGAACATCGTCACAAATCCATTGCGATCTACCCAACGCTTCGTACGGTCTGCGTGCACGCCCGCGTGCTTGCGGAAATAGGCCTCCCCGCCTTTTTTTGCTAGATAGTAGAGCCAGATGCAGCCCGCCAGCGATCCGATCACAGCCAGAGCTGCATAGAGCGGCATGAGTGCCCGATGGTTCACGGAAAGATCGATCACCATGCCGTCGGTCACAAACGGAAGCGAGAACACCGAGGAATCCAGGAAGGAAACCGCAAAGAGTCCCCACGGGCCGAGTACCGAGACCACCTTCTGCAGCCATTCCGGCAGCTTCGCTTGCTTTGCCTGTTGCAAAACACCTCCCGAAGCGGGCGATTTTAGCAGAATCGCATATCTCCAATTGCGAATCTCTTCTTGTCAGCCCCTTTCGGCGGGGCCGCCTTTTCACGATTACCGAATCAAATTGCTGAATTGTTCGCGGTCAGCTAAACTTCTCTCGGAACTTTTTTTGCATGCCGATTCTTCAGGAACTCAACGAACGCCAGCGTGAAGCCGTGCTTGCATCGGAAGGGCCTTTGCTCGTCCTTGCCGGCGCGGGGACGGGAAAAACCCGCGTCATTACGTATCGCGTAGCGCACCTGATCGAGCAAGGCGTGCCGGGCAACTCGATTCTCGCAGTCACCTTTACCAACAAAGCCGCAGATGTGATGAAGGAGCGCATCAACGCCCTTCTCCGAACCGCTGGCCACGATGTCTCCGGCGTCTGGGTCTCCACGTTTCACTCTTTTTGCGCGCGGCTGCTTCGCCGAGAGGCTCCCGCGGCCGGATTGCCTCGCGATTTCGCCATTTACGACGACGACGACCAAACCGCCGCGATCAAACGCGCACTCCTCGTACTCGACCTTCCCGCTGAAGTCTACGCGCCTCGGAGCGTGAAGGCCCAGATCAGCCACGCGAAGAATCACGGCATTACGCCGGATGACATGGAAGCCGAGGCATCGTCCGCGCGCAATGACGAGCGCAAGAAAGTCGCCCAGATTTTCCGCGAATATAACCGCGCTCTTCGCGCCGCGGGTTCCGTCGATTTTGACGATCTCCTGCTGCTCTCCGTGCAACTTTTGCGGGAACACGCCGATATCCGCGCCGCTTGGAGTAGCCGTTTCCAATACATCATGGTTGACGAGTTTCAGGATACGAACCGCTGGCAGGAAGAACTCGTACGGCTGCTCGCGGGCACAAGAAAGAATATTTGCGTCGTTGGCGACGAAGATCAATCGATTTACGGCTGGCGCGGCGCGCGCGCAGGCAATTTGAAGCGCTTTACTGAGGATTTTCCCGGCGCGAAGATTATTCGCCTCGAAGAAAACTACCGCTCGACGCAGACGATTCTCGACGCGGCAGCGGCCGTCGTGGGCAACAACACGAATCGGCTCGGAAAGCATCTCGTTGCCGCGGCTGGCGAGGGCGCGAAGCTCCGCTATTACGAAGCGCAAGACGCCACCACGGAAGCCGAATTCGTCTGCACGGGAATCGCCTCATATCTTCGCGAAAATCCCGGTGCGCATGTTGCCGTGCTCTATCGCACGGGCTCGCAGTCGCGGGCGTTTGAAGAGATGCTTCGGCAGCTCGGCATTCGCTATCGCGTGGTTGGCGGCTTCAGTTTTTACGAACGCGCCGAGGTGCGCAACGCGCTCGCGTACATTCGCTTGCTGTTTCATCCCGAAGATAACGTCGCGTTGCTGCGTGTCCTCAACGTTCCACCGCGAGGAATCGGCGCTGCAACCATTACCGCGCTCGAGGAACGCGCCCGCGATACCGGTTTGTCCCTTTGGGACATCATTAAGACCGGCGACCTCGTGATCGCACGCCGCGTGCTGCGCAACTTGAGCGATTTTCGCGAGATGATCGAGTCGCTGCAGCGCGAATGCGCCGGTCTTTCTCCCGCGCACCTGATCGAGAAAGTCCTCGATCGCACCGGTTATCTCACGTGGGTGGAGCAACAGGACAATCTCGAGCACACATCTCGCGCCGATAATCTTCGCGAACTCTCGAATGCGATGGCCGACGCCACCGAACAAGGCCAGACGCTTGAAGATCTGCTCGACCATGCTGCACTCGTCGCCGGAGCTGACGATTACGACGAAGCAGTCCCCGTCTCGCTGATGACCCTCCACAGCGCAAAGGGCCTCGAATTCGATGCGGTATACTTGGCGGGCCTCGAGGAAGGTGTTCTGCCTCACAGCCGTTCGATCAATGAGGATGGCGACGTAGAAGAAGAGCGCCGCCTCTTTTACGTCGGAATGACCCGCGCGCGGCGCTCGCTCGTTCTCACGCGCGCGCTTTATCGCCGCAGCTACGGTGAAGACCGCCTTCGCTCGGCTTTGCCTTCTCGTTTCATCGCGGAAATTCCCGGCGACATGATCGAGGCCGCTCCCGGCTCCTTCTCCGAACCCGGCGAAACGCGTCGCTACGAAGACGACCCGGAGTTTTCCCCGGCCTATCGCACGCCTCCCGCCCATACCTACAATCGCGGTTATGGCCGCGGCTCGCCGGAACGCCGCTCGTACGGCGGCAAGCCTGCGGCGCTTCGTGCCCGCGAATGGGGAGAGGCGCGAGCGCAGCGTTCGTCTGCCGACCCGCTGATCGGCAAACGCGTGCGTCATGCCAAGTACGGCGTAGGCACCGTCATCCAGGTCGAAGGCGAAGGCGATGACCGCAAGCTCACCGTCAGCTTCCTCGATTACGGCCCCAAAAAACTCGTCGAACGCTACGCCAACCTGCAACTCGCCTAAACCTCCGAGCGCGAAGGATGTTTAAGCCGTACGGCGCGCGGATATAACCCGCCAAATCAGAAACGCAAGCGACGCAAACACGCAGAGCCACGGCAGCCAATCGCCGAAAATCACGTAGAGCGTGCGGCCAGTGCGAAAGTCATAAGGTGCATCGAGTTCGCCGCGAATATCCGTCGCCAGCTGCGCCACAATGCGGCCATACGGATCCACGTCCACCGTGAACCCGTTGTTCGTATCGCGTAGCAGCCAACGCCGGTTCTCCACGGCACGCACGCGCGCCATCATCACGTGTTGTGCGGGCGCAGCCGATCGCCCGAACCAGCCATCGTTCGAAATGTTGATCAGCAGGTCGGCACCCTCGTCTGTGAATCGCCGAACGGCATCGGGGAAAATTGCCTCAAAGCAGATGAACGTCGAAAACCTGTTATCGGCCGAACCCGTCCCCGGCAAGCTGCCGACAACATAGGACTTCCCCGGCGTGAAGTCGCCAATATCCGCAATAATCTTCCCCGCAAACGTCAGCAGATTCCGCAGTGGCACGTATTCGCCAAACGGCACAAGATGAATCTTGTCGTACGTAAAAATGCGCTGTCCTGTCGCGCCAAGCAATACCGCGCTGTTCGTCGCATACCATTTGCCCGCAGGCGTCTTCTTCCAGTCCTCGACGCCAAAAAGCACCGGAACGCCCCCCTCCTGTGCTATGGCCGTGGCGCGTTGCGCAAAAAAAGGATCCTGCAAGCTAAGCGGCGCGGGGGCTTCGGGCCAGATAATCACTCCCGGCTCGCGCTTGGCCGCATCGATGCCAATTTGTGCGAGCTGATTGAGATCGTTCACGTGGGTCCCGTCCCAGTTCGGCGGATATTGCTCATATTGCGGAAAATTCGTCTGCACCAGATGCGCCACATGATGCGGCTCAGCCCTTGGAACAAAGTACGACCCTCCCACACCAAGCAGGATCAGCACAGCCGCAGACGCGATCGCCGCTTGCCAAACGCGATGTCTACTGGAAAGAATCGCGTAAGCCAGCAACGCATTGAACGCCGCTATCAGCAGACTCAGCCCCCATATTCCCGTGATCGTCGTAATCTGTAGGAACGCCAGGCTGTCGCTCGCCGCATATCCGAGCAGGTTCCACGGAAACGCAAAAATAGGCAGATGGCCGCGCAGAAATTCCACCGCAACCCACAAAAATGGCGCCGCAAGGCACGTCGCAGCCGCCCCCTTCCGCCCAATAAACGCGATCCCCCACGAAAATATCGCGATGAGGATCCCGCCCGTAATGCCCACAAGCCCAAGTATCCCAGCCGAGAGCCACGGATTCACGTTGCCGTACTCCTGCATCACCGTCGCCATCCACGGCAGGCACATCGGAAAGAAGACCATTCCATGCGCAAATCCGTAAAGCGGCGCAACAGCAGGCCGCGCCCCGTATGACGCCAAAATGAGAAGCGAAACGCCAACCCACGCCAGCATGGGGAAATTGTAGTTAGGAAAGGCGAGCGCGAGCAGCGCACCGCTCGCCAGCGCGAGCAGCAGCCGCACATGCCATGAAAGCTTCATTTGGTGCGCAACAAGGTTGGAATGCGGCGCAGCAAGCGGCGCTTTTGCGTCCGCTGTTTTGGCGGCAATACTCAAAGTTCAGTCTAACGTTTAATGATAGCTTTGAATCCGGCCCGGTCAAGGGCGGCTTTTGCCGCATCTGCCGCGTGCTCGTCGGCGTAAGGTCCCACTTGCACGCGATAGAGCGTTTCGCCGTGGAGCGGGGACGAAACGAACGAAGGAAAGTGCTTCTTCCGCAGCAACCGCGCCATCTCCACCGCATCGCCTTCATGTCGCAGCGCAGCGACCTGCAAAATAATCGAAGCCTTCGCGACGTGGATAGCCGGCGCAGCCGGCGCCTTATGTGCCTTCGTCGAAAAAACGACCGGTTCGGGCGGAGTCGCAGCTGCACCAGGCGCGGAATTTTCGGCAACGCTCTGAAGCGCCGGAGCCGGTTCCGGCTTTGCGGGAATCACATCGCTTTTCTTTGCGCTCCCGCTCTTCGGGTAGAAATCCCACTCCGAGGGCACTGGAGCCGTGGCGCTAGCGTCCTTGGGCGACGGCGTGTCAGACGCAGCGCGCGCAGGCGCAGGCCGGGGCGCGATCGTTTCGGCATGAACCGCTCCGCCATATTGCGTGCGGCCCATCACGTATCCAAGCGTGAAAAACACCCCACAAAGGAGCACCACGCCCAGAAAGAGCCCGATCAGATGACGGCTCTCTAGAACCCGATCGCCGCGTTTACCGTTCGTTGCCATTCGGCTTGCTATTCCCTCCGGAAAACTTCATCCACTGCGAAATAATATCGATCGGCAGCGGAAACACCACAGTAGTATTTTTCTCTACTCCGATTTCCACCAACGTCTGCAAGTAGCGCAGTTGAATCGACGCCGGCTCTTTTTCCAGCACCGCCGCCGCTTCCGCTAGTCTCGCAGACGCTTGAAACTCGCCTTCTGCCGCAATCACCTTCGCGCGGCGTTCGCGTTCTGCCTCTGCTTGCCGCGCAATAGCGCGCTGCATCGACTCCGGAATATCGACCTGCTTCACCTCAACCTTCGTTACCTTGATACCCCAAGGCTCCGTATCCTGGTCAAGGATTACTTGCAGCTTCGCATTTACCTTTTCGCGCTCGGACAAAATCTCGTCGAGTTCGAACTGCCCCACCACGGACCGCAAGTTCGTCTGCGCCAATTGCGACGTCGCGTATAAATAATTCTGCACCTGCGAAAGGGCGAGGTTCGCATCGACTACGCGGAAATAGCACACCGCGTTCACCTTCACCGACACGTTGTCTTTCGTGATCACGTCCTGCGCCGGCACATCCAGCGTCTCCACGCGCAACGACATCCGCGTGAGCTTGTCGATCGGATACAGCACGAGCTGAAGCCCCGCGCCTTTGGGCTCCGGCAGCATCCGCCCCAGGCGCAACACAACCCCTCGCTCCCACTCTTTAATTACGTAAACGGAATTCATCAGCCAGAATAGGAAGATGATGATCGCTGCTACGATGATGATCGTGATGAAATCCAAGTTCGTATCCTCCTCCAGGCGGCCAAGTCGCACACCTGGACTTTTAAGGTCAGAAATTCCATTTGCGTCAGGAAACGGCCGTCGCCGGCTTCACAGGCTCTACTTCGAGCGTAAGCCCGTGAATGCCCTTCACGCGAACGCGCTGTCCCTTCGTCAGACTCTGGTTTCCCGGAATCGCCACACGCCAAATCTCGCCATGCACGCGAACCAGGCCGATTCCCTCCGCCGCAGCGGGATCGGTAACTTCGCCCTCTTCGCCAATCAACTCTTCCCTGCCCGTCGACTGCTTCCATCTGCGCGAACGCAGCACAAGCCTCATCAGAATGATCACAATCACCGCAAACGGAATCGCCA
>Ga0335085_10014096_pt1 | contig 11683 bp, 9 predicted proteins | sample Lox_Sample_45_FD_206712 | JGI IMG/M metagenome (GOLD analysis project Ga0335085, IMG submission 206712) | Soil microbial communities from Loxahatchee National Wildlife Refuge, Florida, United States - Lox_Sample_4.5 | ecosystem: Environmental > Terrestrial > Soil > Wetlands | place: USA: Florida...
CACGCCGTCGGCGGATTCGGCCTGCTTGTGATCGCGAAGGCCGTGCTGGTTGCGTTGACAGCGGCGTTGGTTCTCGACACCTGTCGACGGAATGGAGCGAGCGTCGGTCTCGCGGCGCTTGTGGTCATCCTCGCATTCGTTGCGGCGCGCGAACGACTGGAAGTGCGGCCCGACGTCTCGTTGCTGTTTTTCGCGGCGGCGAGCGTGGCGATTCTTGAAGCCGCGCGTTTCGGCAAGGCGAAATGGTTGTTCGCGCTGCCCGTGCTGCAAGTGCTGTGGGTCAACACGCATCCGTCGTTTCTACTCGGTGTTTGTCTCTTGGTTGCATACATCGTTGGTGACCTTGTAGGCCGCGTGATCACGCGCGGCACCAAGTGTCGCCCGCTGGGGTCAGCGGGCCTGCAAGTGTTGGTTTTGGTTCTCACGATTGCTGCGTGTCTCGCGAATCCGTACGGCGCCGCACTAGTGCGGCACGCGGTCGCGCAATCGCGCGAGTCGAGTCCAGCCGGCGTGATCGGCGAGTGGCTGCCAACGCTTCAGGTGTTATCGACGGAGCGGAACTGGGCAGCAACCGCGTTCTGGTGGATGTTCTGGCTGGCGCCGGCGGCACTGGTGGCGCGGCTTGTGGTCGAGCGGGGCAAGTTTCCGTGGGCACATGCGTTGGTGGTGGCGGGGATCAGTGCGCTTGCGTTGCGGGCGAACCGGTTCACGGCGGTGTACGCAATTGCGACTGCGCCGATATTGGCGGCAGCATTGAGCGTGTTGCTGAAAGGCCGGTATCGGGCTGCGCTTTCGGCCGTGAGCATCGCGGTGGCGGTTTTTTTGATTTGGGCGGTGGTAAGCAAGCGCTGGGCGATGGCCGAAAATCGCGCGGCGCGATTCGGTGTCGGCCTTGACGAGCAGACGGTGCCGACGCGGGCGTTGCGAGAACTCCAACCACAGGCGGCACTGTTCAATACGTTCTTGTCGGGCGGACCGTTGATTTGGAGCGGTCAGAAGGTGTTCGCCGACGGACGCGCGAATCTGTACGGGCGTGAGTTTGTGGATCAGTACCGTGCGACAATGCGTGACCCGGCGAAATGGGAAGCGTGGATGCAGGAACGGGGCATCACGGTTGCGTTCGTCCAGTACGGCACGGGTGATGATGCGGTGCTGTTGCAGTACCTCGCGCAGAACCCCGGCTGGTCGCTGCGGTATTTCGATCATGCCGCGTGCATCTTTGCGCGTGGCAACGGGGCGTGGCCGGATACGGACGCGCTTTGTCGGCGCGCTCGCGAGGTGGCGGACGCTGTCGCCGGCGCCGACAAGTACAACTGGGGTCGGGCAATGGCGACGATGGGGAATTTTCTAATGACCTGCGGCAAGATGGATGCGGCAGCACAGTTGTACGAGCAAGCGATTATGGCCGACCCGCACGCCTCGGAGGCGTGGATGAATCTGGGTGTCATCGAGCGCAACCGGGGCCATTTCGATCGGGCGCTGCAATTGATCCAGCAGTTGCTGGCGCGTAATCCATATTATTATCAGGCGCGGTTGATGCGGGCGGAGATCAATGCGGCGCGCGGCGACGTGACGGAGGCGGTGCGCGAGGTTGAGCGCGTGCTGAGGCGCTGGCCGCATTCGGGGCAAGGGTGGTTTATTCGAGCGCAGTTGGCGGCGCGGCAGGGCGATCGCCGCACGGCGATCATGGCATTGCAATGTGTTGTGTCCGAGAAGGCGGAAGACCAGACGGTTTACTGGTTCTTGGCCCGTCTGTTGGTCCTCGATGGGAGGACGAACGAGGCTGCGGGCGCCTACGAGAATTGTTTGCGGGTGTGGGTGGATGCACCGCAGAAGCGCCAACAGGTCGAGCGCGAGCTGGCCCGACTGCGTGGCGGGGCGACAACCCCGTAAAACGCGCTTGCGCGGCGGGATTTTTTTACTAATGTTGCGACGGCAAGGGAGGCAGAATGAACATGGAAGAGCTGACCTGTCCAAACTGCAACGTGGACGTAGACCCAGAGGAGTTGAAGCGGAACCATCTGCGTTGTCCGACGTGCGGCTTTGACTTGAGCGAGTCGGAGGAAGAGGAAGAAGCCGACGAGGATTTGGAGGAGGAGGACGACGAAGACGAGGATGAGGAGGACGAGGCATAGATCGCCGCGCCTCGCATGCTCATCGAAGTCTTCGAAGGAGGCCCCGTCGCGACGAACGGTTATCTTGTCGCCGATGATTGGGGCGGTCAGGCCTTGGCGATCGATGCGCCGCAGGGAACCGCCGCCAAGATGGTTCAGCAGGCAAGCGAATGGAATGCCACGATCGTTTACTTGGTCAACACTCATGGTCACTGGGATCACTTCTTGGACAACGCCGCACTGCTACGCCTGAGTGGCGCAGAGTTCGGGATTCACCGCGACAGCGCCCCGCTGTTGAACGTGCGGCAAGCCCAGATGTTTGGGTTCGATATCGAGATCGAGTCAAGCACACCCGACTTCTTTCTCGAGGGAGGTCGGACACTCGCGATCGGAGTTCTGGAATTTGAGATCTTGGAGTGCCCAGGGCATTGCCCCGGCAGCGTCGCGTTGTTCGAGCCACGGGAACGTGTGGTGTTTGTGGGCGACGTGCTGTTCGCAGGCTCGATCGGGCGGACGGATTTGCCGGGGGCCGATACGGAGACGCTGCTGCGGTCTATCCGCGAGAAGTTGTTGCGGCTGGATGATGACGTGACGGTGTATCCGGGTCACGGTCCGGCCGCGACCATCGGACAGGAGCGACGGACGAATCCGTTTTTGGCCTGAAAAATCAATGGTTGCAAGCATGCCCCCGGTTCTGTAGGATGCGCGGCAAACTTAAACCTTCAAGGAGGAAGCATCAGTTATGGCAAAGATGACGAAGTCGGCGGCGCTTACGGCGCTAGCCACTAAGACGGGGCTTTCAAAAAAACAAGTCGGGCAGGTTCTCGACGAGCTGGTCAAGCTGGCCTACAAGGAAGCAAAGAATGCCTTCGTGATCCCCGGCCTCGGCAAGCTCGAGTTGAAGACGCGAGCACCGCGCCAGATGGTCATGCGGTTCGGGCCGAAAGCAGGCCAGACCATCCAGGTGCCTGCAAAGAAGGTTTTGAAGTTCCGCGTGGCGAAGGCAGCGAAAGACGCGATCCTCGGCGCCAAGTAACCCGAGAGAATTCGGAAAAGGACTCGCGCGGATTCTCCATCGTTTGCAGCGAATCGAAACGGGCGGCTCGAAGCGGGTCGGGCTGCCCGTTTGCGCTTTCAACTTGGGACCTACTGCACCGATTTCTTCGTGAACGCAGTGATGTCGCGGATGCCTGCGGCGCGCGCGGCGTCGACGATCGCGACGACCGTGCCGTAGTTCACACTCTTGTCCGCGGAAAACTCCAGCAACAGATTGGGGTTTCTGACCTTGGCGTCGCGGAGGGCCTTTTCGAGACCACCGATCGGAACACGCTCCTTGTTCAAGTACACCGTGTCGTCGGGCGCGACCGTGATGCGGATGTGGTTGGACTGTTCCTTGCCGACATCCTCCGCGGTCTTCGCTTCGGGCAGGGAAAGCTTTACGGCAGTCGGTTCGTTCGTCATCACGCGGAACGTGGTCGAGGCGATGAAGAAAATCAGCAGGTTCAACAGGATGTCCACAAGATTGATCATGCGGATCGAGGGCGTCCGGTGTTTCGGTGACATTTCAAAGATGCGCATGACTAGCGGTACAATCGCGTAAGCAGTTCGTTGGTGTGCCGCTCCATTTCCAGCACCAGCAGTTCGATGCGGCGACGCAGATACATGTAGGCGGTCAACGCGGGGATGGCGACCGCCAACCCGGTCAGTGTCGCGATGAGCGCCTCGAAAATACCGCGCGAAATGGCCGCCGGCTCGCCGAGCCCGTGTTGCGCCACGTCCATGAACAGGTGCACCATGCCGCTCACGGTGCCGAGCAAGCCCAACAACGGGCTGACTTCGGCAATCAGCGACAACGTCGTCAATCCGCGCTCCATCCGACCAACAATCTGGCGGGCGACCGACTGGACAGCCTCAACGTTCTCCGCTTTGGCGAGCGTCGCGTGGGCCAGCACGACCTTCACCAACTCACCGAGCACGCTGTGGTCAGCTTCACTGAGCACTTTCATCCGTTCCTTCAAATCGGGCAGCGACCCTTGTTTCTGAATTGCCTCGGAGATCGTGGGGGACACGATACGCTTTCGTTGCAACGCCCACCCGCGCTCGATGACAATCGCCAGCCCCGCCACCGAACACAGCAGCAGCGGCCACATGGCGATCCCGCCCTGGACAAACCACTCTGGCATGCAGTTCCTCCGTCCTCCTGATCAATAGTAAAACGTGAAGTTGACTTCGCGCGGCTGATTGCCGATCAGCATTCGCAGCTTATCGGGCAGCGGCTCAAACGGCGCCGAGTCTACAATGGCTTTTTCGCAAAACAACGCCAAAATCTCTCCCGCCGAGTTATCTTCGGTCTTCATCTCATCGATGCTGCCGTCGGGCATGAGATTGAAATGCAGTGTCACTTGACCCGAGCGCTCGTACAAACTGTTCTGATCGATCAACGCATACCACCGGCTTTGCACCGCGCGGATGATGGCCTTGTCATACGCGCCAAACGGGCTTTCTTCCACGTTGAACGCGGCAATCCCATACCGGGAGATACCCGTCGCCCTCAACGAAGATTTGCGCGCCCCTATCTCGCGTGAAGATGACGAACCCGGCGACGCCGGCCGCGCCGGCGCAGCGCTCTGCTGCGGGGCGACCGGCACCGTTTGTGGCTGGACCGCCGGGGTACTCGGCGGAGTCAGCGCGGCGACCTTCGTTTCCTCGACAACTTTCATTCCTTCAGCCGCAACAGTCTTTGGCTGTTCGGTCTTTTGACTGCCGGAGGGATTGGGTTGCTCAAGCTGCTGTTGCGCCGCGCCCGCCGTGGCAGGGGTCGGCGATGGAGCAACGGCAGGGGCCGGCATCGCCGGTGGCATGGGCGATTCCTCTGCTCCCCGCTGCGGGCTGACTGTTTCCGTGCTCATCATCCGTGTCTCGGTACCTTCAAGGTACGGCGTGTCACCCTCTTTGCCGGTCGGATTCGTGGGATTGGCGGCGACTGTTGATCGGTCCGAGTAATACTTCGCGTTCTTGGGCTGTTCGCCCGTGACTTGGTTTTCGTCGGTCTCCATGAACGTGCGTGGCGGTTCGGGCTCGCTGGCCGGAGACTGCACAAACGTGATGGTTGGCGTCACCGCCCGCGCGCTGCGTTGGATGGGCGCATTGTAGACGCTCACCAGCCGGGCAAACTGACGGAACAACGGTAATTGCTCCAACACGTGCCGATACTGCCAGGTCCCGAGCATCAATGCGTGCAGCATCACCGACAGCAGCAGCGCGACTTCCGTTGATAGATATCTCCGCATCATCTCGACACCAAATGATACCAGAATCGTCTCCTCCATCAACTCGCCTCATGGAGCAGGCCAAGCTTCTCCAGCGTCACCGCAACCGTCTGGTCGGCAGTTCCATCACGTTGGAGTAACTTCCCTCAATGCGCGCGACGATACCCGCGCCGAATTCCTGGATCGGAACGCGCAGGCTTTCTCAAAAAGGGACGGCGGAGACGGCGTGATTTTATTGGTCGGGCGGTGATGCCACTCCGCCGTTCGTGAAGTGGATATCATCCAACTCGATATCAGAGATCGCTGCAGTGGTACTCAAAATCTCGAAGAACTGGCTGACTGCGCCAAGGTCAGCTTCCGGGGCAAAGTCGGACATCGGTATGTCGATCACATGCCAGTTACCGTCCCGAGCAAATCCGTAGGGGTCGCTACCCGCCTGGAATGTGACCCATTTTTGCCCTACGCCGTCGATGTTGCCGCTCTTCATGCCGACCATGAACGTGGCGGTGGAACTAGTCTTCATGGCGAACTCTAACTTGCAGCCCGGGTATCGGAAGGCCGACAGATTGTATTTTACGTTCGGCGTGAAGGCCATTCCAAACCAAGTCAAACCGGGCGCGGATTGGAGACTGATATCCTGGCTTCCCTCATACGGGTGTTGCGCGATAGGCACCAGCGTATTGGCCCAGACGAAAAAGTTGCCCTGAACACCCAAACCAAATTCTCCTGCTGTCTTGTTTGCGGCCGTCTCGGTGTAGACGCCGAAATTACCATTCTGAGGAGTTACTCTGGCGGCACTGGGTTCCCACCAAACATTGTCGATTGACAAATTCAGTGCGACGGACGGGTTAACGACGCTCGAAATCATAAAGTATTGGCTCATTGTATGGAAATCGGTGTTGGCAAATCGGTTCAAGGGAATCTTCAGCGAATGCCATCGGCCATCACGAGCAAACCCGAACTCTGCCGTCTCGTCACCGACCGGAAGCCAGAACTCGCCGCCCCGGCAACTTTTGATTCCCGCTTGCATGGCAACAGAACTGGAGGTCCTCAGGTCAAAGTGCAGATATCCGTCCGAGTAGTTTTTCATGTTTCGGAAATTGGGAAGAAAGACTCCCATGCCAAACCAATCACCCCCCGCGATATTGAACGACCAGCAGTTAGTTCCCTCGGATGCAACCGGCGGCGCAACCGCCGTCATATTGTTCCAAATGTACAACGCAGCATTGGTCCCGTATTCAAATCCCGGTTCCGAGCCGGTGCCGTATGTCAGTGAATGGTTGACGGGAGTGGAATCGGTGAAAACCCCAAAGTTGCCGGTTTCGGCATTGTCGTCGCCGAAATACAATTGTGTGTACCCATTATCAGAGAGGCGGATCCAATCGACATACATCCGAGCGGGCATGGTGGCTGTGACGCCAGCCGGGGTGTACACGCCGGTATACGAGGGATTGTAGCCACCGATCGCAATATTCAAGATCGGAAACATCGGCTGATGAAACTCACTGAGATAACTCGCGGTGATATCGAAGGACCCGTATTGGACATCGTCTAGATAAAACGAGATCGTAGTCGGCGACCATGACATTTTGTAGCGATGGTAATCTTGGGTCAGGTCAACCGAAGCCGTGAGCCAAGTAACATAGTTACTATAAGCATTGCTGGCGTTCGAATAATGCACGGCGGCGTCAATCAGCTCTTGCTGAGTCCCCTGAGCAATGCCAGCGGCGCTGCCCATCTCAAGCACATCCACTTCGCCGCAGTTTGGCCAATCGATGGCCCCGGCGTTATTCCCCATCATCCAGAAGGCTGGCCACAAACCGTTGGCAGTATTGGGAAGTTTGATCCGCGCTTCGAGGTCGCCGTACTTGTAGGCAAATCGCCCCCGCGTGAGCATCCGGGCGGAAGTGAATTGATTCCCCATCCAATTCTCACGCCGAGCCTCAATCACGAGGGTTCCGTTTGTGACGTAAGAATTCTCGTGGCGGGCGCTGTCGTATTCGAATTGCCCGTTGCCCCAGCCGCCGCCCCCTACATCATAAGTCCACGTGCCTGGATCAATCGTGTTGCCATTAAACTCATCTGACCACAGAACGCCATTCCCGATGTTATAGACTTGAGCTTGGATAGTGGCGTCGGCCGGATTACTCGTGCCGCTGGGACTGAGTGTGATGATCGAGACAAAATAGGTAATGCCTGATGCCAAGCCAGAAATGACAGTACTGGTCACATTCCCTAGGTCAGTCATGTTGGTCGTGGTTCCGCTGATATCGCCGTAGAACATGCGGTAGCCGGTCACGCCCGGAGACGCACTGGGCGTCCATGCCACGCTGATTGCATTTGTTGAACCGGAGGGAATCTGATGCAAGCTCGTTGGCGGCAAAACGGCCAGTGGGGGAATTCTCAGTCGAACGAACATCGCGCTGTTCGTCATCGGAAACATGAGCGACTTGGTGGCGCCATCGCCCACGACTACCGGAGTGCTATCGGTCCAGGTTCCCGATATCTGATCGGTGAGTATTTGAGGGAAGTACTGAACGCTGGAGATGCTCGGCCAGGTGACATTGGCGACCGGTAGAATGCTCACCGGCAGGATATTGGTGACAGCGGGGGTGCCCGGGCTGGAGCTGCCGCTGCCGAATGTGACATCATCAAGATCAATGTTGGCCGACTGGTTGGAATCGGCGGCGCCCGCAAAATAAAAATAGATCGTCGCCGAAGTCGCCGCGGCAGGAGCGGTCACTGAATTGCTGATAAATGCATAACCGCTGCCGGCCGTAAGACTATAAGTGCGGTAACCTGTATCGCCACCAGCATTCCACAAAACTCGCCACTGCGGATTGTAGCCCATGCTGCCCGCTAGGGCCTTGGCGTAAAACGTGAGCGGGTAAACAGCTCCGCCCGTCACAGACAAACCGGCTTGGTTAACCTGAACCACTGGACCACCGCCGGTACTCGCCAAATGCACCTGAAAGTTGAACGAACCGCCGTGTGGACTGTCGTTGGTGCGAACACCATAAACAGGGCCGCCCGTAGCCGTATCCACTGTCCAATTGGCGGCAGTGGCTCCACTTCCGTTTTCGAATCCCCCATTCGTTGGCAACGTGGAAGACGGGGGCGTACCCGGAACGATTTCAAGGTCTTGATACAGCCGACTACCGCTTGGAACCGGATCGAAGTTTGTATGCGTCGCTCCATCGCCGGTGACTGCCGCGACAAGATCACTCCACGTGCCCCCAGAACTGGGCAACCATTGCAGGTGATATGTATTCGTGGGGTTGGGTGTCGGCCAGCCCAACTGAACACCGGGTTGGATGTTGAGCTGAACTTGAGCGTTTGCCACGCCGACGCCGAGGGGAATGAAGCTTTGCACAAATGACAGGGTGCCCCACATGCCAACTGCAAACATGACAGTTAACCGCTTCCTCATTGAACACACATTCCTTCTCCGCCTCAAACAGCTCGCAAGGTCATTTGACTCAAGTCAGTATTAAGCTAGTATCGACTTGTTTTTTGACTACACCGCGATTGCGCTGAGTCAAAACACAGTGCAGAAAGAATAGCGCGGCACCGCGCACGGAGCCACGCTATTCACATTCGCAACCAGACTTGGCCCGGCTTACGATTTCGGGCGCTTCCTTCCAAACAGCCAAGCACCTAACACGCCCAAACCAACCAGCGATAGCGTCGCAGGCTCCGGAACTATTGTAACTTCGTCGATCCGCACTGTCGCAAAGTCGTTCGGGTTAGCACTCCCGGCTGTCAGGAACTGAACGAGTGCTTTAGCCGTATTGGCCGGCGCCATATAATTCTTGCTCTGTAATGAATAAGCGGAAGTGAGAGTCCCGTTGTAGCTTTGAAAGCCGGTCGCGCCGAGAAAAACGTTGCCGGCATCAAACCACTGAACCTGCACTTGATTATTCTCGAATCCCGCACTGCCCACGCGCTTAGCCTCGAAGGACAAGGTTGCCGCTCCAGGCGACACTCCGCCAAAAATGTCTGACTGGGCAATCACAGACGGACCGATGCCCGGGTTTGCACTATTTTGAAACGCCAAAGTTAATTCCGCGACGCCCGAAAACGGATCCAAAAGGCTTCGCTGCGCCGAAGCCGTGCTCCCGTTGTTCGCGGGTGTGCTGATGTCGCTCCAGCCCAAAGCGCCGGTGGTATAAGCTCCGGAAGCGGTTTCAAATCCCCCGTTGATGACTTGTGCCGATGTTTGGCTCACCGCAAACATAAAAGCCGCAGCAAATGCTAGACTCACAACTATCTTGCTGATACCTTTCATAACGCTTCTCCTTTTCCTCTCACCTTTCGCTTGTGTTTGATCTTTCCCACACTGTTCCGCCAGCGACTCGCAAGCGCCGACGCAGTTTGTGGCGTCACAGAATCACTGGAAGACAACTGACATCGGGCATTCCTTAAGGCTTCCTTTCAAGATTACGACAAACAAGGATGGTCGTGAGATCCTACCCGTTGAAACCACTATAAACCTCGCCTTCGGCACAAATGATTGCAGAATCATAGTTGCACGTCAATGCAAATCCCGTAGATGTTGGTCTCTTTGTCCTGAGACCGCTTGCCGAAAATACAAAGTTCTCGCGGATCTCAATATCGCACTCAACACTTGAGGCGAATCCGTTGCTGACACGGGAACGTAGCAACCTCGGAACGACCGGCTGCTCCATCGGCGGCAAGGCCAGGTGACTTGATGCACGCGGAACAGTCAGAGGAACAGAAACCCCCGCCAAGGAGGTAAGGTGAACACCCCCATGTCCGCAAAAGTTCCTGTTACTAATTCGACTTCAATTAAGGTTTGGCCCCAGCTGATGCAAACGGCAATGCTATCTGCCGATCGAATTGATGATGCCCAACTTCTCGAGCGTCGCTCGAAGCCGCTCAACAGGCAATCCCATTACGTTGCTGTAGCTACCCTCGATTCGTTCGACGATGTCGCCATGTTGAATGGCGTATGCCCCCGCCCAGCTCAAAAAACCATGGGTTTTCTGCCAGCATTCTGAACCGTCGTATTTTCCGCTTGCACTGTCGAGAGGGATGATTCTTCTGAGGTACGCGCGAATCTGTTTAGCGTTTAGTCGACGCATCCAGACCCGTGACCGCTCGAAGAAAGATATCTCCGTCTCGAAACCTCGATGAATCAAGCATACGCCCGTGAGGACTTCGTGCTGACGGCCGACGAGCCGCGTCAACATTCCCATTGCGTCGTGAAGGTTGCGTGGTTTTCCGAAAACTTCTCCGTCGAGCACAACCTCCGTGTCCGCCCCGATAACCAACGCCCCGGGATGCTGGCCAGCGACGGCTCGCGCTTTGCGCTGTGCGTTTTGAATCACGAGCACGTGCGGGGCTGCGCCGCAGTTTACCTCCTCCACGCCATCTGGCCGGATGACAGTGAAGCGCCATCCCAATTCGCACAACAATTGCTCACGCCGTGGCGACGCACTGGCCAGAATGATTTGTGGCGGGCCGGCCATGACACTCAACTGCGCGTTACCTGAAAACCGGTGGCACTGAGACCGAGTTCGACAAACCGCGCTTTGGGATTCGGCGGATTCTCCGTCAGGGCCCGCCGGATGCGCCGCCCGGCTTCGACGTCTTTGGCGAACATCACGAGATACCCGCCGCCGCCCGCACCGAGGAGTTTGGCCGCCGCGAGATAATCGTCGATGCGGTCAAGGATCGCCTGCACCGCTGGCGGATTGGTGCCGGCGTCGAGCCGTTGGTTCAGCAGCCAGCTGCGCCGCACGGCTTCGCAGTGCGCTTCCCAATCCTGACGTTGGATCGCGTCAGAAAGGAACTCGGCGTTCTGGCTGATCTCGCCGAGGATTTCGAGGTGCGACGCCGAGTTCAAAAACATGTTGCGCACGATCTCCTTCAAAATCTCCTTCGCCGTCCGCGTTAGCCCGGTGTAGTACAGCAACACCGTCGTGCCGATGAAATCAGGCGAGAAAAAACGCCCGGGCAACCACCGCACCGTCGGCCGCTGCGACAGCCCCGCCGCCGTCTCCACGAGTTTCAACCCGCGTAACAATCCGCCTGCTTGATCCTGCCAGCCACCGCCGGTCGTCAGCATCTGCTCCAGCGCCAGCGTGCGCCGCACCAGATCGTGATTGTCCCAGTCCAACCCGCACAACTCGCCAATCGTGCCGAGCAGTGTCGCCGACAAAATGCTGCTGGTGCCCAGTCCCGAGCCTTTCGGCACCGCGCACAGCAGCGACACCTCGATCCCTCCACCGAATTCCCGGAGTTGCGCTTCGAGTGACGCGTGCTGGACGGCGGCGC
>Ga0335085_10014098_pt1 | contig 11681 bp, 3 predicted proteins | sample Lox_Sample_45_FD_206712 | JGI IMG/M metagenome (GOLD analysis project Ga0335085, IMG submission 206712) | Soil microbial communities from Loxahatchee National Wildlife Refuge, Florida, United States - Lox_Sample_4.5 | ecosystem: Environmental > Terrestrial > Soil > Wetlands | place: USA: Florida...
TCCAGACTTCGCCGTGATCAGGCAATGAGCGTCCTTTATGCACGCAGGGCGCAATGGTGGGCAGGCATTCGTCCCAGCCCACCAGTGTGCTGGTGGCAAAATCATCTGCGTGCCCATTGCGAAACAACTTGAGCCCGCCAGGCGGACAATTCATCCATTGACGGCCCGTGCAGCGGTTGACCAATGAAATGACTTTCGCACCAAGATCTGGCACGAGACTGATTTCCAGATTGTCGTTTTGAAGAACGTAAACCTCAAAACCCTGTTCCTGCCGGACGAAAGCTTTGTTAAGCATTGCGGATTTCATCGCTCAAACGGTTCCCAGAAAATCCGCAGCCAGCGCATGGTTTGGGTCTCGCTGAAGAACGATGGACAATAATCTCTTTGCCGCTGCTTTTTCACCGAGGCCGAGCCGAGCTTGTGCTTGCAAAAACAGCGCTGTCGTGATCTGTCGCCATTGCAAATCATCGTCAAACAGCAACATCGTTGGCAATGAGGTGGCGAAGTATTCGATCTTCGCTTCCGCATTTTGCAATCTGAGCGCGTAGGCCAGCAATTCACGGAACAGTTTTTTCGCGGCCGATCTTCGGCCGAGCCTTTCCCAGGCCAGTGCAGAGTAAAACGTCATTTCCGAAAATGAGCGGACGCTCATCTCCTGGAAATCGCCTTTGAATGTTGCCGCGGCCAGCCAGTGTTCGCGCGCGGATTTTTCATCGCCCATCAAATCCATCGCCGCGCCGAGCCAATAATGAATATCGCTTTGGTTGGCAAGCAGGTGTTTCGCTTCTCCAAGATTTTCCGGCGATGCTAGGGCGCTTTTGAAATGCTCAGCCGCGGCCTCCGGTTGCTTTTTTTCCAATGCTGCGCGTCCGAGCATCAAATGCGTGCGAACGTGCTGACCCATTGCCGCGCCTTCGCCTCCTTCCCATGGCTGGAATTTGCGTTCCGATAGTATTTGCAGCGCCTTTTCTGGCTGGCCGGTTTGATTGTGGAGCGCGCAAAGCTCGACGCTCAAATCATCGCGTTGCGAAGTAAGCTGCGGAAAGTCTTCCAGCTTGCGCAAGCGCTTTTCCGGTTTTTCGCCCAGCCGTTTCCAAAGCTGGTCGCGTTCAAATAGCAACCGCGCGTCCGCGGGATTTGCAGTGAACGCTCTTTCGTAGGCAGCCCTGGCTTTCGCCGGCTTTTTTGAAATATTAAAATAACCGATGCCGAGATTACGCCAAACAACGGAAAAGGAACCATCAAGATTTGCCGATTTTTCCCAAAGCCGAATGGCTTCGGCGTGCCGGCGGCGGTCGTAAAATAAATTGCCGAGATAATAGGGCGCGCGCGCATCCTTCGGGTTGGCGCGGATGGCGGATTGCAGTATCCAAATCTCCTCGAGCCGAGAGGGAAAGCAATAATCCGGCGACTCGGCGGCGGCGCGCCGGCAGGAATTCGATGCGCCGGTCTCATCGCCAAGTTGCCGCCGCAACCAGCCGAGCGTGTAAAAGACCAACGGTTGCGAACCCCAGTTTTGATCCGGCAAATCGCGCGTTTCAGCGGAAACGTTTTCGAGCACTTCGATCGCCTCGGTGTAAAATCCAGCGCGGGAGAAATCGTGCGCAAGATCCAGCCGCGTTTGCGAATCACAGCAAATCTTCTCGCCGACCAATGAACGCGCCCACCAATCGAGCGGATCGAGTGCCAATGTTTCGCGCAGCAGCTTTTCCGCTTCGTTATGGTGATTTAACTTTCGCAGCACGATCGCTTTTAGATCGCGAGCGCGCAAATTGTCCGTATCGAAGCGCAGTGAACGATTCAAATGGTCCAGTGCCGCCGGCCAATTCTTTTTCCGGCAATCCATTTCTGCCAGGGCGTGAAAACCGGCCGCGGCCCACGCCTGATTCCAGGTGGCTTTGTAAAATGCGGCGTAGGATTCTTCAAATTGCGGATGGCCAATTGCCGATTGCCGGTTTTCCAATGTTTCGAGTTGAAAGCGCAAACACAGGCCGAGGTTGTAATACACCTCACTGTCATACGGGTTTGCGTTCCTCTGTGTGAGCCGTTCGATGGCTTTTCGAAAGTAAGTTCCAGATTCGAGAAATTCGCCGCGGCGCAGATGCCAGCGTCCCAGCGCGTTGTTGCAGCGTGCATCCAGCGGGTCGCGGCGCAGCGCTTCGCGCCAGTAAAGCGTCGGACAGCGCGTAGCGTGCCGGTATTGTTCCAGATGTTGCCCGGTTATAAACAATTCGTCGGCGCTCGAAATTTCCTCCGGAGCCGGCGGCTCGGTTGCCGGCGACGGCGCCTGACCTTCCCTGCGCGGCCGAGGTTGATGTGAAACGATTTCAGCGCCAGAATTCTCGATGACACGGATCTTCAAGTCGGTTTCCCTGATGCCACGCGGAACCTCAACTTTAGTAAAGAACGGTTTTCCGGGCGTCAGGTCGCGGTTGACCGTCAAAAGCTTTTTGCCTTTCGCCGTGAAAACGATGCATGCCTGCGAAAATTTCTTTGTAGTGCAAATTCCCACTCGAATTTTGCCATTCACGATTTTCAGGCTGATGGCTGCGTGCAGATTCGCGTGCTGCGCCGGACCAATTTTTTGAATCGGATACCAAAACTGGCTCCACGATTTGGTTTCGCCTGGTTGCAAAAAGCTGAAATCCGGCTGGTTGTCGGTATAGACGCCGGACATGATCTCAATGTAAGGCGCGAATTCGCCACTACCGTCGGCGTCGGTCAAATTGCGGTCCCAGGCGTAGCCAAATTCGTGGTTGCCCCACGTCCACTGTTTTTTGCCCGGCGAAATGTGGTGGTCGGCAATGTGGACGATGCCTGCCTGCGCCTTGTAATCGTAACCGCCAAAGAAATCCTCCTTGCTGCCCATGCACATGTAGCTGCACGGCGTTGGAATATTCGCGTAAAAACTCAAATCATTTGGAGCATAATGTGGAATCGCCGATTGTGGATTGCCGGTTGATTGATTTGCGCAATGCGGCGGAATGAATTGGCGGGGCCTTTCGCTTCTTGGAATTCCCTTCCTTCCGCGCTCGCCGTAATTGACGCCGTAATAAGATCCATTCGCCAGCGGGTATTCGCTCATCGAACGTCGCGCATGATCGGCCACGTAATAGACATCCGGGGGGAAAAAACTCTGGTAGGCTTCATGCACCCGCGTAGCGACATTGGCCCACCACAAAAAAGTTTGGATGAACGGCGTGCGGTTGTAAGCGCGGACTTTGAGTTCGACCAACGCCATATCCGGATGCAGGCACACGCCGTGCATGCCCTTCATGCGCGCCATGGGGTCGTGATCGCTGCACCAGACTGTCACCGAGCCGTCGAGGTGCCTCTCAATCTCGTAATCGACCGGTAGAAAGGTCGCGGGCCGGTGATGTTGCGGCCAATTGAGTTCAATGCCGCCGGAAATCCAAGGGCCAGCCAGGCCAACGAGCGCGGGTTTGATAACGCGTTGGTTGTAGATGAGATCATAGCCGTTGGTCTTGTCCCGAATGGCGTGGATGCGTCCGCCGATTTCCGGCAGAATCATTACGCGCAGATATTCATTTTCCAGCCAGACGGCTTTCCATTCGCGGTCCGTTTTCGTTTCAGAAACCCGGTCAGTGAACGGCAGTGGATATACCTTCCCGTTGCTGCCTTGATAAACACGCTTCTCCAGGAACATCGGATTTTTATCCGGTGCAGCTGGCAGATAAGTCGGAATGACGAGTTTTTCTTGGTGCACCGATACGGCCTGACTCACGAATCGTGACTGCCTGGGCCGATGGAACGAAGACCTGGCCAATCTGCGACGCCTCTCTCCAGGCAAATCGTGATTCCTCGAAAGATTGCCAACCGGCCTGCCGTCAGCTTTAGAGGAGACTGTTTTGTTCATATACGACTTCGTCAATCACTTGCCGCTTCAAAGGGCCCCATCCGGTTTGCTATCGACTATGAATTGTTCGAAGAATTCACCAAGTGAATAGCATTCATCAATTGGGGACACCGCCAGCAACATCAAACGGTGCACCAATTGCATTCATCCATCGCTGAGGCTTGCTATAGCTTTTGCGGAATTATCGTAGGCTGCACCAGTTTTTTGAGAAATAGAGAATACGATGATTCGCATGGACAATTCGCTGATTTAGAGGCGCCGGAGACGATTTATATCGCTTTTGGCTGATAAATTCTATAAATATTGAACAACTCTTGTGAACCTAGTTGAGCAGGCAACGTTCAAACATCAATAAAGCAGATACAAGGCGGAAGGCGGAAGGTTTTTCCGGCCAACGCATTGTGGTGCTGCCCCGGAGTGTGGTTGAAACGGCCCTGAAGCAGGAACTTCTCCGCAATCTGCTGCCGACCGATATTGGATTCTACCCAAAGGCGAAAGGGCACTTCATGGAGCGCCCGAACGGTGTTGACCAGTCGATCTTCATTTATTGCATCAAAGGACAAGGGTGGTGTGAGACAGCAGGGATTCACCATAAAATTCATCCGGGAGAACTGCTCGTCATCCCGCCGGGGACAGCTCACACATATGCAGCAGATGGAAACCGCCCCTGGACGATATATTGGGCGCATGTTAAGGGCGAAAGTAACTTGTTATTGCTGGCTGAAATGGGGATCACTAAAGCAAGACCGGTGCTTCGCCTTGGCGAAGAACCAGAACTGTTGGCGCTGTTTGAGGAATTACTGGATGTAGTTGAACATGGCTACGCCTCGTCAGGCCTTCTTTACGCCTCTCAAATCCTGACGCACCTCATCGGTTTAATGATATGGGTCAGCCACCACAGTGTCATAGGAAATCCCGATCCAACACAAAAGGTGAAGCAGAGCATCGCCTTCATGAAACAACATCTCGACCGCCCGGCCACCTCCGCCTCCTTTGCTGCCATGGCGAACTTGTCCGAGTCGCATTATCGCTCGTTGTTCAAGCAGCAAACCGGCTACTCGCCCATGGACTATTTCATCCGGCTACGCATTCACAAGGCATGCCAGCTTCTTGATACGACAAACCTCACGGTTAAGGAGATTGCCCGATTAATAGGATACCAGGACGCGCTTTATTTTTCACGTGCGTTCAAGACCGTTATCGAACTTTCCCCCGCCCAATACAGGCTGAAGCATAAAGTTTAACAACCTTCAAATTTTTCCAAACTGAATTTTGCATGGTTGATTTTCCGGGATTTTTCGCAAAACGCGGTCACAAGCTTTATTTTGTGATAACTGAGAGGCGCGGTCCAAGTGACCGCGCTCTTTTTTCCATGAATGTATTGCGGCGAGTTGGCAACTGGACAGCGTCTTGCTAGACTCCGCGGCGAAAACAATGTCCAACGAGGTGTTCCAAATCTTCACGCTGACCCGCGCACTCGGAGAAAATGTCGAGTTGACGGAGCCGCTGGCTTTTCCGGAAATCTCGGCCGTCGACGATACAGAGCGGAAGCGGCAAACCTGCTTGCGGGCAAAGGCCAAGGCGATTCTCGAAGATGCGGAGCTCTCTCCTGCTCTCACCCTGCATCGGCGGCGGATCGTGGCCGAGGTGGAACTTGATTCCATTGATATGGTTTTCGAGCCTCCGAGGCGTTCGCCGGACTGGCAGGAGCCCGTAACTGTGCGCGTGCATTTTGCCCGCTGGGTGGAAGACGATTTGCATCACGCCTTCGTGCCGGTGCTCGGCGTCCACGTCTTTGCCACGCGCACCAGCTTGCTGGCCGAACGCGTGCGGGAACATGTTCGCCTGGTGCTCGCGGGCCTCCGCAAACAAGTCAGCCTTTCGCAACTCGCGGAACTGGCCCGCGTGCAGGGGTTGGCACTTGATCGCGTTGAAGTTGCCGCCAGTCGCAAAACACCGAGGCAAATCGCCACCTCGGGCGCACCGGCGCACGAAAAGCAATCGATGCTCGAGAAAATGGCGGAGGAACTTCCTCCCAGACTGGGCGCACGGCCGGCCGACATCTGCGAACGTGAAAAGCCCTCAAAAACTGAATCCCCTGCCGTAGCGCAAATCGCTTTCGGGATGGAAGCAGAATTAGACAGCCTGGCGCAGGCGTTGAACGGGCCGCATCGACGGAGCGTGCTCCTGGTGGGACCGCCCGGCTGTGGCAAAACGGCACTCGTCCGCGAGTTGGCCCGGCGGCGAAAGGAATTTGAGATGGGACACACGCCATTTTGGTCGACAAGCGGCGCGCGCCTGATGATGGGCCCCATTGGATTTGGGATGTGGCAGGAACGCTGCCAGCAGCTTTGTCGCGATGTGGCAAAGTTCAATGCCGTGCTCCATCTCGGCAATCTCGATGAATTGCTGAACGTGGGCAAAGCCTCGCGTGGCCAGCAGAGCGTGGGCAGTTTTCTGCGGCCATGGATTGCGCGGCGGGAGGTGATCGCAATTGCCGAATGTTCGCAGGAACAACTCGGCGCAATTGAACGGGATGAACCTCATTTGCTGGCCGCCTTCCAGCAGGTCGCCGTGCCGGAACGCACGCCCGAACAGACGCGTGCCATTCTTGGCCAGGTTTTCGAGGTGAGCGTGGGGAAGGCGCCCGAAAATCCAACAGCGTGCCAGGCCGCGCTTGATCAGCTCCACCGTCTCCATCTTCGTTATGCGACGTATTCCGCGAGTCCGGGCCGGCCATTGCGTTTCTTGAAAAACCTTTTGGCCGATGTTTTTCCGGAAAAAGCGATCACGGAGTCCGGAGTGACAGGGGCATTTTCGCGCGAAACCGGATTGCCATTGATGTTGCTCGATGACCGGATTCCGTTGGATCTGGAAGAAACAAGGAATTGGTTTGCAGGGCGGGTGATTGGCCAAGCTGAAGCCGTGGATCGCGTGCTCGATCTGCTGGCCATGGTGAAGGCGCGAATGGCGCGCCCGGGAAAACCGCTGGCCTCATTCCTCTTTATTGGACCAACTGGCACTGGCAAAACAGAGATGGCAAAGGCGCTCGCGGAGTTTTTGTTCGGCGATTCGGCGCGCCTCGCGCGGTTCGATCTCAACGAGTTCAGCGAGCCGCTGTCAGTCCAACGGCTGATTGGGGGGCCGGCCGCCGGCACGGCTGAGGGTTTGCTCACAGCGCGCGTCCGCGAACAGCCTTTTAGCGTGCTGTTGCTCGACGAGTTCGAAAAAGCCGATCCGTCGTTTTTCGATCTGCTCCTGCAAATCCTCGGAGACGGTCGGCTCACCGACGCAGCCGGCCGCGTGGCCGATTTCTGCAACAGTGTTATCGTGATGACTTCGAATCTCGGCGCGCGGGATTTTCAGCGTGGTCCGGCAGGATTTCGCGAGGGCCAGCCAGCCGCTGAACTCCACGAGCATTTTGCTTCAGCAGTTAAAAAATTCCTGCGACCGGAGACATTCAATCGGCTGGACGCGGTGGTGCCATTCAACGGCCTCACACGCGAAGTCGTCCTCACGATCGCACAACGGCACTTGGAGGCCATTCAACGGCGCGATGGTATTCGACTGCGCCCCGTGCAGTGCGAAATCAAATCAGAAGTCGCGGATTGTCTGGCGAAACTGGGTTACGATGTCCGATACGGAGCGCGCCCGTTGAAACGGGCGATTGAGCGCGAACTGCTGGTTCCATTGGCCGAAGCACTGAATGCGTATGGCAAACAAACGCCGTTGTCTGTGCAAATCGGAATGGCTGAGGGGCGCATCAAAGTGCATGTCCGTGCGCATGAAGAGAAGGACGAGTCTGCCGCCCGCCGCGGCATGATTCAGCAGGCGGACGAATTGGCCAAGAACATTACCGGCGAACGTCGGTTGATTGGGCGGTTGCAGCGCTGTGCGGCAACGAGCAAGATTGAAGATGAAGTTACCCTGCTCGAATCGCTTGAACGGCGGCTGACCACCGCCAAGTGGAAAAACGCCGGCTTGCAGGCGCGCCTCGCCCGATTGCCGAAGTTGCACGAATGCCTCAAATCGCTCCAGGGACTGGCGGAGCGAGTGCGTCAACTGGAAACGGATGCGCTCGGGATTGTTTATTCCCGCGAACTTCTGGACCATGCGCTGTTCGCACCCCGGCTGGATGTGCTCGAAAAAGAGCGGTTGGGATTGTTACGGGAGGTGTTTCGAACCCAATTCGAGCATCCGGATGACGTCGTCCTGGCTTTCTACGGCGAGCATCGCGAGACGCTTTTCGAAATGGCCTCCGCATACTGGAAAGTCGGTGGCGATCTGGGCGAGGCCGTGGCGTTGGATTATTTTATACCTCCGCCCGGCAGCCGTTCCGCGCAAACCAAATTGCTGCGCGAGACGCCAAAGAAAGTGGATGAGTTCTTTCTCAGCCCGCCGGAGAAGGTCATTGGCATTGTGATGCACCTGCGCGGCGATCTGTTTCTGCCGCGTTTTCAACGCGAAGCAGGTCTGCTTGCGTTCAGGCAGAAAAAAGAAGAACAGCTTTGCATGGTTGAAACCGGTGGACCGCCCTTCTCCAATTATGAGCCACCGAAAGGAATTGAGCGCCAGGGCGCCTTGAAGGAGAAGGGTGTTCAGACGATTCGTTTTTTCGATCGCGACAAGGATAGTGTGCGCGACAGCGTCCTCGGGGACCGGCCATGGACAAGCGCCGGGTTCGTCCGCGTGCTTACAACGATTACAGAAGAACGGCTCCAAAGGCTGATGGACGCGATGACTGCATGATTTTCTCAATTCCCATTTTTATTGAAGAGCGGTCATCGGGGCTGGCACGGCCGCCGACTTTTATCGTGCGCCCGTTGTTCCATCGCGAGCCGATGCAGCGCGCGGAAAAGTTAAGCCGGGCGCTCACGAAGCTTTCGAACGAGTTGCACGACGTGCTGCGCCAGCTTAGCGATGAACCTCGGCACGATGCGCTGGCGCAATGGGCCTTCAATCCGTGGCTTGAAGAAGCCACTCTCGAGCTCAGGCTGGAGCTCGCGTCCGGATCGCATCGTAAAACGTTTTTCCTCGCCGGCTATTCGGTGCTGGACCGAAAATTGTATTTCTCTCCGCCACTGCCCGACCTGCGGTTCGAGGTTTTCCCCGGCCAATCGCTTGCGGAACGCGCGACTGCCGTGTTCACCCGGCATTTCCGCGAACTGGAACGCGAGTCTGGCGCAGTCAACCTCGATGAGTATGCGCTGCTCGGAAAAGCGCGCGTGACGACGCTGGAGATTGCGCTGAGTCCGGGTGCGCAGGCGAAGAAAGCCAAAAAGCCCCTGCGTGCTCTTCTCTTTGGCGGAGAAGAGAAAATGGACGGCGAACAGGAGTTGCGCAAAACCAGCCGTCCACTGCATTTGATGTACCCAGATGATCTTGAGCGCGCCCTGGGTCGTGAACGCGAAGTGGAAGAGCTCGCACGCCTGTTTGCCGGTTCCGATCGCCGTCCCATTCTGCTGGTTGGCGCGCGAAAGGTGGGCAAGACGACCATTCTGCATGAACTGGTTTGGCGCATGTGCGAGCGCAAGAAAGAGCGATACGGGGGCAACCGCGACGTCTGGCTCGTTTCACCAATGCGTCTGATAAGCGGCATGAGCTATCTGGGTCAGTGGGAAAACCGTGTGCTCGCCATTCTGGATCATGCGAAGAAAAAAGACCGCGTGCTCTATTTCGATGACCTTCTGGGCTTGTTTTTCGCCGGCATGAGCAGCGCTTCGGATTTGAACGTGGCACAAGTGCTTAAACGGGTGCTGGAAAAGCGGTCCGTGCGCGTGATTGCGGAAATTACGCCCGAGGCGTGGCGCGTTTTGCGGGAAAGAGATCGCGCCTTCGCCGATTTGTTTCACGTCGTTCCCGTTCACGAGCCAACCGAGCAGGAAACACTGAGGATTTTGGTGGACGTGGCGCGGCAATTGGAGGAGGGGCAGGGCTGCGAATTCGATCTCGAGGCAGTGCCGACTGTTTATGAGCTTTACCGGCGATTCTCGAGCGACGCCGCATTTCCAGGCAAGGCAGCGGGATTTTTGCGGAGGCTGGCCGTGCGGTACGCCCATTTGCCGCACGTCAAAATCAATCGGCACGTTGTTCTGCACCAATTTGAATCCGAGAGCGGTATGCGGACGGCGCTGGTCGATGACCGGCGGGTTCTGGATCGCAAATCGGTGGTTCAACAGATGGCGCGCGGACTGGTGGGACAAGCTCAGGCGGTGGAAACATTCACGGATGTCGTGCTGACCTTGAAAGCGCGGCTGAACGATTCCAAGCGCCCGCTGGGCACATTTCTCATGCTGGGTCCGACTGGCGTCGGCAAAACGCAGGCCGCAAAGATGTTTTCTGAATATCTCTTTGGCAGCAGCGAACGCTTGTTGCGCTTCGATATGAACGAGTATGTGGAGGGCTCGTTCGTCTCTCGCCTCACCGGGAGTCCAGCAGAGCCTGATGGATTGCTGACGGCGGCAATTCGGCGGCAGCCGTTCAGCGTCGTGCTGTTCGACGAAATTGAAAAAGCCGCGCCGGAGGTATTTGACATGCTGCTCGCGGTTCTTGATGAAGGGCGGCTTACGGACGCGCTCGGTCGCGTCGCGGACTTCACCCAATCGGTAATTCTCCTGACTTCGAATCTCGGGGCGCGCGAAGCAAGATCGCGACTGGGTTTCGGTGCAGAAACCGGCGGTTCGGAGGCGGACGACGTGATTTATGCAAGCGTTGCGGAAAAATTCTTTCGGCCGGAGTTTTTCAATCGTCTCGATCGCATCATTCCCTTCCGGCCGCTGGATCGGGAGCAATTGGAAGGCATCGCACGAAAACTTCTTGGCAGTATTTTTGCGCGTGACGGGCTGCAACGCAGGGATGGTGTTTTGAATTTTTCGAAGAATGCCATGGAGCGATTGGTGCAACTCGGATATCACCCGCAGCTCGGCGCCCGCGCATTGAAGAGGGTGGTGGAACGCGAGCTGGCGCAGCCTCTGGGCGAAAAGCTTGCAGCCCTTCCACCAGGCGTGCCGATGATTGCGAATTTCAAGACGGAAGGAAACACGTTTGCGGTCAGCATCCGCGAGTTGCGACCGGTGGAACGTTCGGTCTTTTGGACGGAAAAGACCGTCGCCAGGCGTTCATCCGGCGAACAGACGCGTTGGACCGAGCGCATTCTTGATGGCGTTTATGCGGCGCTGGACCGGATTGAAGCTGATATAGAGTCGATTGCCCCGGCAGGAAAGATCGAATTGAGCAATCTGCCGCCGGCGCACGCCCGGTATTTCTTTTGCCGCGAACAGCTCAAAAAGGTGGACCATTTGGCGCGCGCGGTGGAACGCGCGCGAGAGACGCCCCGGCGCAGCGTTTCAACTGCCAAATTGCCCAAAGCCAGGCCGACGAAACTGCTGATCCGGCAAACCACTTCAGGCACACCCGGTTTTGACCGGCAGCTGGAGGCAATCAGCTTGCGACAAAACCTCGCGGACCTCGAATCCGAGACGCAAGACATTCCGGACTCGCCGATGCTCGCATTGCTGCGAGAATCAGCGCTTCTTGAGGCGATGGCAGCCACACCGCTGGACGAAAATCCGGCGTTGCTTCTTTTACGTGCCAGCGTGCAAGCGGATATTCCGTTAATGCTGCAAGTCGGAGACGATTATCATAAAGCCCTCAGCCAGATTTGGGGTGTTTCCATAGCCACTCTTGGCGAAAATGGGATGAATGATGAGGCTTTCATCAGGCACATGTGGGCAGCAAAGCAGGGCAATATCCTGGGCTTCTATTTGAAGGGATTGAATCTTCGGCGGCTGCTTCCAGCCGGGTC
>Ga0335085_10014100_pt1 | contig 11679 bp, 6 predicted proteins | sample Lox_Sample_45_FD_206712 | JGI IMG/M metagenome (GOLD analysis project Ga0335085, IMG submission 206712) | Soil microbial communities from Loxahatchee National Wildlife Refuge, Florida, United States - Lox_Sample_4.5 | ecosystem: Environmental > Terrestrial > Soil > Wetlands | place: USA: Florida...
CCGGCGACGAGCACAAACCGCGCCAGGCCGGGGGCCGCGGCCCTCAGTACCCCTGATTCGTGCTGGTGTATCCCTGCGGACCGGTGCTCGTGGTCTGGGTCTGGGTGGTGGTCTTGGGCGGGGCGACCGGCGGAGCGACGGTGGTCGACTTGGGGGCCGAAGAGGTCGTGACCGGCGGCGCCGAGTTCGTCGTCACCGGTGGCGGAGCCGCGGCCGTATGCGTGGTCGTCGACGCCTTGTGGGCCGGTGCCTTGTGGTGGTGGACGGCGGCCTTCTTGGTCGTGGTCGTCGTCTGCGTGGTTGAGGTCGACGACGAGGTGGCCGGCGTCGACGCCGCCGCGTTGGTCGAGCTGGTCGAAGAGGCCGAGCCGCCGCCACCGCACCCCGCTATCGCCACAGCGGCCAAAATCGTGCTTAGCAGCGCTTTCTTCATGAATCCGGCTCCAGTCCTTGCTCGAAAATTACGGCGTTCACATTACAAGACACCCCCGGCGTCGAAACGTTTCGCCGGCACCTGACAGGGGGGCCTCGCCCGTTCCGCCGTGGCCTCAGGGTAAGCTACGAGCGCGGATGGAGGCATCTGAAACTTCGTCTGCTCCCCGGGACACCGTCGGCACTGCTGCGGGTGGGGCAGCAGTAGCAGACGGCGAGGCTCGCGCCCACGCGGGCGCTGAGACCCCGACGAACGGCGGCGCGCAGGCGCGTTCGCGCACGTCCGGGATCGGGCTGGGCTCGAGCTCGACGTGGATCCTCATCGTCTGCTGCGTGGCGCAGTTCATGGTGATTCTCGATCTGAGCATCGTGAACGTGGCGCTGCCGTCGATCCAGTCGAGCCTCAACTTCAGCTCGGCCGACCTGCAGTGGGTCGTCGACGCCTACGCGATCACGTTCGCCGGGTTCCTGATGCTCGGCGGCCGGGCCGCCGACGCGCTCGGACAACGGCGGGTGTTCGTCGCCGCGCTCGTCCTGTTCTCGCTGACATCACTCATCGGGGGCCTCTCGACGACCAGCACGATGCTGGTGATCGCCCGTGGGGTCCAGGGGTTCAGCTGCGCGTTCATGGCCGCCTCCTCGCTGGCGATCATCACCTCGTCGTTCCCGCCCGGCCCGCAACTCCACCGCGCGATCGGGCTGTGGGCCGCGATGAACGGCGCCGGCGGCGCGGCCGGCGTGCTGTTCGGCGGGATCATCACCGAGACGCTCAGCTGGCGCTGGGTGCTGCTGATCAATCCTCCGATCGGTTTCGCGACCGCGCTCATCGCGTACGCGGTCGTGGTCGATCGCCGCCGAGGCGCCGCCGGCCGGAGCTTCGATATCCCGGGCGCGGTGACTCTGACCGTGGGCCAGATGGTCCTCGTCTACGGCGTCGTCCAAGCGGGGCTGCGCAGCTGGCACTCGGGCGAGGCGCTAATTCCGATCCTGGTCGGGTTCGCGATGCTTGGGCTGTTCATCCTGATCGAATCGCGCTGGGCGTCAGATCCGCTGGTGCCGTTCAAGGACCTGACCAGGTCGCTCAACGTCGCCAACGGGATCGTCGTGCTGTTCAGCGCCGCGCTCTTCCCGATGTGGTTCCTGAGCTCGCTGTATCTGCAGCAGGTGCTCGGGCTCTCGCCGCTCCACGCCGGGCTGTGCTTCCTGCCAATGGCGCTCACGATCATGTTCGTCGCCCGCAGTGCCGGCAAGCTCGTCAGCCGCTTCGGCGTGCGCGCGGTGCTCGGCGGCGGGTTGACGATGATGGCGTTCGGGATGCTGCTGTTCACGAAGATCGCGGCCAGCGGCAGCCCGATCCTGTACGTGGTGCTCCCTGGCGTGCTCACGGCCGCTGGAATCGGGATGTCGATCGTGCCCTCGACGATCGCCGCAACCCAGGGAGCCAAAGAAGGTCAGGCCGGGCTCGCCTCAGGCCTCGTCAACACCTCGCGCCAGGTCGGCGGCGGCCTCGGGCTCGCCGTCCTGATCACGCTGGCGACGACGATCACGAGCCACCTGATCGGCGAAGGCCACGGCGTTCCCCAGGCGCTCACCGACGGCTTCCGGGTCGGCTACTTCATCGGTGCCGGCCTCTGCGCCGCTGCCGCACTCGTCACGTTCGCGCTCGTGCCGAAAGTCGGCGCCGCGGCCCAGGGGCCGATCACGAAGCGGATTCCGATTGCGATCGGCGTCACCGGCGTCGTCGCCACGTTTGTTCTGGTCGCGTTCGCGTTCGGAGGCTCCCACGGCGCGCCGATCGGGGCGTACACGACCGACAACACCTACAGCTACGTGAGCGAGCCGGCGCTCCGCCCGCCGGTGATCCGCCCCGACGTCAAGACCGCCTCGAGCAAGCTGGCGCCGGGCTACATCCTGATGACGAACTTCTACGACCTGAGTCACCCACCGATCACCGGCCAGAGCGGGCCGCTGATCCTGGACAGCCACCTCCAGCCGGTGTGGTTCAAGCCCGTGCCGACGAGCGTCGTCGCCGGCAATCTGAGCCTCCAGATCTACAACGGCAAGCCCGTACTGGCGTGGTGGCAGGGCGTGGTCACCAACACCGGCGCCACCGAGCAGGGGGAGTACGTGATCGTCAACCAGCACTACCAGACGGTCGCGACACTGCACGCCACGGGCGGCTGGGTGCTCACGCTGCACGAGATCGTCATCCGCGGCCACGACGCGTGGGTCACGGCGAACAAGAACCTGCCGATGGACCTGTCGCGGTACGGTGGCGCCTACAATGGCGCGCTGATCGACTCAGCCGTGCAGGAATACGACCTGAACACCGGCAAGCTCGTCCGGAGCTGGGACGCGCTCGATCACATCCCCCTCGGTGACTCGCGCGCCACGCTTCCGACCAACGGATTCCCATGGGACGCCTACCACGTCAACGCGATCGACCTGCCCGGCGACGGATCGTTCGTCGTGTCGATGCGAGACACGTGGGCGGCTTACAAGGTGAACATCGCCACGGGGAAGATCGAGTGGACGCTGGGCGGCCCGCACTCGGACTTCAAGTTCGGCCCCGGCGCGGACTTCCAGTGGCAGCACGACGTGGTCACGTACGCCGGCTCGCCGCTGATCACGATGTTCGACGATCACTGCTGCCAGATCACCGGCGGAGGCACCTACGTCTCACCGACCGGACCCTCCCGGGGGCTCGTGCTCAAGCTCAACCAGCAGACGCACACCGCGACACTCGCCGACCAGTACTCGCACGGCTCGCGCTTCGACTCGGACTACATGGGGAGCCTCGAGCCGCTCGCCAACGGCAACGAGATGGTCGGCTGGGGCTCTTCGCCGTTCCTGACCGAGTACGACGCAGCGGGGAACATGCTCCTGGACGCTCGCCTGCCCGGGTCCGACATCTCCTACCGCGCCGAGGTGCAGCCCTGGGTCGGCCTCCCGCTGACCGCGCCCGCCGCCGCCACCACGCAGAAGAACGGCAAGACGACCGTCTACGCGAGCTGGAACGGCGCCACCCAGGTCGCCTCCTGGAAGGTGCTCGCCGGCGGCCAGACCGTCGCCAGCGCCGCCAAGTCCGGGTTCGAGACCGCCATCCCCGTGAATCGGGCGTCGAAGACGTTCACGGTGCAGGCACTGGACGCGCACGGAAAGGTGATCGGCACCTCGCGCCAGTTCAGCGTCGGAGGGTAGTCGTGGTCCGGCGGGTTCGCCGCCGCCCTTAGGCGCGTCCAGACGCCGCCAAACGCCGCGTAATTGCGAAACCGGCCACGTACCTAGACTGGGGACGTGGCTAACGACACGCCTCGCGCCGTAGTCAGAGCAAAGCGGCCGACCTCCAGGGACGTCGCCGCCGCCGCCGGCGTCTCCCGCGCCACCGTCAGCTACGTCCTCAACGGCGCCGACGCGAAGCACCGGATCACGCCGGCAACCCGCGACCGCGTACTCGAAGTCGCCCAGCGCCTCGGTTACGAGCCGAACGCCGTCGCGCTCGCGCTGCGCGCCGGCCGCACCGAGATCGTGCTCGTCGAGATTCCGAACTGGCCGATCGGGCCGCCCGTCGCGGAGGCGATCAGCACTATGGTCGAGGCGCTCGAGCAGCTCGGCTACACACCACTCGTCCACTTTCAGCGCGCGGATCCCCGTAGCCTCGCGCGGGCCAGCCAGCGGGTGCATCCGGTCGGAGTGATCGCGCCGGGAGCCGAGCTTTCCCCGGAGGTGGTTCCGCGGCTGCATGCGTTCGGCGCGCGCGGTGTGGTCGCGTTCGACCAGCGGCCGCTGCCGCACGTCTACACCTACGTGGTCGAGCAGGCGCGGATCGGCCGTCTGGCCCTCGAGCATCTCGCGATTCGCGGCCACCGCCGCGTGCTGGCTCTGATGCCGGACGACGCCGGCGTTCGCCGGCTCGTCGAGCAGCGACTGTCGGGCGCCACCGCAGCCGCCGGCGAGCACGGGGTGTCGCTCCGATCCGTGGCCGTTCCGGTGCGCCGGGACTCGATCGAGCGCGCGCTCGCCACCGAGCTCGCGCGTGCAAGGCGCGCCACCGGCATCTACGCGTTCAACGACGAGCAGGCGATCGTCGCCCTCGAGGTCCTGCGCGACCGCGGGGTGGCACTCCCGGACGAGATGGCGCTGATCGGGTGCGACGATAGTCCCTCGGCCGAGCAGATGCGCCCCCGGCTGACGACCGTCCGTTTCGACGACCACGGCCGGTGGCGCGAGATCGCCCGCCACCTGCACGCGATGATCACGGGCGACGGCGATTACCCGGAGATGACCGCATCGGACCCCGCGGTCGTCGTCGGCGAAACCACCTGAGCGTGGTCGCCCGCTGCCCGATTGCGCCGCGACCACCTATGTCGTAGCTGAATCGTCATCGGCCCGCCGCTTGTCGCTCGACAGAGTCAGCACAGGTGATACGACTCCGCGCGGCCAACCCGTCCAGGAGGGAGAACGATGTCCGCGCTACACGGTGCACGTCGGGACCTCCTCGACCCAGCTCGACGACCGCGCCAGCTTCGCAGTGGCTCGCACGCGCCGATGACGGATCAGGTGAGCGGGTCGTCGGCCCGCTCACCCCTGTCGGCCGGTCGCGCCGACAGCGACACCGCGAGTTCGTCGCGCGAGTGGATGTCGAGCTTCTGGTACACGTGGCGCAGGTGGTACTCGATCGTCTTCGGGCTGAGGAACAGCGTGGCCGCCGCCTCCCGGGTTGTCCTCCCGCCCGCCAGCAGCAGCGCGATCTGAAGCTCCTGCGGGGTCAGCTCGTCGACCGTGCTGGGGTCGCGCCGCCGCACCGTCTCGCCGGTCGCTGCCAACTCGGTGTGCGCCTGCTCGGCCCACGGCCGGGCGTCGAGGCGCTCGAACGCCTCGACCGCGGCCCGGAGCTGCTGACGGGCCAAAACGCGATTTCGTCCCCGCCGCAAACGCTGGCCGTACGCGAGCCGCGTGCGTGCCGTCTCGAACCCGTCGAGAGTGTGCTGGTGGAGGCGGAGTGCCCGCTCGAACTGCTCGGCATAGTCGGCGTCGCCGGCCACGAGCCCGCGTGAGCGCAGTGCGCGCGCGAGCGACCACGGCTGTCCCTTGGCCTCCGCCGCGGTCATGAACTGCGCGGCTACCAGCTCGGCATCGTTGACGCGCCCGAGCCGGACGTATGCGTCGACGAGCTCACCCGCGGGTGAGAGATCGACATCGGTGATCCCCAGCTCGCGGAGCAGACGGCGCTGAGCCTCGAAGTGCTCGGCGGCCTGAGCGGCGTCGCCGAGGCCGAGCTCTAGCTCGCCGAGCGCTGCGGTCGCCCACACCTCGTACAGGCGCGTTCCGAGCTCGCGCGACACCTGTAACGACTCGCCGGCGAGCGCTCGCGTCTCCTGCTCGCGGCCGCGGCGCGCCTGGAGCCAGGCGAGACCGGCGAGCCCGAAGCCAAGGTCGGTGCCCTGGTCGGTCTCGCGGGCGATGCTGATCGCTTCCTCGTAGGTGGCTTCGGCGACCGCCCATCGGTCGGAGGTGGCCTGGTCGCGGGCGAGCAGGAACAGCACGAACGGGAGCTCGCCGAGAGCGGCACGCGCCCGGGCGGTTTGCAGTGCCTGCGCGAGCGCCGACCGTCCGACATTGGCCTTGCGGACGAAGATTGGACCCAGCGCCAGCCACGGGAGCAGCTGGAGGTCGTCCTGCAGCTCCGGCGCTCCGGCTGCGAGGGTGATCCCCTGATGGAGCGCCTCGGCGCCGGCCGCGGCATCGCCGCCGAGGACCCGTGCCATCCCGAGCGCGATCTCGGCGATGAAGCGCGAGCGGATCGAGGCGTCGTCGGACAAGGCGGCGTGCGCCCGCTCAGCCGCCGACAGCATGTCGGCCGGCTTGCCCGCGGCGAAACACGCCACGGACGCCTCAGCGAGCATCGTGACGGCGCGTTCTGGATCGGCGCGCACCGCCGCCCCCGTCAGGATCTCGTAGCCCCGCATCACCGGGCCCTGGCGGATCGTGATATGGCCGAACATGTGGTCGATCGCGACGCTCGTGGCCGGATCGGTGGTCGACGCGTGGGCCTCTTCGAGGAGCGCTCCAGCGCGTTCGGCGAGCCCAGCGTTCCACGCCGCCTCCGCGGCGTCCAGCAGGAGCCGGGCGCGCCGTTCGGTGTCGGCAGCAAGCCGCGCGGCCCGCTCAAAGGCTGCCGCCGCCGTAGCGTACGAGCTCCGGTCGCGGCTGCGTACCCCTGCCTGCTCGAGCGCCGCCGACGCCGCCTCGTCGGTCCCGACCGCGGCCGCGGCCAGATGCCAGGCGCGCCGGTCGATGTCGAGGTCAGGCAGCGCGGCGGCGAGTGCCCGGTGGGCGGCGCGCCGCTCCTCGATCGGAGCAGCGGCGTAGATCGCCGACCGCGCCAGTGGGTGGCGGAACTCGATCAAACCCGGCTTCAGCGTCACCAGCCCGACGCTCTCGGCGGCCTCGAGCGCGGCGAGATCGACGCCGAACCGGTCCGCTGCCCGCTCAAGCATCCGCAGATCGCCGCTGTCGCTGGTCGCCGCCAGCACGAGTGCTAAACGAGCGGCCTCGTCGAGCTCGCCGACGCGCTGCAGGAACGCGTTCGAGATGCGCGCGGAGACGAGCACCGGGGCGCCCTCGGGGGCGAGCGCGAGGTCGTGCCCGTCGTCCGCGAGTTCGATCAGAGCGAGCGGGTTGCCGGCGGTGGCGCCGTGCAGTCGCCGTGCCGCCGCCGGCGACAGTCCGTGGAGCAGCGTCGCCGCCTCGCCGCTGGTCAGGCCGGCTAGCTGCAATGTCGGCAGATCGGCGCCGTCGAGCAGCGAGGAATCTCCCTCGCGAACCGCGATCAGGACCGCGATCGGATCGGCCACGAGCCGCCGGAACGCGAACAGCAGCGCCTGCGCGCTCGAGCCGTCGAGCCAGTGGGCATCGTCGACCAGGACCGCCACCGGCTCCTCCTCGGCGTAGGCCGCCAGCAGGCTGAGCGTCGCCGCACCTACTGCGAACCGCTCCTGAGCCGGGCCGCGGCGCAGCGCGAGCGCGCCTTCGAGCGCCACCGCCTGAGGGTCGGGGATCCTGTCGAGCATCCTCAGGGCGGGCCTCAGCAGCTCGAGCAGCGAGGCAAACGGAATCTGCGCCTCGGACTCGATCCCCCGCGCGCGGAGCACGCGCATGCCCGCGGCGTGCTCGACCGCGTCGTCGAGCAGCGCCGTCTTCCCGATCCCCGCCTCCCCCACCAGCGCAAGCGTCGCGCTGGTGCCCGAGCGCGCGCTCTCGAGCGCCCGCTTGATCGCCTCTCGCTCCTTGTCGCGACCGACGAGCATCACCACAGCGCGATCACCCGGTGCGACTCCTGAACGCCCCCGCCAAGACTAGGTGCCCCCCGGAAGCGAGGCCCGGCACCCCAACCCTAGCCTGACCCGAAACCGACCCAGGAGGGAAATCGTGAGCACAATCGAGGAGCCCGTCGCGGTCGACGGCGACAAGCTCATGCAGTTCGTTTTTCGCGCGGTGGACGAAGTTGGAGCCACTTTGAACGCGGCGCTGGTGGTGATGGGTGACAAGCTCGGCTGGTATCGGGCGCTGGCGGGCGCTGGCGGGCTGTCGCCCGCAGAACTGGCCGAGCGCACCGGCTCGTCCGAACGGTACGTCCGGGAGTGGTTGAACGCCCAGGCGGCGGGCGGCTACGTCGACTATGACCCCGAAAGCGGTCTCTACAGTCTGCCACCGGAGCAGACCATCGCGCTCACCGATCCGGACAGCCCCGCGTACCTGCCGGGCCTGTTCCAGACTGCGATCGGCTCAATCATCGACTCTCCGCGGATTACCGAGGTAGCCCGCAGCGGCGCGGGACTCGGCTGGGGCGACCACGTCCACGACGTCCACGAGGGATGCGAGCGCTTCTTCCGCCCGAGTTACAACGCCCATCTGGTCGCCGACTGGCTGCCGGCGCTCAACGGCGTGGTCGAAAAGCTCGAGCGCGGCGCGCTCGTCGCTGACGTCGGCTGCGGCCACGGGGCGTCGACGATCCTGATGGCCCAGGCATTCCCGAACTCCACGTTCGTCGGCTCGGACTACCACGACGGGTCAATCGAGACCGCGCGCCGCCGGGCCCAGGAGGCCGGCGTGGCCGATCGGGTCACGTTCAACGTCGAGCCGGCGGCAACTTTCAGCGGCACCGGCTACGACCTCGTGACCGTGTTCGACTGCCTGCACGACATGGGCGACCCTGTGGGCGCTGCCCGTCACGTCCACTCGGCGCTCGCGCCCGACGGCACCTGGATGATCGTCGAGCCGGCCGCGGGCGACCGCGTCGAGGACAACCTCAATCCGGTCGGGCGTACGTATTACGGGTTCTCGACCCTGCTCTGCACGCCGGCGTCGCTCTCGCAGGACGTAGGTCTCGCGCTTGGGGCACAGGCAGGCGAGGCACGGATCTGCGACGTCGTGGAGGCAGGCGGCTTCACCCGCTTCCGCCGCGCCGCGGAGACGCCGTTCAACCTCGTGTTCGAGGCTCGGCGGTAACCGTCAGTCGGGGGCTCCAGCGGGCCCGCAGCCCCTCCCCGGGGGTTGCGGGCACCGCTTGACAGGTGAGACCATCCTGTCTCGGGCATTGACGGCAACAAAAATGACGACGTTCGAAACGGCAGCCCCCTCGCGCGAGGAGCTCCGCGCGCGCGAGCCGGATAACCACGGCTACGCCACCTCTCCGGACGGGTTGAAGCTGTACTGCGAGGTGTACGGCACAGGCACCACCACGCTGGTGCTGCTGCCGCCCAATCCGATCAGTCACTCGCGCATCTGGAAGGCCCAAGTCCACTATCTCGCACGCCAGCACCGCGTGGTCACTTACGACGGCCGCGGTAACGGTCGCTCGGACAGTCCGGATCCCGCGGGGTTCTGGCCGGGCGAGTGGTACGTGTCCGACTGCCTCGCGGTGATGGATGGCACCGGAACCGATGTCGCGGTGCTGGCCGGAATCTGCGGTGACGGCGTGTGGCCGTCGGTTCAGCTCGCGGCCACTCACCCCGAGCGCGTGCGCGGCATCGTTGCGCTCGCCCCCGGCGTTCCGATGCTGGCCCCCCACCATCCGTGGAAGGCCGCGGCGCTCCAGACGATCGACGAGCGGCTGGCTGACCCGCAGGGCTGGGAGAAACTCAATCACCACTACATCAGGGAGAACTACCGGGGCTTCCTCGAGTTCTTCTTCGCCGAGATGTTCCCGGAGCCGCATTCGACGAAGCAGATCGAGGATGCGGTCGCGTATGCACTCGACGGCCCCGTCGAGGCCGTACTGATGGAACAGACGATTACACCGGACACCCGCGAGGAGATCGAGGAGGTGTGCCGTCGGGTGAGCTGTCCCGTCCTCGAGTTCGACGACTCGCCGCCGGAGGCGATCGCGGAGGCCATCGCGTCAGGTATCGGGCGTGAGGTCGACTACCGAACGGTTGCGACCGGCGGCGCGGCGCGGGCGGCCGCCGGGATCGCGGAGGTGCTTCGATGACCGTGACCACATTGGAAAGCACAGCGCGACTCGGCGATCGTCGCGAACAGACTCGTGCCAGATATCCCGACGCAGAGGGATACGTGGAGCGAGACGGGGTCCGCATTTTCTGGGAGCGCTACGGCGACGGCGAGCAAGCGGTGCTGCTGCTGCCGACCTGGTCGGTCGTCCCGTCGCGATTCTGGAAGTTCCAGATCCCCTACCTCGCGCGCCACGGCCGGGTGGTGACGTTCGACGGACGAGGCACCGGGCGCTCTGATCGGCCGGTGGGCGCCGAGGCGAACAGCACCGACGAGTTCGCCGCCGACGCGCTCGCCGTGATGAACGCCACCGGGACCGAGCGGGCCACGCTGGTGACGCTGTCCTGCGGGGCCCTCTGGGGCACCATCCTCGCCGCCGACCATCCCGAGCGCGTGGACCGGATCGTCCACATCGCGCCCGCGGTCCGGCTGGCGCCGGGGTTTCCAGAGCGGGAGGTGTACGCGTTCGACGAGCCGCTCGACACTGACGAGGGGTGGGCGAAGTACAACAGCTTCTACTGGAAGCGGGACTATCTCGACTTCCTCGAGTTCTTCTTCGCGGAGTGCTTCACCGAGCCACACTCGACCAAGCCCATCGAGGACGCGATCGCTTGGGCACTGGAGACGACGCCCGACACGCTGGCGGACACGACGCGCGGGATCGGCGTTCCTCGCGACGAGGACTTCCGCGCAATGTGCGCTCGCGTACGCTGCCCGACGCTGGTGATCCACGGCGACCACGACCAGATCCGGCCGCTCAGGCAGGGTGAAGCGCTCGCGGAGGCGACCGGCGGCACGCTCGTTACGGTCGCGGGGGCAGGACACATTCCGAACGCGCGAGATCCGGTGAAGCTGAACCGGCTGATACGCGACTTCATCGGCCGACCGCCGGCTGCGCAGCGCTGGACGCGAGCAGGTTCGCGACGGCGGCGCGCGCTGTACATCTCCTCGCCGATCGGCCTCGGCCACGCGCGGCGAGACGTCGCGATCGCGGGGGAGCTCCGCAGGCTTCGGCCCGATATCGAGATCGACTGGCTCGCTCAGCATCCGGTGACTACTGTGCTCGAGGCCCACGGCGAGCGGATCCACCCGGCCAGCGCCGAGCTCGCCGGCGAGTCCCCGCATATCGAATCCGAGGCTCGCGACCACGAGCTCAACGTGTTCGAGGCTTTCCGGCGGATGGACGAGATCCTCGTCGCGAACTTCATGGTGTTCCACGACCTCGTTCGCGACGAGCAGTACGACATCTGGATCGGTGACGAGGCCTGGGAGCTCGACTACTTCCTGCACGAGAACCCGGAGCTCAAGTCGGCCGCCTACGTGTGGCTGAGCGACTTCGTCGGGTGGCTGCCGATGGACGACGGCGGCGAGCGCGAGGCGTTCTTGACCCGCGATTACAACGCCGACATGATCGAGCAGATCGCGCGCTATCCGCGCGTGCGAGACCGATCGCTGTTCGTCGGCGATCCGGAGGATGTGGTGGGTGCGCGGTTCGGACCCGGGCTGCCGTCGATCCGAGAGTGGACCGAGCAGCACTTCAGCTTCACCGGCTACATCACCGGGTTCGACCCTGCGACGGTCGCGGACCGCGAGGCGCTGCGCGCGGACCTCGGGTACGCCGCCGGCGAACGGGTGTGCATCGCCACCGTGGGCGGCTCGGGCGTGGGTGTCGAGTTGCTCCGGCGCGTGATCGCGAGCTACCCGGAGGCCAAGCGGCTCGTCCCCGGGCTGCGG
>Ga0335085_10014101_pt1 | contig 11679 bp, 8 predicted proteins | sample Lox_Sample_45_FD_206712 | JGI IMG/M metagenome (GOLD analysis project Ga0335085, IMG submission 206712) | Soil microbial communities from Loxahatchee National Wildlife Refuge, Florida, United States - Lox_Sample_4.5 | ecosystem: Environmental > Terrestrial > Soil > Wetlands | place: USA: Florida...
CACGAACGCGGCACCGCTGAACAGCAAGAGCACTACATGAAACTCGCTGCTCCCGCGCAACCCGGTGAAGATCGCAAACCTCTTCGCGGCGCCTTCTGCCTCACAGAGCCCATCCCCTATGTTGGCGTGGATACCGGCATGCTCGACGGCAAAATCCGCATCGTCGATTGGAAGCCTGGCGAAGAGCCCACGTTGCAAGTCGAAAAGCGCGGCCGTTTTATCACCAACATCGGTTTCGCCAATTTCGTCACCGCCGCCGTCGATTCCGACGACGACCGCATCAAGGGCAGTTGCATGGTAATCCTCGAAGAAACTGACCCGGGCATCTTCGATCGCGGCACGCCCACCAAAAAAATGGTTCACCAGCTTTCTTCTACCGGCGATCCCATCTTCAATCTCCGCATCCCCGCCAGCCGCATCGTCGGTGGCTACGACATCCAGGACGGTGTCATCGTCCCGCGCTTCTCCCACAGCCAAGTCATTGAAGCCGTCTTCCGCCGCACCCGCGTCACCGTCGGCGTTATGACCGCTGCCAAACTGCTTTCCGCCGTCGAGCCCGTCATCCGTTACCAGCGCAGCCGTTTCCGGGGTGCCGCCACCGCAACTCCTGGCTCCGTCCGTTACGAGATGGGATTGCAAGCTCGCCAGGATGCTCTCCATCGCTTAGTCGATGTCTGGGCTACCGGCGAAGCCAGTGCCTCGCTCGCTTTCGCCGCCGCGCGCACCTTCGACGAACTCGATCCTCTGGAAAGGGAAGTCGATGCCCTCCTCGCGGAACGCGAAGTCACCGGAGCTCGCGCTCGCGCCAAACTTTTCCGCCAAATCTCCGACGAAGCTGCCACGCTCGTCAACCTTCCCGCCAACGACCCGCAGCGCGCCCGCCTGCAATCCGATCCTCTCTATCGTTTCGTTATGCTCGATTCCGCCGCAGACATTCTCTGCCCCGCCGCTAAACTCTGGAATACCGGCTATGGTACGCAAATGATGCGTGAAGCGGTCAGCCTCATGGGCGGCTACGGCATCACCGAAGATTGCCCCGGCTTCCTCGGCAACAAATGGATGGACGCGCAACTCGAAGCCACCTACGAGGGACCCGAAGCCGTCCAGCGTCGCCAACTCTCCGTGACCATGACCAATCCTCTTTTCCTCGCTCAGTTCCGCTCGTGGATCAAGGAAATGCGCTCCATCGCCGCAAATCATCCCGGCACCGGTGCCTGCACTCTCGCCACCGCCATGACCATGTGGCTCTGGTCCCTGCAGCGTCTGCAACACGCCACCGATGGTGATGGTGCCAAGCTCTACCAAAGCGCGCGTCAGGGCGTCACCTTCCCGCTTGCCGATGCGCTCTGCTGGCTCCTCGCCGCCCGTTGCCAGATCCTCGATGTCCTCGCACTCGAGCGTGGTGGCTCGCAAGATGCTTCCGTTGCGGAAGGCCTCACTGGCACCCTCAATTTCCTCAGCGATCTTTGCCACGTGCAATCCGCCCGCGCCTGCGGTGAAGCCGCGCGCATTTGCGCGGAACTTGTCTTTGGCTACAACCGTCATCCCGCGTGGGACCAAGCCGGCTACCAAGGTTGTTTCTACCGCGATGAACTCGAAGAACTGGAAGGTTTCATCCCCGGAATCGCCGCCTGCGCGGTCGACGTCATCGCCGAGGATGGCTCCCATCCGCAAAAAGCGGGTCCCTGTGCGCGCTGCAACGGTGCGGAACAATTTCTCGCTTTGCATACCAAGCTCGACACTTGCCTTACGGGTTCTCGTCTCGCCAAAGACCGCGCCGCCGAAGCTGTTGCGCAAATCATGATCCCGGAAGTCTTGGACTATCCCGCATGAGTACTGAAGTACCCGCGCCCACACCGCTCACCGAGCGCCAGCAAATGGAAGTCGACATCGCCTGTGTCGGCTTCGGCCCAGCCATGGGTGGATTCCTCACCACTCTTTCGCGCTATCTCCTGAATCCCGACGGCACGCCCAAAATCGAAAGCCCTTCTCTGCCCGGAGCGCCTCTCCAGGTCATCTGCTATGAGCGCTCCGACGGCCTCGGCTTCGGCGTCTCCGGAGCCGTCACGCGCGGTCGTGGCATTCGCTCCACTTTCCCGCAACTCGACCTTTCGCAGATTCCCATGGCCACGCCGGTGAAAAAAGAAGAGCTGGTCTATCTTCTCGACCCCACCGGTGCCAGCCATCGCTCGTTCTCTCTTCGCGCCATCGATCGCCTGCTCCGCCTCTTCAAACCATTTTTCCGCTCGCGCCACCACGCCATCGAACTTCCTTTCATTCCCAGTATCATGAACAAACATGGCGGTTTCGTTCTCTCTCTCGGCCAATTCAATCAATGGGTCGCGGAGCAACTCACCTCCTCCGGCCTCGTCCAGATCTGGCCCGGAATGCCCGTGCGCGAACCTCTCATCAAGGACCAGTCAGTCATCGGTGTTCGCCTCGCCGATCAGGGCACGGATCTCAATGGCTCGCCCGAAACAGGTTTCCTCCCCGGCATGGACATCCGCGCAGCCCTCACCGTCATCGGTGATGGTCCCGTGGGCCCGGTTGGCCGCGCCCTCGACGCCCATTTCGGACTCCCCAAATCCCATGCGCACACCGAGTGGGCCCTCGGCATGAAATTCGTCATCGAACTTCCCGAAGATTCCACTCTTGAACCAGGTACCGTCCTCCACACCCTAGGCTTCCCGGAGCCCGAAATCTTCGGCTTTCTTTACGCCCACCCCAACCGCCTCGCCTCCGTCGGTATCTTCATTCCGTCCTGGTTTCGCAGCCCCGTTCGCACTGCCTACCGTTACCTCCAGCATTTCATCCAGCATCCTTATTTATGGCGCCACCTTGCAGGCGGCACTCTCAAATCTTGGGGAGCCAAATCTCTTCAGGAATCGGGCCGTCACGGCGAACCCTTTTTCGCGGGCAATGGCTATGCCCGCATCGGCGAAGGTTCCGGCAGCACCAATGTCCTCGCCGGTTCCGGCATCGACGAGGCCTGGACCACCGGCGCGCAACTTGCCGAAGCCGTATTCGATTTGCTCGAAAATAAGCTCCCTTTCACGAAAGAAAATTTGGAACTCACCTACGTCCGTCGTCGTCGCGCCAGTTGGCTCGAGCGCGAATCGCTCACCGCCGCCGATTCTCGCAACGGCTTCAGCAACGGAGTCATCGCCGGCCTTCTCGGAATGGCGCTCGCTGGGTTCTCGAATGGTCGCGTCACCTATCCCAGACGCTCCTTGCACAAAACGACTCCTTCTTTAAACGATGTCTTTTCGAATCGCATTCCGCACGCGGAATTGCAACAAATGAAGTCCGAAGCTGTTGCGCGCAACGTCCCTCTTCACGATCTCATCATGACTCGTTGCGGCTGGCCCGCAATTCCCTATGACGGCAAGCTGCTCATCTCTCAGCAAGACGCATTGCTCATGGGCGGCAGCGTGCAAGCCCCGCCTGGCTACGCCAACCATGTTGTCTTCGTCAGCCCTGATGTTTGCCGCAATTGCGAAAACCAACTGTGCATCGAGATGTGCTCTGGCCAAGCCATCACTCGCGGAGATGAAGGCGTCCCGCAGTTCGATCGCGAAAAATGTGTTTACTGCGGCGCTTGCCTCTGGAACTGCACCGCCAAAACCAACGGTTTCGCAGGCAACATCGATTTTCGTGCCGGCGCCGGCGGCCTGCACTCAGCACTGAATTGATTCTGTCTGACCTGGTTTTGCGAAGGGACCCGCAAGCACAACGAACGAATTAAGGAGCGAATTTCAATGACCACGGCTTTTCACATCGTTGTCTGTGCCGGAATCGTCCCCGACCCGCTGCAAACCCTCGAACCCATCGACACCCCCGCCGGTCCTGCGCTCAAGAATGAAATGATGCTCCCCGCGGTCCTTGATCCTTGGGCTAGCCACGCCCTCTACGAAGCCGCTCATCTCGCCGCCCATGCTCCCGGTAGCAAAGTTTGGCTCGTCACTCTCGGCCCCAAAGCCAAAGTCCAACAAGTCATGATGACCATCGCGCAAAAAGTCTCCTTCGAATTGGTCGCCATCGACGCTCCTGCCTCCGGCTTCACCGACGCCCACCCCGTTGCCGAAATTCTCGCCGCTACCATCGAGTCCATCCCGGGCCTCGATCGCACCCGCCTGCTTCTTTTCGGTGGCTGGGAATCCGCTTCGCGCGGTGCAGGCGTTACTCTCCAACTCGTCGCCGCGAGTCTCGGCATTCTCGATCAGTTCCTCGGCGTAGATCAGTTGACGCCGCAACCCGACGGCTCCTTTGAAATTCTCGAACGCATCGAAGGCGGCCGCCACCAGGTCTCCCTGTGCCAAGGTCCTCCCGCACTTCTCGGCTGGGCTACCGGCAACCTCCCCGAACCTCGCAACAATCCTCAAATCGGCATGACCAACATGCGCACCGTCATGCCCGCGTTGCAGCGCGCCAAGCCCGCCACCCTCGCGCCCTCCACACTCCACTACCAAAGCGCCAAACCTCCGCAGCAGCAACGCCAAACCCGTATCGTCAAAGATTTATCTCCCGACCAAATCGCCCAGGACCTACTCCAATGGCTAGCCTGATTTGGATCGCGGCAGCCGAGCTTGCCCTGAGCCCCGAAGGGCTCGCAAAAACATCGCTAATTCAAGGTGAACGATGACAAATCACATCCTATTCCTCGCCCATCCCGACGAATCCGGCACAGCCTTCCCAAAATCCGCCTACGAATCCCTCGGCGCCGCGGTCGCTCTTGCGCAACAGCTCCGCGCCGCCCTCACCATCGGCCTCATCGGCGCAAACATCCAACCCCTCGCTGACAGCATCGCAGCCGCCTCCCCCAAAATCCTCGCCGTCATCGGCCCCGAATTCTCACAACCTCGCTCGTCCACCGACGCTCGCGCCGCCGAAGCCTTAGCTCGCGCTGCCAATGCGGATCTTATCCTCACCCCCGCCACCTCACGTTTCCTCCGCGCACTCCCCGTTCTTGCACAACGCCTCAACGGCCGCGTCGACACCCATGTCAGCTCTCTCCGCCTCGTCAACGGTAATCTCACCGCCACTCGCTGGTTCTACCGCCAGCGCATCGAAGGCACCTTCCAGCGCACTGAGAGACCATGGATCGTCCTCCTCGATTCCGGCTGCCACGAACCCTGGAACGGCACACCCGCCGCGAACGCCGCCGTCGAGCAAATTTCCGTCGCACTCTCACCCGAACTCCAGCGCACCTCCGTTACCGGAATTCGCGCGCCAAAATCCGATACGCAAACGATTCGCCCCGACGCCCACCTCCTCTTTGTCGCCGGAGCCGGCTGGACCAAAAAACAATCCGACGGACGTACTCATCCTGAAGAAGCCGAGAAATTAATCCTCGAATTCCTGCGCACCTCCGGCGCGTCGCTCGGTGGCAGCAAATCCCTCGTCGATCAGAGCGGCGAAAACCAAACCGTCCTCGCCTTCATGACCCATCTCAACCAGGTCGGCCAAACCGGCGCCACCCCTCGGCACCCCAAAGGTCTTTCCACCTGCTGTCATGGCGAAGAGCCCCACGTCGTAGGCTGGCGCTTCATCAACGACCGCCGCGCCATCAACCTCGATCCCAACTGCGGCTGGGCTCGCGGCAAAGCCGATGTCCTCTACGTAGCCAACGCTTTCGAAGTCATCGCCAAACTCAATGAACTGCTCGTCCAGCGCGCAAAAGAGAAAGAACAATCCGCCGTCGCTTCCGACTGAATCGCACACGCAGCAACATCCATCGCGCTTCTCTGCGATTTGTTCCGCAGTCCCGTTACAATAGATGTGGAGTGTCTAAAGTGCCTGCCAAAAAGCCTACTGTGTTACTCACCAATGATGACGGCTATCAAGCCGCCGGCCTGCGCGCCCTTGCCGAGGAACTAAAAGAATTCGCCGACGTTAAAATTGTTGCTCCAAGTTGGGAGCGCAGTGGCGCGGCGCAATCGCTCACTCTTCGCCAACCCATCGTCTGCCACAAAATCTCCGAAAACGAGTGGGCCATCGACGGCACCCCCGCCGATTGCGTCATCGTCGCCCTGCACAAACTCCTCCCCGAAAAACCGGATCTCGTCATTTCCGGTATCAATCACGGCGCCAACCTTGGCGAAAATCTCTACTATTCCGGCACTGTCGGCGCTGCCAGGGAAGCGGTGATTCACAACGTCCCCGCTTTCGCTGTCTCTCTTTGCTCCAAGCGCGTCGATGCGAATTTCGCTCCTACTGCTCGCCTCGCGCGTCAAACCGCCGAGCTCATCCTCCGCGAAAAACTTCCCGACCAAGTTCTCCTCAATATCAATGTCCCGGAAAAATGGCAGGGCGGCGCCAAATTCACCCGCCAATCAAAAAGAATCACGCGCACCTTGCTGCGCGAGGGCGAAGATCCCCATGGGCGTCCGTATTTTTGGTTGAGCGAACAACGCATCGATCGGGAAATGGGCATCGATGCCGGTTCCGACTACGCCGCTGTTTTTGCTGGCGACGCTTCCATCACGCCACTCCACCTCGATCCCACCCACACCGAATCCCTCAACCACCTCTCCCACTGGGCCGCCAAACTCACCAATCGCTCTTAAGAAAACCTCCTGCAAACCGCCACACGCAGCGAGCGATCTCACGACTTCAGCACCTCAACAATCTCGCCACACACCAGGACCGCAGCCCGTTTCTTCCATTACAATGTCCTCTCATGCCTACGAATCCCACCTACGACGTAGTCGTAATCGGCGCCGGTGTTTTCGGCTCCTGGACCGCCCACCATCTCGCGAAACGCAACCAACGCGTCCTCCTCGTCGAAGCCCACGGCCCCGCGCACAATCGTGCCAGCTCCGGCGGCGAGTCGCGCATCATCCGCATGTCCTACGGCGCCGACGAAATCTACACGCGCTGGTCCCAAAACTCTCTGATCCAGTGGAAAGAACTATTCGCGGCCGCGCACCAGAATCTCTTCCAGCAAACCGGCGTGCTCTGGCTTTCCTCTCCCTCCGATTCAACGCTCGACCACTCCATCGCTACCCTTCGTCTCCACCACGTGAAACACGAAATCCTCCCGCAAAACGAACTCGCACTCCGCTACCCGCAGCTCAATCTCGACGGCATCTCCCGCGGTCTTCTCGAAACAGAAAGCGGCATCCTTCTCGCTCGTCGTGCCGTCGCTTGCGCCGTAGAAAACGCGCTTCGCCATGGCGTGCAGCTACGCATCGCCCAAATCCAACCGCCGTCCCACACCGCAAAGACTCTCGACTTTATCGAAACCTCCTCCGGCGAGCGCATCTCCGCCGGAAACTACGTCTTTGCCTGTGGCCCGTGGCTCGGCAAAGTCTTTCCCCAACTCCTAGGCTCACGCATTTTCCCCACTCGTCAGGAAGTTTTTTTCTTCGGCACTCCGCCCGGTGACTCGCGCTTCGCTCCTCCGCATCTCCCCACGTGGCTGTTCCAGCCCGACGAAGTCTACGGCATGCCCGATCTGGAGAACCGCGGCCTCAAACTCGCCAACGACACCCATGGCGCTCGCGTCGATCCCGACACCCAGTCGCGTCTCCCCTCACCGGAATCCATCGAATGGGCGCGCAATTTCGTAGCTCGCCGTTTCCCCGCCATGAAGAATGCCCCCATCGTGGAGACCCGCGTCTGCCAATACGAAAACACCTCGAATGGTGATTTCTTGATTGATCGCCACCCAGATCTGTCCAATGTTTGGCTGGCCGGCGGTGGTTCCGGCCACGGTTTTAAACACGGTCCCGCTTTCGGCGAATACACTGCCGCGCTCGTTTTAGGGCAGGGAACCGCCGAGCACCGCTTTTCCCTGGCCACAAAACAAGTCCACCAGCACCGCACTGTCCATTAGAATCGCGCAAACTAGAGTGCATCCACGGTGCTCTCGCGTAGCTCCCGGCATCCTTGCCGGCTCATTGGCGGACCTGCTCAGATCCGTCCGCACGCCACCGAAACTGATTGTCATTCTGAGGAGCGCCTTTAGCGACAGCTAGGAAGAATCTCAACCGAACCATTGCCGTAATCGCTTCGCACCGCCAGCGCGCAACTACGCCGTACTGTCTCCAGGAACAATGCAGAACATCACCGCCGCGTCACGTCTTCTTCGGTGTCCGTCTCCGCGGCCCGTCAATTAATCGCGAACTGCTCTTCCGCCGCGCTTTCTCTTCATACAAATTCTGGTCCGCTTCCTTCAGCAATTTCTCCACGCGTTCGCCTTCGCCGTGATACACCGATGTGCCGATACTCACCGAAATCGGCGGCTCTTCCTGATCGGAAGATAATGTCTCCTGAATCCGTGTCGCCACCCGTTGCGCTTCTTCCTCACGCGCCTCCGGCAACACCACCGCAAACTCATCTCCGCCATAGCGCGCCGCCGTATCGATTGCCCGGCAGTGTACCCGCAAAATATCCGCTACCCGGCACAACGCCCGGCTGCCAACCAAATGCCCGTACGTATCATTAATCCGTTTCAGCCCATCCAGATCCAACAGCAACACGCCAAATGGCCGCCCGGTTCGCAGCGTCCGCTCGGTTTCCGTATCCAGAACGTCCAGCAGTTTCCGGTAATTCGCCAATCCCGTCAGCGGATCGCTCGCCGCCAGGTGCCGCACCTGTTCGAACACTCGCGCGCTATCCAGCAGCGCTCCGGCCAATAAAATCACGTAGCTCGCCACATTCAATAACTGGGCAAACACGAACGGTCCATCTAACAGCCGCACGGACTGGCACGCCGCAAGCTGCGCCGCCAGATTCACCCAGACCGCCATATAGATGGATCGGTCGAACGCCGAATTCATCAGGTACTTGCGCTGGCGATAGCCATACAACGCCACCAGAAAAATCACTGCCGGTATCAATTGCAGCGGATTGGGTATCGCCGCGTTGGGGTGCCCCGATACATCCGGAGGAAGTTTCCGCAGCGACGCCGAAATTAGATACGTCAGCGACAAAACCGTGAACAGCGCCCCACTAATTTCCAATTTCGGATGTCGCGATTGCGGTATGAAATGTTCCACCAGCAGCGCCACTCCGAATAGCAGCGCCAGCACCAGCCGGCTGATCCACCATCCCACGGGTGCCCACAGGAACCACGTCGATTCGTGGTTCAGCTGGAAAAAAAGCACGCTCGACGCGGTCAGTGTCGCCCCAGACAACAGGAACCCGGATCCCAGGATCAGCGAAATACGATCCTGGGTACCCTGAAATCGCACCAGCGCCACCGCCGCGAATACAAACGCGAATAATCCCGTCGTGATTTGCAGGTATCCTTGCAGAATCGGATCGGGCCGCAGCACCCCATTTCGCAGCCAGTCCGCCACCAAAAACACCACCACGAACCCCGCCGCATGCACCAGCAGGCGTCGCAACTGTTGACGGTCGGTTTTTAGGGCTAGCTCGCCCATGATGACTGCCTCGGATTGGCGGCTGGGGGCCGATTCTCTCGTTCTTACATTTATTAGACGCGAAATCGCTTCCCCCTGTTGCGCATCTTCTTCATCCCATGAGCTTAAGAGATACCGCCGAATGCCCACTCCAGCAACTGTACCCGCGTACAGGGCGTTCTCTTTTCGACCGCTTTTCCACAACTCCTCATCCGCTCTTCCTCCCCAGCCGCCCTCTTCGCTCGCTCCCCCAAATTAGTTCTTGCGCCATGCTCCATTGTTCCGGAGAATATCTTCTATTCAATCGTTTCAATAACAAGAGGTGGATTCGTCGTGAAGCGCCGCTCAAATCCGAAGACTCCTGCCCGCGCGCCTAAGGCGCGCCCTGCGCAGCATACTTTAGCCGAAATCTACTCGCAGCCTCACATCTGGGCGGAGGCCGAATCCCAACTCGAGAAGTCCGGCATCTTGCGCCGCCTTTCCGAGACGTTCTCTCCTCGCAGTCCTTGGCTCTTTGTTGGCTGCGGTTCCAGCTACTATCTCTCCCGTCTCATCGCCGCTCTCTGGACCAAACACTTTTATATTCCCGCCACCGGCGTTCCCGCCTCGGAACTGCTCTTCGCCCCGGAAGAAACTCTGCGGCGCATCGGCGCCGAACAGATTGTCTTGATGTCCCGTTCCGGGGAAACCACCGAAGTCCTGCGCGCCGCCGAACTCCTGCAATCCCACAAAACCGTGCAGACTCTCGGCGTCACCTGTAATCCCCAGAGTGTCCTGGAAAAACTCTGCACCCACACCTTCAAATTGGATTGGGCCGACGAAAAAAGCACCGTCATGACCCGCTCGTTCACCGCTATTTTATTGGCGTTCCAGCGCCTCGGCCTGCAATTCGTTGGCGACCTTCAACTTTCTTCCGCGCTGGACCAGTTGCCGCGCGAAGGCCAGGCCTGGTTCGATGCCAACGCCCGCAAAATCCAATCCTTTGCCGGCAAACGCAAATTCGCCGATTACGTTTTCCTCGGTCAAGGCGTTCACTACTGGCTCGCCCAGGAAGCCGGACTGAAAATCACAGAAATGTCTTCCTCCTACGCTCAGGTGTATCACTCTCTCGAATTTCGCCACGGCCCGCGCTCCATCGCCGGTCCCGACACCTTGATCACTTTTTATATCTCCGACGCCGCCAAAGAAGCCGAAACCACTCTCGTCCGCGAACTCAAGGAACTCGGCGCCGCCACCTTTGTCATCGTCAATCGCGCTACTCCCGAACTTAAGGCCCACTCCGACCTCCTCGTCGAACTCGCACTGGACGGACCCGAGTTTGCGCGTTACGCTTTGACTGCCATTCCCGCACATCTTCTGGGAACAGCTGTCGGTTTGCGTAAGGGTCTCAATCCCGACGCGCCGAAAAATCTTACCCGTGCCGTCGTGCTTCCCTCTCACGATGGGAGCCGCCCGGCCAAAAGGAGAGGTGCTTGAGCTCCGAAGCCAGCACCACCCCAGCCGCCAATCTCCGCCTGCGGCGTACCCTCACTCTCTCGGACTTAATCCTCTACGGCATCATCGTCATTCAGCCGGTCGCCCCCATGTCTGTCTTCGGCGTGCTCAGCGATCGCGGCAAAGGCCACGTTGTCACTGCCATCCTCATCGCCATGGTCGCCATGCTCTTCACCGGCATCAGTTACGGCCGCATGGCTCGCGCCTACCCCAGTGCCGGCTCGGCCTTCACCTACGTCGCGCAAGAGGTCAATCCCACCGTCGGCTACATCACCGGCTGGAGCATGGTCATGGACTACATGCTCAATCCTCTTATCTGCACGGTGTGGTGCGCTGGCCAAGCCAGTCAGTTTGCTCCCGGCGTTGCGCCGTGGATTTGGAAGGTTTTCTTCGCCGTCGTCTTCACCCTGCTCAACATTCGTGGCATTAAAACTTCCGCGCGCCTCAACACCGGCATGGCTATCGCCATGGGCGCGGTGGTGGTGGCCATCTTCATCGCCGGGGCCCGCTACATTTTCGGCGCTCCGCATGATGCCGCCTACTTCACCCGTCCCTTTTACGATCCGCACACCTTTACCTACGGCGGCCTCTTCGGTTGTACTTCCATCGCGGTGCTTACCTACATCGGTTTCGATGGCATCTCCACGCTCTCGGAAGAAGCCGAAAATCCGCGCAGAAACATTCTTTTGGCCACGGTGCTTACTTGCGTCGTCATCGGCATCCTCTCCGCCGGAGAAGCCTATGTCGCGCAATTAATTTGGCCCGCCTCGCAGCCTTTCCCCGATATCAACACGGCTTACTCCTATGTCGCCGGACG
>Ga0335085_10014102_pt1 | contig 11678 bp, 9 predicted proteins | sample Lox_Sample_45_FD_206712 | JGI IMG/M metagenome (GOLD analysis project Ga0335085, IMG submission 206712) | Soil microbial communities from Loxahatchee National Wildlife Refuge, Florida, United States - Lox_Sample_4.5 | ecosystem: Environmental > Terrestrial > Soil > Wetlands | place: USA: Florida...
TCCCGGCGGCGCAGGCGGCGGCACCTCCTCCACCCGCACGTCACCTCGGGCGTGCCACCGTACGGCCAGCATCAACGCGCTGACTGCCAGAGCGCCATCCGGGTCCTCCTCGCGACGTGGTGATCACGAACATTATGGCCCGTGAGGGGACGGCCCGGCCTGGTCCCCCCGCTGTTGCCATGGGCGTGCCGGTGGCCAAGGATGGAATGCCTAGATGTGGAGGGTGGGCTCTTGCACATGCCGGAGATGCGGCTGGCGCACCTGCACCCCGTGCGGTGGTTCGGCCAGCGCGACCGCGGCTTCGCCGCCCTGCGCCGTGCCGCCCGGACGGCGATCATCATGCCGGCCATGTTCGCCATCGGCGACAAGGTCATCGGCAACCCGCAGATAGCCACGTTCGCGGCGTTCGGGTCCTTCGCGATGCTGCTCCTGGTCGACTTCGGCGGCCCCATGGCGGAACGGCTCCAGGCGGAGGCCGCGCTCGCCGTGACCGGCGGGGTGTTCGTCTGCCTGGCCACGCTGGCCTCGCAGACCGCGTGGCTCGCGGCCGTCGCGATGGCGGTGGTGGGGTTCTGCGTGATCTTTGCTGGCGTGGTCAGCTCGGTGCTGGCCGGGGCGACCACGGCGTTGCTGCTGGCGTTCATCTTGCCGGTGTCGCTGGCCGCTCCGGCGTCGGCCGTGCCCGACCGGCTGGCCGGCTGGGGGATGGCCGCCGGCGCCGCGCTGCTGGCGACAGCGCTGCTGTGGCCTGCGCCAGAGCGCGACCGGCTGCGTGGCGCCGCAGCCGCCGCCTGCCGGGCGCTGGGCGTCCGGCTGCGTGCGGGGGTCGCGTACCTGCTCAGCGGGATGGACGAACAATCTACGCGGGATCGCGATCACGCGGCTGCGCAGGCGGATCAGGCGGTCGAGGCGCTGCGCACCGCCTTCCTGGCGACGCCGTACCGCCCGACCGGGCTGAGCACTCCGGCTAGGACGACCGTGCGCCTGGTCGACGAGCTGATCTGGCTGAACAGCATCGTCATTCAGCCCGGGCTTCACCGCGACGGCGTCAACCGCGCGGCGCTGAGGGTCAAGGAGGCCGCGGCCGCGGTTCTGGACCGTGCCGCGGACCTGCTGGACGCCCGGGGCGGGAGCAGCGATGAACTCGACGCCGCGCTGACCGAACTGGCCGCCGCGCACGCGAAAATGCAGGAGGGCGTGACGGCCGACCTGCCGGTCCGGTCCCCGGGGCCGGCCAGCGACCCGGCCCCGGGCGGGGAGCGGGTCAGCGAGTTCATCACCTCGCTCGACCCCGCCTTCCGCGCGGAGGAGCTGAGCTTCGCGGTCTCGCTCATCGCGCGCAACGCCGGGCTGACCGCGGCCGCCGAGCGGCGGAGCTGGCGGGACCGGTGGCTCGGCCGCCAGCCCGCGGGTGTGCCGGGGACGCTGTCCGCGGCGCGGGAACGGATCACGTCCTACCTGGAGCCGCACTCGGTCTGGCTGCACAACAGCCTGCGTGGCGCCGCCGGGCTGGGACTGGCGGTGCTCGCGGCGAGACTGACCGGGGTCCAGCATTCGTTCTGGGTGGTCCTCGGCGCGCTGTCGGTGCTGCGCTCGACGGCGCTGAACACCGGGCAGGACGCCGTTCGCGCCCTGCTCGGCACGGTCGCGGGTTTCATCGTCGGCGCGGCCCTGCTCGTGGCGATCGGCACGAACACCGCGCTGCTGTGGTTCCTGCTGCCGCTGGCCGTCTTTTTCGCCGGGGTCGCCCCGGCGGTCATCTCGTTCGCTGGCGGGCAGGCGGCGTTCACGATCATCCTGGTGATCTTGTTCAACCTCATCCAGCCGACCGGATGGCGCGTCGGCCTGGTGCGGATCGAAGATGTTGCCATCGGGGCCGGCGTGAGCCTGGTCGTCGGCGTCCTGTTCTGGCCGCGGGGCGCGGCGCCCGCGCTCCGCCGGGCGCTGGCGCAGGGGTACGCCGACGGCGCGGGCTACCTCGCCAGCACGGTGCGATCCGGGGTGTCACGCGGCGACCCAGGCGCGCCCGCACCCCCCGCTCTGGCCGACGACGCGGCCCGGGCCGCCGCGGCATCGCGCCGGCTCGATGACGCGTTCCGCACGTACCTGGCCGAGCGCGGGACGAAACGGTTCCCGCTCGCCGACGTGGCCGGGCTGGTCACCGGGGTCGCCGGGCTGCGCCTGGAGGCCGACGCGGTACTGGACCTCTGGCGAGGCGACGACGGCCAGGCCGGCGATAACATGGCCGCCGCACGCCGGGAGATCCTGGGCGCGGCTGACCGCGTAACGACCTGGTACGACGATCTCGCGGCCACCATGATCAGCGGCGGTGAGGTGCCCCAGCCACTCGCTCACGACCAGGTCGCCGACGGCCGCCTCGTCCAGGCCGTACGCCACGACCTGCTCGGTAATGATGGCACGGCCAGCACCACCGCGGTCCGGATGATCTGGACCGACGATCACCTCGACGTCGTCCGGCGCCTGCAGGCGGCCATCATCTCACCGGCGCGCGCCACCGCCGCGCAGGCCGCGGACAGCCGTATCATTCCGCCCCTCCGCCGGGGATTCCGGACGCTACTGCGGTGATCGAGGAAGGCAAGTACGCCCGGATCGAGCGGGAGAGACGCTTCCTGCTGGCCGGACCGCCGCCGGCGTCGGCCGTCACCGCGCGCCGCCGCATCACCGACCGGTACCTGCCGGGCACGCGCCTGCGCCTGCGGCGTATCGACTATCCCGGCAGCGGAGACTGCGAGTTCAAGTTCACCCAGAAGGTGCCCGCCGGCCGGCCCGGCTTCATCCAGGGACTGATCACCACCACCTATCTGTCCGCGGCCGAATACGACCTGCTCGCCTCACTCCCGGCCGCGGTGCTGTCCAAGACGCGGCTGAGCGTCCCGCCGCTGGGCATCGACGTCTTCGAACCGCCGCTGCACGGCCTGATCATGGCTGATATCGAGTTCAGCACGGACCACGAAGCACAGGCGTTCCTCCCGCCTCCCGAGGCGGTAGCCGAAGTCACCGATGACCCCCGGTTCACCGGAGGCAGCCTCGTCCGGGCTCGCCGTCGCGACCTGCTGGCCTGGCTCGCCGAGTACGGCATCGAGGCCGGGTTAGCACACCCTGGATCGGCGGCCGGTCGCGGACCAGGGTACCGGCCAGGGTTAAGGCCAGGGAGTCACCGATGCGATGCGCCCGCCCGGTGCTCGATCGTGAGGCGGTACCACCTGTTGAAAGGGGATCGCCATGAGCTCATCGTCCACCGCCCTGCCCATCCCGGAAGGCCCCGGCTCGGTTTCCGGGGCGCCGCACCTCCCGGAGGGGTTCACCGGCACGTTTACCAGCCGGTACATCGACACCGGAGACGTGCGCCTGCACGCCGTCATCGGCGGCGGCGGCCCGCCGCTGCTGCTGATCCACGGCTGGCCCGGATCCTGGTACTACTGGCGCCTGGTCATGCCGGCCCTGGCCCGGGACTTCTCCGTCATCGCGGTCGACCAGCGCGGCATCGGGCTGTCGGACAAGCCGGAGGAAGGCTACGACACGGGCACCCTGGCGAACGACCTCGCCGGGCTGATGATGGCGCTCGGCCACGAGCGGTTCGCCGTGGTCGGGGTCGACACCGGACTGCTGATCGGTTACGCCCTGGCCGCGGACTACCCCGACCGGGTGGCGCGTCTGGCCGTCGGGGAGGCCCCGCTGCCGGGCATCACGCCGCCGACCCCGCTGATCCTCCCGGACCAGATCGTCGACCGTCTCTGGCACATCCCGTTCAACCAGCTCAAGGAGACGAACGAGAAGCTCGTCGCCGGACGCGAGGACATCTTCTTCGGCGCCGAGTTCTCCGCTTCGGCCGGGACGAACAAGCTGCCGGACTATGCCGTGCGGTACTACGTCGACGGCCTGGCCGCGAGCCCCGAGGCGCTGCACGGCAGCTTCCAGCTGTACCGCGCGTTCGGCGCCACCGCCGCGCAGAACCAGGAGCGCAAGACCCGCCGGCTGCCGATGCCCGTCCTGGCCATGGGCGGAGCGGAAAGCTCGGGGGCCATGGTCGCGGACACGATGAAGCTCGTCGCGGACGACGTGCAGACTCTCGTCGTTCCCGGCATCGGCCACTGGCTCGCCGAACAGGCGCCCGAGCAGATGCTGGCGGCCCTGACCGCGTTCCTGGCCCCGTACCGGGACGGACCGGCCGCGGCGCCCAACCCCGGGCCGCACGCTACCGCGGTCTAGCCGTCATCCCCGGCCAGGCACGGTCTCGGCGCGCCCGCCCCGCACGCGATCCGCTGTCGTGACGGGCAAGGTCGCCGTCATCACCGGCGCCTCTGAGGGCATCGGCTCCGGCCTGGTGGCCGCCTACCGGGGACGGGGCTGGGCGGTCGTGGCCAGCGCCCGTACGATCAAGCCCTCGCAGGATCCGGCCGTGCTCCCCGTCGAGGGCGATATCGCCGACCCGGCGACCGCCGACCGGATTATCGGCGGGGCTCTGGAACGCTTCGGCCGTATCGATACCGTGGTCAATAACGCGGCCGTGTTCGTCTCCAAGCCGTTCACCGACTACACCCTGGCCGACTACGCCCTGGTCATCGGCGCGAACCTGACCGGGTTCTTCTGGCTGACCCAGCGCGCCATCGCAGCGATGGCGACGCGGTACGGCGGCCACGTGATCAGCGTCTCAGCTAACCGGGCCGAGGCGGCGGACTCCGGCACGCACGCGCTGCTGGCCGCGCTGACCAACGGTGCCCTGGCCGCGGCCACCCGATCGCTGGCCATCGAGTACGCTGCCCTCGGCATCCGGGTCAACGCGGTCTCACCGGGCATCATCCAGACCTCGATGCACCCGCCGGGCAGTTACGAGGACCTCGCCGGCCGGCTTACCCCGCTCGGGCGGGCCGGGCAGGTCAGTGACGTCGTGGACGGAGTCTTGTTCCTGGAGTCGTCGTCCTACATCACCGGGGAGATCCTGCATATCGACGGCGGCCGGACCGCGGCTCACTGACGCGCTCGGCAAGAGCCGGCCCGATGTGACATTGAGCCGGCTGTCCCGGGTGGCTCAGGAACGGCACGCCTAGGGTGCGGCGTCAACGACCGCGCTCCAGTCTCCGGGATTGATGGGAAACGAGATGTGTTCGTGAGTGATCAGCCACTGGCCATCGATCCGCCGGAGGCACACAGTTGAACGCACCACCACTGTTATGTCGCGCCCGTTCCTGCGCGTGCCGCTGTCGGGGTGGAGCATGTGCGCGAAGGCCACGTCGCCGCTTTCGGCGATGCTCAGGTCCTGGGTGTCTAGCTCGATGTCGCCCTGATACTCGGCAAACCACCGCAGGAAGTTCCGGCGGACAGCGTCAGCGCCGACGAACTGATGCGGGGGGATGATGTCGAAGTAGACGATGTCCGGTGAGTAGAAGGACATGGCCCGGTCGATGTCCTTGGCCCGCATTGCCTCGAGCCGGCCGTCCAGCACTGCCACGACGTCGGCTCGGGCGGTGTCCACGTGATTCGTAACCATGTTTCGGTCCCTTCTGCTGGCCGCCCGTCAGGCCGCGCGCCGGCTCGCGTGGTGTTCCCAGCCGTGCGCTGGGCTGCGTACCTGTAGTACGACGAGGCAGCACCGGGAAAGGTGAGTCAGGGCTGGCCAGCGCCCAGTTGAAGGGCCATCAGCTCGACCAGCTTTTGCAGCCCTCGCAGCGGGCGCACGATGACCGTGAAGCTGACCAGTTTCCCTGCGGCATTCCAGCGCAAGATGTCCACGCCCTGGACGTAGACGCCCTCGAGGTCGGCCTCGAACTCCAGCACCGCGCTGGCCTCGTCATGCCATTGGCTGACATAACGCAAGGACGGGCCCAGGACCTCGAGGGCCGCGCTGAGGTAACTGACCGTGAGTGCCTTGCCCTCCTGCGGAGCGAACACCGCCGGTGACCGGAATACCACGTCGTCAGCCAGCAGATCATCCAGCAGGGCCGGGTTCTTCGACGTGACTACGGCATGCCAGCGGCGCAGCGCTGCGGGCTGATCAGACATGAACGTACTCAAGTCCATCCCGGCCGGGGCCGTCAAGGCCAGGTCGTTATCGAGCAGACGGGCGAGGGCCTCATGTCGTTCGGTATTGGTATCGGTGCTCTCCGTTGGCCCAGCTGGTCAACTCGGCCTTGCTGCGGCCAGCAGCAGGCTCGAGGCCAGGCTTCGGTATGGGCTCCAGCGCCGGGCGAGGTCGTCGGCGCGAACCAGGTCGGGCCGGCGCAGCGCGATGAGAAGCGCGCCCTGCACGGTCCAGGGACCGATCCCCTTAACCTCGGTCAGCCGCCTGATCACCTCCTCGTCGGGCAGCTCACGCAGTTCAGCTTCTGACAGCCGCCCGTCGGCGAAGCGCTGCGCGAGATCGAGCACGGTGGCGGCCTTGCGCCAGGACAGCCCGAGACCGCGCAGTGTTCCCTCGCCGACGCCCGCGAGCTCGTCGGCATTCGGCACCCGGCCGCCGAAACGTTTGGTCAGGCGGGCGAAGATCGCGGTGGCCGCGATCACCGAGATCTGCTGGCCGATGACCTGAAAGACGAGTGCGCCGAACAGATCCATTGCAGGCAGCTTCTGGATCCAGGCGTCGGGGTCGAAGCCGGGATGGTCGTCGATAACCCGCGCGAGCACCTGATCGGCCGCGTGAAGCTGGGCAAGCCCGGTCCGGATTTCCTGGGTGCGCCGCGATGTCCTCACGCCTCAGCGTCGCTCATCCCAGCCACCAGCGGAAGGACCGGTCGTTCCTGCCCGCGGCCGCGGGCAGGAACGGGACGGTCAGGATTGGATGAAGGCCAGCAGGTCGGCGTTGATCGTGTCGGCGTGGGTGGTCGGCATGCCATGCGGGAAGCCCGGGTACGTCTTCAGGGTGCCGTTCTGCACCAGCTCGACCGCACGAGGCGCCGAGGTCGCGATCGGAACGATCTGATCGGCTTCGCCGTGCATCGCGAGCACCGGCACGCTGATCTTCTTGAGGTCGTCGGTCCAGTCCTCGCGGATGAACCCGGAGACCGTGTCGTACTGGCCCTTCGCGCCGCCCATCATGCCCTGGCGCCACCAGTTCGCGATGACCGCCTCGGACGGCTCGACGCCCGGCTGGTCGTAGTTGTAGAACGGCCCGGACGGCACCGCCCGGTAGAACTCCGAGCGGTTCGCCACAGTCTGGGCTTGCAGGCCTTCGAAGGCGGCCTGGGGCACGCCGGCCGGGTTGGCCTCGGTCTGCAGCACCGATGGCGTTACCGCGCTGATCAGCACGGCCTTCGCCACCCGGCTCTCGCCGTGACGGCCGATGTAGCGGGCCACCTCACCGCCGCCGGCCGAGTGCCCGACGTGGACGGCGTCGTGCAGGTCGAGGTGCGCGGTCAGGTCGGCCAGGTCGTCGGCGTAGTGGTCAAAGTCGTTGCCGTCGCTGGGCTGCGCCGAGCGGCCGTGCCCGCGCCGGTCATGGGCGATCACCCGGTAGCCGTGGTTCAGGAAGAAGAGCATCTGGCCGTCCCAGTCGTCGGACGAGAGCGGCCACCCGTGGCTGAAAACGATCGGTTGCCCGACCCCCCAGTCCTTGTAGAAGATCTGCGTACCGTCCCTGGTCGTGAACTCAGCCATGCTTCCTTTGCCTCGCTTTCACTAGGTGAGGCCGTACGCGGGCGCTCGATCAACATAGTTGCACGGACTTGACAGCGAGTGGATTCTCGGCCCGCCCGGTGGGCTGGGTGATCAACTGGCCGTCAAGTCGTAGAGTCGGTACCGGTCGCCTGGAGGCCGGAATGGCCGGGAGGACGGTGAGGGCGCGTGAGTTTCAACCAGCTTCTCGTTGATCAGCCCCAGCCCGAGATCGCCCGGTCCGCGGTGATCCTCGGTGAGGTCCACGTCGGTGCCGGCGCCATCCTGGCGCAGGGCCTGGTGGTGCGGGCGCATAGCGGAGCGGCGAGCCTCGGCAACTACTCGGCCATACTCGAGAATGGGGTGGTGATCGGCACAGCGGAGCATCCGGTCCGGGTGGGCCAGCGCACCGTCTTCGGTCACCGCGCCGCCATCGTCGGGGCGACCGTCGGCGACTTGTGCGAGATCGGCAACGGCGCGATCCTCATGCCGGGCTCCCGGCTCGGCAGCGGCTGCATCCTGGGCGAGGGCACGCTGGTCCCGCCGGGCACCGTGATCCCCGCCGGTTCGGTCCTGGTCGGGCGCCCGCCCCATGTCATCCGGTCGGCCACGGACGCCGACCGTGAGCGGCTGGCGGTGCTGCGCCAGCATCAGACCGACCTGACCGATTACCCGGGCACGATCGTGTCCGGCCCGATGCGAGCCGGAGAAGGCATGGGAACCCTGTACGCCTACCGCGACAAGACGCCGTCGGTCGGCCCCGGCACGGTGCTGTTCGACTCGGCGGAGATTACCGGCGACGTAGTCATCGGCACAGACACGCTCATCGGTGCCGGGGTGAAGATCATCGGGGATTCCCACGGCCCGGTCCGCATCGGCTCCCGGGTGCAGATCCTGGAGAACACGGTGCTGCATCTGCTGCCCGATAACGAGCTGATCGTCGAGGACGACGCGGTGATCGGCCCGGGCGCGATGATCCACGGTTGCCACATCGGCCGCGGCAGCATCGTCGAACCCGGCGCGATCGTGTGCGACGGCAGCGTGGTCGGGGCGGAGTCGGTGGTCCGCGCCGGTGCGTGTGTCAAGCAGCGCGACCGGTTCGGTGACCGGTCCGTCCTGGATGGCTTCCCCGCCAGGCTGGCCGGGACCCTGACCGGCCCGCCGCCGAGGCCGGGCTGGGCCTTGCCTCCGGACGCAGTCGCGACTCTGCGCAGGGTGCGATGATTCATCGCCAGCGGGTGGCGAGGTCGTGGCCGTCGCCGAGGCCGCTAGCTGGCGGCCATAGTCTGCAGGCATGACCGCGGTCGCGCAGCCCCCGGAGGTGGCGCGGCCAGCGGCCAGGACCCGGTGGGACGTCGCCGAGGTGTGCCTGGCCGCTGCCGCTTTTGCGGTGCTGTGCGTCCTGGTGCTCAGGGCTACGCCGTACCTGGTCGAGCCGGACGATTACGCCTACCGTGCCTCGATCGTAGCGATGACCGACGGGCACTTGTTCACCGTGTCGGGGGCACAGGCACACGCGCTGGCCGAGCGGCTGGCACCCGTGCTGGGCGGCAGCCGGCTGGGTCCGCGGCCCGGCGACGGCCCGGTCCAGTGGGTGCGGCTGCCGGGAGGCCGGTGGATCAGCGAGAAAGATCCGGGCTACCCGTACCTGGCGGTGGCGTTCCAGGCGCTCGGGGTCATCCGGCTGGCGCCGCTTTTCTACGGCGCGCTGGCCTGCCTGGGCTTGTACGTCGGCGGCAGGCGCTGGCTGGGCAGCTTCGGCGGCGCGGCCGCGGTCGGCCTGTACTGCTCCTCGGGCGCGGCGATCCTGTTCGCCTGGCGTGATTACATGCCGACCTTGTCCGAAGCCTCGCTGATCGCGGCGGGGACCGGGGCGCTGCTGTGGACCGTGCTGGCGGCCGGGGCGAGCACGAGGCGCAGGACCTGGGCCGGGCTGGCGGGCTTCGTGGCGCTGGAGGCCGCCACGTTCAGCCGGTACACCAACATCGTGGTGCTGGGCTGCGCGGTCATCGCGGCGCTGGTGGCGTGGCGGCTGCGGGCCGGGCGGCTGCCCGGCAGCGCGGTCGCCTGGTGGCTCGCGTCGGTCTGCGTGTTCGGGGCCGGCGTGGCGATCTTCGACACGCTCATCTACGGCGGTCCCCTGCGGTCCGGGTACCGGCCCGGGGAGATCACCTTCAGCCTGGGCGCCCTCGATGCCAACCTGCGGTACATGCCGGCCCACCTGATCCAGGCCATGCCCATGCTGGTGCTCGGCCTGGCCGGGCTGGCGGGCATCGCCATCACCTGGCTGCGCGGCCGCCGGGCAGGCGGCCAGCGGGCCGCGGCGGCCCGGCGTGACCTGGCGGTCGGCCTCGCGCTGGCCGCCTGCTGGGCCGCCGTCTGGGGCTTGTACGCCACCTATACCTGGACCGCGGACCCGAGCCTGAGCACGCTGCAGGCGGCTCGGTTCTACGTGCCGGCCCTGGGCGCCATCTCACTGCTCGTCGCGTGGCTGCTGGTCCGCGTGCCGCGCCGGCAGCCGCTCGTCGCGATCACCACGCTCGCCGTGGTCGCGGCGCTGTTCGGGCTGGGCGGCTGGGCCTTCCACGACATGTACCAGCACCCGTTCGGGTCGCAGTTCGTCGTGGTGCCAGGACCTGGCGGCACGGTCGAGCTCGAGCCGGGCCCTGCCGCCGCCTCACCCGGCTAGGAGCGAGGCCGGCCGGGACACCGGGGATTGTGTCCGGCGTTATTCGAGCGGCTGGCGGGCGATGCTGGCTGGGTCGCGGCCGGCCAGCAGCCAGCCGAGGGCCGCCGCCGCGAGCGGCATGCCCACCAGGATCACCAGCAGGTTGGTCACCGGGATGCTGGTCAGCGACGACAGGCCGTCGAGCGAATTGCTGCGGAAGAAGCCGATCGCCGCGAGGTAGCCGCCGATGGTCCCGATCACCGCGCCGGTGAACGCGAGCGCGCCCGCGGTCGTGGCCGTAATGGTGCGGCGCGTGGTGCTGCTCGCTCCGGTAGCGGTCAGGGTGCGCAGGTCGCGGGCTGCCTCGCTGCGAACCAGGCCGACGCTCATGCCGAGGATGCCCAGCGCGAGCACGATCCCGAAGAGCGTGGCCGCGTCGATGATCTGCGCCAGCGACGGGATGCTGTTACGGGTCTCGACGCTCATCCCGGACGCTCCGGCCGCGAGATGCTGGGCCGTGGTGATCTGGGCGGGGGTGAGGCCGTTCGGCACCGTGATGAGCCAGCCGCCGGTCTGGATCGACTTCTGCAGGTGCAGTGTGGTGATGGCGTGCTCGGTGAGCACCGTGTTCGGCGCGGAGGTGCCGGACGGGAGCTGGCTGATCTGAAGGATCGGCGGGTTGGCTATGCAGGAGCCCGCCGGGCAGGGCCACTGGTTGTTCCCGCCCGGGCCGCCGCCGGGCCCGTCGCCGCCGCCTTTGTTGCCGTAGGTGAGCTGCATCAAGCTCATCGTGGACAGGTCGGGCCGCATCGTGAGGATGTCGGCGTCTGGGGTGATCTCGCTCTGGCTGATGCCGAACGCCTTGAGCAACTGTGGCGTGGCCACATAGATCTGGCCGGACCAGGAGCGACCGGGCGCCGCGTGGGTGAGGCCCGCGCTGGCCGACTCCAGCGTGATCATGCTGGTCGTGCCCAGGTCGGCGGCGACTTCCTGCGCGACCTTCTGCGCTTGCGCCATGCTCACCCCCGGGGGGACCGGCCCGTTCGGCCCGCTGCAGTCGCCCGGGCACGGAGCGTACACAATGAGCTGGCTGGAGGTGAGGTTGGGACCGGCGTAGTCGAGGACGTTGCCGAACCTGGCGGCGCTGGCCACACAGATGATGACCGCGATCAGGGTGCTGAGGCTGATCGCCGCCAGCGCCGGGCCGGACCGGGCCCGGTACCGGGCCAGATCTCGCAGCGCGAGCCTTATCGCGATCGGGCTGCGTTTCCCGGCGGCGGCGACCACCGAGAGACAGGCCGGGGCCAGCAGCACGATGGCGACGGCGAGCGCGACGAAGCCGACGACGAGTTCCAGCATGGCCTGGTTCCCGCCGCTGCCGCTGCCGCTGGCCCCAGCCGCG
>Ga0335085_10014103_pt1 | contig 11678 bp, 10 predicted proteins | sample Lox_Sample_45_FD_206712 | JGI IMG/M metagenome (GOLD analysis project Ga0335085, IMG submission 206712) | Soil microbial communities from Loxahatchee National Wildlife Refuge, Florida, United States - Lox_Sample_4.5 | ecosystem: Environmental > Terrestrial > Soil > Wetlands | place: USA...
GTCCGGGCGTGCGCAACCGGCCTCTTTGACGTCCTGACGCACCTCGACCTGCCGAAGAAGTTCGGGGACCGGATGCCGGACTCCCTCGCGGCCTCGGAAGAGCACGCGGTCGCGGCCGCTCGGGCCGCTGGCGTCGCCGTCGAGGTGTCGAGCGCCGGGCTCCGGAAGACGGTCGGCGAGGAGTACCCGTCTCCTTCCCTCCTCTCGCGTCTCGTGGCCGCGGGTGTTCCCGTCGTCCTTTCGTCCGACGCCCACGCGCCCGCGGAGGTGGCCTGGGGCCGGCCCAAGATCGTCGCGGCGGCGCTCCGCGCCGGGGCGACGGAGCACCTGTCGTTCCGCCGGCGGAAGCGCCGCCGGCACCCGTTCTGACGCCGGCTCAGCCCCGGGGCGCTGCGGGGGACGAGTCGGCGAGGTCGGCAAGCTCGACGGCAAACGTCGGCGTCACCCGGAGCGTCAGCGACACCAGCCGGCAGCGCCGCCCTTCCTTCGCCAGACGCGCCGACACGCGGTCCCAGATCCAGCGGGCCAGGTTCTCGGCCGTCGGCACGGTCCGCGCGAACTCCGGAATCTCGGCGTTGAGGTTCCGGTGATCGAGCGGCCGGTCGACTTCCTCCTTCAGAATCCGGTCGAGGTCGGTCAGGTTGAGGATCATCCCGTCCTCGGCGTCCACCGCTCCGGCGACGGAGACTTCCAGCGCATAGTTGTGGCCGTAGCCGGACGGGCTCGCCGCGTCGCCGTAGGTCGCGTGGTTCCATGCCTCGCTCTTCGCCGGATTCCACAGACGGTGGGCGGCATTGAAGTGGATGGCGCGGGACAGGGAGATCACGACGTGTGCGGGAGGCCCTGCCTCGTCACTTGACCCCGAGGAGCTCGACCTCGAAGAGCAGCGTCGCGTTCGGCGGGATCACGCCGCCGGCGCCTCGTGCGCCGTAGCCGAGCTGCGGCGGGATCAGGAGGGTCCGCTTGCCCCCGACCTTCATGGTGGCGACGCCTTCGTCCCATCCCTTGATCACCCTTCCCTGTCCGAGCGGGAACTGGAACGGCTGCCCCCGGTCGAGGGAGCTGTCGAACTTCTGTCCTTTCGCCCCGTTCACCCAGAGCCAGCCGGTGTAGTGCATGACGCACGTCTGTCCGGTCTTGGGGCTCTCGCCGGTCCCCACCTTCGTGTCCTCGTACTCGAGACCGGACGGGGTCTTGATCATCTTCGACTCCTTCTTCTCCGCCGAGGCGGGCGGATTCGTCTTCTCCTGCGCGGAGGCGGGCGCGGTCCAGAGGACGGCGGCGACACCCGAGAGAAGGACGGACGCGAGCTTCTTCATCGTGGCTTTCTTCCTTTCGTCGAGATCGGCCCCGGGGGCCGGCGCGGAGTCTAGCGCGCCTTCCCCGTCGGGACGCCCGGAACGACGCGGGCGACCTCCGCCGCCAGGAGGCCCGGAACGACCTCCTGAAGTTCGTACCGGACGCGGACGGCCGGCTTCGTCAGCTTCACGACGCGCGTCAGGTCGATCGGGGTCCCGACCACGACGACGTCGCACGGCGTCCGCGCGATCGTCTCGGCCAGCTCGGCGACCTGCGTGTCGCCGTAACCCATCGCCGGGAGGATGCCCACGGCGTTCGGGTATTTCCGGAAGGTGGCCTCGATCGAGCCGACGGCGAAGGGCGACGGATCGACGATCGCCGCGGCGCCGGCCTTCTTCGCCGCGACGAGCCCCGCGCCGAAGCTCATCCCCCCGTGCGTCAGCGTGGGGCCGTCCTCCACGACGAGAGCCCGCTTCCCCCGGACGAGCTCCGGCTTCTCGCAGACGACCGGCGAGTTGGCCCGCAGCACGCGCGCCCCCGGGTTGAGCCGCGCCGCGGCCGTCTCGACCGCGTGGATGTTCCCCTCGTCGGCCGTGTCGCACTTGCCCACCAGGATGACGCCGGCGCGGCGGAAGTTCGCCTCGCCCGGATGGTAGCCCGTCTCGTGTCCGGGCCGGTGCGGGTCGGCGATGCAGAGGTGGAGGGCCGGCTCGTAGAACGGGAGATCGTTGTTGCCGCCGTCCCAGAGGATGACGTCGGCCTCGGCCTCGGCGCTCCGGAGGATCCGCTCGTAATCGACGCCGGCGTAGACGACGAAGCCGTTGTCGAGGTGCGGCTCGTACTCCTCGCGCTCCTCGATCGTGCACTTCTCCCGGTCCAGGTCCGCGTACGTGCCGAACCGCTGGCAGGCCTGCGCCGCGAGGTCGCCGTACGGCATCGGGTGCCGGACCGCGACGACCCGGAGGCCGAGGTCCTTCAGGATCCGGCCGAGGTAGCGGGTCGTCTGGCTCTTCCCGGCCCCGGTTCTCACGGCCGTCACGGCGATGACCGGAACCGTCGACTTCAGCATGGTCCGCGACGCGCCGAGGAGCGTGAAATCGGCGCCGGCCGCGACCGCCAGCGAGCCCAGGTGCATCACGGTGGCGTGCGCGACGTCCGAATACGAAAAGACGCAGAGATCGACCTTCTCGTCGCGGATGAGCCGCCGCAGATCGTCCTCGGGGAAAATCGGAATGCCGTCGGGGTAGAGAGGCCCGGCCAGGGCCGCGGGATACCGGCGTCCCTCGATCCCGGGAATCTGCGTCGCCGTGAAGGCGACCACGCGGGACGAGGGGTCGTTTCGAAAGACCGTGTTGAAGTCGTGAAAGTCGCGTCCGGCCGCACCGAGGATGACGACGCGACGCACGGGAACGGCCATGGCAACCTCCGCGGGGCGCCGCTCGCGAACGGATCGGGCGGCCGGCCCCGGTCCTGCCATTCTACGGACGGAGCCGCCCCCGGGGACTGATGCCTCTGCCTCAGGCCGCGATCGCGCCGAGCCGCGTCGGAAGGACCCTCGGCCCGATGCCGCCTCCGGGAAACGCGCCCGCGAGGATCACGCGCTCCTCCAGACGGAGGCCGCGTCCCGGTCGGCGAGGAAGAGGAGCCGGCCGAAGAGCGGATTCACCCGCCCGGCGGGGACATTCTGCTGGCCGGCCCTCGCCGCGAAGTAGGCCTCGGCCTTCTCCGCCCCCGTGACGAGGAAGACGACGCATCGCGAGGCGTTGATGAGCGGAAGCGTGAAGGAGACCCGCGACGAGGGGCGCTTCGGCGCCCCGTCCACGCGGACGACGAGCCGGCGGGTCTCGTCCACGGCCGGGTGTCCCGGGAAGAGCGAGGCGGTGTGCCCATCGGGCCCCAGGCCGAGGAGGATCAGGTCGAAGCTCGGCACCGGCTCGCCCGGGTGGCCGGCGACGCGGCGGATCTCGGCCTCGTAACGCTCGGCGGCGTCCTCCGCCGTCGCGGCAACGCGATGGACGTTCTCCGGCCGGACGGGGACGTGGCGGAGGAGGCTCTGCTCGGCGGCCGCGTCGTTCCGGTCGGGATGCCCGTCCGGGACGCACCGCTCGTCGCCGAAGAAGACGTGTGTCCGGGACCAGGATTCGGCCAAAGGCGGCTTCGGCTCGGAGAGGATGCGGTAGCACGCGAGGAACGACGAACCCCCGGCGAGGGCGACGAGGAACCGCCCTCGCTGGCGGAGGGCCTCGCCGGCCAGCGCCCCGAAGAGTCGCGCGGCGCCGGCCGCCGCGGCCGCCGGCGTCTCGAACTCGCCGAATCCGTCTCCCCGGAAGTCCCTCACGGCGTCCCGGGCCCCCCTACGGGCGCCGCCAGCGCCGGCCGTCCCGCGCCAGCAGCGCGACCGCCGCCTCCGGCCCCCACGTTCCCGCGTCGTAGTTCGGGTGGTCCGACGGCGGGTCGTCCCGCCAGGCGTCGAGGACCGGCGTCACGATTTCCCAGGCCGCCTCCACCTCGTCGCGGCGCGCGAAGAGGGTCGAGTCGCCGTTCAGGGCGTCCATCAGGAGACGCTCGTAGGCCTCCGGCTGGGACCGGCCGAAGAACTCCGAGTACTTGAAGTTCATCGTCACGGTGTCGATCTTCATCGAGGTGCCGGGCTGCTTGGCGCCGAACTTCAGGGCGATCCCCTCGTCGGGCTGGATCCGGAGGATGAGGGTGTTCGGCTCGTGCTGCGGCATCCCCGTCTTCCTGAAAAAGGCGATGGGGGGCGTCCGAAACTGGATGGCGATCTCGGTGACCCGCTTGGGCATCCGCTTCCCGGCGCGGAGGTAGAAGGGGACGCCGGCCCACCGCCAGTTCTCGACCATCACTTTCCACGCCGCATAGGTTTCGCGGAGCGACATCGGATGGACGTCCTTCTCGCTCCGGTAGCCGGGGACGGGCTGGCCCGAGATGGCGCCCGGCCCGTACTGGCCGCGGACCGTGTCGCGGAGGATCTCCTCCGGCGTCTGCGGGCGGATCGACCGCAGGACCTTGACCTTTTCGTCGCGGACGGCGTTGGGCTCGAAAGCGACCGGAGGCTCCATCGCCACGAGGCAGAGGAGCTGCAGGACGTGGTTCTGGATGATGTCGCGGAAGATCCCCGCCTCCTCGTAGAACTTGCCTCGCGACTCGACCCCGATCGCCTCGGCCACGGTGATCTGGACGTGGTCGACGTAGCGCCGGTTCCAGAGCGGCTCGAAGAGCCCGTTCCCGAGGCGGAAGACCAGGATGTTCTGCGTCGTCTCCTTGCCGAGATAGTGGTCGATCCGGAAGACCTGACGCTCGCGGAAGACGGAGGCGATCTCGTCGTTCAGGGCGCGCGCGGTCCCGAGGTCCCGGCCGAACGGCTTCTCGACGATGACACGCGACCACGGCCCCCCGTCGACCCGGTGGACCATTCCCGCGTCGCCGAGGTTTTTCACGACCTCGCCGATCGCCGAGGGGGGGACGGCCAGGTAGTAGAGCCGGTTGCCCGTCAGGCCCCGTCCGCCCTCGATCCCCTCCAGCCGGCCTTTCAGGTCGCCGAAATTCTTCGTGATCCGGAGGTCGCCCCGAAAGAAGAAGAGCCGCGAGGCGAATTCGTTCCAGACCGTCTCGTCCAGGGGCTTCGTCCGGGCGAACTCCGCCACGGCGGCTTTCATCTCCGCGCGGTAGGTCTCGTCCGACTCGCCGGTCCGCGCGTACCCGACGATCGCGGTCTGGGGGGGGAGCTGCCTCTCGCGGTGAAGCTCGTAGAGCGCGGGGACGAGCTTTCTCCTCGAAAGATCTCCCGAGCCCCCGAAGATGACGATCGTCGCCGGGGCGTTCGTCGCTCCGTTCATCGGAGGGTCTCGCGGACCGTTCTCGCGATCGCCGGACCGTCGAGCCCCATCAGCCGGTAGAGTTCCTTCGCGGGCCCCGACGACGAGTAGAAGGTGACGCCGAGCTTCCGGACGCGCGCCGCGAGCCCCAGCTCGCTGAGGCGGACCTGGAGCCAGGTGCCGAGGCCCGTCTTCGGGTTGTGGTCCTCGACCGTCACGACCCGGCCATGCCGCGCGACGTGCCGGACGTCGGCGTCCGACAGGTCGCTCCAGGCCGCCACGGAGACGAGGTCGACGCGGAGAGAGTCCTTCGCGAGGAGGTTCCAGGCGTCGAGCGCGTACGGGAGCATGTTCCCGGCGCAGACGATCGTCGGTCCCCCCCCCGAACGGACCCGGTCGGCCACCGCCGGGTCGAAGACGTAGCCGCCGGAGAAGAGCGGGGTGCCGTCCTCGGCCGTCGCGACCGGGACCTTCGAGCGCCCCATGACGATCGCGTGGTTCCCCCGGTGCGCCGCCATCCACCGGACGATCCGGTCGGTCTGGTTCGGGTCGGCCGGCGTGAAGACCTTCCAGCCGAACGTCGAGTTCAGGAGGCCGAAGTAGTCGATGGAGTGGTGCGTCTTCCCGTCCTCGCCGACGTCGATTCCCGCGTGCGTCACGGCGAGCTTCAGGTTCGCGCCGTTCACGTCGTTCAGCCGCTGCTGGTTGTAGGTCTCGGCCACGCCGAACATCGCGAAATCGCCCCACCAGGCCTGGACTCCCGCCACGGAGAGGGCCCCGGCGACGACGGCCGCGTTGTGCTCGGCGATCCCTCCCTGGAAGAAGCGAGCGGGATGCCTGGCGGCGAAGAGATCCGTCTTGGTCGACTTCAGGAGGTCGCAGTCCAGGACCGCCATCGGCACGTTCGCCGCGACGGCGGCGTCGCCGACATCCTGGAGCGCCGCGCCGAACGCCGTCCGGTTGTCCGTGGAGGCGTCTGCCGGGTAGCTTCGCGGCGTCCCCGGCAGGGAGACGACGGCCGAGTCCGCCGGCCGCCCGCGAAGGACGGCATGCCACTCGGGCGCCGGCTTCTTCCGCTCCGCGATCCAGTGGTCGAGGTCGTCGGGGAGCCCGAGGATCGCGAGGGCCTCGCGGCACCTGTCCGCGGAAAGGGCCGCGCCGTGCCATTTGTAGCCCTCGGACTCCATGAAGGGGATCCCCTTCGACATGACGGTATGACAGGCGACAAGGGTCGGCCGCGACGAGAGGAGCGCGGCGCGCACGGCGCGGTAGACGGCCCGGACGTCGTGCCCGTCCACCTCGAGGACGTCCCACCCGTCCGCCCGCCAGTCGGCGAGGATGTCCTGCGGGAGGATCTGGTCGTTGTCGCCGGAGAGCTGGATCCGGTTCCAGTCGAGCAGCGCGACGAGGTTCGTCAGGCCGTACTTGGCCGCGAACCGCCGCGCCTCGGCCGGCTGCCCCTTCTGCTGCTCGCCGTCCCCCATGCAGCAGAAGACGGAAGGAATGCGAGGGCCGGGGGGGTTCGGGGGGGACGACCCCGGCGTGGCTGGAGCCGAAACGGACAACGTCCCCCCCGCTTTGATTCGCGCTGAAAGCGCGAAGCCAACCGCCGCCGAGAGGCCCTGTCCGAGGTTTCCGGTCGCCCACTCGATCCCCGGAACGTCGCGTTCCACGTGCCCCTCGAAGGGCGAGCCGCCGCGGCGGAATCCGAGGAGCGGAAGCGCCGGGTCGAAGAAGCCGAGCCGGCCGAGCGCGGCGTAGGCCGCCGGCGACGTGTGGCCGTGGGAGACGACGACCCGGTCGCGGTCGGGCCGGAACGGGTTCGTCGGATCGCAGTTCGAGAAGCCCCAGAGGACGAGCTCGAAGTCGATGGACGACATCGAGCCCCCGGGGTGTCCGGAAGCGGCCAGCGTCGTCATCTTCAGGATGTCGCCCCGGCAGAGCCGCCCCAGCTCCGCGAGGCGCGAGGCCTGGCCGTCGGTCAGCTCCTCGGGGCCGAAATCTCCGAGGATCACGCGCGCACCCCGACCGTCGGCGCGGCCGCCGAGCGCCGGGCCTCGATCGTGGCGAGGAGGCCGTCGTACGACTTCGCGAAGGCGACGACGCCGTCGGCCTGGAGCGTCTCTCCGACGGCTTCGACGTCGACGCCGACGGACGCCAGATCGGCCAGGACCTGCCGCGCCCCGTCCACCCCCTCGAGCACGGTGTCGCCGCCGCAGCGGCCGTGGTCGAGAAGGGCCTCGAGCGTCTTCTCCGGCATCGTGTTCACGGTGTCGGGGCCGATCAGATTCTCGACGTACAGGAGGTCGCTGTAGGACGGGTTCTTGGTTCCGGTGGAGGCCCAGAGCGGGCGCTGGACGCGCCCCCCTTTCGCCCGGAGGGCCCGGAACTCCGCCCCGCCGAAGATCGCCCGGTAGTCCTGGTAGACGACCTTCGCGTTCGCGAGGGCGGCCCGGCCTTTGAGCGACGCGAGCCTCGCCTTCCCGGCGCCGGCGGCCTTTGCGATCTTCTCGTCGAGGAGCCGGTCGACCAGCGTGTCCACCCGCGAGACGAAGAACGAGGCGACGGAGGCGACCGTCGTCAGGTCGCCGCCGCGTGCCGCGAGGTCCGCGAGGCCCCCGATGTAGGAGGCCGCGACGTCGCGATAGTGCTTCCGGTTGAACATCAGCGTCACGTTGACCGGAATGCCGGCCCCGATGAGCCGCCGGATGGCCGGGACCCCCGCCGGGGTCGCCGGGACCTTGATGAAGACGTTCGGCCTCGAGAGGAGCTTCGAGAGCCGGGCCGCCTCCTGGACCGTCTCCTCCTCGCTCTGGGCGAGCGACGGAAGGACCTCCAGCGAGATCCAGCCGTCTTCCGGGTTCGCGGCGTGCTGCGCGGCGAAGAGATCGGCGCCGCGCGCGATGTCGTGCCGGGTCAGCTCGTCATAGATCGTGAAGGCGTCGGCCCCGGACGCCGCGAGCCGTGCGATGGCCGCGCTGTAATTTCCCTCGTTCTTCTCGACGGCCTGCCCGAAGATCGTCGGGTTCGACGTGACGCCGTAGATCGACCCCTCGCCGATCCAGCCGCCGAGCCGCCCGGACGTGATCATCCGGTCCGAGATGCTGTCCATCCAGACGGCCTGTCCGCGGCGACGGTATTCCACCGGGATGTTCATTCCGGTCCCTCCTCCCTCTCGATCCTATTACGCCCGCCGCGCGCCGGAGGGGACCGCCGTCACGCCGTCGCGGGCGCGCCGTAGAACGGGATCTTCACGCCGAGCGCCTCGAGACGCGCCACGACGGCCGCGCGGAGCTCGCCGAGCCCGGCGCCCGTTCCCGCGGAGATCCGGACCGCGTCCGCCTCGAGTGTCTGGGGTACGGGAAGGTCCGTCTTGTTGTAGGCGACGAGGACGCGTCGCCGCTCCACCCCCATCTCGCCCAAGACCTCCTCCACGGCCGCCTTCTGTGCCTCCGCCCGGGGCGACGAGGCGTCGACGACGTGGACGAGCAGGTCCGCGTCCTCGGCTTCGGCCAGCGTGGAGCGGAACGACGCCACGAGCTGGTGAGGCAGCTTCCGGAGGAAACCGACGGTGTCGCCGACGACGATCGCCCGACCGCCGACCCCCTGGAGGCGCGCGTGGCGCGGATCGAGCGTGGCGAAGAGGCGGTCCTCGGCGAACTCCGAAGACGAGCTGAGCCGGTTGAAGAGCGTCGTCTTCCCGGCGTTCGTGTAGCCGACGAGGGCCACGACCGGGACCTGACGGAGCCTCCGGTGCCGGACCTCGCGCCCGCGCTCGATCTTCCGCAGCTCCTCCTTCAGCGTCGCGATCCGGCGGCGGATCTTCCGGCGGTCGAGCTCGATCTTCCGCTCGCCCGCGCCCCCGCGGAACGCCCCGCCGCCCCGCTGCTGGGCCAATCCCGTCACGCCGCCCGCGAGGCGGGGCAGGAGGTATTCGAGCTGGGCCAGCTCCACCTGCGTCATCGCCTCCCGGGAGCGGGCCCGGGACGCGAAGATCTGGAGGATCACGCCCGGACGGTCGAGGACGCGGGTCGGCAGCGCCTTCTCGAGGTTCCGGATCTGTGACGGGGAGAGCTCGTCGTCGAAGACCGTCCACCCGGCCCCGACGTTCCGGCCGAGCTCGGCGAGCTCGCCGAGCTTCCCCTTTCCGACGAACGTCGCGGGGTCGGGAGCCTTCCTCTCCTGCAAGGCGCGGGCGAGGACCCTCCCGCCGGCGGTGTCGACGAGCCGTTCGAGCTCGTCGAGGTGATCCTCCGCCGTGGCCCGGTCCGTCGTCCGGCCGAAGACGCCGACGAGAATCGTCTTCGGGCTCCGGGGTTTTTCGGCCTCGCTGGCCCGGTTTGAGGCCGGAGACGGTTTCACTCGAAGGGATGCTAGCGTATCGGCTTCGATGGCTTCGCGTCCCCCGGACCTGCCGCGCCTGAAGGAACGACTCGACGCCCTCCGCGCCACATGGCGGGGCCGGCGGCTCGACTCGGACCCGCTGGCGTTTCCCCATCGATTCGGAAATGCCGGCGACCGCGAGGTCGTCGCCTTTCTCGCGGCCTCCCTCGCCTTCGGACGCGTCCGGTCGATCCAGACCTCCGTCGAACGCGTCCTCGCGGCGCTGGGGCCGAGCCCCACGGGATTCCTCGATTCGTGGGACGAGCGGCCGATCCCGGAGCTCAGGCCGTTCGTCCACCGGTGGGTCACGGGCAAGGACGTCGAAGAGTTTCTTAGAAGGGTAAGAGGCGCACGGCAGACGTATGGCTCGCTCGGCGCGCTCTTCGCAGAGGGAGATCGCGAGGGGGATTTCTCAGAAGGTAAAGAAAGCCGCAGCGGCGCCCCATGCGCTGCAGGTGCGGACTACGTGCCGGCCCTTTCTACCTTTCTAAGAACTCTTCGCGGCGAATCCCTGAGCGGGAAGGCAGCTTCGCGCGGGCTCAGGTTCCTGCTCCCCTCTCCCTCGTCCGGCTCCGCCTGCAAGCGGTCCCACCTCTTCCTCCGCTGGATGGTCCGGACCGACGATTTCGATCTGGGGCTCTGGACGGGCGGGCGCTTCTCTCCCTCGCGCCTCCTCCTCCCGATGGACACGCACGTCCACCGGATCTCCCGGTATCTCGGCCTGACACGACGCCCTGCGGCGGATCTCGCGGCGGCGCGGGAAGCCACGGCGTGGCTTTCCCGGCTCTCTCCTGAGGACCCGGTCTCCTACGACTGGGCCCTTTCGCGCCTCGGGATCCTCGCCGAATGCGTGGACGCGCCGGCCCGGCGTCACTGTGAACGGTGCGCCGTCGCCCCCGTCTGCCGCGACCGGATCGGGCCGCTCCCGGCCGCTTCCCCGGAGAAATCGCTGACGACATGATCGACAGGAAGAACCTCCCCGCCCTCGTCGCCGCGGCGGCCGCCGCGGCCGTTCTCGCCTATCTCCTCAAGGACTCCCTCCGGGCCCCCGAGGCCGTTCGCGCGCTTCCCAAGGCGCCTCCGGCGGCCGCCGCGCCGACCGCCTTCGGGAAGGCGCCCCCCGTCCTCCTGCCCGGCGGCGGCCAGCGCGACCTGACGCGCCCCCCCGGAAAGCTCCTCATCGTCCACTACTGGGCGACCTGGTGCCCCCCCTGCGTCACGGAATTCCCGGATCTCCTCGCGTTCTGGAAGGAGTACGGGAAGAACCCGGCTCTCGACCTCGTGGCGGTCTCGGTGGACGAAGACTGGAAGACCGTGGACGACTGGGTCCGGAAGGTCGGAGCCGGCGGGGTCCCGCTCGCCCTCGATCCCCGGCGGGCGGCAGCGAAAGCCTTCGGAACGGAAAAATTCCCCGAAACCTACGTCCTCTCCCCGACGGGACAGGTCGTGGACAAGTTCATCGGGCCGGTGGTCTGGACGTCCCCGGCCGTCCGCAGACGGATCGACGAGCTTCTGAAGGCGCCGCGGGCGGCGCCGACCGGCGGCTGAAAGGGGGAACTTTTCGCTCCGGCCTCCGTTTATCCGGGGAGGAGAGACGACATGAGAGAGCTCCGCTCCGCCGTCAACGCCCTCTTCCTCTTCGTCCTCTTCCTCTTCGTCTACGCCCTCGTCTCGCCCGGGCATGCGTCCGGCAGTTCCCACGGGCCCCGCTTCCTCCGGATGACCATCGAAGACCAGGAGGGGCGTCACGGCCGGCCGGAGCGGGTGAGCTTCTCCGTCCCCTACGGCTTCGTCCGCGGCGGGCTGAAATTCGCCAGCCTCGGCCGGCTGCACCGCGAGCTGGACCTTCGCCTCACGGAGCCCGTGGAGGCGGAAGAGGTCCGCGCCATCTGGAAGGAACTGCAGGAGACGCCGGAGGGAGGCGAGATCGTCCGGAAGCGGGACGCCGACACGGTGCGGATCCGGAAGGAGGGGGGCCAGCTGACGGTCGTCCAGACGAAGGAGTGCTGCCCCGACGAGGTCGTGACGCTGCGGATTCCGATGAAGCTCCTCGAGGCGGTCGCCGCCCGCGACCGGACTTTCGACGTCGATGCGATTCTCTCCGGGCTGCAGAACCTCGAGCGGGGCGAACTCCTCGACCTCAGGGCGAAGGACGCCCAC
>Ga0335085_10014105_pt1 | contig 11677 bp, 9 predicted proteins | sample Lox_Sample_45_FD_206712 | JGI IMG/M metagenome (GOLD analysis project Ga0335085, IMG submission 206712) | Soil microbial communities from Loxahatchee National Wildlife Refuge, Florida, United States - Lox_Sample_4.5 | ecosystem: Environmental > Terrestrial > Soil > Wetlands | place: USA: Florida...
TGGAGGTCAGCATTGGCTGAATGTGACGCCAAGAAATGTTTCCGCATGGTCGAAAATCGAAACGATCGAGGCTTCGCATTTCGATCTCAATACGGCCTACGTCGCCGTCGATCGCCACCGGCTCGACGATTTCACGCCGTACATCTATGCCACGCATGACGGCGGCCTTACGTGGACGCTCGTCGCGAATGGAATTGCGAACGGAGGCGCACTCAATGCCGTCAACGTCGTACGGGAAGACACTATGCGGCGCACACTCCTTTTCGCCGGCACCGAACGCGGCATGTTCGTCTCATTCGATGCCGGTGCAAACTGGCAACCGCTGCAAGACGGGCTTCCCACCACCTCTGTGCGCGATATCGACGTTCACGGCGACGATCTCGTCATCGCCACCCACGGCCGCGGTTTCTACGTTCTTGACGACATTGAGCCGTTGCGCGAGTTGAGCAGGAATTCTGCGGCCGGCGCGCGTCTCTTCGCTCCGGCTCAAGCCGTCCGATTCCGCATGAGCGGTTTTGCCGGGACTCCGATGCCCAAGGATGAACCGATGGCGGCAAATCCGCCGAGCGGCGGTTTTGTCGACTATGTTCTTCCGGCGCGGGTGAAGGGAGCGATCGGGCTCTCGATCACCGACGCCAAAGGCCTGCCCGTACGTGCATTCGAGAGCGACAAGCCGCCAACGCCGCCGGATTTGACAAAGATCCGCAGCACAGCCGAGTGGGTTGTTATGCCAACGCCGTTGCGCACACGGCCGGGCCAGCACCGGTTCGTCTGGGACCTTCACTACGCAATTCCGGCCGCCCTCACCTCTACGGACGACCGCGAAGAAAATGGCGTCTGGGCTCCCCCGGGACGCTATAATGTCACCCTACTGGTGAACGGCACAAGCTTCACGCAGGCCCTGATCATCAGGCCCGATCCACGTTTGCACGCCAAGCCCGCCGATTATCAGCATGAGTTTGCCCTGGCGCGTCAGATCGAAAACGCTCGCGTGCGCATCGCCGATGCGATCAACAGCGCCAACAAGCTGCATGATCAACTGCGCGACCGCGCCGCGAGGGGGCCGGCAGCGGACAAATCCCACCTGCTTGCGCTAGACCAGATGCTGATGCGCATAGCAGCATTGCCGCCGCAAGACCCTCGCAATTCGATGCCGCCCGAAGCTCTACCGCAAGCTACGCTTTCCGCCCTGGCCGACGGCTTCGCAAAGCTCGCCGACGCAGTGGACGGCGCAGATGGCGCTCCGTCGCCGGATGCCGAATCGGGTTTCCGCCAGCGCATGGCCGCACTTGCCGCAACGCTTGCCGAATGGTCGAGCCTGGAGCCCCAAATCGCTGCCGCGGTGGGGAAGACCAAGCATTAAAGAGCGCTGCTACCTACGCCGCGGCGCGGCACGGTTCGCCGGATAGATATTGCAGCGCCTCGTGCAGGACGTGGATGCCAGCGCCTCGTCGAGTTGCGTTCTGGCTCAAATGACGACGGAAAGCTCGTGCCCCTGGCCGGCCGTTGAAGAGGCCCAGCATGTGTTTGGTCATGGCATTGAGCGGCACGCCGCGCGCGAGCATGAACTCGACATAGGCAAGATAGGACTCGATTGCCGTGTCCACCGTGCGCGCCGGTCCGTCGAAGAGCTGTAAATCGACATGGATGAGCTGCGCCGGGTCTTGATATGCCGCGCGGCCCAGCATGACGCCGTCGACGCAAGCAAGATGCCGCTTGGCATCTTCGAGATTCGCAATACCTCCATTGATAACGATAGTGAGCGACGGATTTTCTCGCTTGACGCGATAGACGAGCTCGTAATCGAGCGGGGGCACGTCGCGGTTTTCTTTGGGCGACAGGCCGTCGAGCCATGCCTTACGCGCGTGGATGATGAAGGTGGTAACTCCGGCAGCCGCGCATGCGGCAATCATCGCACGCAGGCTTTCCTCCGCTCTCTGATCGTCCACCCCGAGCCGGCATTTCAAGGTAACGGGAATTGCCACGCGCGCTCTCATGGCCGCCATGCATTCGGCGACCAGCAGAGGTTCGCGCATCAGACAGGCGCCGAAGCGGCCAGACTGCACGCGATCAGAGGGACAACCGACATTGAGATTGATTTCGTCGTACCCGAAGCCGGCAGCAATTGCAGCCGCTTCGCCAAGCCGTGCCGGCTCACTTCCACCCAATTGGACAGCCACGGGCCGTTCGAATGCATCGAACCCGATCAGCCGCTCCCGTTCCCCCCGGATGACGGCTTCTGCCGTGATCATCTCCGTATAAAGCCGGGCGCGGCGCGACAGAAGCCGGTGCAGGTATCGGCAATGCCGATCCGTCCACTCCATCATGGGCGCCACGCAGAATCTATGTGCTTGATATTGCTGCATTTTTTCGATAGATTTCAACGGCTTAAGTCCGTCGTGTGCACTCCTTTTGTATCCGTGGATACGACGTTTTTCGCCAAGTTTCGACGCCTCAGTGCACACAATTTGCACACGCGGAGCGTACCTTATATGGCCACAATTACGAAACTCGGTTCCGGCTCTTGGCGCGTGCAGGTCCGTCGTAAGGGGCGGTATGTCGGTGAAACATTTCTACGCCACGATCATGCGCGCGAGTGGGCAACCGAAGTAGAGTCGCAGATCGATCGTGGACGTGCACCGACGGGCAGACGGGCACGAGACGCAAAGACGTTCGGCGCCCTAATCGATCTTCATATCGACGACATGAAAGATGTGGGCAAGGCGCCTGGACGCTCTAAGAGCGCGACTCTAGAGATGCTCCATCGCGAACTCGGCCCTCTTAAGACTTCGGAGCTGACCCGTGAACGCCTGATTCGGTTCGGCCGCGATCGCGCCAAACGTGGCGCAGGTCCAGTTACACTCGGGCAGGATATTGGCGCAATAAAGCTCGTCGTCTCTCACGCGGCAGCAGTTCATGGATTCGAGGTTTCTACCGAGCCGGTGCAGTTGGCTCGCATTGCCTTGAGATCACTGGGTCTCATCGGTAAGGGAAATGAGCGCGATCGGCGGCCGACGGAGGAAGAACTCGACGCAATCCTTGGACATTTCGATGCAAATCCGCGTCAGCTAATCCCAATGAGCCGGATAATCAAATTCGCGATCGCCACGGCCATGCGCCAAGAAGAGATTTGCCGCGTAACATGGAGTGACCTGAACGTCCGCACCAAGATGCTGACGATCCGGGATCGCAAGGATCCGCGTGAGAAGAAGGGTAATGACCAGCGGATCCCCTTGCTGGCGGTATCTGGTTTTGACGCCTGTGCAATTATCGAAGAGCAACGCGCAAACCGGAAGAATGAAGATGATCGAATTTTCCCGTACAATCACAGGTCAGCCGGAACGGCCTTTCGACGGACTTGCCAGGAGCTTAAGATCGGCGATCTGCATTTCCACGATCTCCGGCACGAAGGAACCAGCCGGCTGTTCGAGGCCGGATTTTCAATTCAGCAAGTGGCGTTGGTTACGGGACACAAGGATTGGAAGATGCTCCGGCGGTATACGCATCTGCGCCCCGAAACACTTCACGCTGCCGCCAGCATGAAAGCCGCATAGCTTTCCGAACTTCGGTCCAGACCGCAAGGAGCGGTGTGTTCCAAAGAGGAAAACGCCGGAAAACCTAGATTTTTTGTTTAATAGCGTTGAATCGACTTCAATGTAATTTCAATGGGTTAGCTTTGATTGCGTGCCGCTCGCGTGCCGCAGCTCATCCGAACTTGTGTCCATTTGCGTGCGTGCTGTTGCGTGCAATGCGCGATGCGATGGTTTGTCGAACTGTACGACGCTTTCTCGCAGGTCCCTTCTGCTTTGCCTTACAATGTAACGCGGGCTTCGCCCACCGTTCCCGGCCAAAACGTAATATTTCCTGGGCGGGTTCGATCTAGCCGAAGACGAATGGCTCGAGGTGACGATGCCGGCGGGGCTGAGTGGCTACTGGTCGCTCCACGCCTATAATTTCTGGTACGAGCACCTGGTGACGTCGGGCGTGCACGACCGCAACGCCGTGGCCGGGCCGGAGGGACGGTGCGGATCGCCGTGGGGCCGGACGCGCCGCCGCCCGGTGCGGAAAACCGCATCGACACGCAGGGCCGAAGGCGAGAGGCCTTTGTCTGCCGGATCGTCGGCCATGGCGCGGCGGCGGGGGCGCCGGTCACCGGAAACAGCGCGGCTGATGCAAGCATCCGCCGGAAGGGCGGGGACAGCATCACCGAATGAGAAACTGGTCACATCTTTGTTCCTTCGTCCCATGATGTCGCCGGATGTTATCGTTCACGAATTATGCAGATCGGCGCGGGCCGCAAAATCTCGCATATTGAATAGTAATCGTATGAAAAAACTCGGGACAATCGGTATATGGTCGATTGAAATGCGCTTCGGCGATCCCGGGCAAGTAGTCGAAGCGGCTTGCGAACTGGAATCGCTTGGATACTCAGCGATCTGGTTTCCGGGAGGAATTGGCGGAGAGGTCTTCCAAGGCGCCGAAAGGCTCTTGTCTGCCACCCAAAACCTTACCATTGCGACTGGTGTTCTCAATATCTGGAAGCACGCCGCTGCCGAAATTGCAGATTGGTGGCACAATCTGGCGCCAGAATTTCAGCGGCGCATGGTTCTAGGTCTTGGCGTCAGTCACGCTGCACAGATTGGCGCGATCTGGGGCAAGCCTGTCGCCACCATGCGCAATTATCTGGATCAGTTGGCGGCGCTCGCGTGCAGAGTGCGGCGAAAACACAGGTCCACTATGTGGACCACGGACACTGGCTCTCGCTTGATAGCGCGCTATGATCACTTCGTGCCCGTTCTTGCAGCTCGAAGCTTGAGCAGCTCACGTGGAATTTCCTCGATCGGCGGCTTGCAGCGGACCACATAGTTTGCAGGAGATGGCGAAGAATTTATGCGCGAAGCAGTTATCGTATCCGGAGCCCGGACCGGAATCGGAAAGGCGTTCCGCGGCGCGTTGAACGACACGCACGGCGCCACGCTGGCGGGTCATGTCGTGGCCCATGCCGTCGAGCGCGCCAGGGTCAATCAGGCAGAGGTCGACGACGTCGTTCTTGGAACGGCGTGGCCCGAAGGCGGGACGGGCTTCAACGTCGCGCGCCAGGCGTCATTGCGTGCAGACCTGCCGGAAAGCGTTCCCGGAATGATCGTCAACCGCCATTGCGCATCGGGGCTGGTGGCGATCGGTGTTGCGGCGAACCGCATTCAATGCGGCGAAGCGAGCGTGCAGGTGGCAGGCGGTCTTGATTGCGTATCGCTGGTCCAAGCTAGCCGCAACCGTTTTCGATCGGAAGAGGGGTGGCTGAAGGAACACTGTCCGGGTGTCTACTGGCCGATGATCCAGACGGCAGATTACGTCGCCGCCAGATATGGCGTGAGCCGCGACGCGCAGGATGCCTATGCGCTCCAGAGCCAGCAGCGCACGGCGGCCGCACAGACGGCGGGCCGGTTCGATGCGGAGATTGTACCGTTCACGACAACAAGGCTGATCAAGGACAAGGCTGACGCCATCGTTGGCCAGGAAAATGTCACGCTCGATCGTGACGAAGGCAACAGACCGGATACGACGATCGAGGGGCTGGCCAAACTGAAACCGGTGGCAGGCGAAGGGCAGTTCGTCACCGCCGGCAATGCCAGCCAGTTGTCCGACGGCGCCGCGGCTTGCGTGCTGATGGACGGCGCGCTTGCAGAGAAGCGCGGACTGCAGGCACTGGGCATCTATCGCGGACTCGCGGTTGCCGGCTGCAAGCCGGAAGAGATGGGCATCGGTCCGATCCACGCCGTCCCTCTTTTGCTCGGCCGCTTCGGCCTGACGGTGGACGACATTGGGTTGTGGGAATTGAACGAGGCATTCGCGGTCCAGGTCATCTACTGCCGAGACACGCTGGGCATTCCCAACGAACGTCTCAACGTCGACGGCGGCGCCATTGCGATCGGCCATCCCTTCGGCATGACGGGCGCGCGCTGCACAATGCACGCGCTGATCGAAGGGCGTCGGCGCGGCGTGAAGTTCGTGGTCGTGACGATGTGCGTCGGCGGCGGCCAAGGGGCGGCAGGGCTGTTCGAGGTGTGCTGACGCCGGCAAAGCGGTCCGCGATCAGCTGTGGCAAGGTTCATCAGTTGCGCGGCACAGCGGACCAGAAATCGCGCCCTGCAGGCCGCAAGCGGATCAACTCGCAATAGTGACCAAGCTGCTGCACCGTGTCGGCATAATGGTAATCGAGGATGCCTCCCGAGCTGCCCGTCAGCACGGCGCGAATACCCGCGGCCCTCGCCCAGCAGGATGTTTTCGACCGGTACCCGCACATTCTCGTAGACCACTTCGGCATGGCCGTGGGGAGCCTCATCCCAGCCGAACACCGGAAGATTGCGGATGATAGTAACACCCGGCGTGTCCTTTGGCACCAGAACCATGGATTGCTGCCGGTGCCGGTCCGGATGGTCCGGATCGGTCTTGCCCATCACGATCAGGACCTTGCAATGCGCGGCACCGGCACCGGACGTGAACCATTTCCGGCCATTGATGACGTAGGCGCTGCCGTCGCGCCGGATGCTGGTACGGATATTGGTTGCGTCCGAGGATGCAACCTCGGGCTCGGTCATGCTGAACGCCGAGCGGATCGTTCCGTCCAGCAGCGGTTCCAGCCACTGCCGCTTCTGTTCCGGCGTACCGTATCGCTCCAATGTTTCCATGTCGCCGGTGTCGGGCGCGGAGCAATTGAAGACTTCAGACGCCCAAAACACGCGGCCCATGATCTCCGCCAGCGGCGCGTATTCGAGATTGGTCAGCCCCCCGCCCGATTCCGAATGCGGCAGGAACAAATTCCAGAGGCCCAGAGCCTTGGCTTTCGCCTTGAGGTCCTCGACAAGCGGCAGCGGTTCCCACCGGTTCTTGGCGATCTCGAGCTGCTGCCAGTAGAAGTTTTCACTCGGATAGACGTGCTCCTCCATGAACGCCCGCAGGCGATCCCGCAGCTCTCCAACTTTCGCCGAAAATTCAAAGCGCATTTTGGAGAAAAACCTCGGCACCCCGCGTTCCGTGATCCGGGTGGCCGGCCTTCGCGAACCCTGACCGATGGGCGTTGCAGGATTCGAACGTCAGAGCCGATCCATCAGCACGCAATGTCCCATTCCCTATTCGCGCGGCAGGCGCAGCAAATTGGCGATGTTGTTCTTTTGAATGGCAGACGACCCGCCCCAGATGGGCATGACCAGGATGTCCCGCACGTAGCGCTCCATGGCAAAGCCATGCGCGTAGCCATAGGCGCCCAAGACCTGCTGGCAGGATAGCACGATATCGCGTGCCGTGTCGCACACGAACAGCTTGGCCATCGAAGTCTCTACCGCGCTCGGTTCACCGCGGTGCACCTTCCATGCGGCATTGGCGAGCATCAACCGGCAGGCAGCGAGCTTGGTCTGCGCCTCCGCAAGCATGTGCCGGATGGATTGGATTGCGCAAATGCGCGTGCCAAACTGCTTGCGCTGCTGGCTGTATTCCCAGGCCTCCGAAACTGCCGCCTCGGCAACACCAATCGCCAGCGCCGGAACTTCGAGCTTCTCGGCCTCCAGCGTCGGCCCGGCGAGAAGCGACCACCCGTTGTTCCAGCACGCCTCGCCGCCGACAACATTGGCGAACGGCAGTTCCACGTCTTCCAGGATCACGTCGTTGGTCGGAATTCCGCGTACGCCCATCGTGCCGATCGCCTGCAGCGTGATGCCGCGCGTTCGGGGAGGTACCAGAACGATCGACAGGTTCTTGTAGCGCTCGTCGGGATCGCCGGAGCGGACCAGCATGTAGATGTAATCCGCGGTTGCCGCGCCGGAGCACCAGCGTTTGTAGCCGTTGACGATCACGTTATCACCGCGACGTTCGGCCCGTGTTTTCACGCTCGCCAGATCAGCGCCGGTATCCGGTTCGGAAAGCCCATAGGCGAACAACAGCTCTCCCGCGCAAAGGCCCGGAAGCAGCTGCTTCTTCTGCTCGGCGGTGCCGACGTGAGCGATATTCAGGCCGCCGTAGCAGGCGTTCATGATGTAAAGGCCGGCCAGCACAGTGCTGCGGCGCGCCAGTTCCTGGATGGCAGTGACCATGCCCAGCACGTCCCTGCCCATGCCGCCAAACTCCTCCGGCACCGTGAGCCCGCAAATTCCCAGTTCAGCGAGGCGCTTCAGCATCTCACGAGGGATGTGGTCCTCCTGATCCCAACGCGCCGCCAGCTGCAGCGGCACTTCCTTCTCGAGAAAGCGGCGCAGCAGCTCGCGCAACGCATCGGTGTTCTCGTCCTCGCCTAAATCCACCGGTTCCGTCTCCGAAATGCTCCCAGCCGCTACCAAAGCGGCGAAGGTTCGCCTGCGATTTTCCGCGCCAGGGTTTGCATCGAGCCGCCCACCTGGTCGTAAAGATGCGCCCGCTTCATGAACCAGTGCACGTCACATTCGGACTGAAAGCCGATCGCCCCATGCAGCTGGATCGCGGCGCGCCCGTTCTCGTGCGCCGCCTGTGCAGCGATCAACTTGGCACTCGCCGCCTGAAGCACCGCATCATGCGCCCCGGCCTGCACTTTCAAGCTTGCGTGCGCGGTCTGTTGCCAAGCCAGGTTTGCGCGTAGCGCCATGTCGGCGCAGCGATGCTTGACCGCCTGGAACGACCCGATCGGCTTGCCGAATTGCCGACGCGTCTTGGCGTATTCGACGGTGAGTTCGCAGGACTGCTGCGCCAATCCGCTCATGCGCGCGGCAATCAGAACCTGCGCGCGCAGCGCAAGCGGCGCCTGGTTTGACTCGATCCAGTGTCGTGGGCGATCGAGCGCAATGCGAGCCTGCTGCAGGGTGACCGAATCGTCCAGGCACGCGTGAGATTGCGACCGAGCAAAGCCTTCGCCATCGAACAGGCCCATCCCGTCTTCGTTCCAGAGGAGCAGCCAGTCGCCGGGGTTCCGGTCGAATGCATAGACCGGACATTGATCGCCATCGCCGCTGTTGGCTGCAGCCATTGCAAGGCAGGCCCATTCGCGACCCGACACAAATGCCCGCGCCAGCGTCGCGTCTCTTGCGAGGAACGCCACGTGAGCAGCCAGCACGGTGGCAAGGAGGGACGGACTGACGAGATTGCGCCCACACTGCCGTTGGATCAGCGCTTCCTCGACCAGTCCCAGACCGCTTCCTCCCGCAGCCTCGGACAAACCGATTCCAAGCAAACCGAGCTCCGCCATGCCCGCGCGCGCTCGTGCGAGGTCGTGCGGCGCAGCTTTCGGGCGCAAACGTTCGAGCGGCAACTCGCGATCGAGATAGTCACGCACGGAGTTTTCAATCATCGCCTGTTCGTCGCTCAGAACCAGGTCCCACATCGGTCTGTCCCTCAACGCGGCAGCCCGAGCAGGCGCTCGCCGATGATGTTCCGTTGAATTTCGGACGTTCCTCCCGCGATCGTGTCGGCAAAGGATTTGAAATAGCCGAAAGCCCAATCGCCCAATTCGGAACGGCTAAGGCCACGCGGCCCGTAAATGTCGACGGCGAGCCGCATGATGCTCTGCTCGAGCTCCGTGTGCGCCAAGTGCATGAACGAGCCTTCCGTCCCCGGCTCCGCACCGCGCTCCGCCGATGACACCATCCGGTACATCAGCGCACGGATGGACTGGGCTTGCGCGCGTGCCGTGGCCAAGCTGAATGCGATCGCTTCGCTGGCCATGGCCGGCCGATCGCCGGACGCGCCGGGATGGGAGCGCGCGTAATCGACCAGATCTTCGAGCGCGACGGCTTCCTCGCAGAAGCTGCCGAATCCCGCGGGCCCGCGCTCGAAGCCGAATGTCGTCAGCGTTACCGACCATCCGCCATTGATCTCGCCCACGACGTTGGTCAGCGGTATGCGCACGTCCTGATAGAACACCTCGCAATTGTGATAACGCCCGTCGAGCGCCTCGATCGGACGAATTTCCACGCCGGGCGCACGCATGTCGCAGATCACCCAGGTGAGGCCGCGGTGCCGGCTATCCGTGGTGCCCGTGCGCACCAGCAATTCCTGATAGTCCGCCAGATGCGCAAACGTCGTCCAGGTTTTCTGTCCGTTGACGATCAGATGATCGCCGTCGACAACGGCCCGCGTCCGCAGACTTGCCAGATCCGATCCGGCGTTGGGCTCCGAAAAACCCTGACACCAGGTCGACTCGCCCCTGAGAATGCGCGGCAGATGAAACGATTTCTGTGTGTCCGTGCCGCGAGCCATCAGGGTCGGCCCGGCATGATTGAGGCCCAGCCACACGCTGTCGTGAACGCGCGGGCAATGCGCTGACGCGTATTCCTCGCACCAGATCAATTGCTGGACCGGCGACAGGCCGCGCCCGCCATATGCGTTGGGCCAGGCAATGCCCGCCCATCCGCCATCGAACTGGGCTCGCTGCCAGGCGCGGTCGAACGCCATCTGCGCCTGGAAATCGTGCTCCGGACGGGGCTGCCTGGGCTTATGCGCATACAGCCACTCGCGCACTTCCTCGCGGAAACGCCACTCTTCGATCGGCTCGCGATATTCCATCGACCGCTCCCGCGCATCAACCGCGATGCAATCGATCACCGAACAATACGGCGGAAGGATCGGCATCACCGCGTTGACCGACATTGAAGTGCGTTCCGAACAGTCCGCGCTTCCAATCCGCTGAATCGGTGTAGATACGCCACCAGTCGAGCACCACCTTGCGATCGGCGATGCGCCACTCCTGCCCCCGCTTTTCCATCCGGTCGAGGTAGCGGCCGCACATGACGACGTCGTTCGACGTTCCGTCCTTCCGGCACAAGCGTTCATAAGCGTGGAAATAAGACTCCACGCGCGCGTCGCTTCCGTCGATTCGCATCAAAATGTTGCCGAGATTGTGCATCGTCTGGTCGCGCGACTTCAGGATGGGCATGCAGAATTCGACGAATGCTTCGGCATTGCCGCGCCAGAAAATGTGATCGTCGGTCGCATCAGGCCAATAGACGCCACGCAACAGCTCGGCATCGCAACGGTCGACGGCATGGCAATACCGCATCAGACAATCGTGAATCGCCGCGCGGTCCAGCAGGTACTGGATCTTATCGTCCTGACTGTTCGTCGGACCCAACAGCGCGCTCCCGGGGATGCCTTCAGAGCTTATAGAGCTTCGCGGCGTTGCCGCCGAGCACCTTCTTCGCCTTGTCGTGGCCGAGCTTGTCGTAAATGCTCTTGGCAATTTCACCCGCGTAGCCGTAGGCACTCTCCGGATGGGGAAAATCCAGCGACCACATCGCGTTGTCCGCACCGATCCTGTCCATCAGCTCGATGCCGACCGGATCGTCCATGAACGTCGCGAAGCACTGCCGCTTCCAGTAGAAGCTCGGCAGATGCGGAAGCTGGGGTCTCAAGATCGTGTAGTATGCGCGGGTGATCCGATCCATCGCGTAGAGCGCATCGGCCACCCAGGCGATCCCGCCCTCGGCAAAAACCACCTTCAGATCGGGATGGCGCTCGAACACGCCCGAGTAGATCAGCTGGCCGAGCAGCGGCCGGAAAGGCGAAAGATTCCTGTTGAGATTGGCGCCGAGCGAACCGTGCCCTTGAAACTCCTGGTAGGCCGTGACGTGGAATGAGAGCGGGATTCCGGATTCGACGATCGCGCTCCAGACCGGATCCATCTGGCGGCTGTTGTAGCGAACACCCCTGGGATAGGACG
>Ga0335085_10014106_pt1 | contig 11677 bp, 9 predicted proteins | sample Lox_Sample_45_FD_206712 | JGI IMG/M metagenome (GOLD analysis project Ga0335085, IMG submission 206712) | Soil microbial communities from Loxahatchee National Wildlife Refuge, Florida, United States - Lox_Sample_4.5 | ecosystem: Environmental > Terrestrial > Soil > Wetlands | place: USA: Florida...
AGATCCGCCGCCTGGCTCGCCTGCAGGTGGAAACCGCCGAGCTGGGGCAAGACGCCTTGCGCGGCGCACCCCTGCAGGAGGTGCTGGATGGCGCGGTCACGCGGGTGGCCCGGGCTCTCGGCGTCGATTACTGCAACGTTGCGGAGATGCTCCCGGGCCGCGACGAGTTCCTCTTGCGAGCGGGGGCCGGCTGGAAGGAGGGGGTCGTGGGGCGAGCGACGGTGAAGAGTCGTGGCTCCCAGCCCGGCTACACCGTCCTCAGCGACCGCCCGGTGATCATCGAGAACGCGGCGACGGAAACACGCTTCGCCCCGCTGCCGCGGCTGCTCGGTGAAGAGGTCGTGAGCGCGATGAGCGTGGTCATTTCCACCGCGGAAGGCCCATACGGCGCCCTGGGCGCCCATAGCCGACGTCCGCGATTGTTCACGGGAGACGAGGTCAACTTCCTCCGGGCGGTCGCCAACGTGCTCGGCATGGCCATCGAGCGCCGGCGCGGGGAGGAGCGCCTTCGTCGTGTCAATCGCGCGCACCGTGCGCTCAGCACCTCTAACGAGGCTCTGGTCCGCGCCACCGACGAGTCCGCGCTGCTCCAGCAGATATGCCGGATCATCGTCGAGGAAGCCGGGTATCGACTCTGCTGGGTCGGCTATGCGGAGCGAGATGCAGCCAGGACCGTGCGGCCCATCGCGCAAGCGGGATTCGACGAAGGGTACTTGACGGCGGCGAACATCAGCTGGGCCGACACGGAACGCGGCCGCGGGCCGACGGGGACCTGCATCCGCGCAGGGGAGATCCAGATCGCCAAGAACATCGCCACGGATCCCAGGCTGGCGCCGTGGCGCGCGGACGCGCTCCGCCGCGGGTACGCCTCGAGCATCGCCATCCCCCTCGTGGCCGAGGGCCAGCCCTTCGGCGCGCTGACGATCTACTCCTCGGAGGTCGAGGCGTTCGGGGCCGAGGAAGTGCGGCTCTTGACCGAGCTGGCCGGCGATCTCGGCTACGGCATCGTGTCCCTGCGCACGCAGGCCGAGCGCCGGCGGGCCGAGGCGGAAGAGATGGCTCGTGAGCGCGAGGTCGCGATCGGCTTCAGGATCCAGCAGATGCTCCTCCTCGACGAGCCGCCCCGGGACATCCCCGGCCTGCGCGTGGCCGCGCTCACAATCCCCTCGCAGCGGATCGCCGGCGATTTCTACGACTTCTTCACCCACCAGGACGACAGCCTGGACGTCATCGTCGCCGACGTGATGGGCAAGGGAATCCCCGCCGCGCTCCTGGGCGCGGCGACCAAGAGCCATTTCACGGAGGCCCTGTGCCATTTGATGGCGCTCTCTCCAGCCGGTGCACTTCCGGAGCCCCGGGAAGTCGTGACCCTGGCTCATGCGGGCATGGTGCGTCATCTGATCGAACTCGAGAGCTTCGTGACCCTGTGTTACGCCCGCGTGGACTTGACCCGCCGCCGCCTCGACCTCGTCGACTGCGGGCACACGGGTGTCATCCACGTGCGCGCCACAACCAATCTCTGCGCGATGGTCCACGGCGACAATCTGCCGCTCGGGATCCGCGAAGGCGAGATCTACGATCAGATCACCGTCCCGTTCGAGGCCGGAGACGTCTTTCTATTTTACTCGGACGGGATCACCGAAGCGTCCAATGCCGCAGGTGAGCTATTCGGCACCGATCGCCTCCTGGCCTGTGTCCGGATGAACGGTCATCTGGCGCCCGACGCGCTGGTGGGCGCCATCCGCGCCGCCGTCCTGGCCTTTGCCGGATCGGATCGGACGACCGACGACCTCACGTGTGTGGCCGTCGAAGTCGGAGAACGTCGGCTCCCCCTCGCTCGACAGGAGATGGAGATCCGCAGCGATCTCAGGGACCTGAGCCGGGCCCGCGAATTCGTGCGCACCTTCTGCCGCACCCTTGCCGGATCGCCCCTCGACGAGGACCGCGTGGCCGAGCTGGAGCTGGCGGTGAACGAGGCAGCCAGCAACGTCATGAAACACGCCTACCATGGCCGTACCGACCAAAGCATTCATCTCGAGGCCGAAGCGTTTCCCGACCATGTCGCGGTCCGGCTGCACCATCTCGGCGATCCCTTCGATCCGTCGGCGGTGCCCCTGCCCTCCTTCGACGGATCCCGCGAGTCCGGGTTCGGCGTCTATCTCATCACGAGGAGCGTCGACGAGGTGCGCTACTATCGCGACGAGCGGGGAGGGAACTGTATCGCCCTGGTCAAGATGCGCAACTACTGACGTGAAGGACGACACGATGGCAATCGCATTCGACAGGATCGGCGACGTGACCGTCGCGGTGGTGCCCGCGGAGGAGCTCGACGCGAGCAACGCGGCGGAGTTCAAGCTCGACGTCGCCCCATTGCTGGAAGCCACGACGAAGCTCGTGTTCGACCTGAGCCGGTTACGCTTCGTGGACAGCTCGGGACTCGGCGCCTTCATCTCGTGCCTGCGGAAGCTGAACGCCAAGGGCGGGGACGTGAAGCTCTGCGGGATGTCCAAGCAGGTCCGCGCGGTGTTCGAGCTCGTGCGCATGCATCGGATCTTCGACATCTACGCCACGAAGGAGGAAGCCGTGCACGCGTTCGCGCCGTGAGCGAGACCGCGCGCGGCGCGAGTCGTCAGCCCGGCATGCTGACCAGCCGCTCCAACGTCGCCGCGCGCCGGCGCAGCTCTCCGAGCTCGTCCTCGTCAAATCTCTCCGCGCAGCCCTCCACGACCCGTCTCCCTCGCTCGGCGAGCCTCTGCTGGACGGCGGGCTCCGGGATGGTCCTCGCGACGTCGCCGAGGGCGCGCAGCATTCGAAGGCTGACCGCCAGGTCGGCCCGCGCGTAGAGGCGGATCTGGTCGAATGCCACGTCGACCAGCCGGTCGAAGTCCGGCCAGAGCATGCTGACGCGGAGCACACCCGGAGGATCGTAGAGCAGAGACGCCGGTGCTTCCCGGGAGCCGAAGCGGATCAGGAGCCGGCTCAGCTGGTCCACGCAGTTGATGGCGGTGCTGGGGTCATTCACGGCCGGCGAGATCGCCCGCAGTGCGATATCGACGATCTGCAGGATGCCGAACTCGACGTCCTGCTGGAGGGTCCTGGTCGGGCCGAGGTCGAAGGCCCCCCGCAGCTCGGCGCTCCTGGCCGGGGACAGGCGATCTTCCTTCGATACCGTCAACAGCGGAACGCCGCCCGGGACGAAGTGGCCGACCCGCCGGACGATCCGGATGGTCACGCCGTAGGACCTCGCCAGGAACACCAGCCGACCGATGTCGACGAAGCGGACGTAGCCGGACACCTCGCTCAAGACTGCCGCCTCGCGCTCGGTCGGCGCGGGCGCGGCGGCCTCCGCGATTCGACTACGCCGCCGCGGCTCCGGCATGATCTCGTCGATGATGGCTTCCGTCTCGCTCGCGATCTTCTCCACGATGTGGTTGACGCTGATCGCCTGCGAGATGTGGTGAATGAAGAAGAGCAGCCACGCCACGCACGCGAGGGCGAGCAGCATCGCGCCCAGGACCGTCACGACGGGCGCGAAGGGCTGCGGGACCGATCGCGCCGCCGGAAGCGCGGCCACGCAGTAGGAGAAGGTGCCGAGGAACATCCCGAGCGTCCCTTGGGTCACGCGATCTCGCGCGAAGCTCACGATGATGCGCGGGGAGAATTGCATCGACGCCAGCGTGAGCGTCATCAGCAGGATGGCGAAGACGATCGAGACTACCGTCATCATCGAGGCCGCGATCGCGGCGAGAATGACCTGGGCGACCTGGGGATCGGCGTGCGAGGGGAACAAGACCTTCGGCGCCCAGGTGTTGAGGGCGGGGACGGCCTCTTCCAGGGCCGAGAGGAGCGCGCCCGCCGATCCCAGTGTGAGCGCGATGATGAGCGGGCGGACCAGGAAGCCGCCGCGCAAGCTGTACATCACATGGTGGAACGAGAGGAACAGACGTTCGTACAGCATTTCGCTCGGAGGATCTGCCGAAAGCGTGCCGATGTCAACGACACGAGCGGCAGCGCTGGTGTGCTATCGTCCCCGCTCGACGAGGCGTCATGGCCATATTCGACCTGCTGGCGGTGCTGCTGGTCCTCGCCGCGACCTTCGGCTGGGTCAACGACCGCTACGTCCGGCTCCCCATCACGGTCGGCATCATGGCAATCGGGCTCGTGGTATCCCTGGCGCTCATCGCGCTGTCGCTCGTCTACCCGACGATCAAGGTGGACGCCGAGCGCCTCCTCGCCGCCATCGACTTCGACCAGCTCCTGCTGCACGGCGCGCTCGGCTTCCTGCTCTTCGCGGGGGCGCTCCACATCGAGTTCGGCGATCTACGCGAGCACCGGGTCAGCATCGGGGTCCTGGCCATCGTGGGCACGCTCCTGTCGACGGTCATCGTCGCAGGGCTCTGCTGGCTGGCCAATCGCTGGCTGGAGCTCGGCCTGACGCCGTCTCAGTGCCTGCTCTTCGGAGCCCTCATCTCCCCGACCGACCCGATCGCGGTGCTGGGCATGCTGAAGTCGCTCGGGGCGCCGCGGCACCTCGAGGTACAGATCGCCGGCGAATCGCTGTTCAACGACTGCGTGGGCGTGGTCGTGTTTCTCGCCCTTCTCCAGTTCGGCGGCCGCCCCATGCCGGCCGGAGGAGGCCTCGCGCTCGATCTGCTCGTGCTCGCCGCCCGGGAGGTCCTGGGCGGGGCTGCGCTCGGCCTCCTGCTGGGCCTGCTGGCCTACTTGATGTTGAAGCGCGTCGACAACTACCAAATCGAGATCCTCATCTCCCTGGCCCTGGTGACGGGGGGGTACGCGTGGGCGGAGCGCCTGCACCTCTCGGCGGCCATCACCGCGGTCACCGCGGGATTGCTCGTGGGCAACCAGGGCCGGGCGTTCGCGATGTCCGACCGCACGCGCCAGCACCTCGACACGTTCTGGGAGCTCATCGACGAGATCCTCAACGCGCTCCTCTTTGTTCTCCTCGGGCTCCAGGTGCTCGCGTTGTCGCTCCGTCGCGAGTACGTCCTGGCGGGGGTTCTGGCCGTCCCGGCGGTGCTGCTGGCTCGATTCGTCGCGACCGGACTGTCCCTGCAGCTGGTCCGCGTGGTGACCTCGCCGGCACCGCACACCGTGAAGCTCCTCACCTGGGGCGGGCTGCGAGGGGGGTTGCCGGTGGCGCTCGCCCTGGTCCTGCGGGACCACCTGCCCGCCCGGCAGGCCGACCTGCTCCTGGTGATGACCTACTTCGTGGTCGTGTTCTCCATCCTGGTGCAGGGCCTGTCCATGAAGCCGCTGGTGAAGCTCTACATCTCCGGAGCCCGTTCTTCCTAATCTCTTCCACCCTCTTGACACTTTCTTGACGGTGTCGGCCAGGCATTGGGCACCGTCTTGAGGTCCGGACGGCGTTCAATTGATAGGAGGGCCGGGACACATGCCCTGGCCGAGCCGGAACCAAGCGAGCTGGGCCAGGAGGTCACACTCATGGTTGTCACGGTAGGTGGCGAGATCCATCCGATGCGGTTGGCAGAGCTCACGCGGGCGCTGGCGGTCGATTGCCCGATCACTACATTCGCGGGGACGACCGTGGTCGTCAAGTATGGCGGTGCCGCGATGGAGCGGCCCCAGCTGAGCGATAGCTTCTCACGCGACATCGCCGCACTCCGGTCGGTCGGGGTGAATCCCGCCGTGGTGCACGGCGGAGGGCGGCAGATCACTCGCTTGATGGAGGAGTCGGGCAAGGCTCCTCGCTTCGTCGGTGGCATGCGGGTGACCGACGACGCGACCATGGACTTGATCGAAGGGGCGCTGCCGCAGATCAACCGCGACATCGTACAGCTGATCACCCGGCACGGGGCCCGCGCGGCGGGCCTGTGCGCCTTGCCGGACCCGCTCATTCATGCATGCCCTATGGTGCGTCTGTTGCCCACCGGCGAGGCGGTGGACCTCGGACGCGCGGGCGACGTCGTGGCCATCGACACGAGCCCCATCCGAGCGCTGCAGGAGCACGGCATTGTTCCCGTCATCGGGTCGGTCGGGGTCGCGGCGGACCGCAGAACGTACAACATCAACGCAGCCCTGGTGGCCGGCGAGGTCGCGGCGGTCCTCGGAGCGGCCATCGTGATCTATCTGACGGATGCAGCCGGGATCCTGGACCGCGCCGGCTGCCGGTTCAGGCGCCTGAGCCGCTGGGCGGCGGACTCACTCGTCCGGGAGGGTGTGATCGACGACGGGATGCTGCCGAGGATCGAGGGTGCCGTCCGCGCGTTGAAGGGCGGCGCCGCGCAAGCGCAGATCATCGATGGACGGGTCCCTCATGCGCTGGCCCTGACGCTCCGGCTTCCGCACGGTATCGGCACCGAGATCGTTCTCTAAGGATCGGACCGGTGAGCCGACGACGGTCGGAGATGGTGCGGATCAGTCGTCCGCACGCGGCCGGCCCTCGGATACGCGCTGAGCGGACGGTCGCCGACGTCATGACTCGCGACGTGTACATCCTCCCACCCGAGATGCCGCTGCATCGGGCCAGCCGCGTGCTCCTCGACCACGAGAGCATCGCACTCCCGGTGGTCGATCGGGCGGGCCGCGTGGTCGGCATTCTCAGTGAGGAGAATCTCGTGGCGAGATTCGGGCCTCGTCGTCGCCGCCCGTGGTGGCATTTCCTCCCCGACCGTGATCAGCTCGCCCGCGAATTCCAGCGGGCGGTCGGAACCACGGTCGCCGACATCATGACGCACCCGGTGATCACCGCCAGCCCAGCTCTGCCCCTCGCGTCGGCGGCTCTGCTCTTCGACACCCCGTCCATCCGCCTGGTGCCCGTGGTCGTCGACGATCGCCTGGTCGGGACCGTCAGCCGGCGGGATTTGCTCAGAGGGCTCGTGTGCGAACCTGCCGAGCCGGTGTGGCGGCCCGACGCGGATCTCGTCACCGAGATGCGAGAGCGCATGGCGGAGGAGCAGGTGTGGGTCCAGACCCCCCACCCCGCCGCCAGTGTGTGCGACGGGCTCTTGGTCCTCTGGGGCCTCGTGGACACGAAAGCCCAGAAGGCGGCGCTGGAGACGATGGCGCGCGCCATCCCCGGATGCCGTGGTGTGGAAAGCCATCTCGTGGTGGCCGCGGAGCGCGCCCGGCTCGCACGACGCTATTGATCGTCAGCGTCGCGACATGCCGTGCCCGACCCGGGTGCCGGCCCCGAGGCGTGTCCCCCGCCGTCGGTCAGCCCACGCTGACCAGTCCACGTCCAGTGCCGCCGCGACATACACCGTCGACGATGTGCCGGTGAGTGCGCCGATAAGGACCACGAAGGCAAAGCCCTCGAGGGACGCACCGCCGAACAAGAACAGCGCCGCCGCCGACATGGCCACGGTCGCGACGGTCAGCACGGTCCGAGACAACGTCTGATTCACGGCGAGGTTCACCTGCTGGGCGAACGTGGTCCCCTTGTCCGTCTTCGACTTCCTCGACCGGATCTCCCGCAGCCGGTCATACATCACGATCCGATCGTTGACGGAAAATCCGATCACGGTCAGCAAGGCGGCCAGGACCGGAAGGGAGAACTCGCGATTCGCCAGCGAGAGCGCACCCAAGCAGATCAGCACGTCGTGCGCCACGCTCACGATCGTGACCACGCCGCCCCTGAAGTCGAAGCGCACCCAGATATAGAGGAGAATCCCGCCGAGCGCGGCGAGGACGGCGTAGAGCGCCTGCCGCCGCAGCTCCTCTCCGATCTGAGGCCCGACGAACTCCGTCCGCCGAATCTCGGCCGCGCCGTCACGACCCAGGGCATCCGCGACCCGCCGACTCAGCTCCGCCCCGTCCATCTTGGTGATGTGAGTCCGAATCAGCACATCGCGCGGATCGCCGAACACCTGGATGATGCTCTCACCGAGCCCCGCCACCGTCAGCTGCGAGCGGATCGTCCCGACCGGCATCGCCTGCGCCAGTCGGACCTCCACCAGGGTCCCGCCGGTGAAGTCGATATCGTACCGGAGTCCGCCCTTGGCGTAGATCGACCCCACGCCCAGCAGTATCAGGGCGAGGGAGACTCCGTAGGCCCAGCGTCGCCATCCGATGAAGTCGTGCGCCGGGTTGCTGAATATCGCGAGCATCCCGCGTCAGCCGCGGCAGTCGTGGTGCCCGCGCACCCGCTCGGTGAAGGTCAGCTGCTCCGGGTCGACGCCCGACACTCCATCCTCGGCGGCTCCATCCCCCACCTCGAGCCGCTCCAGCCGCTTCTGCAGGCTTTCGACCTTCTCGTACAGGGTGGCCAGCATCGCCACTACCATGATGGCAAACGACAGCAGCACCCACGCGGCATTGTTGCTCATGCGCTCGGCCTAGAAGAACGAGTAGTAGAGGCTGATCGAGATGGTGTCCATGGCCTTGCCCCGCGCCACCAGGCCCTCCGTCGTGCGGTCCGGGGTCGAGTAGCGGAACCGGAACACCTTCTGGTCGGACTGATCGTGACGGTACTCCACCCGGCCCACCAGCCCCCGCCAGATCTTGTACTGGATCGTCGCCGTCGTCGACCAGAGGTCGGTCGCCATGCCCGAGCCCGTCCGCGCCCCCCCCGCGTCCCGGAAATACTCCTGCCGGACCGCCGTCCGCAGGCTGTCCGTCCAGTCGTACGCCGCGTAGCCGGCCCAGCCCCACCAGACGGCGGTCCCGTCCTGCCGCGTCGCCGATACCGTCGGCTCGTGGTCCTCGTGGCCGTAGTCGATGTTCAGCCCCAGCGTCCAGTTCTTGAACCCCGTGTAGTTGAACACCCAGTCCAGCACGTACCGGATGTGATTGTCGTTGTCGATCTGCTCCGGCCCCACGATCCAGTTGAGATTGGCCGTGAAGTCCTTCAGCGGCGTGAACGCAAACTGCCCCGTGTAGCTCGGCGGCGCGTTGACGTTCTCGGAGTCGTCCCAGCCCAGCACCACCCCCGCCGTCGCGTTGAACCAGTTCGTGAACGTGTAGGAGAACAGCCCCCCCGTATTCGTGAGCGGCACCGCCAGCCCGAAGAGATACCCCCGCGAGAAGTTCAGGTTGTTCGGCGACTCGATCACCTCGTACCCTAGCAGCGTCACGAACTTGCCCGCCTTCAGCGTCAGCCCGCTGCCCACCGGAATCGTGCCGGACAGATAGGCCTCCTGCAGATCGAACTTCTCCGTGTTGCGGAACGCGAAGCTGTCGTTCTTGTCCCGGAAGATCCCGAACGAGTGGTTCTTCTGCGAGTCGATCCCCGCCGTCAGCACCAGCCCGTAGCCGAACGGGTACCGCTCCGACGGATCCTTCTTGATGCTGAACTCCGCGATGTTGAACGTGTAGCCCTCGTTGTAGTCGTAGTACCGCAGCTCGTTGACCCCCCCCCGGCCAGCCCCGCTCAGATTGAACGTGTAGCTGTTCTCGATGTACGCGAACAGCTTGTTCTCCTCCCAGAACGTCTTCGGCTTCTCCTCCTCCTTCTTCGCCTCCTCGGCCGGCGCGGGCGTCGGAGTCGGCGTCTGCGCCCAGGCGGGCCACGCCCCATTCAGCGCAGCGAGCACAGCCAGGGCCAGCCAGCCTCGTGTCAGGCTCATCGTGACGGCCTCCTTGCCACCAATGGGTAGAGTAGCCGGCTCAGACGGCGGCCGCGCCGTGCTCCCCGGTGCGGATGCCGTCTTCCAGCGAAGAGACGAAGCCGATGAAGAAGATCGAGGCCGCCACGTACCGCGGACTCGAGTACCGCGTGGACCTGCTGCCGAGGGGTCCAGCTCACCGGCCGTCGAGGGCCAGGTTCAGGGTGAGGACGTTCACGCGGGGCTCGCCGAGGAGGCCGAGGAAGCGTCCCTCGATATGCCGCTCGACGAGGGTGCGGACGGCGTCCGGCGAGAGCTTGCGCTCCCGCGCCACCCGGGGGACCTGGTAGAGCGCGGCCGCCGGGCTGATGTGGGGATCGAGCCCGCTCCCCGAGGCGGTCACCAGGTCCACCGGCACGGGAGCGGTGTTACCCGGGTCGGCCGCCCGCAGCGCCTCCACCCGCCCCTGCACCGCGCTGACGAGGGCCGGGTTCGTCGGGCTCAGGTTCGAGCCGGAGGAAGACGCGGCGTTGTAGCCGAACGGACTCGTGGCCGAAGGGCGGCTCCAGAAGTACTTCGGCTCGTCGAAGGGCTGCCCGATGAGCGCCGAGCCCATCACCTTGCCGTCCTTCACGATCAGGCTCCCGTTGGCCTGGAACGGAAAGATCACCTGGGCGATGCCGGTCACCACCAGCGGATAAGCGACGCCGGTGATCAGGGTGAAGAAGATCAGGGACACCAGCGCCGGTCGCAGATAGGCAGCCATCGCTAGGCCTCCACTCACACGAGCTTCAGGGCGACCAGGATCATGTCGATGATCTTGATGCCCGGGAAGGGAATGATGATGCCGCCGACCCCGTAGACCCACAGGTTCCGGCGGAGGACGGCCGCGGCTCCGAGCGCGCGGTAGCGCACGCCCTTCAGCGCGAGCGGGATCAGGGCGATGATGATCAGCGCGTTGAAGATGACGGCCGACAGGATCGCGCTCTCCGGCGTGGCCAGGTGCATGATGTTGAGCGCGCCGAGCGCCGGATACGTGGTGGCGAAAGCCGCCGGGATGATCGCGAAGTACTTGGCCACGTCGTTGGCGATGCTGAAGGTGGTGAGCGCGCCGCGGGTCATGAGCATCTGCTTGCCGGTCTCGACCACCTCCAGCAGCTTCGTGGGGTTGGAATCGAGGTCGACCATGTTGCCGGCTTCCTTCGCGGCCTGGGTGCCGGTGTTCATGGCCACCGCCACGTCGGCCTGGGCCAGGGCGGGGGCGTCGTTGGTGCCGTCGCCCGTCATGGCCACGAGCCGGCCCTGCGCCTGGGTATCGCGGATCAGCTTCAGCTTGGCCTCTGGCGTGGCCTCGGCCAGGAAGTCGTCCACGCCCGCCTCCGCGCTGATGGCCGCCGCGGTGAGCGGATTGTCACCGGTGATCATGATGGTCTTGATGCCCATGCGGCGGAGCTGGGCGAAGCGCTCGCGGATGCCACCCTTGACGATGTCCTTGAGCTGGATCGCCCCGAGCACCTTGGCCCCATCGGCCACCACCAGCGGCGTGGCGCCGCTCTTGGCGATGGTGTCCACCGTCGTGCGGACCTCCACCGGAACGGTGCCGCCCAGGCTCTTGACGTGGGCCTCGATGGCGTCCGGCGCGCCCTTGCGAATCTGCCGGCTGTTCAGGTTGACGCCGCTCATCCGGGTCTGCGCGGTGAAGGCCACGAAGGTCGCGCCGAGCTTCTCGATGTCGCGCTCGCGGATCTGGTACTTCTCCTTGGCCAGGACCACGATGCTGCGGCCTTCCGGCGTCTCGTCCGCCAGCGACGCCAGCTGCGCCGCGTCCGCCAGCACCGCCTCGCTGACCCCGCCGGCCGGCATGAACGCGGTCGCCTGGCGATTGCCCAGCGTGATCGTGCCGGTCTTGTCGAGCAAGAGGACGTCCACGTCGCCGGCGGCCTCGACGGCGCGCCCGGACATGGCGATGACGTTCTTCTGGATCATCCGGTCCATGCCCGCGATGCCGATCGCGGACAGGAGCGCTCCGATCGTGGTCGGGATCAGACACACGAGCAACGCTACCAGGACCGTGACGGTGACCGGGGTGCCCTGGCCGGCCGCCCCGACGCTGTAGAGCGAGAACGGCAGCAGGGTGGCGGTGGCGAGCAGGA
>Ga0335085_10014109_pt1 | contig 11676 bp, 8 predicted proteins | sample Lox_Sample_45_FD_206712 | JGI IMG/M metagenome (GOLD analysis project Ga0335085, IMG submission 206712) | Soil microbial communities from Loxahatchee National Wildlife Refuge, Florida, United States - Lox_Sample_4.5 | ecosystem: Environmental > Terrestrial > Soil > Wetlands | place: USA: Florida...
AGGTGAGCGATGGCGGTGTCGGGCGCCACTCATCGGAATAGGTCTCCACGACGACGAGGCCTTGGTCCCCTCTCCCTCGCCCGTCGTCCCCGATCTCATACCGGTACTCCCCCGGCGGAACCCGGACGAGAGCCTGGCTCAGGGCATCGAAGCGCAGGGTGTCGACGTACGCAATCCCGTGCTCGTTCGTCAGCACGACCCGGACACCCTCCGAGGCCGGCGCTCCCTTTCCGACCCAATGCCACACGAGCGGCGTGCCATTGGGAACCTCGCGTCGCACCGGGACTGCCCGATCCCGCGTTCCGGCGCCTTGCTCGAGGAGCCAGTTCGCTATCGCGGCCACCATCCCCCGGTAGGCCTGCTCGGCCAGCCCACCCCGGAACGCCCAGCGCCACAGTCCCGTCGCCGACACCAAGACTCGCCGTCCGCCGCCGCGTTCCTGGAGCGACACGATCGGCACCGTCTGCCCGCGACGTCCCAATCGAGCTGAGAGAACGGCCGTGGTCCCGCTGTCCGCTGGCCTCCCGTCTGCCTCCGCCCCTCCCCCCCCCATCGCCGACACCGGCGGCAAGGAGTCCCAGGGAATGCCGGCCAGGTCTCCTTCGAGGGGAGAGGCGGGTGACATCTGGACATACCAGTCGCCGGGGGCAGCCGCTGCCGTGTTCCAAAGGAGCGCCGCCGTCCCCCCTCCGGTCCGCGGTTGGAAGGGCGCGAGTCGCTGCGGGTTCCCCACGAGAACGACGAGGTGAGCCGCCTGCACGTCGTGTGTCACCGTGGAAAGGTCCACCGTCGCCAGCGTGCGGCCCTCGCGCCAATGCCCGACCTCAGTCTGGTCGTACAACCGCACCGGCACACGCGCGACATCCTCCAGTGCCCTGGTCAGAAAACGCGCCTCCCAATCCGGGGGCGCGGCGAGGACGACGGCGCTCGGCTGCGCGCTCAGGTCGAGGACCAGCTGCCGCGCGTCATCTCGCGGCTCGGCATCCGCCACGCCGTCAAGGCGGACGGTGAGGACATGGAAGCCAGGCGACGCGAGACGGGAGGCGGGAAACAGCACATCAGTCGTCACGAGTCCCGAGTCCGGCAGGACGGCCGGTATCGCCGCGAGGCGACGGCCGGCGGCCTCCACGACGAGCTGTCCGCGCTGCGGGGCGCCCCGAGGACCCGCGGTCCCGTAGGCGACCTTGATCCGCACCGTATCGCCCATACTGACCCGTCGGGGGGCGTCGGCAGCCGCGACGAAGGCGTCGCGGAACGGCGGACGCGCCAGCACGATCACCCGGGCGCGCCGCCGCAGATCCGCGGGCGCATCCTGGAGGTCGGTGATAGCGCCGTCGGTGACGATCACGACCGGGCCACCGCGGGCGGCCGCCGCGGCGAGTGCAGGGCCGACCCGACTGGCGCCCGCGCTGGGCGCCGTCGTATCGAAGGCCGTCACGGCATCTCCGAAACGCCAGATCACGCCGCCGCGACCCACGATCCGTGCCGTGTCCAACGCCGTGCGCCATCGACCCCCGGCGCCCGCCATGGACAGGGACGCGTCCAACAGGACGAGCGGCGGGTCATGGCGCGCGGCTCCCCAATGTCCCAGCGCAGGATTCACGAACAGCAGCAGCACGGCGCCGATTCCCACCGCGCGCAGCGTGGCGAGGCCCAGGGTCACGCGAGACATGCCAGCGCCTGCGCCAAGGTGAACCGTGCCTCATGCAGCGCTCGACCCACGATTGCTCCAGCCAGTCCGGCAGCGCGAACGCGCGTCAGATCCTCGAGGGACCCGACACCCCCGCTCACGACTACGTCGACACCCTCTGGGGCGAGCCGACGCGCGCCCGCGACGTCGGGGCCGGAGAGCGAACCGTCTCGGGCCACGTCGGTATAGATGAGCGTGCGGATCTGCTGCCGGTAGGCGTGTTCGATGTACTCCTCCACACTGCACGGGGGCGGCGCGCCGCCTCCGCGCGGCGCGAGACGGCCAGACTTCACCTCGAGCGCCGCGGCGATCCGCTCCACGCCGTGTCGTTCGACCAGGTGCTGCAGCGCGTCGCCGGTGGCCACCAGAGCCGCCCCCACGATGACCCGTGCCGCCCCCCAGCGGATGACCGTGTCGATGTCGCGCCGCGACGTGAGTCCCCCACCCACCTGCACCCGTACCCCACCCGCCTTCGCGGCACTCGACACCAGCCGCTGGATCACCGCCTGATTCTCCCCGGTGCCGTAGGCGCGATCCAGGTCGACGACGTGCACCCAGCGCGCCCCGGCGGCGCCCCAGGCTTCCAGCAGTTCCAACGGGTCGTCGGGGTGACCGGGTGGGACGCGCGCGACGCGCCCGCCCCGAACGTCAATGGCGGGATAGAGCTCCACTAGTATGGCGGAAGCTAATCGACGCGCGCGACGGAGGGTGCGACCGGCGGCTCGAGCGCGATCTGTAACTCTCCTCGCAGGGCGTCGAACGCCGCCCGCGCCGGCTGGGGGACGGGCTGACCCGACCCCACGTCCTTGCGCTGCGGGTTGGTCGGCCGGCCGTTCACGAGGAACTCGTAGTGGAGGTGCGGGCCGGTGGACAATCCGGTGGAGCCGACGTACCCGATCGTTTGCCCCTGGGTCACCCGCTCACCCACGTGAAGCCCACTCGCGTACGCGGACAGGTGTCCGTAACGCGTCCGAATGCCATTGGCATGACGCAGCTCGATCAGATTGCCGTAGCCGCCATCGCGGGCGACTCGCGTCACGACACCGTCGGCCGTGGCACGCACCGGCGTGCCATAAGCAGCGGCGTAGTCGATCCCTTCGTGATTCCGGTACATGTGCAGGATCGGGTGGTAGCGGTTCCCGAACCGGCTGGAAATGCGGCGGAATTGCAGCGGTGCACGCAGAAACGCGCGCTTCAACGAACGGCCTTGGTCGTCGTAGTACCCGCCCTTGCTCGCGTCGGGCTCGAAATAGAATGCGTAACTCGGCGTGTGGGCGACCTCGACCCGCGCCGCCAGGATGCGGCCGAAGCGCCGCTCTCCGTCGGGCGACTGCAGCCGCTCGAGCAGGACCTCGAACTGGTCCCCGGCCCGGATGTCGCGCGTAAAATCGACTTCCCAGTCGTAGACGTCAGCGATCCCCCAGGCCAAGACCTGCCGCTCACCGGCCGGCAGAATCGAGTCGGGGACGGCGGCATCGAGGGCATCGTACAACGAGGTGGCGATGGCGCCCGAGACCCGGACGCGCTGCACCGTCCAGGGAATGGCCTCGACGGTTTCCGTCCATCCTGAATCGGTCCGGGCATAGTGCAGGCGTTGCGCCGGACCGGGTCTCACCACCACGCGATCGGCCGCGGAGTCGCCGTGCACCCGGCGGAAGGTGAATACCAGCCCGGGTTTCAACCGACGCACGTCGAGATGCGCCGCCGTCTCGAGAAAGCGGGCGTAGTTGCGCCCGTGCACCCCGGCGCGCGCGAGCACGTCGGACAACGTTTCGCGGCGGCCCAGCGTATCCGCGAAGGTCGTATAGGCGGTGGTGACCAGAATGGGCGGCGCGACTGGCGGCCGGCGCCACAGGGCCCGCCCCGTCGCGCCGAGCGCGGCGAGGGTGCCCACAGCGAGAACGCTCGCCGTGACGTAATGACTGGGCCGCCAGGGCATCAGTCCATCTGCCGCCGGATGAAGGTGGGAATCTCCATCTCGTTGACTTCCGACGGATTTTGGACCGTCGGCCGGCGCGGCGGTTCGACCGGCCGGGCGTACCCCGGGGGCGGCATCGGAGTCGGCCGTGAGGGACGCTTCTCGAACGGGAGCACGCCCGGGGCCGGCGTCGCGGTGGACGGTCGCGCCGTGGCGAGCGGCGCCGACGCCTCGGGCTGCGCATTCGCGCGGTCGAAGCCGGTGGCGATCACCGTGACCCGAATCTCCCCGTGCATCGCCGGATCGGGAACCGCCCCGAAAATGATCTCCGCCTCGTCGCCCGCCGCATCGTGAATCGCCTCGCTGATCTGGGTCACTTCACCCAAGGTGACGTCGTCACCGCCGGTGATGTTGATCAGCACGCCGGTGGCGCCGGAGATCGAAATGTTGTCGAGCAGGGGCGACGCGATCGCCTGCTGCGCCGCCTCCATCGCCCGGTTCTCCCCGCGCCCCATGCCGGTGCCCATCAGCGCAGTCCCGCCGTTTTGCATGACGGTCCGCACATCGGCGAAGTCCACGTTGACGAGGCCGGTCACGCAGATGATGGAGGAGATGCCCTGGGTCGCGTGCAACAGCACCTCGTCCGCCTTCTTCAGAGCGTCCTGGAACGGGATCCCCTTCCCCACCACGGCGAGCAGCCGCTCGTTCGGCACGACGATCATCGTGTCGACGTGCTTGCGCATCTCCGCGATCCCCATTTCGGCCTGGCGCATCCGCTTGCGCCCTTCGAAGAGGAAGGGTTTGGTCACGATCCCGATGGTGAGGGCGCCCAAGTCCTTGGCGATCTGCGCGATGATCGGCGCGGCGCCGGTCCCGGTGCCGCCGCCCATCCCGCAGGTCACGAAGACCAGATCCGCGCCCTGGAGGGCATGGAGTACTTCCTCGCGGTTCTCCTCGATCGCCTGGCGGCCGATCTCGGGCCGCGCGCCGGCCCCGAGACCGCGGGTGAGCTTCTTCCCGATCTGGACCTTCACCTCGGCGCGATTGTTGAGCAGAGCCTGCGCGTCCGTGTTGACCGCGATGAACTCCACCCCGCGCACGCCTTCGTCGATCATGCGACTCAGGGCGTTGCCGCCGCCGCCGCCGATCCCGGCCACCCGCATTCGCGCGTTCTGCGCTACGGTCTCTTCCAGTTCGAAGATCATGGTCGTCTCGGGCCCTCGATCAGAAGAAGTCCTGCAACCATCGCTTCAACGGTCCCCACACCCTGTCGACGCCGGCGCCGGCCATGGAAGTGGCGCCGCCGCCCCCCGCGGCGAGTTTCCGGGCCGCGTAGAGAACCAAGCCGACCGGCACCGCGTACCGCGGGGCCTGCACACTGTCCACAAGCCCCGAAATCCCGGCTTCGGGACTGCCCGCCCGCACGGGCACCGCGAACACCTCACGCGCCAGCTCGACCAACCCGGGGAGATGCGCCGTCCCTCCCGTGAGCACGACGCCGGCGGGCAATTTGCCCGGTCCGTAGCCCGCCTTCTCGAATTCGTTCCCCACGAGATGGAAAATCTCGTCCATCCGCTGGTGGATGATGTGCGACAGCAACTCGCGCGGCGCTTGTCGGGCGCCCTGCCCAGGCGTTCCCGGCAAGGTGATCAGCTCGGTCGTATCGACCAGCGGCGCGTAGGCCACACCATAGCGTTCCTTGATCCGCTCCGCATCCGCCTGGGTCACGCTGAGCCCGTGCACCAGATCGCTGGTCACGTGGGCGCCGGCGTATTTGAGCGAGGCCAGGTGCCGGATCTTCCCTTCATGGAAAATCGCGACGCCGGTGGAGCCCCCGCCGACATCCAGCAGGGCCACGCCAAGCTCCCGCTCGTCGTCGGTCAGCACGGCGTGCGCGGCCGCGAGAGGCTCGAGCACCAGGTCGGCGATCTGATAACCGGCCCGCTGCACGCTCTTCCGCAGGTTCTGAGCGGCCGTGCTCTGCACCGTCACCAGGTACATCTCGACCTCGAGGCGCATCCCCGTCATCCCGACGGGGTCGGAGATGCCGTGCTGCTGGTCGACGATGTACTCCTGCGGAATATCGTGCAGCAGCTCGAGGTCCTGCCCGAGCGACACGGCCCGCGCCACCTCGTTCACCCGCGCGACGTCCGACGGAGTGATCTCGTCCCCGTTCACGGCCACCACCCCGGCCGATGATCGCGCGGACACATGCTCACCGGCGATCCCGCAGGTAACCGCCGGAACCTTGACGCCGGCCATCCGTTCGGCGTCGCGCAAACAGGCCTGCACCGATCGGGTCGTCTCGTCGATATCGCGGACGACGCCCCGCCGGACTCCGGTGTTCTTCGCGATGCCGACGCCAAGAATCTTGGCCAACGGAGTGCGCGGGAGGTCGCCGACCACCTCGGCGATCACGGCGCACGTCTTCGTGCTGCCCAAGTCGAGCCCCGCCACGAGGCGCCGGTCCTTGCTCAGGCGCCCCCCCCCAGCGTGCTTCGCGTCGGGGCGCGTCGCACCACGACCTGGCCGGCAAACCGCGCATCCAATTCGGCGTAGGACCGGCCTTTGGCGGCCAGATCCTGGCTCACGACGACCACGGCACGAATGACCTCCGGCCCGGCATCACGCGTCAGCAGCACGCGACGGGGCCCCAAATCCAACTCCACATCGCCGCGGCCGAAGCGGCGCGCGGCCGTCACATCCTGGTACAAGGTCGGATCCACCGATCGCACCAGGGCGAGCAGGCCAGCCATCCCCGAGTCGGCCGTCGCGGCCACGGGGAGGTCGAGCGTCGCGCGCGACGGATCGTACGGCAGCGGCCGGCCGGTGGCATCGATCGGGAGCAGCCCGCGACCGCCGGCTCCGGCGACGAACGCCACCGGCTCCACCTCGCGCACGATCACCTGCAGCGCCGCCGGCAGCCGCCGCTCGACGCGGGCATCCGCGATCCCCCGTAGCTCGCGCACCCGGGCGGCCAGGGGGGCCGTCTCGTCAAACACGCTGGCATCAGGCCGCAACCGCAGGGCAGTGATCACCGCATCCGGCGAAAGGTAACGAACTCCGACCAGCTCGATCTGCCGGACGTGGAAGAACGTCACCCGGCGCAACAGCCTCGGCGCAACCAGCCATCCGGCGACGACCACCGCGACGATCCCGGCCCCCCAAAGGACCCGCGCTCGTCTCTCGCCTCCCCATGCACTGCGAACCCCGCTCATGCTCGCACCCGCTTGCCGCCTTCCGGCTTGACCAGGCGCTCCAGCAGCTCCGGCCCGACCCGCGTCACATCACCCGCGCCGAGGGTGAACACGACGTCACCCGGCCGCACGCGCTCGGCGACCGCGGCCGTGAGCCCTGCCCGCTCCGCCACGAGGACAGCCATGGCCCCGGCCTGGGTCGCCGCACGGAGAACCAGGTCCGCCGTCACCCCGGGGAGCGGTTGCTCGCGCGCGCCATAGATCGGCGCCACGATCACGAGATCGGCCGCGGCTAACGCCGTGCCCAACGCCTCGCCGTGCATCGCGGTGCGGCTGTACAGGTGCGGCTGAAAAACCGCCACCAACCGCCGACCGGGAAACGCCTGTCGTGCCGCCGCGAGCGTGGCCCGGACCTCCGTCGGGTGATGCGCATAATCGTCCACCACCGTCACGGCGGCCGCCTCACCCACCCGCTGGAACCGTCGGGCCACCCCCGCGAAGCTCGCCAATCCCGCGGCGGCTCGCGTCACATCGCCACCGATCGCGCGGACCGCCGCGAGGGCCATGGCGGCGTTGCGCACATTGTGCATCCCCGGCACTCGCAGCGCGACGGCCACGGCCACACCGCCGGGCAATTCCACCTGCGCCCGGGATCCTTCGGGGCCGAGCACCGTCTCCCGAATCCGCACATCGGCCGAAGGCTCCGAACCTACCCGCCACACCGGCACGTTCAGCCGCGCGGCGACTCGCTGGGCCCCTCCCGCCGTATCGTCCGCGCCGACGATCACCCGACTGGCGCGTCCGGCGAATTGCACGAACGCTGACTCCAGCGCCGCGACGCTCCCCCCGTAGCACTCGAGATGATCGGCTTCGACGTTCGTCACGAGGGCGATCGTCGGCTCGAGCGACAGGAACGCCTGGTCGTACTCATCGGCCTCGACCACATACAGATCGGGAGCGCCGATGCGTGCGTTGCCGTTCCAATGCGCCACGCGCCCCCCCACCAACCCGGTCGGGTCCCGGCCGGCGGCGACGAGGGCCTCGGTGGTCATGACCGTCGTCGTCGTCTTGCCGTGCGTTCCGGCAACGGCGACGAGCGTGGAGCCGGCGGCGGAGACCACCTCTCCCAGCGCATCAGCCCGGCGCACCACGGCGACGCCAGCCGCCCGGGCGCCCTCAAGCTCAGGGTGGTCCCTCGCGACGGCCGCCGTAACCACAATCGCCCGGGCACCTGCCACATGCGCCGGGTCGTGGCCCCGCCAAACGGGGACCCCCAAGGCTGCCAGATCGGCTGCCCCCGAAGGCTCTGTATCGCAACCAGTTACGTGCACCCCCCGCCGCCTGGCCAACAACGCCAGAGCACTCATCCCTGCTCCGCCTATGCCCATGAAGTGGACCGGGCGCGGGTCGCCGGGTGCAAATAAGGTCATCTGTGGGGGCCTAATATAGGAAAATCCCCAAACTTGCGAAAGAGCTTACGGTTAGCTGACTAGTGTCAAAATTTTCGACACTATTTCTGATGCTGCGTTGGGGTGTCCCCGCTCCCGGGCACGTGCGGATAGTGTCGCCCGGCGACTCGTGTCGCTGAGCAGGATACCGATTTCGGTGGCCAACACCCGCGCATCGAGCTGGGCCTCGGGCAACAGCACGGCGGCACCAGCGTCCGCAAGAGCGCGGGCGTTCACGCTCTGGTGATCCGCGGCAGCGGTTGGTAGCGGCACCAGGATGCTCGCTTTCCCCCACGCGCACAGCTCGGCCGTGGTCATGGCGCCGGCCCGGCAGACGACGAGATCGGCGGCAGCGTATGCCTCCCCCATCGGATCGAAGAAGCCCCGGACCACCACACGGCCCGGAACGGCGAGCGAGCCCCACTGCTCCACGTGACTCGACCCGACTCCCCATAACAGATTCGCGCTCGAGATCGGCCCCGCGCTTCCGCTCCTCAAGATCCCCGCGACGGCCTCGTTCAGGGCTCGCGCACCCTGACTGCCCCCGAACACGAGCACAGTCGGACGATCAGGATTGAGCCCGAGCGCCCGGGTAACCGCCGAGCGGTCGCCGGCCTCTGGCGGCTGAATCGGATTCCCCAGCGCGAACACCTGGGTGGCGCGCCCGGGATCGAGCCGCGACCGAGCCTCCGGGAAGCCGAGGTGGATCTGTCGCGCCGTGTGAGCGAGCCAACGCGTCGTCAGGCCGGGAAACGCATTCTGCTCCTGCAAAACCGTGGGAAGTCGGCGCCGTTGTGCACGCCACACGACGGGCCCCGCGGCATACCCCCCGGTCCCGATCACGAGGGCGGGGTGTTCCTGTTCCAGCACGCGCCCCACCGCCCGCCACACTCGCCCGGCGATCAGGGGCCAGCGGAGGTTGCGCCACCATTGGTGGCGGTAGATCGGCTCGATCGGCAGCAGATGGTGACGGAAGGGATACCGGGGAAGCACCTGGGCTTCGAGCCCGCGTTCAGCTCCGACCAGTACCACGTCCAGATCGGGACGAACTCGGTTCAACTCCCGGGCCAGCGCCAGTGCCGGAATCAGGTGCCCGCCCGTCCCTCCTCCAGCAAGCAGAACGTTCACGCGACCGCTTTCGAGGGCCTCGAGCCGCGCTCAGCGGCTCCAGAATTCGCCGTCCCGCCAGCGCCCCCTCCTCGGCCCTGGGCGATAGACGCCAGCACGCCGGTCACCACGAGAGAGACCAACAGGCTCGAGCGACCGTAGGACACGAACGGCAGGGTGATTCCGGTGGCAGGCAGCACGGCGAGATTGACGCCGACGTGCAGCACTGCGGACGCGCCGATTAGCGCCGTGACCCCGCCGGCGAGCAACTGACCGAAGGGATCCCGGGCGGTCCGGGCGATTCGGAACCCCACCCAGACGAAAGCCGCGAACAGGACGATGATGGTCAGGACTCCCAGGAACCCCCACTCCTCGGCGATCGTGGAGAAGATGAAATCCGAGTAGGCATACGGCAGGTACCCGAGCTTCTGTTGCCCCTGGCCGATGCCGACGCCGAACAGTTGTCCGGTCCCGATCCCCACGAGGGACTGGTGGACCTGCCAGCTCGCTTCCGTGGGAGCGGTCCCCGAGTTGAGGAACGTGAGCACGCGGGCCAGGCGGTACTGCGCGGTGGCCACCGCGCCGAACACGAGCGGCGCGGCCGCGATGCTCAGCACCAGGAAGTGCCCGATTCTGGCGCCGGCCGCGAACAGCACCGTCCCCACCAGCATGGTGATGAGTAACGCCATCGAAAGGTTCGGCTCGAGAAACACCAGCCCGATGACGGGAAGCACCACGACGAGCACGGGCACGAGGCCGCGCTTCAACGTACGGATGTCATCCCCCTTCTTGGCTGCGAGCATCGCCGTCCAGACGACCAGCGCCAATTTGGCCAGCTCTGAAGGCTGCACGGTGAGGAAACCGAGGTTTACCCAGCGCCGCGCGCCGTTGATCACCGGTGCGATCCGATAGGTGAACGGCAGCAGGGGGATGAGCAGCAGCGCCGCGACGATTCCCAGCATCGGCCACGCCCAGCGCTGCCACACATGGTAGTCCACTCGCGCCACGATGGTGGCGAGCACGCCGCCCAGGAGCACGCCGATTCCCTGTCGCACGGCGAAACCGGCCCCCACCTCGATCCCGCGATTGGTCACGAGACTGGAGGCGCCGTACACGGCGACGAGCCCGAAGACCGAGAGCACCATCGCGATCACGGCGAGCAGGCGGACCTCCCAGCGGCGGTCGCTCACGGCGCGCCGGCGAGGCGGCGGAATGCGGCCCCGCGCTCCTCGTAGTTCTTGAACATGTCGTAACTCGAGCAGGCCGGGGACAAGAGGACGGCGTCGCCGGGTCGGGCTGCCGTCCGCGCCCGCGCCACCACATCCTCGAAGGTCGTGCCCCGCTCGATCGGGACCCGTCCCTCGAGGTCGTGAGCGACGAGGGGGCCCGCTTCACCGTAGGCGACGACGAGGCGGCAGCGAGGAGCGAGCAACGGCGCGAGGCGGGTGTATGGCTCCCCTTTGTGCCGGCCGCCGAGCAGCAGGACGAAGGGACGGTCCATCGCCTCGATCGCGACGACGGTCGAGGCGATGTTCGTGGCCTTCGAATCGTTGATGAACCGCACCCCGCCGACCTCCCCGACCGGCTCGAGGCGATGCGGCAGGGCTCGGAAGGTGGCAAGGCCACGAGCCAGTCGCGCGACGTCCACCCCGGCCTGTTGCACCGCAAGCGCGGCCGCCAAGGCATTGGCGACGTTGTGGTCGCCCAGGAGCTGCAGGGTGTCCCGCCCCGCCAGCGCGAACCCGCCCAGGCGGAGTGAACGCGTGCTCCGGTCGTACCAGGCGTCGGCGGCCGTGGTGAGCGAAAAACGAAGCTTGGCCCCTGCGACGGTCTCCGTCATCGCGAGTACCGCCGGGTCATCCGCGTTGACCACCCACGTGTCCCGATGCGTCGCGTTCCGGAACAGCAGCTGTTTGTCCGCGTAGTAGGCGGCGACGCTCGGATACCGATCGAGGTGGTCGGGCGCCAGGTTGGTGAGGATGCCGATGTTGGGGGCGAATCCCGGGCTGTCATGCAGCTGAAACGAGGACACCTCCACGGCGAGCCACTCGGGGCGTTCGCTGGCCAGCGCGACGTCCGAAAGCGGACGCCCGATATTGCCGGCCGGCTCCGCCCGCAATCCCGCCTCTTGCAGAAGATGGGCGACGAGCGCCGTGGTGGTCGTCTTGCCGTTCGTGCCGGTTATGGCGATGCATCGGGTCCCGCGCAGCTCGCGAAAACCGAGCTCCAGCTCCGAGAAAATGGGCACCCCGGCTTCTCGGGCCGCGACGAGCGCTTCCGCTTCCGGCGGGACGCCCGGCGACACCACCACCGCGG
>Ga0335085_10014111_pt1 | contig 11676 bp, 9 predicted proteins | sample Lox_Sample_45_FD_206712 | JGI IMG/M metagenome (GOLD analysis project Ga0335085, IMG submission 206712) | Soil microbial communities from Loxahatchee National Wildlife Refuge, Florida, United States - Lox_Sample_4.5 | ecosystem: Environmental > Terrestrial > Soil > Wetlands | place: USA: Florida...
ACCGGTCGGTGCCGGACTTGGCCTGGCCGGCCGCCGGCCTGCCCGGGGCGGTGTGACCATTGCCGGAATGGGCGGTGAATGTTCCGCAAACGGCCATACTTATCCGGGATAGGCGGCCCGGGCCGGATATTCTGGCGCTGCAAACGGGTCGTTCCAGCTGAGGGGGTCAGGTGCCCGCTGGCGTGCGGCCCGTGGTGGGCGGGCTGCTGACGACAGGCTTGCTGGTGGCCGGGCTGTCCGGGTGTGGTTCGGCCCCGGCGGGCAATGTGATCACGGTGAACACCGGCGGCTGCGGCACTGGGTGGCAGCAGGTACATGCCGGGATGCAGACCTTCCAGATCAGCAACTCGGGCACCGGCGGCGCTGAAGTCGATCTGATCGACCCGGCCAATGGCGCGGTGTACGCCGAAGTCGATCAGGTTGGCCCGGGCACCACCGTGCCGATGCGGGTCGACCTGGGCTCGGGCCGGTACGCGTTCCGCTGCCTGATCGAGGACACCGACACGATCACCGGGCCGGTGGTCCGTATCGGCGGGCACCAGCGCGGTGCTGCCGCCGTGCTGCCGGTCACCAGCGCCGACCTGCTCGGCCCGGCCAAGGCGTACCACGCCTACGTGACGGCCGGGCTGAACACGCTGGCCAGCCAGGTGGCCACGCTCACCGGTCTGATCCGGGCCGGCCGCCTCGGCGCGGCCCGGCGGGCCTGGCTGCCCGCGCACCTGACCTACGAGCGGCTCGGCGCCGCGTACGGGACGTTCGGCAACTACGACGCCGAGATCGACGGCCGCCCGGACGGGCTGCCCCAGGGAGTCAGCGATCCCGCCTTCACCGGCTTCTACCGGCTGGAGTACGGGCTGTGGCACGGGCAGAGCGCGGCCCAGCTGGCCGGCCCGGCCACGGCCCTGGACCACGCCGTGCGGGAGCTGCGCACGCTGTGGCCGTCCATGGAGGAGGACCTGACCGACATCGGCCTGCGCACCCACGAAATCCTGGAGAACGCGCTGGAATTCCAGCTCACCGGGCACGACGACTACGGCAGCGGTACCACGCTGGCCACCACCAACGCCAACATCACCGGCACCTACGAGCTGCTCGGCATCCTGCGCCCGCTGCTCGCGGCGCGCTACCCCGGGCTGCCCACGGCGTACACCTGGCTGAGCCGGCTGCGCACGCTGCTGCTGGCCCAGCAGCGGCCCGGCGGCAGCTGGACCCCGGTCAGCAAGCTCAGCCCGATGCAGCGGGAGCAGATCGACGCGGCGGCCAGCCAGGCCCTGGAGGATCTGGCCCCGATCGCCGTCATCACCAAACCGCGGAGGACGTGATGGATCCCCGCGAGGACCCCCCCGGCCAGGAGCCGGCCGCCCCCGAAGAGCAGGCTCGGACCCAAGAGCAGGCACAGCCCGCAGAGCAGGCACAGCCCGCAGAGCCGCCGCGCCGCTCGTTCCTGCGCGGCGCGCTGGGCGCCGGGGTGACCGGGGCCGTCGGCGGGGTGCTGGCCGGCGCGGCCGGCGGCTACGCCTACCGGTCGGCGCAGGCCGCGCCGCCCGGGCAGGCGCTGAGCGAGCAGGGCTGGTTCGGCCGCCAGCCGCCGGTCCCGTTCCACGGCACGCACCAGGCCGGGATCCTGCTCAAGCCGTCGCGGCAGACCGCGGTGGTGTCGTTCAACGTCACCGTGGACGGCCGGGCCGAACTGGCCGACCTGCTCCGCGCGGTGACCGGCCGGGCCCGGTTCCTGACCTCGGGCGGCACCCCGCCGCCCGAGGACATCGGCGAGGCGCCGCCGGACTCCGGCGTGCTCGGGCCCACCGTGGTGCCGGACGGCCTGACCGTCACCGTGGGCGCCGGCCTCACGCTGTTCGACGACCGGTTCGGCCTGGCCGGGCGCAAGCCGGCCGGGCTGACCGCGATGACCACGTTCCCCAACGACGACCTGGACCCGGCCCAGTGCGGCGGCGACCTGAGCCTGCAGCTGTCCGCGGGCAGCACCGACACCGTGCTGCACGCGCTGCGCGACATCGCCCGGCACACCCGGGGCGCGATGCAGGCGGTGTGGCGGATCGACGGGTTCGGCAGCCCGCCCCGCCCGGCGGGCACCACGCCGCGCAACCTGATGGGCTTCATGGACGGCATCGCCAACCCGGACACCAGGCTGGCCGCGGAGATGAACCGGCTGGTCTGGGTGCAGCCCGGCACGGCGCACGAGCCGGCCTGGACGGCGCACGGCAGCTACCAGGTCATCCGGCTGATCAGGATGTTCGTCGAGTTCTGGGACCGGGTCAGCGTCCAGGAACAGGAAGACATAATCGGCCGGCGCCGGGACAGCGGGGCGCCGCTGGACGGCAACGGCGAGTTCTCCCGGCCCAACTACGCGCTCGACCCGACCGGGGCGGCCATCCCGCTGACCGCGCACATCCGGCTGGCCAACCCGCGCACCCCGCAGACCGAGAAGAACCGGATCCTGCGCCGCGGCTGGAACTACGACCGCGGCATCGACGCGGTCGGGGACCTCGACATGGGCCTGATCTTCATGTGCTACCAGCAGCACCTGCAGCGCGGATTCGAGACCGTGCAGGCGCGGCTGATCGGCGAGCCGCTGGTCGACTACATCAGCCCGTTCGGCGGCGGCTACTTCTTCGCGCTGCCCGGCGTCCGCGACCGCCGCGACTACCTCGGCCGGGCCATGCTGGCCTGAAGGTCAGCCCACAAGCACTTTTGTTCGCTCGTTTGCCTCCCGGTAAACTCGGCGACGCCATTTGGTCATGCCCTTCCGAAAGCTTTGGCTCTGTTGTGCGCGATGGTGCCACGCTGCCCCGCTGTGCGCGGCTAGGCGCCAATGATCAGCCCCAGACTCAGGAGGGTTACATGGGCGAAGGCCCAGGCAAAGGCATCGGCATCGGCCGGGCCAGGCTTCGGTGGCGGGGCCGGTACACGGCCATCCTTTCCGCCGCTGTCCTGGCCGGCGGCACCGCCGCCGGTGTGTCCGTCGCCAGCGCGAGCACGTCCAGCGTGAACACCGTCGGCTCGGTGGCCGTGCCGGCCGCCGCGTCCGCCAGCCAGTACCGCGTGGTCGCCCCGACCAGCACGCCGATCAAGCACGTGGTCGTGATCTTCGACGAGAACGTGTCCTTCGACCACTACTTCGGCACTTACCCGCACGCGACCAACGCGGACGGCACGCCATTCCACGCCAAGCCGGGCACGCCCAGGGTGAATGGCCTGACGCCGAGCCTGCTCAACCACAACCCGAACAGCTACAACCCGCAGCGGCTCACTCCGGCCGAGGCGCTGACCTGCGACCAGAACCACGGCTACACGCCGGAGCAGGAAGCGTTCGACAGCGGGAAGATGGACATGTTCGTCCAGGACACCCAGACGGACCTGTGCACCGGCGAGTTCGGCCCGCCCGGCATCGTCATGGACTACTACGACGGCAACACCGTCACCGCGCTGTGGAACTACGCGCAGAACTACGCGACGAGCGACAGCAACTACGACACCAACTTCGGGCCGTCCACACCCGGCGCGCTCAACGTGATCTCCGGCAGCGACGGCGACGGCTACGCGGTCAACCCGACCACCGGCGCGGTCACCACGTCCAGCGCGGTCAGCGCGCTGAACAGCAAGGGCCTGGGCACCATCTACGGCGACCTGGACCCGGCGTTCGACGACTGCTCGGACACCAGCCACACCTCGACCAGCCCGGTCGGCGTGATGACCGGCCAGAACATCGGTGACCTGCTCAGTGCCAAGCACGTCACCTGGGGCTGGTTCCAGGGCGGGTTCGCGCCGACCTCGACGAACAGCGCCGGCTATGCGGTCTGCGGCTCGGAGCACGCCAACGTCGGCGGCGCCGAGGTGGCGGACTACTCGCCGCACCACAACCCGTTCGAGTACTACAAGTCCACCGCGAACCCGAAGCACCTGCCGCCGTCCTCGGAGTCCACGATCGGCCAGACCGACCAGGCCAATCACCAGTACGACCTGTCCGACTTCTACGAGACGCTGAAGGACGGCAACATGCCGGCCGTCAGCTACCTCAAGGCGGCCGAGTACCAGGACGGCCACCCGGGCTACTCGGACCCGGTCGACGAGCAGCACTTCATCGTCAGCACGGTCAACCAGATCGAGCAGTCCAGGTTCTGGAAGTCCACCGCGATCATCATCACCTACGACGACTCCGACGGCTGGTATGACCACCAGAAGTCGCCCATCGTGAACGGCTCGAACACCTCGGCCGACGCCGCGATGTGCGCGACCGCCGCCATCTCGCTGGGCGACACCCCGGACCGGTGTGGTTACGGCCCGCGGCTGCCGCTGGTCGTCATCTCCCCGTACACCCGGGACAACTACGTCAGCCACAACGTGACCGACCAGTCCTCGGTGGTCAAGTTCATCGAGGACAACTGGCTGCACGGCGAGTCGACCGGCGCCGGCTCGTTCACCAACATCGCGGGCAGCCTGGACGCCCCGGGTGGCGTGCTGGACTTCCACACCTTCCCGCACTTCGAGCCGCTGATCCTCAACCCGGACACCGGGGCGGTGGTCAGCGGCGGCGGCTGGCAGGCCAGGAAGAGCTAGCCAGCAGCACCGTCACATCGGACGGGGCCACACCACACGGCCCGGCCCACCGGCGATCCCGGGGGCCGGGCCGTCGGCTGCGCTACCACTCGACGAGCATCCACACCTCGGGCCGGGGCGTGCCGCCGGTGTCCACCGCGGCGAACCCGCGGGCCGCTTCCTTGAGGTGAATCAGGGCCGCGTCCCGCTGCCCCGCCGCGTGCAGCAGGTCGGCCAGATTGGTGTGCAGCGCGGCCACCCGGTGCTGGTCGCCCAGCTCGCGGCCGAGCGCCAGCGCCTCCTGGGCCAGCGGCAGCGCCTCGGCCGGGCGGCCGTTGTCGGCCAGCAGCCGGGCCAGGTTGTTCAGCGCGGCCACGGCCGGCCCCCGGTCCGGCAGCTGGCGGGCCTGGGCCAGGCTCTCCCGCAGCTGGGCCGCGGCCGCCGCGGTGTCGCCGCGCCGGGCGGCCAGCATGCCCAGCACGTTCAGGGCCTGGGCCACCGCGGCCGGGTCGCCCGCCGCGCGCGCGGTGGCCAGCGCGCCGGCGGCCAGCCGGGCCGCGTCCGCGGTGTCGCCCCGCCGGTACCCGAGCACGGCCCGGTCGGCCGCGATCCGGGCCTGGCGGCTGGTGTGCGGCTGGTCCGCCAGCGGGTCCAGCAGCTGGGCCGCCGCGGCCAGGTGCGCCTCGGCCAGCGCCCAGTCCCCCAGCCGGTGGTGCACCTCGGCCAGCTTGTGCTCGATGTCGGCCCCGAGGCTGTGGTCCCGCTCCACCCCGGCGGCCGCCGCGGTCTCGAACTCGGCCAGCGCCTCCCGGTACCGGCCGAGCACGGTCAGCACGTCGCCCAGCGCCACCGCCACCTCGACCGCCGGGTAGCCGAGCGCCTCGGCCTTGCGCAGGTGCGCGTACTCCTCGGCGTGCGCGTACAGCTCGCGGGCCCGCCCGGCGGCGCGCCACCACCAGCCCGCCGCCTCGGCGTCCCGCCCGGCCCGCTGCAGGTGCTCGGCCACCGCCGCGGCCCGGGTGGCGGCCGGGTCCCGCTCGTACCGGCGGGCCAGCGTGTCGGCGGCGCGGCCGTGCAGCAGCCGGCGCCGGGCCAGCGTGGCCGATTCGTACACCACCGCGCGCAGCGCCTCGTACGGGAACTCGTAGCTGGGCGGCCCGTGCCCGCCCGCGGGCGGCACCTCGGTCAGCAGGAACCGGTGAACCGCCTCGTCCAGCGCTTCCACCGTCTCCGCCTCGCCCCGGCCGCTGACCGCGCGGAGCAGGTCCGCGTCGCATCCGCTGCCCAGCACGGCCGCGGTGGACAGCATCTGCTGGGTCGGCTCGCTGGCCGCCTGGACCCGGCGGCGGAGCAGCTCGCGCACGCTGGCGGGCGGCCACCACCGCCCGGCCGGGCCGGTCCCGTCCGCCCCGGGCTGGCCCGCGCCCGAGCGCAGCCCCTCCACGTACTCCCGCACCAGCATCGGCAGCCCGCGGGTCTGGGCCAGCAACTGGCCCAGGTCGGCGCCGCTCACCCCGGACTCGGCCAGCAGGGCCCGGATCTGCTCCGCGTCCAGCGGGGCGGGCTCGATCAGTGTGCACCGGCCCGCTTCGGCCGCTTCGGCGAGCGCGGCGCGCAGCCCGCCGAGCCGTTCGGCATGGTCGGTGGACCAGCTCAGCACCAGCAGCAGCGGCCAGCCGGCCAGCCGCCGCACCAGGTAGCCGAGCAGGTCCAGGGACGGCCCGTCGGCCCAGTGCACGTCCTCGACCAGGACCACCCCGGCGCGGTCCGGCGCCGGGCCGGCCGCGGCCCGCAGGGCCTCGGCGATCGCCCCGTACAGCCGGGTCAGCGCGAGCGGGCTGTCCAGCGGGGCCACGTCGTCCGGGTAGTCGGCGGCCAGCCCCGGGCACAGCCGCCCGGTCATCGCGGCCGTGTGCGCGGGCAGCCGGGCGGGCAGGTCCGGGCACACCGACAGCGTCACGGCCAGCAGGTCGGCCGCGAGCACGAACGGCAGCCCGCTCTCCCCGTCGTGGCACCGGCCGGCCAGCACCACCGCCCCGGCCGCCTGGGCGTCCTGGCGGAACTCCGCGGCCAGCCGGGTTTTCCCGGATCCGGCCGGGCCGAGCACCGCGGCCACGTGGCCCGCCGTGCCCACGTCCCGCCAGGCCTGGTGCAGGTCGCGTAGCTCCGCGTCCCGTCCGACCAGCGGAAAGGACTTTGCTTCCGAACGCTGGCTGGCCGCGGGCTGGCCCCGCCCAGGTCGCGGCCGTGCGGGGTGGCCGCCGGCTTCGCCGGCCGCTTTCGCTGGGCCGATCCCGGCGCTTGCCGCCGGGGCCGTTACCGGTGCGGTTACGGCGGCCGGTGCCGGTGTGCCGGGGGCGGCGGGCGCCGGGGGACCGGCCAGCCGCCCGGCCCGGATGTCGTCGTACAGCTGGGTGGTCTCCGGCAGCGGTGGCACGGCCAGCTCGGTGTCCAGGATCCGGACCAGCGCGCGGTAACCACGCAGCGCGGCGGACCGCTGCCCGGTCCAGGCCAGCAGCCGGATCAGCGCCTGGTGCGCGGGCTCGTGCAACGGGTCGAGGGCGAGCCAGCGGCGGGCGTGCGCGGTCGCGCGGTCCAGGTCGCCCGCGGCGGCACACGCCGCGGTCAGCCGGTCCAGCACCCCGGCCAGCTGCTGCCGGAGGTGGTCGGCGGTGGCCGCCTGCCAGTCGTAGAACTCCGGGCAGTCGCGCAGCGAGAAGCCGGCCAGGAAATCGTCCCGGTACAGCGCGGCCGCGCGGTCCAGCTGGCCGGGGCCGGCCCCGGCGGCCAGCACCCCGAACTCGGTCACGTCCACCCGGACCCGGCTGGCGTCCAGGGCCACCGCGGTGCGGGTGACCGCTAACCCGGGCCCGGCCGCGGCCGCGGTGACCGACAGCGTGCGGCGCAGCGAGGCGCGCGCCCGGACCGCGTCCGCGTCCGGCCAGAGCAGCGCGGCCAGCCGCTCCCGGCTCAGCTCGCCGCGCTGCACCGCGAGCAGGGCCAGCACGGCCGTGGCCTTACGGGTGTCGAAGCTGACTGGCGCGCCCGACCGGGTGATCACCGGCGGCCCGAGCAGCGCAAGATCCAGATCACTCATGTCCCCCCCAGGACTGCAGAAGTCACCGTAACGCAGCAGCGTGAAATCCGCTGCTCATCCCGGCTTCGCCGTAACGATCCCGTATCGCCTGCTCCCTAAGCTGGCCGTGAGCTTGGAGAACCCGGGAATTTCGGGAGGGTTGCTATGGCGCAACAGCTGGACAGGGCCAGCGCCGGCGGCGACGGGGCCGCAGCCGGAACGGCCACCAGCGAGGACCGGGATACCGACGAGCCCGGCCGCGCCGTCCTCGATCCGGGCCCGGCCGCGGTCAACGGCCAGGCCGAGCCCCAGCCCGGGGCCCAGCCCGGGGTCCAGCCCCGGGCCCAGCCCCGGGCGCGGGCCCGGGGCTGGCGGCGGCACCGCCCTGCCGCCCCGGCGGAGCCGGCCGCGAGCGCCGTGGTCGTCGCCGGCCAGGGACCCCAGTTCGAGCTGGCCTCGAACGATCCGCTGGTCGGCTACCTGCTCAGCGCGGCGGGCGCGGTGGACATCCGCGGCCTGGACCTGGACTCGCCCGCGCTGGCCGAACTGAAGGCGGCCGGGGTCGTGCTGACCGTCCCGCTGATCTCCTCGGGCAGCCTGATCGGCCTGGTCAGCCTGGGCCCGCGCTTGTCCGAACGGGACTACTCATCGGAGGACCGCAGGCTGCTCAACGCCCTGGCCGGGTACGCGGCGCCGGCCATGCGGGTGGGCCAGCTGGTCCGGCAGCAGGAGGCCGAAGCGCGCAACCGGGAGCGGATCGAGCAGGAACTGAAGATCGCCCAGATCATCCAGCAGCAGTTCCTGCCCAAGGCCGTGCCGGACCTGCCGAGCTGGCACGTGGCCGCGTTCTACCGGCCGGCCCGGACGGTGGGCGGCGACTTCTACGACTTCATCGCGCTGCCGGACGGGCGGGTCATGTTCGTCGTCGGCGACGTGACCGACAAGGGCGTGCCCGCGGCCCTGGTGATGGCCAGCACGCACGCGCTGCTGCGCGGGGCCGCGCCCCGGCTGATCTCGCCCGGCGCGGTGCTGGCCCACGTGAACGACCTGCTCTGCGCGGACATCCCGGCGCACATGTTCGTCACCTGCCTGGCCCTGGTGCTCGACCCGGCCAGCGGCCGCATCGTGTTCGCCAACGCCGGGCACGACGTGCCGTACGTGCGGACCACGGGCGGGGTGGCCGAGCTGCGGGCCCGCGGCATGCCGCTCGGGCTGATGCCCGGCATGGACTACGAGGAGAAGACCTTCCAGTTCGAGCCGGGCGACTGCGCGCTGCTGCACAGCGACGGGCTGGCCGAGGCGCACAACCCGGACCGGGAGATGTTCGGCTTCCCGCGGGTGTCTGAGCTGGCCGGCCGGGGCCCGTCCGGCGAGGAACTCATCGACCTGTGCCTGACCGAGCTGGCCGCGTTCACCGGCCCGGACGCCGAGCAGGAAGACGACATCACGCTGGTGTGCCTGCAGCGATCGCTGCACGCCGGGTACGCGGGAGGTGGCGAATGACCTCGGTGGCCCATCCGGCCGGGCGGCAGCTGGCGTCGTTCGCGGTGGCCAGCGAGCCGGGCAACGAGCGGGTGGCGCTGGCCCGGGTGGCCGAGGCGGTGGCCGGCTGCGGGCTGACCGGGGCGCGGCTGGAGCGGCTGAAGACCGCGGTGGCCGAGGCGACCATGAACGCGATCGAGCACGGCAACCGCAACCAGCCGGAGATCCCGGTCGATATCGAGGTCACCCAGGATGGCCCGGACATCATCGTGGCCATCACCGACCGGGGCGGCGAACATACTGCGCCGGAAACCACGGGGTCCGGGCCCGCCGTGACCCCGGACCTGGAGCTGAAGCTGGCCGGTGAGCAGCCGCCGCGGGGCTGGGGGCTGTTCCTGATCCGGAACATGGTCGATTCCATGCGGGTCAGCACCGACGGCCCGTGGCACACCATCCAGCTCACCATGCGGACCGGAGGCGGTCATGAAGAACACGTGTGAGGCGGCCGTGCACGCGGTGGACGGCGCCGCGGTCATCGAGCTCACCGGTGAAGTGGACGGCAGCGCCGCCGCGGTGCTGAACGCCGCCTACGAGCAGGCGATCGTGGATGGCGCGGCGCAGACCGTGGTGCTCGACTTCGCCCGGGTGGACTACATCAACTCGACCGGGATCGCGCTCATCGTCAGCGTGCTGGCCCAGGCCCGGGCGCAGCGCCGCAAGGTGGTGGCCAGCGGCCTGTCCGAGCACTACCGGGAGATCTTCGACATCACCCGGCTGTCCGACTTCATCGAGGTCTTCGGCGACCTGAACACAGCGCTCGCCGGCGCAGGGTCACTAAGGGAGGGGTAGTGATGGACGGACCGGTGGTCACCATGCAGGTCAGGCACGTGGCTGACGCGGTGGCGGTGGTGGACATCAAGGGCGAGGTCACCGCGGGCTGTGAGCCGGTGCTGATGTCGGCCTACGAGGAAGCAAGCGGGCCCGGCACCAGCCGCCTGGTGCTCAACTTCGCCGGGCTGGAGTACATGAACAGCGGCGGCATCGGGATGCTGGTCACCCTGCTGGTCCGGGCCAACCGGCAACGGCAGCAGCTGGCCGCGTTCGGGCTGAGCGAGCACTACCGGGAGATCTTCGAGCTGACCCGGCTGGACGAGGCGATCACGATCTACGAGGACGAGGCTTCGGCGTTGTCCGTCGCGGGCGCCTGAGGGGGATGTCATGACTGAGGCAGTGGACCCGGAGCGGGCCACCTCGGCCGAGCAGATCGAGCTGAGCGTGCGCGAGGCGGCAGCCGCCATGACGCCGCCGGCCAGTGTTCCAAAAGATGTGGGCCGGTGGGCGGCCAAGGTGGACCGGCTGGACGTGCAGCAGCGGGACGGGGTGCGCGGCACCAACGTGGCCGGGCGGCGGCTGACCGGCCCGGTGCAGGGGTTCGGCAAGATGTGGCAGAAGACCTACCGGCTGACCGTGCCCGCGGACATCACCCCGCAGCAGGCCATCGCCACCTGGAAGGCGCATTTCCCCGAGTTCTGGCCGGCGGGCAACCGGTTCGCCGGCGCGCTGACCGGGATCAGCCCCGGTGACGTGGCCCTGCTCGACCTGGCCATCGGCGGCGGGGTCAAGCTGTCCACCGGCGTGTTCGTGCTCTACGCGGACGAGGAGTCGTTCACCCTGATGACCCCGCAGGGGCACATGTTCGCGGGCTGGATCACGTTCTCCGCCGAACGCGACGCAGGCGCCACCGCGGTCCAGGCCCAGGTGCTGATGCGGGCCAACGACCCGCTCTACGAGCTGGGCATGACGTTCGGCGGGCACCGCAAGGAGGACGTGTTCTGGGCCCAGACGCTGACCGCGCTCGGCGCCCGCCTGGGGGCCGGCCCGGACGCGGAGGTCAGCACCCGCACCGTGTGCGTGGACAGCAGGCGGCAGTGGCACCACGCGGGCAACGTCTGGCACAACTCGATGATCCGCAGCGTGTTCCAGACGGTGGCGGCGCCGCTGCGCGCGCTGCGCCGCGCACGGCGCACCAGCTAACTGGCCGCTAGGGGGGAGGACCGGTGGCTGGTGACGCCGACGCGGTAGTGGTGGGCAGCGGCCCGAACGGGCTGGCCGCCGCGGTCACCCTGGCCGCGGCGGGCCTGCGGGTGCTGGTGATCGAGGGCGCGGCCACGATCGGCGGCGGCTGCCGCACCGAGCAGCTGACCCTGCCCGGGTTCTGGCACGACGTGTGCTCGGCCGCGCATCCGCTGGCCGTGGCGTCACCGTTCTTCCAGCGCTTCGGGCTGGAAGAACGCGGGGTCCGGCTGGCCCGCCCGGACGTGGTCATCGCGCACCCGCTGGACGGCGGCCGGGCCGCCGTGGTCACCCCGTCGGTCCTGGACACCGCGGCCCGGCTGGGCATCGATGGGACTTCCTACCAGCAGCTGCTCGGCCCGCTGGCCCGCGACTGCGCGGACCTGGCCGGGCTGCTGCTGGCCCCGATCCGCCGCCCGCCGGCCCGGCTGTCCGCGGGCACGGTGGCGTTCGGCCTGCACGGCCTGCGGTCGGCGGCGGGCCTGGCC
>Ga0335085_10014113_pt1 | contig 11675 bp, 8 predicted proteins | sample Lox_Sample_45_FD_206712 | JGI IMG/M metagenome (GOLD analysis project Ga0335085, IMG submission 206712) | Soil microbial communities from Loxahatchee National Wildlife Refuge, Florida, United States - Lox_Sample_4.5 | ecosystem: Environmental > Terrestrial > Soil > Wetlands | place: USA: Florida...
GGTTCCCAATGCCACCGCGCAAATTGATATGCCAGGGTTCATGATCGAGAAAACAATCCCGATAAGCCCAACCGCCAAGGGCGTAACTGCTTTTGTAGGCTTCACCGCCAGCCAAGCCAGCGACAGCCAAACGACCGATGTGATCTCCTGGGAGTTCACCCCGCACACACCCACCCAGATTACCGACCCCATCAACAAGGACGGCGGCGAAACCACCTTTAATTTTGGCGACCACGTTTATGGCGTCACCTATCCTGCCAACAGCTTTGATGGGCAGGTCGATATGACGGTAGTCGCTATGCCTGTGAACCAGACTGATTTCTTCAACACGCGCCTGAAGAACAATACCCTGTTCAATAATGAGCAGTGCGTCAGGTATTACAGCACTGGCGATGACAACTGCATCGTTTACGAAGTGACGTGTCAGGATCACATGACACATCAGAATATTCCGTGCCCCAATCCATCGGAGAATCGACTCATCGACTCGCGTACCAGTTACAGTACGCCGGACCCAATCAACGCCGACAATGCTGACTACATCAAGGCGCCGATCGGGACGAACAACTGGTGCTCCATCTTCACGGAATTCATCGATGATGGTGAGGATCCAACGAATGTAGGGTCGGGCAACAACTTCTCCGACTTTGTGGCCACCTTCAAAACGGGGCCGGGATTAGACACGATGTGTCCAAAGCCGATGAATGCTAGAAAAATATCGGCCAAGCCGCAGACCAATGGGGCTGCGCCGTCGAGCAACTCGCAGCAGGAGTCCGGCCCGGCCGGTGCGAACAAATAGAGTCGCTGTGACCGGACATGAAGCGTAAAAGCCCCGGAACTCTGGGGCTTTTCTGCACTCAATAGATATCTCGTTTTACGTCCCTTGAAACGCCACCTTCAGCGCATCCTGATAGATACCTTTCAGGTCCTCGCGATCCAGCAGGTGTTCCATGCCGGGCTGTTTACTGATCGACTCCAGCGTGTTCACCGTATCGCGATACTCTGACGCGAGCTGTTTCTCCTTATGGGTCACGGTTGCCAAGGCTCCCATCAGGTAATGCGCCTGCGCCTTCTCGATAATCAACCCCAGCTTGTCCGCACGATTCAGCGCGCGAGCCAGTTCCTGGTCGGCCGGCTGGATCTTGTTCGCCGCAAGCTGTGCCCGGGCAAGATAAATGGAAGCTTGCACCGAAAGAGCTCTTAAGCCAAGCGCATCGGTTTCCTGCCCCAGTTTCTGCAATACAGGAAGGGCGGCGGTACCATGACCCTGGAGAACGTCGAGGCGGGCGAGCCCAAAGCGCGAGATGGCAGACTGCTCACGGCTCTTGGCTCGGTCGGCCACTTCACCTGCCTTCTTGTATTGCTGCCGGGCATCATCGAACTTAGCTGCATACATATAGCTATCGCCCAACCAGTTGAGCGCTTGCGCAAGGTAGCTGTCGCTATTGACCTGGGCCGCCAGCTTCACCGCCTCTTGCAGCTTTTGTTGTCCTTCTGAGGTCCGGCCCACCATGGACAACACGCGCCCGTATCCGCCCAGCGCTGCCACCATCAGAAACCCGTGTTCATTGGTGGCCTGGAATCCTTTGATGGCATCTTCGTACGCACGCAGCGCCTGCCCGTATTGCCCCTGTGTAGCATACAGTTCTCCCAGGCTCGTCGAGTCCAGCGCCACGCGGTGCTGGTCGCCCGCCGCATTAGCGTTATCAATTCCCTTTGCGTACTGTCGGCTGGCGGTGTCGTACTGGCCGAGCTTGACGTTCATGTCCGCAACGTCGTGCAGTGCCAGAGCGATTCCGTCGGGCTGTTTCAGCTTGTCAAACATATCGTAGGACTGCTGAAAGTTGGTCAGGGCCGCGGCGTAGTTACTTAGGCCGTCATAGGCAGTGCCAATGTTATTCAGGCAGAGGGCCTGGTTCGGTAGATCGTTCGCCTCGCGAAAATCGTTGAGGGCCTCGTTATAATTTTTCAGCGCTTCATCGAACTTGGCGTGGCGCGTGTAGTAGTTGCCCAAGCCCAAAAGGCTGAGAGCGATCCCCTGCTTGTTGCCGAGACTCCTTCGAATCGTCAGCGACTCTTTGTAGCTGGCAAGAGCTGCAGCGCTGTCCCCCATCATGTCCTGAATATTCCCGATCTCGGCCAGGCTTTTTGCTTCTGCCCCCGGCTGATTAAGCGAACGGCTGATCTCCAGCGAATCCTGAAAATTCTTTAGAGCTTCTTTCGGCTGGTTGAGGATCTTATAGGCGATTCCCTGGGCCTGCACGACTTTGGCTTTCAACACCTCATTGCCAGACTGCGTGGCAAGGGTGTACGCGGTGCCCAGGGAATCAAGCGCGTCCTGCGGCTTGCCGACATTGATGTCGAGTCGCCCGCTGGAGTACAGCACTTCGGCGTTGTTCTTATCGACGCTTTTGACCTTGGCCAGGCGGCCGCGCGCCTCATCGTACCTGCCTGCGTCCTCGTAAAGGTGGGCCAATGCTAATTGCGCATCGGTGTCGTCTGCATTGGCTGCTGTTAACTTCTCGTAGGCGGCAATAGCTTGGTCGTTCTTGTTGTTAACAACCGCGTCGTTTGCCTGGATGAGGAACCTCTCGCTATTCCGTAAGTTGTCGCTCAGGGTGACGGCCTTGCTCGATGCCACCTGGGCTTTGTCATCAGAACTCAACTGATGGTATGCGAGGCCCAGTTCCGAAAATGCCATGGCAAACGTTGGGTCTTCGGCGGTAGCGTCCTCAAATTTCTTTGCCGCTTCGGAGTACTTGCCGGCGCGATAGAGTTGCATTCCTTCGCTATAGGCGCGCATCGCCGGCGCTGACTTCGTCAGGACAGGGGGAGCGCCGGATTCCAGCGCCTCCAGCATCTGCGGGTTCGTGGCGAGCTTGTCGCGAACGTCCAGCGACAGCTGGGAGATGGACTCCAGCAGTTTGTTCTCCCCGGCCACGTTGGTGACGATGTTGAATTGCCGTTCGCCGCCATCCTTCAAATCGTAGACCGTGGTGTTGATCTGAATCTGATCACCCAGCTTTGCGTACTTGCCGGTAACAACTCTGTCGGCGTTGATGATTTCCTTGATGCGCCTGAGCTGTGACAGGTCCAGTTGCTGCTGCTGGGGAGAAATCTTCAGGTCGCCCAGCACCTGTTGCAGGCGGCTCTGTGAGACCAGGCGGATGCCAGCCGAAGTCGCGATATCGGCGCTGAGGGTCTCCGACAAGGTGGACGACAACGAGTCGAGGTTCGCATCGCCCGACGCGTTGTAGTAGGGGATAATGGCCAGCGAGATGGCGGCTGCCGGCGCACCGGTAGCGTGATTAAGGAAGCGCTTGTAGCCTACGTATCCGCCCACGCCCAGCACCGCGATCAGTACCGCAGCGGCGATTGCCATCCCTGCGCGCGGGAATCCCGCCCCCGCCTTGATCGCTGACTGCGGAATGGCCGGGGATGGAGCCCCTTCTGTGACAGCTTCGCTGGGCCCGACAGCTCGCACTGCGACTTGTCCGGGCGCTTTACCTTGGGCAACATCGAGATCGTCCATCAGTTCTTGAACCGACGAATAGCGACTCTTCGGATCGCGCTCCAGGCACTTGGAGACGACGTGACTGACCGCAGCCGGCACCGTGGGATCAACTTCGCTCAGCGGTACAGCCCGTTCCTGGGTTCTTTTCACCAGGCTTGCAATCGCGCTGTCGGCGCGATACGGCATGTTGCCGGTGATCAGCTCATAGAAGATCAGTCCGATAGCAAAGATGTCGGAGCGCGCATCCAGCTCGGCGCCCATCGCCTGTTCCGGCGACATGTACTCCATGGTGCCGATCATCATGCCGGTCTGAGTCATGCCGTCACTAGCGACAGTCTTCGCCAGACCAAAATCCATAATGACGACGCGGCCCGCGGCATCGCGCATGATGTTGCTGGGCTTCAAGTCGCGATGGATGACGCCTTCGGCATGAGCTGCCTGCAATCCGGCGCAAGACTGCCGCATGATGTTGATCGCTTCATCGGGGGTGAGCTTGCCTTCGCGCGTCAGGATGGTGCGCAAGTCCTCACCCTCGATGAACTCCATGGTGATGAACTTCACGCCTTCGGCTTCGCTCAGGTCATAAATGCGGATGATGTTTTTGTGGGTGACCTGCCGGGCGAGGATTAGCTCCTGCTTGAAACGCGCAAGAATGGCAGGATTTCCGGCGAGATCGGGGCGGATGACTTTCAAGCCTACGGCGCGATCGACTTCCAGATCATGCGCCTTATAAACCGCACCCATGCCTCCCATGCCTAGAAGTTTCTGGATCTCATAACGGCCACCCAGCACGCTTCCGACTTCAAAGATGGTCGCGCCAATGGAGGCAAATACCTGCGGCGTCGTGCCGGAGCCGGGATCACTTGGCCGCGCTACGTCAGCTACAGTGGCGGCATCGGATGGATCACTCTTGGGCTGGGTTGAGGATGATATTGCGGCGGGCTGTGGAATTGGAGAGGTGGCGCCCTCAGCCAGGGTGGCGTCAAAGTCCGGCTCTGACTGCGGTTGTCCGTCCGGATTCAACGCAGCTGGTCGCTGTGCTGCCGAGCTGTCGCCACTGGAAACAGCCGTGCCTTCGCGTGCTCTACGAGCTGCGCCGTCGGGATCCACCTTCGTTACTCCGTCAGATACCTGGGGATGCTGACAGAGTTGGACTTTTGTTAATTTGCCTCACCGCCAGCTATTCTGAAAGTATACCCACCTTTGGGAGTTACTGGATAGTAATTCGGCTGGGGCGGCAGAGACTGACGTAAGGTCTCGATCGGCCGGTTCCCGCATGGATGCTGACGTTTCATCGGATTCAGCACCGCCGCCGCAAATCCCCTAAAATCGGATTGTGTCCCAAAGCAACTTAGAACTGAACTTTGAAGCTCGCCGCCGACTTGGCTACGAGTTGATCGACCTTATCAACGAGTACTTCGAGGGTCTCTCCACGCGGCCCGTCCAATTGCCGTCTGAAGCACGCTCCTTTGAGCCTCTGCGCGACGCTATGCCGGAAGACGGCATTCTCGAACAAGGCGCGGTGCCGTCGGGATTGAATGGCAATTCGACAGAGAAGTTGACCGGCTTCCTGCGCCACACGGTACAGGAGATGATCGATCGTGGATTTCACGTCGGCTCCGGCAACTATTTCGGCCTGATGAATCCTACGCCGACCTTTACCGGCGTGATGGCGGAGGCGATCGTCGCCGCCCTTAACCCACAGCTTGCAACGACTGCGCGCTCGCAATTGGCCATCAGGATTGAAGACGAAACCATTCGCTGGATCGGCGAGCGCTTCAGTTGGCAACAACCTTTTGACGGAACATTCACCAGCGGCGGCAACGAAGCCAATTTCAGCGCGCTGGCCATGGCGCTTGCCACCCATTTCCCGGGCGTAAGCGAAGACGGGGTGGCTTCCATCGGAGCACAGCCGATCATATACGCGTCCGCGGAGGCACACCATTCGCTGGACAAGTCCGTTGGTTTGCTTGGGCTGGGACGCAAGGCTCTGCATCGGGTACCGCTGAACGAACGCTTTGCGATGGACGTTGCGGAGCTGGAGCATGCCATCGCTGCTGATCGCCGTGCCGGGCGCAAGCCATTCTGCGTAGTCGCCACCGCAGGCACCACGAATTCCGGCATTATCGACGACATCGCAACGATTGCTGACCTTTGCCAGCGCGAAGGATTGTGGCTGCACCTCGACGGTGCTTACGGTGCTGCTGTTACGTTCAGCGACACCTATCGGCATCTGGTACGCGGCATAGAACGTTGTGATTCGGTCACTATTGATCCTCACAAGTGGCTGGCGGTTCCTTTCGTCGCGGGAGTCGTTCTCACGCGTCATCCCCGGGCTATGCAGGCTGCCTTTGGCGTAACCACGCCATATATGCCCAAGCCCGTGGCTGACGTTCCTCCCGACAACTTTAAGGTTTCCATGCAGTGGACGCGACGTATGAATTCCATGAAGCTGTGGCTGACGCTCCAGATTCACGGTCGGGCGGCGTACGAACACTTTATCGACAACCAGATGAAGATGGCGCGCGACTTCGTCCAGTGGGTCGAGTCCAGTGAGCACTTCGAGTTAGCTACACCTCAAACGCTGCCAATCCTCAATATTCGTCTCAAGGACGCCGGCGAGGGTGAGCAACTCATGCGAGCTCACATCGATCTGGTCGAGCGCGTGACGCAAGACGGCCGCTTCTGGATCTCCGAAACCCGTGTTGCCGGACGAAGCGTTATTCGCGTGATGATCGTGAGCTATCTCACGGAAGCGCAGCAGATCGAACGGCTTCAGAATGCGATGTTGGGAGCAATAAAAACGCCCCTTTCGCAAGGGGCGAGAGTTGGTTCGGGAGAGAGAGGACGATGAGAGTTTTACTTTGCCAGCAGCTCGCGCAGACGCAAACGCGCCTGGTGCAGCGCAAGCCGCGACTCGCGCTCCGTGATCCCAACTAGGCGCGCGACGTGATCATGATCGTAGCCTTCCAGGTCGTGCATCAGGAAAATCAGCTTTTCTGTCGGGGGCAGGGCGAAGACAGCGCACTCCAGGTCGGTGCGTAGAACATTCTTGCGCACGTTACGGATACCGGTGCACAGGGTGCAATCTAACGTGAAGATCGGGATGTCAAAGGTCTTGTGCAGTTCGGCTACCAACGCGCGATCCACCTCTTCTGTCGTGGGGAAGGAGCCCTCAGCAAAGGCAGCACTGAATGCGTCTGCCATCAAATCTTCCGCCGCCAGTTCATTACCAGTCATCCAGTAAGCGATGGCATACACGCGGTGGCGATTGCTCTCAAAGGCCTCTTTCCGCTTTGCCGTGCCGACGATGACTTCCGGGGTAAAGGTAGCCGCTTGGGCCAGGGTTCCGTCCTGCATAGTGTTCAACATCTCGGGGTCCTCCTGTGGGTCTGCTAAGGGTCTGCCGCTTGCTCAAAATCAGCCAAAGCGACCGCGCGATTCGCATAGAGACTTGATTCAGCTACGCGCGGCGTGCGCACCACCTAGGTGCAATCGCTATGCCTATCTTGCCGCGAGCCGTGGATAAAACCCGCGGGTAGGCCGTAAGCTATTGAATACAAAAGGTAAGTATTCCTGCCGAGTATTACTCGCTGGCTCTTTTGTACTAAGGTGATAGAAGTAGTTACCCACGATAACGGCGAGATTGGGAGGTTCGGTGCTTTCAGTTGGCATTTGCATACCACACCGCTTGAAAGGGCAGTGTAGATTTGCCCGGAGAGAGGGAAGATTTTGTACTCACGTCCGGAGCTTCACTCCCGAGCTCAGGAACAAACTCACGGGCTCACGCGTAATTAGCCGATGTGAATTCGTTACGTGCGCGAGTAGAATTCTGGTCTAAAGTGGGGAGTTTCATGGCGGCCGAACACATCCTGGTGGTCGATGACGAGATCTCAGTCCGGCAGACGATCACGGCAGCCTTGGAGTCGGTGGGCTACTCTGTCGAGCAGGCCTCCTCAGTAGACACCGCCATTGCCATCTTGGACACAAAGGAATGGGGAGCAGTCCTGACTGATCTGCTGTTACCAGGTACGAGCGGGATGTCCCTGTTGCAGTACGCCCGCCAGCATTATCGTCAGATACCCGTCGTGATGGTGACCGGGGTGAACGATATCTCTGTGGCCTTGGAGGCAATCCGCATGGGCGCCTACGACTATCTCCTGAAGCCGTTCCAGCGCGAGCAGCTTCTGGCGGTTGTCTCCCGCGCACTGGAGAAGCGCCGGCTGGAACAGGAGAACCTTTCCTACAAGAACGAGTTGGAATCGCTGGTTAAAGCTCGTACGGAAATGCTTGCCGGCACTATGGCCGACCTTAAACGCGCCTTGGCCGATCGGGAACGGGCCATGACAGAGTTGGAGCGATCCTATGACATCACTCTCGAGGCGCTGGGAAATGCCCTGGATCTCAAGGATGCCGAAACGGAGGGTCACTCCAAGCGGGTAACAGCTTTTACCATGGCCATTGCTCATGCACTCGGCTTGCCCGATGAGCGACGTAAGGTCATTGGCCGCGGCGCATTCCTGCATGACATCGGCAAGATGGCGATACCTGACGCCATCCTGCGTAAACCCGGCCGCCTGACCCCGGAAGAGCAGGCTGTTATGCGCGAGCACTGCCTGCTTGGTTACCAGATGTTGCGCAAAATCCCGTTTCTGCACGAAGCGGCAGAGATCGTCTACTCGCACCAGGAACATTTCGACGGCAGCGGCTATCCTCGGGGGCTGCGCGGCGAACAGATTCACCTGGGTGCACGCGTGTTCGCGGTGGCCGACGCCTTTGACGCCATCACTTCCGACCGCCCGTATCGCGCGGCGCAGTCCATTTCTTCCGCTCGCAGGGAGATCGAAAAGAACTCCGGCACACAATTCGATCCCGCAGTGGTGACCGTGTTTCAGTCCATTTCCGATGAATTCTGGGTCAAGCTGCGTGACCAGATCAGCCAAAATCCCGGCAAACGCAACGCTGCCCGCCGCTTCCTACACGTCAATTGAGGGCTGAGCTGTGTGCTTCCGGTATGATCCTCCTCGGAGAAAAACATGAGCACTGTCTTGAGCGGAACCGATCTTGTCCAGGCACTCCACAATAGTCCCGGCTGGACGGTGGAGGGCAATGCTATTGAGAGGACGTTTGAGTTTGCCAACTTCGTCGACGCGATGGGTTTCGTTAACCGCATCGCCGAAGCCGCCGAGGCCGTCAATCACCACCCTGACATCACGATCAACTACAACAAGGTGAAGTTGTCGCTCACCTCTCACGACTCCGGAGGGGTAACGCAGCGCGATCTACGTATGGCAGGTAAGATTAACGAAATCAGCACTCCGTAAAGCCTGCCAATCCGCGAGCCAAGCAATCAACTCGGTTCCCTGGAAAAATTTTCATAGCACCCCGTGCCTTGACGCTTGCAAGTTCCGGAAATTCCTAGGCTTCCCTTTTGGTATCCCCATTGCAAATGTAAAGCCACGGTTGCAGCTCCACCGTGACCGTGCCGGCGTTATCGAGGAGTCCTCCAATTTCCGCTTTGGTGGAGAGAGATAACAGGGAGGAAAATGATCGATTCCAGCAGGAAAGCAGTTCTATGCTTATGTCAGGATAAATTTACCCTTCGAGTGCGACGCATGTTGCTGGAGCATTTCGGCTACAGAGTATTGTCTATCCGATCTGCGGCCCAGATGCAGCTTATGCTGCGCAAAGAATGCCCCGATATGCTCTTACTCGACAACAACGATCCGGCCCTCGACTGCGAAGAACTGGCAGGAAGAGCCAAGGCGATCTGCCCTGGAATTCTTTCCGTCGTGCTCACGCCTGAGTACGGCTTGCCGCGCAACGGCGGTGGTTCCATCGACCGCTACCTGAAGCTCGACGATCCGCGCGAAGAGTGGCTCTCCGGGATTGAGTCTCTATTCGAGCAGACGGGAGACGAGTCGAGTTCCTTAGGGTAGCAACCGCGGTTTCGCCCTATGTTTCTCATGTGAAATTTCTCATTTGGAATTCCGCTTTGGGATTCCTTCCGGATTTGAACCCTGCAGCCTGCTTGTCGCGTTTCGCTTTTTCTTCATAGCACACTCTCAACAAAGCAGTTGCGAAATTCTGCCCCAGAGCTCCAAAGTTGGCACGGCTGATGCACATAGAAAGACGTTGCGAAATCCCTGATAGCTGCTTCCAACGACGAGGGGGCCCAGATGCAATCGGACAACGTTTCGCCCGTCAATCCGCCGATGTGGACGATACTGCTAGTCGAAGATGAAGAGTCGGTTCGACAAATTACGCGCTATGTGCTGGAACAAGCCGGCTATCTCGTGCTTGAGGCTTCCAGTCCGGAAGAAGCTCTCGCGATCTTCCGGCGTTTCGAGGGTTGCCTCAACCTGCTGCTGACAGACGTCGTAATGCCCAATATGAGCGGGGCCGAATTAGCAACGCAACTGAAGCAATCGCGTCCCAATCTCATTACGATTTTCATGTCAGGCTATGCCAAGAATGCCGCGATTTCTGCGGCTAACTTCACAGCAACCGATTGGTACATACAAAAGCCCTTCACTACCAGTGGATTGCTCGCGCGAGTAGCGGAAGCCCTCAGCGTCCCGCCAAACGCACGCGAGATTGTTGGCGAAATTCGTTTGCCAATCTAGCCAACGACGTTCGTTTGCCAACCGAGCCGAAGGACAACTCAGCGACTCGTTTGCGGCGTCTCGGATCGGGTCTGCGCCGCAGCCGACGCGAGCTGGGCTGGCGGCACTGCTTGCGGAACAACCACAATGTCGACCCGTCGATTCATCTGCTGTCCCGCAGTGGAAGAATTTTCCGCAAACGGATGATACTCGCCGTATCCGGCAGCCGACAGCCGCTCCGGGGAAAAGCCTTCGCCCTCGATCAACAATTTCACCAGCGTAGTTGCTCGCGCTGTTGAGAGTTCCCAGTTGGAAGCAAACGACGCCGTGTGAATCGGCACGTTGTCGGTGTGGCCCTCAATGCGAAGCGAACAATTGCGCGCTTGCAGAAAACTCGCGATGCGGTGGACTGCCGCGGTTGCCTGTGGCTTGATTTGCGCGGAGCCGCTATCGAAAAAACCAATCTCACGCAGGCTGATGACGATTCCGTCAGCGTCCATTCTGAGAGCCACCTCGCGGCGCTTAATTTCTGGAGAGAGCAGCTTCTCTAGCTCCTTTTGCATGGCGGCGAAGTCTTCAGAGTTGTGGTTCGCCTCAGCCAGCCCTGATTTGGTCACCGGAGTCCGCGCTAACGCATCAAGGTTAGCCTTGTGCTCGTGCGAAGGCTGTGGCGTTGCTCCGGCACCTTTGCCGGGCGCGTTCATTCCAAGCTCCTGGAATGCGGATTGAATCGCTTCTGTCAGTTGCGCCGTGCGCTCTTTATCAATGCGGGCGGAGGCGAACATAACCACAAAGAAGGCGAACATCAGGGTAATGAAGTCGGCGTAAGAGACTAGCCACCGTTCATGACTGACGCGGTTGTGATATCGCCGTTCTGCATTCATCGCACACCTCGCCCCGAGGTGCGCTGAGGTTCGTCTTGCAAGAAGCCCAACAGCTTGGTCTCCAGCATCCGCGGGTTCATGCCCTCGAGGATAGATACGACTCCCTCCAGCGTCATCTCGCGGATGACCTGCTCCTGGCGCATGCGAATGCGCAGCTTGCCCGAGCCCGGAAGAAAGAAGAGATTGGCTGAGCCAACGCCATATACCGTAGCCACAAAGGCCACAGCGATGCCTCGGCCCACTTCGTTCAGATTGTCCAGGTGCTGCATCACCTGAATCAGTCCCAGCACCGCACCGATGATGCCGATGGTCGGCGCGAAACCGCCGGCGGACTCGAAGACGCGCGGGATGTGGTCCTCGTACTCCGCCTGATTGTCCAACTCAAGCTGCATCATCTTCCGGAGCTCCGCCGGCTCAGTGCCGTCCACCGCCAGCATCAGGCTCTTGCGCAAGAAGGGGTCGTGGATATTGGGAAGTTCGGAGTCCAACGAAACAATCCCTTGTTTGCGCGCTTTGTTGGCGAAGTTCACCAACTCATGAATGACATCATTGGGATTCAGCTTGCGTTCAAAGAAGACGTGGACCAGTCGGCGAAAGGCGGAAATCACAACCGAGAGCGGAAACTGAAGCATCACCGCTCCCAGGGTGCCACCAAATACGATCAATGCCGCC
>Ga0335085_10014114_pt1 | contig 11674 bp, 12 predicted proteins | sample Lox_Sample_45_FD_206712 | JGI IMG/M metagenome (GOLD analysis project Ga0335085, IMG submission 206712) | Soil microbial communities from Loxahatchee National Wildlife Refuge, Florida, United States - Lox_Sample_4.5 | ecosystem: Environmental > Terrestrial > Soil > Wetlands | place: USA...
TCCCCGGCCGCGGTGAATTTCACGGCGTTGCCCACCAGGTTAACCAGCACCTGGCGCAACCGGCCCTCGTCGGCCAGGACGGCGGCCGGCACCGTGCCGATGACGGCGTGAAGCAGTTCCAGGCGCTTCTCGGCGGCGCGGGCCGCGAGCGCCTCCAGCGCGAATTCGATGCAGGCCAGCGGGCTGCACGGTTGCGGCTCCAGGCTGAGATGGCCCGCGTCGATCCGCGAATAGTCGAGGACATCGCTGGTGAGCTGCAGCAGCGACGCCCCGCTGTTGTAAATGGTCTGGACGCACTCGCGCTGCTCGTCGGTGAGCGGAGTGTCGAGCAGGAGGCTGGCAAATCCGATGATGCCGTTGAGGGGCGTGCGGATCTCGTGCCCCATCATCGCGAGGAACTGCCCCTTCGCGCGTTCGCCGGCCTCGGCACGCTCCCGGGCGTAGACCAGCGCGGCCTCCACCTGCTTGCGCTCCGAAACATCCTCCATCACCGCGATGATGTGCGCCAGCCGTCCCCCGGCGTCGTGCACGGGCGAGGCGATGGAGCGCGCAGGATAAGTGCTCCCGTCTTTGCGGCGGTTGACTGTCTCCCCCTGCCAGGTGCGGCCGGCGCGAACGGCATCCAGGATTTCCTGGAATTGCGCGTCGGTCGTCTCGCCCGACGCCAGCATGCGCGCGGGCTGCCCGACCACCTCCTCGCGCCGCCAGCCGGTGATGGCGCACAGGCTGGAGTTCACATACTCGATGCGGAGATCAGGACCGGCGATCACCAGGGCGGTCCGGCTCTGCTCGACGGCTTGGGAGAATCTCCGAATGAGATCGCGCTGCCGGCGCTCGCGGCGGAGGACCAACCCCGCCCCCAGCGGCAATCCCAGCAGCAGCCAGACGTAGACGGCGGTCCGCAGGCCGCCGGCGAACCGGTCGCGGAACCAGTGATCCGCCGCCACCTCGAGCGCCAGAATCTCCCGCACGGGCTCAGGCCCGCCCGCCCGCACCCGCCCTCCGATGAGGGCGAAAGCGGTGATCCTGGCTCCCGCGGAATCGCCCTCCGGCCCAGCGCACGCCGGCAGAATGCCGCCCAAGAGCACTGGCAGATCCGGCCGGCGGCCCGCCCCGCTGTACGCATCGCCGGGATTGGCGATCTTCCTCGACTCGGGCGACTCGGAATCGGCCAGCAGAATGACGCCGCCCGTGGCGGGCGCATAACGAATGAGACAGATCGACCGGACGCCCGGATTGACCTGGCGCAGCCGGGCGAGGCGGGCCTTGACCGAAAGGTAGGCGGGATTGGCCAGATCCGCCGGCGAGCCGGCGAGCGCGCCCAGCTCCGTCGCCGCAAACGCCACCGCACATCGCTGGGCATCCACCCGCAGCTCGCGCAGGATCGCGTCGCCCGCACGCCCCGCCCGCCACCAGCCCGCCGCGCCGCCGCCCACGGCGATCAGGGCCCAGAGCAGGAGCTGCAAACGGCGGGATGGCGGGCGCGGCATGATCGCGGAAACGGTTGGGAACCGCCCCATCTTCACGGCGGATGCCGGCGGTGCAATCTCCGAATGATTTCCATGCCAATTCGAACTTTAGGAATCCCGACTGGCCGGCGCCCACCGCGCGGGCCGGCGTCGCCACAGCCCGATGACCGCAGCACGACCTCGGCCTCGCCCGCCCCGGCACGATCACCGATTGCGGCTGGACTCCGGCGCGGCTTTTTCGTCGGGCAGCTTCCGGCGACGCTGCTGCACCGCCTGCCGCAGCAGAAACTCAATCTGGCCGTTGATGCTGCGCAACTCGTCCGCAGCCCACGCCTCGAGCTCGGCCCAAAGCTTCGGATCGATGCGGAGAAGAAACGCTTTGCGGTCCTCGGATGGCATCGGGTCAGGAGGTCAGACCGGCGCGACGGCGCACGGTCTCGACAAACAGGGATGGATGCTGCGGAGAAACGACCAGACAGCGATCGGGCCAGCGCAGCACTACGGTTTGCCCGGGGTCAGTGACATAGGCGTGGAACCGTCCCAACCGCTTGCTGCGGAAACGCCCGCTGATCGCGCGGAGGCCGTCGTTGCCGACGATTTTGCGGGCGCCGCGCAAAGCCTCGCGATCGGGCGTGGCGCTCTGGAGTCCCCCCAACGGGAACCGCGCCCGCCGGAAGGGGAGCGCGATCTGCAGCTCATCGCCCGCGATGCGATAGCACTGGATCCGCGCGGTCACGCAGATGAGCGCGACGATCGCGGGCGCGATCCCCGCCACCAGGAAGACCGGCCACGGCGGCGGATGGGGCTCCCGCGCCACCAGCACCGCAATCACCGCTCCCAGGATGACGACGGCGACGAGGGACAGCAGCGTCGTCAGCCGCACGCGTGTCCCCAACGGCGCGGGCGCGAACTCGAAATCGGGAATGGTCCGGGGCGGCGGCACGCGACGAAGGTCCTCAGCGGCGCTTGCCCATGGCTTCGGGGACCTGGTTGGCATCGCGGCCGGCAATCCTGCCCAGCGGCTCCCAGCCGAGGGCGATGGTTTCATTGATTTCCCCGGTGAGGCGCCCGCGCGCGCGTTTCCGGGAGAACGGCGCGCCGACGGAAATGATACGAGATTGCATGGCAAGGAGTTGCCCGGACGGCGGGCCGCCGCGCCGCGGGCGGGGCTCAGTTGTAGAGCGTGCCGGTGTTGACGACCGGATGGACCTCGGCCTCGCCGCACAGCACGACGAGCAGATTGCTGACCATGGCGGCCTTGCGTTCCTCGTCGAGATGGACGACCTGCTTCTCGGCGAGTTCCTTCAGGGCCATGTCGACCATGCTCACGGCGCCGTGCACGATCTTCTGGCGCGCGGCAATGATGGCCTCTGCCTGCTGGCGGCGCAGCATCGCCTGCGCGATCTCCGGCGCGTAGGCCAGATGGGTGAGCCGGGCCTCTTCCACCTGCACGCCGGCTTTCTCCAGCCGCTGCTGCAATTCCTCGCGCAAGGCCACGGACACCGCGTCACCCCCGCCCCGCAGGGTCACCTCGTTCTGTTCGCCTTCGTCGTAGGCATAGCCGCTGGCGAGGTGGCGCACCGCCGACTCGCTCTGCACCGCCACGTAGTGTTCGTAGATATCCACGTCAAAGCAGGCCTGGGCCGTGTCCTGCACGCGCCACACGACGACGGCGGCGATTTCGATCGGATTGCCGCGCTTGTCGTTAACCTTGAGTTTCTCGCCGTTAAGGTTGCGGGCGCGGAGGGAGATCTTGATCTTCCGGTTGAACGGATTGGTCCAGAAGAAGCCGCTGTCGCGCACCGTGCCCTTGTAGGCGCCGAACAGGATCAACACGGCGGCTTCGTTGGGCTGCAGCGTGAAGAAGCCGTTGCTGCTGGTGACAGCCAGAACGAGCAGCCCGCCCGCTCCGGCCAGCAGCCAGCCGCCGCCGTCCTGCCGGGCGGTGATCGCCATGAGCCCGGCGACAAAGGCCCAGACCGCGATAATATAGAGAGAAAGGGTCACGAACAGCAACAGCCAGCCACCGGCGGCGTGCCGGGTGAGTTCACGATTGCGGGAATGGGCCAGGGTTCCTTCGGATGGGTTGTTCATGGCTGGAAATGAAGCACATAGACGATGACCAGTGGCGCCAGCGGGAGCGTCGGATCCCAGAATTCCACGGAGGCGGAAACGGTCGCGCCCGCGCCGATCCACCCGGCGCACCCGGCGATGAGGACGCCGGCCAGGCACAGACCGCCGACGGCACCGAACGCCCACGCCCAGTAACGTCGTCGCCGCAGAATGCCGGGAGGTGAATTCATGGTAGATATTGTAGTGATATCATTCCAATATCTCCGAAGTCAAGCCCATTCCTCGGCTCCTCGCCGGTCGCCCGCCGACCCGCCGCCCGGGGCGGGCCCCGCCCCCGAAAATCCGCCAAAGCAAACGCCGCCGCGGGGAGGACCCTGGGCGGCGGCGTCGGAAAAGGGGAAACGGCTAGCTCGAAACGTGGCCCGAGACCAGCTTGGTCATTTCGAACATGCTGACCTTGGCCTTGCCATTGAACACGACCTTCAGCTTGTCGTCGGCGTTGATCTGGGTCCTCACCTTCTTGTCCTGCAGGCCATTCTTCTTGATGTAAGCCCAAAGCTTCTTGGTGAGCTCGGTGCGCGGCAGCGGGCTGCCGCCGACAACGGCGGCGAGAGCGGCGTCCGGAGTGACCGGAGCCATGAATTTAGCATTCGGGGTGCGGGCGGATTTCTTAGCCATAGTGAAGCCCGTCATAGTGTCGTTCCCTCGCAATGCAACGAAATTCTCGGAGGAAGATGGCCCGTTTTTCAGAGGTAAAACCGGCCCGGAAGCGGGGCGCGCGCGGCGGCGCCAGCCGGCCGCGCCGGCCTCAGGCGGCGGGCTCGTCCATCTGCACAAACTGGCGGTAAAGCGCCGCGTAGTGGCCGCGCAATGACAGCAATTCCGCGTGCGTGCCGCGCTCGACGATGCGCCCCTGCTCGAGCACGAGCACGAGATCCGCATGCCGGATCGTGCTGAGGCGGTGGGCCACGACGAAGCTCGTGCGGTGGCGCAACAGCGCCACGAGCGCCCGCTGGATGCGCGCCTCGGTCAGCGCATCGATCGAGCTCGTCGCTTCGTCGAGGATGAGCAGGCGCGGCTCGGCCAGCAGCGCGCGGGCAAAGCAGACCAGCTGGCGCTGGCCGACCGACAGGCCGGCGCCCTGTTCGCCCACTTCGGTGTGCAGGCCCCGCGGCAGCTCCTCGAACAGGTCGAGGCAATCGAGCTGGCGGGCGGCGCGGCGCACGTCCTCCGCAGTCGCCTCCGGCCGGCCGACCCGGATGTTGTCGAGCACCGTGCCGGTGAAAAGGAAGTTCTGCTGCGACACGAGGCCCATCTGGCGATGGAGGGAACGGCTGGAGAGCGTCCGAATCTCGCGGCCGTCGATGGTCACCTCGCCCCGCGTCGGCAGGTAGAACTTCGCCGCGAGGTTGACGATCGAGCTCTTGCCGCTGCCGGTGTGGCCGACCAGCGCGATCATGCGCCCGGGCTCGGCGGTGAAATCCACGTCGTGCAACACGAGCCGGGCGGGATCGTAGCCGAAGAAGACGTGGCGGAATTCGACCCGCGCGCCCGGCGGCGCCGCGCCGGCCGCCGCGGGCGCCGGCGTCCGCGGATCGGGCAGCGCCACGGCGTCCGGCGCGTCCTCCCAGTCGGGTTTCAGGTCCAGCAGGCGGAAGATGCGCTCCGCGCCCGCCATCGCGATCAGCGCCTGGTTGTACTGGTTGCCGATGACGGCGATGGGCGAAAAGAAGAGATTGGCCAGAAAGAAGAACTGGATGAGGCTGGCGATCCCGAGGTCGTGGTGGAAGGCGCGCCAGCCTCCGAGCAGGAGCAGCACGGCGATGAAGAACTGGCTGTTGAGCTCGAGAATCGGCAGCAGGATCGCCGAGGTGCGCGCGAGGGCGACGTTGTAGCGCGCGTGATCGGCCAGCAGCGTCCGGAACAGGCCGGCGTTGGTCGCCTGCCGCACGAAGCCCTGCGTGACCCGGATGCCGCCGACCGACTCGGCCAGGGTCGCGGTGACGCGGCTGAAACTCTCCTGCGAGGCGCGGCTGAGGCGGCTGAGCTGGACGCGGAAGCGGCGGTTCACCGTCCAGAGCACCGGGGCCATCGCGAGCACCACGAGGAAGAGCGCCCAGTCGCAGAACGCCATCGCGACCGCGGCGAAGGCCATCATGCCGAACTGGATCAGGCTGACGAAGAACACGTCCTGAAGGCCCACGCGCACCGCCTCCACGTCGGAGGTCACCCGGCTGAGGATCCGGCCGAGCTTCACGCGGTGAAAGAAGCTCATCGGCATGCGCTGCAGGTGGGTGAAGAGGTCGGCGCGCAGCGCGTTGACCGCGAATTCGCCCAGCTCGAGCGCGTAGCGCTGGCGGAAGTGAAACAGGAAATCGGTCAGGACCGCCAGGAGCGCGTAGCCCAGCACCGCCCAGGCGACGGCGCGCAGATCGTGTCGCGCCACCGGGCCGCCGATGATCACGCCCGTCGCCCACACCAGCGCCGGCAGCTGCACGGCGCGCACGGTCGAGAGCCCGATCATGATCGCGCCCTTCCGGCGCTGCGGCCGCAGGTAGCCCGCGAGCCGCCGGATCAGCCCCCACTCGAGGGGCCTGAACTGCGTCTCGGCCTCGTCGTCGCCGGGCCGGTCTACGACGGTGAGCAGGCTGAGCCCGGCCGCCGGTGGTTTCATGCCGCATCTCCCTTCATCAGCATCCGCCGGTCGCCGCTGTCCACCAGTTGCAGATCGGCGACGCGCAGGTACGGCCCCGGCACCTGCATCAACTCCTCGTGCGTGCCGCGCTGCACGATGCGGCCGTCGTCCATCACGATGACGACGTCCGCCCGGCGCAGGGTGCTGAGGCGGTGCGCCACGATGAGGGTGGTGCGGCCGGCGATCGCCCGGTCGAGCGCCCCGAAAATCTCGTGCTCGGTCTGGGAATCGACGGCGGCGGTGGGATCGTCCAGCAGGAGGATGGCCGGCTCGAGCAGGATGGCGCGGGCCAGGGCCAGCCGCTGGCGCTGGCCGCCGGAGAGGGTCACGCCGCCTTCGCTGAGCACGGTGTCGTAACCGTGCGCCAGCTCCATGATGAAATCGTGGGCCGCCGCGATGCGCGCGGCCTTCTCGATCTGCGCCCGCGTCGCCGGCGGGTGGCCGAACGCGATGTTGGCGGCCACGGTGTGGCTGAAGAGAAAGCTCTCTTGAAAGACGAGGCCGATGTTGCGGCGCAGGTCGTCGAGGTCGAGGTCCCGCACGTCGATCCCGTCGATGAGCACGCGGCCGGCCGTCGGGTCATAAAAGCGGGGAATCAGGCTCATCAGCGCGCTCTTGCCGGCGCCGGTCGGCCCGAGGATGGCGACGCACTGGCCCGGCGCCACGGCGAGGTCGATCTGATGGAGAACGGGGGCCGGCGCCTCGTAGGCAAAGGACACGTTCTCGAACCGCACCGCGCCGGCCAGCCGCGCGCGGCGCAGGGCGCCGGGTCGGCTCTGCACCTCGACCGGTGCGTCGAGGATCTCGAACACGCGGCGGGCGCCGATGAGCGCCTGCTGCACGCTGTTGACCACGTTGGCGACGTTGTTGACCTGTCCGGAGAATTGCTCGAGCAGCCCCGCGAAGACCACCAGGCCCGCCCCGAGGGGCAACCGGTCCTGGATGACGAGCCAGCCCCCGTAGCCGAGCAGCACCATCATGTTCACCCGCGTCAGCAATCCCACCGCCGGGCTGAACAGGCTCACGCGCCAGAAGATGCCCTGCTGCTGCTCCAGCACGGCATCGTTGCTCCGGAAGAATCTCGCCCGGTCCTCGTCCTCGCGCCCGAATCCCTTCGTCACCGCCACGCCCTGGATGCTCTCGGCCAGCGTGCGCACCATGACGTCGGCCAGGTCGCGATTGCGGGCGTAGTGGGGCTGAATGCGGCGGGAGAAGACGGCGGCGGCAGCCCACAGGAGCGGCGTGGTGGCGAGACAGGCTGCCGTCAGGCCCACGTGCAGGCTGGCCATGTAAAGGACGTAGACCGTCAGCGAGATGGCCATGATGAAGCTCTGGATGAGCACCTGATCGAGGAACATGCGGACCGCCTGTACGTCCCCCGTCACGCGATTGATGATCGAGCCGGTGGAATTGGCGTCATAGAAGCGAAAACTCAGGCGCTGCAGCTTGTCGTAGACGCGCCCCCGCAGGTGCGGCACGATCTCCTGCTGCGTGAGCCGGTTGATCAGCAGGCTGTACACATAGTTCAGCACCGCCCGGCCGACCGCGAGCACGAGGATCAAACCCGCGAGGACGGCGATGACCGCAAAGGGCGGCCAGTCGCCGGGAAACGTCAGCCGGAAGCCGGCCGAGGGCAGCGGTGTCCCCGACACCTGATGGCGGATGACATCGATCGCCTGCCCGGTGAAATTGAGTCCGGCCAGGCCCAGCGTGAGCAGCACGAGCTGGATCGCGAGCACCTGAAAACAGCGCCGGCGGTAGAGCCAGATCAACGCGAACAGCCGCCGGATCAGCGTCCAGTTCGACAGCGGGGCGGCCGGCGACAGCGGCGCAGGCGAAAGGTTCATGGGGACCCTCCGTTCACGACGGCGTGAGCCACGCTTCCTCCCCACGCTCACTCCCGGCTGTTCGCGCCGCGCCCAGCCCGGGCGGACGGACGCTCTCCTTCAGGCCGGCGCTCTTCAACGCGACCGGGAGGGCTGGCCCGGCGCCGGCTGGGCCGTGGAGAGCGGCGCGGGAGAGACGGTGGCCTGGCGCCGCAATTCCCGGCGGCGATTGATGTCCGCTTCGAGGTTCCGCAATTGCTCCGGGGTCAGCGTGGGAATCGGCCCGGCCGGGCCGCGGCCGCCCGCCGGGAGCTGAAACTGCGGGCCGGTGCCCACCTGCGGCACCCCGCCGGCGGCGCCCGCTCCCGGTGCCCCTCCCGCCCCTCCCGGCGACACCGCGACGGGAATGTTCAGCAGGGCGATCTTCGCCTCCTTCAGCGCCAGCTTGTAGGTCCGGCTGCGCTGCTCGACGGTCACCGTGTCGTTCGCCGGGTCGAATGCCTTGACGACAAAATCGTGCCCGGTCTCGTTCAACCGCGCCCACGTGCTCTGTTTCTTGGCCGTGTCGTAGAGACTGAACTCGTAGGCCGTTCCCGCCTTCAAAATGCTGCGCAGCTCCAGCGGCAGCGATTCCTGGGCGGCACCCGGCGCATTGCTCGGCGGCAAAAACGGCGAATTGTCCAGCAGATTGGAGCCGGCCGGCGCGGGCGGCGCCAAGACCATCAGGCCGAGCAGCGGCGGAAGCAGGCGTCGAAGTAAGGCAATTGCGCGCATAGCCGAACCCGTACAGGAAAATGACGCGCCGCCGAGACGTCAAGTAACGCCCGGCCCGCCCTGGCCGCAGTAGGCGTGCCTCCCGGCGCCGGGGCCGGCGGGCTATTTCTCCTCGAGCAGTTCCACCTCGTAACCATCGGGATCGGTCACGAAGGCCATCCGCCGCCCCGTCGGAAACGACTTCCGCCAGTCCTCGGGCCAGATCTTGTACCCCCGTTTCTCCAACTCGTCACACTGGGCGATGAGATCGGGATAACCCACGGCCGTGTGCATGAGATCCTCCGGAACGGCGGGCGGCTGGCCCGGCTGGTAGCAGAGCTCGAGCAAGTGGCTGCTGCCGGGGATCTGCAGAAAGGCGAGCTGGTTGCCCTGCGGCGAGCGGGGAATCCGGCGCACGCATTCAAAGCCGAGCGGCTGGTACCAGCCGATGGTGCGTTCGAGGTCGCCGACCCGGAGGCGGGTGTGAAGAAAGGTGGGCATGGTGGTCGGCACGCCGGCCGGTGGTGCGCCGCCGCCGGGTGTCAGGTTGGCACAAGAACCGGCGGCAAAGTCCTGTCAAGCCCGGCGTGCGGATCGGCCGGCCGCGGCCGGATTTTTCCTTGCTTTCACCCACCGCGTTTTCAAGCGTGCCTCCCGCTTGTGGTTTGAGTCGTCTGCTTGGTGGATTGTCAGGTGAACGCTGGTTCAGTGGTGATTCGAAACTCGATGGTCGGGAACGGGCAGAGGATTAGGCCAAGCAGTGGTTCGTCGACACCTACATATGAGCACCAAACTGTACGTGGGCAATCTGCCCTTTGCCTCCACCGCCCAGGACCTCCAGGATCTGTTCAGCCAGGCCGGCACCGTCGCCGGCGTCGATCTGATTTTCGACAAGTTCACCGGCCGCTCGCGCGGCTTTGCCTTTGTCTCCATGTCCACGCCGGAGGAGGCGCAGGCCGCGATCCAGAAATTCCACGGCTTCGCCATCGAAGGCCGGAACCTCACGGTCAACGAGGCGCGGCCCAAGGAGGAGCGGGCGCCCCGCCAGTTTGAGGGCGGCGAGCGCCGCGGCGGCTTCGGCGGCGGACATCGGGGCGACCGCGGTGACCGCCGCGGCGGCGACCGCGGCTACCGCCGCTGACCCTTTTCCCGTTTCGCTTCGCACCTTCCGGCCGGGCCCGCGCGCCCGGCCGTTTTGTTGCGCCGCGCCGCGCCCGCAAAGAAAAAGCTTGCTTGGAAACCATGAAAACGTTTTGAGTTTCCAGAGATTCCAATGGTTTCCTCCGGCCTTCCTCCGTCCCGCGCCCCCGCCGCGGCCGCCCGCGCCCGCATCCTCGAGGCGGCCCGCACCCAGCTCTTCGCCTATGGCTTCAGCGTCCTGACGATGGACGATCTCGCCCGCGAGCTCGGGATGAGCAAGAAAACGCTCTACGTCCACTTTCCCAGCAAGGACGCCATCGCCGTGGCCATCCTCGACGACATCGGCCGGTCGATCCGCACCCAGCTGGACGCGGTGCTGGCGGATCCCCGGCTCACGTTCGCGCAGAAGCTCTGCCGGGTGATCGACGTCGTCGGCGCGGTCCTCAGCCGCGTCAGCCCCTCGACCCTGCGCGATCTGCAGCGCCATGCGCCGCACCTCTATCAGAAGATCGAGGAGGTCCGCCAGAAGAACGTCCCCTATGTCATCGGCCGCCTGATCCGCGCGGGCCTCGCCGAGGGCAAGGTGCGGCGGGCGACCGACCCCGACTTCGCCGCGGAATTCTGGCTGCAAGCCATCCGCGGCTTGGTCCAGCCCGCGGTTCTCGACCGCACCCAGCTGACGCCGCGGCAAACCCTCGAGAAAGCGCTCCATCTTTTCTTCAACGGACTGCTCACTCCCGCCGGCCGCCACGACTATGAAAAGCACCTCGCCTCCACCCACCGTCACGCTGCGTCCTGACCGCGCCGCCCCCCGCCGCCGCGCCGCCACCCTGGCTGCCGCCGCGCTGCTGCTCGCCGCCTGCGCCCGCCACCCCGGGGGCCGCGCCGGCGACCTCCTGCTGTCCGGCAACATCGAGGTCACCGACGCCCAGCTCGGTTTCAAGGTGCCGGGCCGCGTGGCGGAGCGCCTTGTCTCCGAGGGCGAGCAGGTCACGGCCGGGCAGCTCGTCGCCCGGCTGGATGACGCCGAGCAACGCGCGCAAGTGACCCTGCGGCGGGCCGAACTCGCCGGCGCGGAGGCCGCCCTCGCCGAGCTGGAGGCGGGTTCCCGCCCGCAGGAGATCGCCGCCGCCGCCGCCACCCTGCACAGCGCGGAAGCCGACCGCGACCGCGCCCGGCTCGATTTTGCCCGCCAGCAGGAGCTGCGGGGCAAGGACGCCATCGCCGATCGCGAGCTCGAGGCATCCCAAGCGCAGCTCAAGATCGCGGAAGCCCGCGCCGCCGAGGCGGGCGAGCGCCTCAAGCTGGTCCAGGAAGGACCGCGCGCCGAGGACATCGCCCAGGGCCGTGCCCGCGTTGAGCAGGCCCGCGCCGCCGTCGTGCTGGCCGAGACGCAGCTCGACAACACCCGCCTGCTCTCGCCGCTCACCGGCGTTGTGCTCTCGCACAATATCGAGCCCGGCGAATACGTCTCGCCCGGCACCCCCATCGTGACCGTCGCCGAACTCGCCCGCGTGTGGGTCCGCGCGTACGTCAACCAGACCGATCTGGGCCGGATCCGCCTCGGGCAGAAGGCCGCCGTCCGCACCGACACCTTCCCCGACAAGATCTACGAGGGAACCGTGGGTTTCATTGCCTCCGAGGCCGAATTCACCCCCAAGACGGTGCAGACGGTCAAGGAGCGCGTGAAGCTCGTCTTTCGCGTCAAGGTCGACCTC
>Ga0335085_10014116_pt1 | contig 11673 bp, 5 predicted proteins | sample Lox_Sample_45_FD_206712 | JGI IMG/M metagenome (GOLD analysis project Ga0335085, IMG submission 206712) | Soil microbial communities from Loxahatchee National Wildlife Refuge, Florida, United States - Lox_Sample_4.5 | ecosystem: Environmental > Terrestrial > Soil > Wetlands | place: USA: Florida...
TCGCCGTCGGTCCATGCGCCCAGGAACTCCGTGCGCAGACCGAGATTGAGGGTGAACGACGGACGGACTCGCCAGTCGTCCTGGGCAAAGACCGCGTAGTTATTCTGCCGGTACTGATGGTTATAGACGCCGCCGCCGCCAAAGCTGAACTGTGGTGAACCCAGCAGAAAGTTCTGGAAATCGGTATTTCCGTCGGAGGTATTAGTGAAAAACAGCTGTCCGTTGAAGACCTGAGGGAAAAGCTTGTTGAGATTTACCCGGGTGAATTCCCCGCCAAACCGGAACGTGTGGTTGCCCTTGACCCAGCTCAGATTTTCCACGAAATCAAAGTTGTTTTGGGTCTGGTACTGGTTCGCCTGCGGCGTCGGGCCGAACTGGAAACCGGAACTGGCGAACGTGAATTTGTAGACGCTGTCAGTCAAATTGTTCGTGGGCCGGGTGATGCCGACGTCGCTCACGGTTACCGGGGGGACATTGATCGCGTCATTGTTGATCCGGATGTACCCGAAGCGGAAGTCGTTGACCAGGTTCGAGGAAAACAGATGAGTTTCAGAAACGCTCAGGAAGCGATCGTGCACCGGCAAGTCGTAGGGAAAGTTGAGATCAGTGCCGCTGATGCTGCCGCCGAGCGATGCCTGCAGGCCGCCCGCTCCAAACGGGACTTGTTGCTCGGAATTCGAAAAGAAGAAGCGTGCGGATACCTTGTCTTTCGACTGCCGGAATTCGCGGTCCCAGTTGGCGGTGAACTGATTATCCGTGAAACTGCCGGGCTTGCTCACGGCAAAGACTCCCGTGCCGCCGGCGGTTCCGCTGGCCGCGGGAAACAGGTATCCGCCCGAGGAGCCGCCGAACTGGTTGCTCTTGAACTGCAGAAGCGCTACCGCGACGGGATCCAGGCTGGTGACCCCCGCGGGAAGCCCGCCCGGAAAGAATGTGCTGATCAGGCTGGCCTCATCCCGCGACGCGGGCAGAGTGGGAATCTGTGTACTGATGAAGGTCCCGCCCGACAAGCCGCTGCTCTGCCGCGTACCCTGGTAATTCACGAAAAAGAAGCCCAGTTTGCCATTCGAACCTACCGGGCCGCCCAGGCTGCCACCGAAAATGTTCTGCCGGATCTGCGGACGAGGCTGCCCTTCCTGCTTCAGAAAGTATTCGTTTGCGTTCAGAATGTCGTTGCGGAAAAACTCATAGACATCGCCGTGAAACTGCCGGGTGCCGGATTTTAAAATCGCATTGACGTTGCCGCCTCCGTTGCGTCCCTGGCTGGCGTCGTACAGCGAGGTCTGCACCTTGAATTCCTGCACCACATCGGGATTGGGCAGTGGCGTGTTGGTCAGCTCGGCAACGTTGTAGTCGGTCGCGCTGATGCCTTCGATCAGGTAGTTGTTGTTGTCCTCGCGCTGCCCGTTGACGATAATGCGCACGTCGCCGCGCCCCAATTGCGCCGATGCGTTCAGATCGCTTTGCGCTCCGGTGGAAAGCGTCAGCAATTGTTGAAAGTTCTGGGTGGCAAGCGGCAGGTTGCGAATCGTATTGGAACTGATCGCCTGTCCGGTGGCCGCGCTGGTGGTGTCAACGGTCTGTACCTCGGCCTGCACTTCCACATTCTGCTGTACCGCCTGCGGCACCAGTTTGACGATCACTCGCGTCGTCTCCGTCACTCGCACGACGATATTCGGCACGGTGCCATTGGCAAAACCGGAGCTTTGCAGTCTCAGAGAGTAGGTCCCAACCGGCAGCAGGGTCGCGGTGAAGTTGCCGGCGGCATCCGTTTTGGTTTGACGCGCCAAGACGCCGGTGGCCTGATTGGTTATGCTGACGGCGGCGCCGGGAACGACCGCGCCGCTGGGATCCTGCACCGTGCCGCTGATGGCGCCGCTAGCGCCTCCCTGCGCCCATGCCTGACCCAGAAATGCAAAGGTCAAAAACGCAATAAACGCCAATCTGCCGACGAGCTTCGACATACACGCCTCCCCTTCACTGAAACCTCAGGAAATCCAGAAAGATTGTGATCGCGGTTCAGAAGGACCGCAGCGCCTTGAGACGCTTACATGTGCGTACAGTCATCGCCGAGTGTGGAACCGCGCGAGAAAACCAGGAGCAACTCTGCACCAACCCGCCGCGCGGTGGCCGAAGCCCTGTGCCACAACAGCGGTATCTCGTCGTGGAGATGGAGGTTAGCGTACTAGAAAAGCGAGGGGTTCGCAACCCGGAACAGCCGCGCGGTTCTCAGGTGAAACGCCTGTTACAGACCCTTATACGCGCCGCCATCCACCAAGATCGTCTGCCCGGTGACGAAGGAAGCCCGCTCGGACGCCAGCCACACGATGGCATCCGCCACTTCCCTGGGTTCGCCTACCCGTTTCACGGGCGCATCGGCGGCCCAGGCGTTGAAAATCTCCTCTTCGCTTGTTCCCTTCGACCCGGAGCGAGCTTTGGCCAGTTCCTTCAGACGATCGGTTGCGGTATAGCCTGGCCCGACGTTGTTCACCAGAATTCCGTCCTTCCCGAACTCATTTGCCAGGCTCTTCACCAGGCCCACCACTGCCGCCCGGACAGCGTTGGACAGCACAAGGTCCGCCACCGGCTGCTTTGTAGTGATGGAGGTGATGGTGATGATTCGTCCCCAGTGCCGCCGTTGCATGTGAGGAATCACTTCGCGGGCAAAGTACACCGTGCTCATGAAATTCTGATCCACGGCTTTTCGCCATTCCTCTAGCGTGGCAGCCAGAAATCCCTTGGCTGGGGGACCGCCGGCGTTGGTCACGCAGACATCCACGGATCCGAATTTACCGGCGACTTCACCCACAAAATCATGCACGGCCATGGCATCGGTCACGTCCAGGGCGCGCGATAACACTTCCGTCTTGTATTGTTGGCGAATGCCCTCCGCGGCAGCCTGTAACGCCTGTTGGTTGCGCGCACACATCGCCACGCGGCATCCCTCCGCGGCAAATGCCTGCGCCGCAGCACGGCCAATTCCCTGACTGGAAGCGGCGACGATGGCGACCCGGTTCTTGAGTCCTGTATCCATAGGATTCGAATTATAGGGGCAAAGTGCGATGGCAGAAAATGCAGCCCCCCTTGCCTTGCTCTCTCTCCGAACATTAGTCTGAAGGTGAAGCGGACTCAAACCAACTGGCCCCGTCCATCGGAGGAAGCGCCGTGAAGCCCAAGGAATATCGACAGGAAACCAAAGCAGTCCGGGGGGGAACCGATCTGAGCAAGAAAAACGGCCCCCTGGCCACGCCTATTTTTCAGACCTCCACCTTTGAAGTGGTGGATAGTGACCAGCAGGTTCGCGCCACCAGCACCGACCAGTTCTACACCCGCTACGGCAATCCCACGCACACGGTGGCCGAAGCGGCAATCGCCGAACTGGAAGGAGCCGACCGGACTCTGCTGTTCGCCTCCGGCATGGCAGCGGTCACGACCTCGATTCTTTCTCTGGTGAAGAGTGGCGATCACATTGTCGCGCAGCGTGACATCTACGGCGGGGTCATCAAGTTCCTGAGCTCCTGGCTCTCGCATTTTGGCGTCGAGACCACGTTTGTCGACACCACCGATTACACGCAGCATGCGGACGCCTTACGCCCGAACACCCGGCTCCTCTACCTGGAGTCGCCCACTAACCCGACTCTGCGGGTGGTGGACCTGAAGCGAGTTTCCAGCCTCGCCAAGCAGCACGGTATCGTGACCTTGATTGACAGTACGTTTGCCACGCCGATCAATCAGCGCCCGGTGGAGTTCGGGATTGATCTGGTGATGCACTCCGGAACGAAGTATTTTGGCGGGCATTCGGACCTGATCGCCGGAGTAGTTTCGGGCCGGCGCGATCTGATCGAGAAAATCCACGCAACTCGCACCACGCTGGGAGCCTGCATGGATCCGCATGCCGCCTGGTTGCTGCTGCGGGGAATCAAAACCCTGGCGGTTCGCGTGCAGCGCCAGAATGAAAGCGCGTTACGCGTAGCTCAGTTTTTGGCCCAGCACGGCAAAGTGCAGCGAGTGAATTATCCTTTCCTGAGAGATCACCCGCAACAGGCTCTGGCCATGGAACAGATGCGCGGTGGCGGCGGCGTGCTGAGCTTCGAGGTGGATGGCACCGGCGAGGATGCCCGGCGCGTGGCAGAGTCGCTGCACCTGTTCACGCTGGCGCCCAGCCTGGGCGGGGTAGATTCGCTGGTCACCATTCCGGTGCTTACCTCCCACGCCATGATTTCCCCGGAACATCGCAGGAAAATGGGAGTAACCGAACAGATGATCCGCATTTCCGTGGGAGTAGAAAACGCGGATGACCTGATCGCCGATCTGGAACAGGCGTTGACGGTCGTGAAACCGTCCCACGAGCACTTCGCCGCCAAATAGGGACGAATGCCCGGCTCGACATATAAGGCTTTTAAGCCGAATCCCGGCCGCAAGGGCCGGGATTCGTTGCGTGGAGGGTTAGAAAATAAACTTCAAGGCCAGCTGCAGAATGCGCGGATTATGCGCAAAGTTTGTGTAGAGGAAACCGTCGCTGCCGAAGGAGTTCGTACCCGAACTGACGTTACCTGCGGCCGATCCCGAATCCCCGGCAATCGCACCCCATTCGGTGTGGTTAAACACATTGAATGCTTCGGCGCGAAATTCGAAACCCATGCTCTCACGAATCTGGATGCGTTTGAACAAGGCCATATCGAAGTTGATCTGGTGAGGGTTGCGCAAGATGTTTCGTCCGGAGTCTCCGAAGGTTAGGCCGCGCGGATCGGTGAACGCGGCCGCGTTGTAGAACACTGGGCCAAACCCGTCCAACGGCACTTGTACCACGCCCGCGCTCGGGGCACCGACAATATCCGGCCGTGAACTCGACCCCAAACCGTTTCCTACTCCCGCATTGTCCGTGGGATAGGTGACGCTGAAGGGCGTTCCTGTCTGGAAGGAGGTAATTCCGGAGAACTCCCATCCGCCCAGGACTTTGTTGCTCAAGCCGGGCTTCCTGAAAAAGGGCAGATCCCAGACATAGCTGAAATTCAGGATATGCCGCTGGTCGAAGTTCGAACTGGCGCGATTCGACGATGGGTTGAATGCATCCACGAAACTGCCGTCATAGCGATCGGAGGAGTCATCGATGGAATGGCTGAATGTGTAGGCCAGGTTGAGATTCAGTCCGCCCAGGCTGCGCCGCACCGCGAGTTGCAGCGCGTGATAGGTGGACGAGGCTTCATTTTCCAGCCTGGCGATATCGCCGTACCCGGGATAGGACCGGAACAGGTCTGGGTTAGCGCCGCAGTTCGCGACACCTAAATCGATCGCCGCCTGTGTACCGTAGGGAATTGGAACGCCGCTGGGCGTCATGCCGTCCATCGGCTCACCGTTCACGTCAAACGTGCTCCCGCAGTCATTGGCGCCGTAGGCTTCGCCCACCTTGTACGGATTCTGCGCCAGTGGAACCGGCCTGAGCTGATTAAGATCGGTCTGGCGTGCAAGATGCGTGCCCTTGCTGCCCACATAGGAGAGAGTAACGACGGTGCTCGGCAAGACTTCATGTTGCACATCGAAATGCCACTGTTGCACATACGGCCAAGTGATTTTGTTGGGTATGGAGGTTACGCTCAAAGGGTAATCGGTCGTGCTCCCTTGTCCGATGTTGGGGTAGCCGACGATATTGTTTTGCTGCGCCGCGAAGGCCAGCGGCGGAGAGTTTTCCAGAGACTCCGAGCCGGTTTCGTTGCCGTTGCCGTGCTCGAAGAAGATACCGTAGCCTCCCCGGATTGCCGTCTTCCCATTGCCCTTCGGGTCCCAGGCAAAACCTATACGGGGCGCCGGATTGAACAGGTGACCTTTCATGCATCCCGCCGGCTGACCGCCGACACCGCATTGCACGATTCCGTTTGGCAACCCCTGGCTCAGAGTCAGATTGTTCACCGTGCCATCGGGGTTCACGGTTGTGACTCCGGGCTGGTAGGCCGAGGGATCGAAATTGAACGCGGAATGGTATTTCTCGCGATAGGTACCAAACAGGCTCAGGCGCAAACCCAGATTCAGCGTGAGGCGGTCGGTTACCCGCCAATCGTCCTGAAAGTAAGGCTCGACAATCTTGTAGCGGTTGTAGTACTTGACGCGCTGGTTTTGCTGTCCAAAGCTTGCAATGTAACCCAATAACAAATCGGAGAATGGATTGCCCGTGGTCGTGGAGGAACTGGACGGATCATAGGTCAAATAGCCGGGCACCCCTCCTGCCGAAAGCTCACCGCCGAGTTCGTTCTTCTGCGCCGCGGCAAAATACGCCCCGAATTGCAGATTGTGCTTGCCAACAATCTTGGTAATGTTATCGCGATAGGTGAAGGTCGGGTTCGAGTTGTAGGGCCCATTGGGAATGTACCCTGCGTCTTGCCCGAAGCCTCCGCCATAGGCGCTGCCTTGATCCACAAGATTGATGCCGGGCAGGATTCCGAACCCGTTTCCGGGAAACAGGTCGCCCATGGTCATGTCCGGCGTCCGTTGCCAGTTGCCTTCATTGTTCAGAACGATGTGGTCGGTGGTGTAGCTGAAAACAAATTCGTTCAATAACGAAGGCGAAAACGTGGAGCTTAAACGCGCCACCACGCTGACCCCGGGACCTTTGAAATCATTCTGGATGGTGGGGAAGCTTCCGGCATTTGTCCAGAGCGGAATCGTATTCGTGGTTTCCCAGGAATCGTGGATGTAGCGGAAAGTCAGGCGTTCTTTGTCGCTGAAATTCTGGTCCAGGCGCACCAGTTCTTCCCGCCAGGTGGTCGGCTGGCTGACGGTGTCCAGAAAGATCTCCGCCCCGGGTGTTCCCGTGGTTGGCAGTGGAATCATACTCAGGAGCGCCTGCACGTTGGGGTCGTTCGGATCTATCGGTATCTGATTCCCGGGATAGGGGTTCCCGGTCCCCGGGTCTATTGGGCAATCGCTGAAGTCGTTTGGGGTTCCGCTTTGGGTGTTGGGGCAGAGGTCGCTGAAGTTACCCGTCCGTTCGTCGGCGGACGGAACCAACTGGTTGAAATCGTTCGGTATGCGCTCACGCCGCCATTCTTGCGACCAGAAGAAGAAGGTTTTCCCTTTAATGATCGGGCCGCCGATGGTGTAGCCGAAATCGTTCTTTTTGTAGGGAGGCACTGAGCTCTCAAAGTAGTTGCGCGCGTTGAATGCGTCGTTGCGAACAAACTCGTACGCATTGCCGTGGAACTGGTTCGTGCCGGATTTCGTTTCCACTTCCACCGTTCCCGAACCATTCCGGCCGTACTGCGCCCCGTAATTGGAGGTCAGAACTTTGAATTCGGCGATGGACTCAAGGCTGGGATAGACGTTCAGGGTTCCGTTACTGCCATTGTCCATGGTGTCGCCGCCGTCAATTTCCCAGTTGTTGTACTCGGTACGTCCCCCGTTAATGCTGAAGGCGACGCTTCCTCCCACTCCCACCGCGCCTTCGTCCTGTCCGGTCTGATTGCTGACGCCGGGCACCAGGGTCACAAGCTGGGTGAAGTTGCGGCCGTTCAATTCCAACTGACTGATCTCTTTGCCGGTAACTGTTCCTGACAGATCGGACGACTGTGTTTCGACCTGAGCCACATTCGACCCTTGCACAGTAACTTCTTCGGTGGCCGTTCCGACCTGAAGAGTCACATCGACCCGCGCCTTCTGCGCGACCTGCAGGACCACACCCTTGGCTTGATACTTGCGAAACCCGGTTGCCGTCACCACGACATCCACATGGCCGATCGGCAGTCCCGCCACCAGGTAATCGCCGCTGCCGTTGGTCACGGTAGTGCGCTCGAGGCCGCGCTCGGCGATCCGCACAATGACTTGCGCATTCGGGACTGCGGCGCCGGTTGGATCCGTCACGGTGCCCGTAATCGAGGCAGTATCCTGCGCCAGAAGGGCCGCAGGAATGCAGAGAACGAACAGAACAATCAGCCAACCCAAGCAACGAAATCTCATAGTCGCCCCCATGATCCACGACAACCGGACTCGAAATTACGAGCCGCACGGACCCCACGCACCGCGGCTAATTGACCAAATCACGGAAAGAACTGGAATGGTTCATTAAAACGTATGAATAGTGAGGTAATCGCAGATTGAGTGTCAAGCGAAAAGATGGGGCCCGGTCCCGAAAACCGCACCGCCGGCTCACAAAATCGCGCGCGTGGACTCCCGAACCGCCAGCTCAGGGGCAATCTTGCGATGCACCGCCGGCGTATCCCGCTTCTCCAGTACGCCGTTGATTCCTTCCGCCACAATGCTCACCGCCATCGTGCCCATAGCCTCCATGGGCTGGCGAATGGTGGTAAGCGGCGGGGTGTATAAGCTCGACGCCGCAATATCGTCAAAACCGATGACCGAGCACTGCTCAGGAACCCGCACCCCGGCTCGGGTAAGGGCACGTATCGCGCCAAACGCCGTCATATCGTCAAACGCCATGAGCGCCGTGAAATGCAGCTTTTTCTTGACCAACTCCTCCGTTAATTTGTAGCCGGCTTCAAAACTTGAAATCGGCTCGCGAGACTCGGGCAAATCCATGATCAAGGCGGGATCCAGTTCCAGATCTTTGGCCTTAGCCAGGGAGCGCACCCCTCGCCAGCGCGGGGCGCTATCGGCCAGCGTCTTGGGGCCGCGGATGAAGGCGATGCGGCGGTGCCCCAGCGAGTACAGATGCTCCAGCGCGGCGTGGGCGCCAAGTTCGTTATCCACAATGACCGAACTGATGGAATCGGTCTTCAACTCACGGCCAATCATTGCCGTGGGAATGCTGCTCTTCTCCAGGTCAGCGAGCACGTCGATATCCACGAACAACCAGTTCGCCACTACGATCAGGCCTTCCACCCTCCGGTCAAGCAGCATTTCGAGATAGCGCTCAAAGCGTGCGCGTTCGTTGTGAACATCCGTGAGAATAGGCAGATAGGAAGCCTGATACAGGGAGTTCTCAATGCCCCGCAGAATCAGCGTGCAATAGGGATCGGTCATGTCGAAAACCATGACGCCCACGGTGTGACTGCGGCGGCTGCGCAACGAACGGGCGAACAGATTGGGACGATACCCAAGTTTTTTGGCGGCGCGCTCAATGCGCTTCTTGGTGGCCGGGGGAATATACCGGGACAACGGGGCATTATTCAGGACAATGGAGACTGTGGTGGAAGAAAAACCACTTTCCTTCGCTACATCTCGAATCGTGACCATTTCGCTTTTTCTGCCGCCTCGAGACAAAAACTGCCCGCAGATCGCTTGAAATACCAGGGATGCTGGCGGACACTACAGCAGAGAGTGTAACCGGTGTCAAGCACGGCCCGAATCATCGTCTGCCTGGTGTGTTCCGCAATCGCCTGCGGCGAAGCCGCATTTGGCGGCGTAAGCGCGGCCTCTCTCCGTCCGTCAGCCGACGGGCAAACGACCGCGAACACTTCGCTCGAGGCGCAAGAACACAACCCGCAACGTCTTTTCCAGCAAGGAGAAGCCGCTCTGCGCTCGGGGAATTTGGAAGATGCCGAGCGTTGCTTCCGCCGCGTGCTGACCCTGAATCCTCGCGATGTGGGGGCGCGCGCCAACCTAGGCGTCATCTACATGCGCCGCAAGCAATGGAAACCCGCTCTCGCGATGCTGCGGGCAGCCGAGGATCTCGCTCCTAAGGTGGCAGGCATACGATTGAACATTGGCCTCGTCTACTACCGTCAGGGGAACTTTCGCTCTGCAATTTCTCCATTTGAATCTGTCGTTCGCGATATGCCTGACTCAACCCAGGCTCGGTATCTGCTGGGGCTGTGCGAGTTCTTCACCGAGGACTACGCCGGCTCGGTTACCGCCCTGGAGCCGCTCTGGAACCAGGAGTCGAACGAACTGAATTATCTCTATGTGATTGGATTTGCCGCCGGCAAAATCAAGCGCTCCGATCTGGAGCAAAAATCGCTCGCGCAAATGGTGAGTGTTGGAGAAAACACACCCGAATTCCATCTCCTGATGGGCAAAGCCCACATCAATCGCGAGGAATACGAAATGGCGATCAGCGAACTGAAGCTCGCGGCCAAGGCCGATCCCAAGCTGCCGTTCGTCCACTTCAACCTGGGTGTGGCTTATCTGAGAAAGCAGGATCTAACAAAAGCCGAATCCGAGTTTCTCGCGGATACGGCAATCGATCCGGATGTTCCCTACAACTACGATCAATTGGGCGTGGTGTATTACCTTCAACAGAGAGATGCGGCGGCGGAAAGCGCGCTCCACAGGGCTCTGCACCTGGATCCGACCCTGGCCAGTTCGCGCTTCGAATTAGCGCGAGTCTACCAGCGCGAAGGCAAATACAAACAGGCGCTGGCGGAGATTGATGCCACCGAAAAACTGGACTCCAAGAGCTACAGCGTTCACTACGTGCGCGGACAGATTCTGCGGAAACTCGGCCGCATCCAGGAAGCGCGCGCTGAAATGAAAACTGTAACCAGCTTGATGGAAAGCCTGCGCTCGAAGCGTGAGCAGGAACTCTACGGAGGCCCGCTGCCCAGTCCCGAACTGACCCGCAGTCCACAGTGAATCACGCGCCCGTTTTTTGATAGACTACCCGGGCCCAGGATCCCCCGTCCCGCGCGGCCTTCAAAGTAATCGCAGAGGAATTGCCGCCATGAAACGCACACTGCGGATTGTGGGGATCGTGATCGCCGTGATTGTCGTCGCGGTGATCGCACTTCCCTTCGGAGTGGATGTCAACAGCTTTCGCCCCAAGCTGGAGTCCGAGCTTTCTTCTGCCCTGGCGCGCCCAGTGAACGTCGGCAAACTGAAATTATCGTTGCTTTCGGGAAGCGTCTCTGCCCAGGATATTTCCATCGCCGACGACCCGGCATTCAGCCAGAGCCCGTTTGTGCAGGCAAGATCGCTGAAGGTAGGCGTGCAGATATGGCCTTTGATTTTTTCCCGCTCTCTGCGAATCACCAACCTCACGCTGCAGCAGCCGGAGATTTCACTCGTCCACTCAGCCTCTGGTACCTGGAATTTCTCGGGCTTGGGCGGGGCTTCCGGTTCCTCGACCACCGCGCCGGCAACCGCACCCGCGGCGACGCCGCCGGGCTCCTCTGCTCAGACGCCATCCGCTCCCGCACTCGAGGTCAGTAAGTTCGATGTACAAAACGGCCGGATCTCGATCACGAACGTAAGTACTGGAAAAACCCGCGTCTACGACAACGTCAATATTTCGGCACGAAACTTCTCTTTCAATTCGCGGTTTCCCTTCACGCTCACCGCCAGCCTTCCGAATGGGGGAACATTGACTCTCGACGGTCACGCCGGGCCGATCAACATGACCGACACCTCTCTCACCGCCGTGCAAGCCCAGGTGCAAGTGAGGCAACTGGACCTCGCCGCTTCCGGAATTGCAGATTTCTCTCCTGGTCTCGCCGGTCTGGCAAACTTCGATGGAACGGTGGCGTCTGACGGTCAAATGGCGCGAACCATGGGAACGCTGCAGGTCGAACATTTGAAACTGGTGGAGAAGGGCGGTGCAGCGGGCCGGCCGGTGACCGTGAAATACGCTGTGGAACATGCACTGCACGGTCAATCCGGCGCCGTGACCGAAGGCGATATCGCCATGGGGAAGGCTTTAGCCCAGTTGACCGGCAGCTACCAGATCCAGGGTCCCGCGATGATACTGAACATGAAGTTGAACGCCCAGGCCATGCCGGTGGATGATCT
>Ga0335085_10014118_pt1 | contig 11673 bp, 9 predicted proteins | sample Lox_Sample_45_FD_206712 | JGI IMG/M metagenome (GOLD analysis project Ga0335085, IMG submission 206712) | Soil microbial communities from Loxahatchee National Wildlife Refuge, Florida, United States - Lox_Sample_4.5 | ecosystem: Environmental > Terrestrial > Soil > Wetlands | place: USA: Florida...
CCGGATGGACGGCGGCCTCGGCCGGAGGCATGGCGAAGATCAGCCAACCGTGGCCGACGTCGACTGATTGCAGGCCAAGCACTTCGCGAAAAAAGCTTCGATCCGCGTCGGCGTTTTTACTGTAGAAGAGAATGTGCGCCCCAAAAATCATGGGCGGAGTATACATCGCGAATTGCGTGGTTAGGTTTGACCGAATCTCGTGCGGCTTTTAAAATTAAATATTGGACGTAACGCACCTGAGGCCGCGTTGCTTCCATGCCGCGGAAGTGCTGGTCGCCGTTCCTTTCGCACATCCTTCCTGAATCCAGGCAAGTGGCGGTGTAGCTCAGGTGGCTAGAGCGACGGTCTCATAATCCGTAGGTCGTTGGTTCGAGTCCAACCGCCGCCACCAAGATTTTTCGAACATCTTCACAACAGCCTTTCCGCTTCGTTTGTATGCCGACGCAAGGATCGGTACGCGGTAATGCCTGGGCTCTTCTAAATTGCCTGTTTTGAAGAATTTATATGTAACTCATTGAATCTATTGCGGTTGTGCGAGAGAAATTCAAAAATCCGGAAACTATTTTTTATTCGATTTCTCGCAAAATATTGATTCCATGAGTACTTAGCGATATGGATATGGAATGACCCTCTGCAAATTATTGAAAAAGAAGCGCTTACACGTAAAATATTGGATTTAAATAGTTTAGGCTGACATCGCCGATTGCTTTTTCAGAGATCGGATACCTCCGCACTACGCAGAGGACGCGGGCTTTGCCGCTAAGAGGATGATGGAACATTTCGAATTCTGCGCGCAAGGGCAGATGTCACAATGCGCGAAGTTAGGCTGTGGAAAAGTGAGCGGTCGGTTCTAAGGGAAGAGCGATGTCGCGCAGGTTGCGCAGAAGCTCAATGCGTGAAATGGGATATTTCGCCAATCGTGAGTGCAAACCATAGCAACGAGTTTCCCTCATCTCGGCTCATGTTGCCGTGCGGCGGACAAATGAGTGAAGACAGTCGTACCCAAAAAAATCGAAACCAGAACCATCCCCCACAGAATCGGCAATCCCAACAACGGGGCATACCACAGCGAAGTTGGCGCTGAGAATAGACGCTCGTTGGGGTAGTGACTGATCTCCTTCCAGCAAACAACAATCCAAAAGACTCCGATTCCGATAATGACGATGTCGGCAAGGATCGCAGCGGCCTCCACGAGAACAGATACGCGACTCGCCGTTCTATTGGAGCGCGCCTTCTCGCTTCGCGAAATCCTAGACATACTTTGGCGGATCACCATTCGCCGAGGCGTGTCGCAGTTTTTGGACCATTAGCAGCTCGGTGATCCCCCCCAAAAAGAGGCGGGAATCGACCAGAGAAAATCCTTTATGCCAGAAAATATCCCGCAACTGAGGGCGGTCGGGAAAGCGCTGGAGGCTCTCCGCTATGTAGCTGTAGACTTCATGATTGCGGTGCAGAATTGTGCCCCACAGTCCGGTCCATGTCTTCAGACCCCAGTATTCCATCTTCTGTGGGATCTTTCCGCCCGGTTTGGAGAAATCGAGGAATGCCGCCACGCCGCACGGTTTTAGAACGCGGCTGATTTCGTCAATAGCTGTTCCGAGGTCTGGAGCATTCCGCAGGGCGTAGCCGCCGGTGACGATGTCCACGGATTCGGAAACGATTTCAAGTGATCCCATATCCTGGTTGGAGAAAGTGACATTCGGATGAGTATTGCGCTGACGTGCGATGTCCAGCATGGGCTCGGTGATGTCCACTCCGGCGATACGGCCACGGGGGTATTTGCCGGCAAGGAGAAAAGCGATGTCGCCGGTGCCGCAGGCGAGATCAACGCAAACAGGTGACTCGTGAGAGGGAAGCAATGAAATCAGAGTGCGCTTCCATGCCGCGTCACGTCCGAAAGAAAGTACTCGAGTGATGAAATCGTACTGGGGCGCGACCTCGGCAAAATTCCGTTCGGTATAATACTTCTTCGTCTCGGCATTCTCGAGGTGATCGCCGATTTTCAAAACAAAGCGACGGGGCACTGGATCTCCATTTTCAAAAGTCCGCAAATGAGCTCTCGCAGACCAACGATGTTTGTGGTTTCGGTTGCCGCCTTCTCAGATTCTTGTTCACCATACTCTATAATTCGCGTTACGACGGCTCGAGAATTACTACACGTCGCCATGGGCCCTATAGGGACTTTGCCTGTATGAATAGCAAGCAATAGAATCCACGCATGACCTTCCTGCTCCGGGTCGTAGTGCTCTCTCGCAGCCGCCAGTTTTGCCCATATCGGGAGGCCAGATGGGCGAATTGCACCTTTGGGGCGATTCAAGTGTCCATCGCTTTGTTAGTGCTGTCGTCGCTAGTGCATCCATCGCGAGCCTTCGCGGCGAATCATGACCTGGAGACTGTGCTGACTGGCTCGCGCCAGCGTATTGAGAAATTAGACTACCGTGCGATTGGGCGACTCACACGGGTGGAAGGCGATGGAAAGCGCACGAGCTACAAGTTTGTCGCCAAAGCTCACTGGTTTCCCGATGGTTTGCGTCTGCTATGCGAGATCTCGGGGCCTGGCTCAGAGAAGACGAGTCTTCTTCTGCATATGAGCGTCAGTGGGCACATAACTATCGAGGCGGTTCTTCCTGGCGAGAAGGCCGCTCGTGTATTGCCATTCGAACGTTGGAACGACCCACTCGTGGGCACAGACTTCTCCTATGAGGACATGGTGGAGAGCCAGTTCTTCTGGAAGCATCAAGAACTCCTGGCACCGGATAAATACGGCGCACGGGATTGCTTTGTCCTTAAAAGCACATCCAACTCTCAGGACGGGACTTACTATGATTCGGTAACATCGTGGATTGACCGCGGCATTTTGTACCCTGTGCATGTGGTGAAGACGCTTCGCCGGACGCGACAGGAGAGGGAATTCATTTACTACGGGTTGCGGGAGGTCGACGGGGCTTGGTCCGCCACGCAAGTGGAGGCGAAGCTGCAGGGCAAGCCCGGCTCCTCGATTCTTGCAATCGAACGGGGCTCGGGGAAGGCAAATCTTGGGCGCAGGGATTTTGATATCAGCCAGTCCAACGCTCAACGAGAGAAAGTTAAATAAACGTATCGCTTGTTCAGGCTCTTGCAAGGCCCTGTGCTGTCACAGGAGTATCCACGGGGTTGGCAGTCAACGGACAACCTCCTCTTCAGACGTCGCAGGGGCCCCATGTAGGCCAAAGGGCCACCAATTCCAGTCGCCGGCAAGTTGTAATAGTGCCGGCCCGACAACAATCCGCACAACTGTCGCATCGATGAACACCGCCACAGCGAGCGTAAAGCCCAGCATTTGGACGACAAGAAAGCTTCCCATGGTGAATGCCGCGAAAACTGCAATCATAATTGCCGCGGCGCTTGTGATGAGCCCGGCCGTCCGCGCCAGGCCCTCGATCACGGCTGATCTTTCAGATAGACCGCGCCGCCGTTCTTCGAGGACTCGGGCAACGAGGAAGACCTCATAGTCCATGCTCAATCCGAACACGATGGCGAACGAGAGAATCGGCACGATCGGATACACGGTGCCGGTCGGTCCGTCGAGTCCAAAGAGCTTGCTACCGTAGCCATCCTGAAAAACCGCAACTAACGCACCGAAGGAAGCGCCAACGGAGAGCAGATTGAGCAGAATTGCTTTGACCGCGGCAAATAGAGAACGTAGCCCGATCAAGAGCGCTAGCAAGCTCCCCAAGATGACGCCAAGGATCACCCTGGGCAACCGCTCTTTTACTACCGACTCATAATCTACTTCGAGTGCGGGAATGCCGCCGACGCGCAGCACAGCACCGGGCACGCCGGTTATGGCCGCGACATCGGAGGACCGCACCTCTCGTACCCATCTCGTTTGTTCGTTGGGCGAAAGATTGGCGTTGGGCAGCAACTCAAGCAAGGTAGCTTCGCCATCGCTGCGAAGAAAACTCTTGCGGATTGACTCGGGCACACCATCGACCGCGTCCGCAGAGTCGGACATTCCCGTGAGAAACGGAAGAGATAAGACCTCTTCCGCTCTAGGATCACTCTGGAAGTGCTTCGTTAAACGGCTGACCGCAAGCCAACCAGCCGCTGAGAGCGGCGGAGACTGCGGCGGCAATTCCAGAACCACTCTGAGAGACTGCACAATACCTGACCGCCCCATCCCTTGCAGCGTGCGCAGTGCTTGCACCGACTCGAGTGCGGCCGGCAGCGCGTGGTCAGGAACCCCGGGAGAGATTCTCCGCGCCTGGAATGCAAGCGTCAGTAGCGGAACGCCGGCGACAAGCACAGCTGTCCAGGGGCGGCCGGTGATGAGGCTGCCCCACCGCACCCATCGCTCACTCGCCGCGCATAGGCTTTCCCGCGTTTTGAATTGTCTGCGTCGAAGACGCACTCGGGCGGCATCGATGCGATGCCCTAGCAGGCCAAGGACCCAAGGCAAAATGGAAGTGCACAGCATGACACTCAAAACGGTCACGAGCAGGCCAGCTATCCCGATGGAACGCAGTTCGCTGATAGGCACCGTCAGCAGCGCTGAAAATCCGATTGCAACCGTTGTGGCCGAGATTATCAGGGTCCGCCCCGCCTGCCCGGAAGCAATGTCGGCAGCCAGGCCGGGATCATATCCCTCGGCCAATGCTTCGCGAAACCGGCTCACCATCAGCAAGGCGTAGTCGATGCCCAAACCAAGACCGAGCATCGTCGCCAGATTCTGCACCAGAATCGACAGCGGCAGATAATGAGTGAGTAGCGCAGCCGCGCCCATTGCCATTGAGATTGAGAGTAGTCCAACTCCCAGCGGCAACAGCGCCGCCACGAGACCGCCGAAAGCCAGCAACAGCAGCGCGAGGGTTACCGGCATCGCTCGTTTCTCGGCACGGGTGACGTCATCGGCACTGACCTTGCGAAGATCGAAGTTCAGTGGCGTTTCACCCGTAATCTCCAGTTTGATCTTGGGGTATTGCGACCGAAGCTGACCTTCCATCCAGTCGGCTCTTGCCCTTAGTCTTGGAACCAACGCCTCGACAGTTTCGTTTTGCGGGTCCAAGCCGACGATGATCAAGGCCCCGCCATCGTTCCCAGTGAAGAGAGAATCTGGCCAATCCAGACTCGAGACGGCACCCAACACTCCTTGCACACTACGCAATGAAGTGGTTAAGAAGCCCAATGCATCAGCGCCCTTGGCTGAATCCGGATCCGGAATACCGCTGATCACAAGAACGAGGCGGTGGGCGTACGGAGACTGGAACTGCCGCGCCAGTTCCAGTTCAACTTTTTCGGCTTCTCCGCCCTTAATGTGAACGACTGTCTCCAGGCGACGTTCGACTTGGGAGGAAAAGGGCAACAGCACAAGCGCCATGACAAACCCCGATATCGCCAGCCAGAATCGGCGGCGAGCGGCACCACGGCCAGTCTTCAAGCTTGGCACTACCACGGAAGATCCACGTTGTTTGCCGGGTTCGTCTGAGAGCAATGAAACGGCTCCGGTGATCGGGCACATTCATGATAAGGGTCAAACTGGATATTCGTTGGGCTATGTCTCAGATTGACTGACAATAGGGGTAGCGCTCTGCCCACGATTGCCTGCAAACATTTCCTCTCACTCTAGACCACCGAGCCCGAATCCTATCCTGAAAGAAGACAAACCGGAGTGCGCGAAGCTGCAATAATCAGGATGCGCCAGTCCCTGCCGATCAATAGCCTAAGAAAAACAGAAATTCTTAACTGTTGAAATCAGCGATTACACTCAAAACCCTCCGGGGGACATTTTGTGAAATGAGATGTCGCGGTAGCGGAAGATCACTTCAACACAGTGATGCTAACCTGGCGTCCATCGAGGTATACGTTGTAGTCAATTCCACGCTGAAACACCAACGTCGTCGGAGGATCTGTTTCTGGAAGTTCGTGAGCTTCCACCCAATATGCAAAATAGAATTCCACTTCCGGTCCGAGGCCTTCTTCTTTATCAGACAGTACGCGAGTTACTACCGCCTGCCGCTCTTCCGAAGGATTGTCAGACAATGCACTGAACTTGAAACGTTGCCCTACCTTGATCTCGGATTCCATCTCAATCCCTTTGATATCGTGCCGATTATAGTCCGCTGCTTTCCTTAATTTCTGAGGAGTGCTCAACTGTCGAAACCACGCGTTAACACTCATCGAGGCTGCCGGGCCGCATTTCTTGGGCCTGTGCATCGTTACTCCGGTGCCGCCCTGGGGCCAGCTGTGCAGGCCTTCTTGCGTGCTTCGGTGATATCTTTGGGGAAGAATTCCGATCGGGTCAAGCTCATGGATTTCCTCGGCAAACTCTTCGAACAGCACTTTCATACTCCGGTCGAGCAAGTGCATCCCGTGCAGGGGGAACTTGGGGGATCGGGGCGGAAGATTATCCGGCTGTGCGGCGGAGGCAAAACAGCGATCGGTATTCTCTACGGCGTGCGCGAAGAGAACGTCGCGTTTCTGGAGTTCTCGCGGCATTTCCGCAAGCACGGGCTACCGGTCCCGGAGATCTACGGCGAAGATTTGAGTCAGGGCGCATACCTCGAACAAGACTTGGGCGACACGTCTCTTTTCGAACTGCTCTCGCAGAATCGCAAAGCGGATTCGATCGGCCCCGAGGTCGTGGAAGCGTACCGCAAGGTGGTCGCGACTCTTCCTCGATTTCAGATCGAAGCTGGGCGGGATTTGAATTACAAAGTCTGCTATCCGCGGGGCAGCTTTGATCGGCAGTCGATCTCGTGGGATCTCAACTATTTCAAATATTACTTTTTGCGGCTGGCCGGGATTCCGTTCAGCGAACAGGCACTTGAGGATGACTTCAGCCGGCTGACGAAGTTCCTGCTGAGCGCCGGGCGCGATTACTTTCTGTATCGGGATTACCAGTCGCGCAACGTGATGATGGTTGGTCAGCAGCCTTACTTCCTCGATTACCAGGGAGGCCGCAAGGGAGCGCTGCAATACGATGTCGCTTCGCTTTTGTATGATGCGAAGGCCGATCTGCCTCCGGAGCTGCGGCAGCAATTGCTCGATCACTATCTGGAGACTTTGCGCGGGTATGCGAACATCACGCGCGAAGCGTTTTTGCAGCATTATTACGCGTTCGTGTACATCCGCATCATGCAGGCGCTGGGAGCTTACGGGTTTCGCGGATTTTATGAGCGCAAGGTGCACTTCCTGCAGAGCGTGCCGTACGCGTTAAAGAATCTTCGATGGCTGCAGCACAACGTTACGCTTCCAATTGCGTTACCCACGCTGCTTGACGCTTTCCACAGCATGCTCGGTTCTGAAAAGCTGCAAAAGCTGGCGACGGACGCGGATAATCTTGTGGTTCGAATTGGCAGTTTTTCGTTCCATCGCGGGCTACCGAAAGACGAAAGCGGAAATGGCGGCGGTTTTGTGTTTGACGGCCGCAGCCTGCCAAACCCAGGGCGCGAGGAGCGGTTTAAGCTGCTGACCGGTAAAGATGCTCCCGTGATCGAGTACCTCAACCAGCAGGAGAGTGTGCATCAGTATCTGGCGAGCGTGATGTCTCTGATTGATGCGAGCGTCAGCAATTATCAGGAACGCGGTTTCAAACACCTGATGGTTTCGTTCGGGTGCACTGGCGGACAGCATCGGTCGGTATATCTTGCGGAACAACTGGCAAAACGATTGCGCGGGCGAGCGGGCGTCGAAGTTGTGGTCACGCATCGCGAGCTAGAGCGGATGAAAGCGGAACACTCATTGGCGGAGAAAGCGGCCCGATGAGGGCTATGGTCCTCGCGGCTGGGCTTGGTACTCGCCTGCGGCCGCTCACTGATGATCGTCCTAAGGCTCTGGTCGAAATCAACGGCCGAACACTTCTCGAAATCACGCTCCGGAGGCTTGGATCATTCGGCATTCAGGAAGTGATTATCAACGTCCATCACTTTGCCGAGCTGGTGGTCGCCTATCTGAAGCAAAACGGAAATTTCGGGATGAGAATCGAGATCTCCCGCGAAGAGTTGTTGCTTGATACGGGAGGCGGATTGAAAAAGGCGGCATGGTTCTTTCTTGATGGCAGCGACAAGGATCAACCATTTCTTTTGCATAACGTCGACGTGATCAGCACGATCGACTTCGAGCATATGCTCCGCTCGCACCAGGAAAGTCAGTCGCTGGCGACACTTGCGGTCCAAGAGCGGACTACTTCGCGCTACCTGCTTTTTGATGAGAAAGATCGGCTTTGTGGACGGCGAATGGTAAAGAGTCAGACCGATGAGCGAGTGCGGCCGTCTCAGGAGACGCATGGATACGCATTTTCGGGGATACACGTAATCTCTCCCCGAATGCTGTCGATGATCAGCGAAGAAGGAGCGTTTTCGATCATCGCTTCCTACCTCAGGCTGGCCGGCGAAGGGCATAAAATCTCCGCCTTCCGGGCAGACCAGTACTATTGGCGCGACCTCGGCACGCCCGAGAACGTTGCGGCGGCAGCGAACGACGTGGCGAGACAATCTGTGTTGCTCTAGCAGAAGCAGTCACTTCGGTGGAAAACTAGCCGGAAAGTTACCATGGCAAGTTACGGAAGTTTCGCCGTGCACCATCCAAACCATTGTAAACAAGCTGCTTAGCTGATATTCGTAACTAGGGGAGAACCCTGCCTCCCCCGACGTGTATCTGCGAATGACTAGCGCGAATACCAATTCCAAGGTGGCAGCGGAACGCTCCCGAACATGGAGAGGGATGTCTGTTGCCGCGAAGCTTTTTATTTCGCTGGTAATCGTGGCGGGGCTTGCAGTCCTCATCTATGCCGGCATTCACCAAAGCAGCAAGAACATCGCCGAGTTCATCTGCTACCTGGGGATCGCCATACTGGCTTCCCGGCTGAAAGTGAGCCTCCCGGGGATAACGGGGACGTTGTCCGTCAATTTCCTTTTCATCCTGATTGGAGTGCTGGAACTCAGTTTCACGGAAACGCTAATTCTGGGTGCGATCTCGATGGTTGCGCAGTGTTTGTTCCCGGACCGTCCGAAAGCGCTGCAGGTGGCGTTCAACGTCTGTGCAGGGTGTATTTCGACGAGCCTGGCTTACATCGTTTATCACCATCCACTTGCGAACCTGATTCTTCCCAACCACCCGGTTTTGCTAGGTCTCTCGGCTACTGTTTATTTCATCGCGAACGCAGGTTCTATAGCAGCTGTTATCTCACTGACGGAACGACGGCCACTCAGCCGCATTTTGGTGGACTGCTACTTCTGGTCTTTCCCTTACTACCTAGTGGGCGCAGGAATCGCGGGGATGATCACGTGGTTGAATCAGACTTTCAATTGGGAGATGTCGCTGCTGGTCCTGCCGGCGGTGTATTTGATTTACCGGTCCTATCGACTGTATCTCGGAAAGTTGGAAGACGAGAAGCGCCACGTTGAGGAAATGGCCAACCTGCATTTGCGCACCATTGAGGCGCTGGCCCTGGCCATTGAAGCGAAAGATCACACCACGCATGAGCACCTGCAGCGGGTCAGGGTTTATGCGATCGAGGTGGCCAAGGAACTCGGCGTGAGTGGTCCGGAGCTGGAAGCGCTGCATGCAGCGGCGCTCTTGCATGACATCGGAAAACTAGCTGTTCCAGAACATATCATCTCGAAACCCGGACGTTTGACGCCGGAAGAATTCGAGAAGATGAAGATCCATACACTCGTTGGCGCGGAGATTTTGGAGCGTGTGCGATTTCCTTACCCAGTAGTGCCAATTGTCCGAGCGCACCACGAGAAGTGGGATGGGTCTGGGTACCCGCTGGGACTCAAAGGCGCGGAGATTCCCATTGGAGCACGCATTCTCTCCGCTGTGGACTATCTGGACGCCTTGGCCTCAGATCGGCAGTACCGGCGGGCGTTACCGCTGAAAGAGGTGATGCAGAAACTGAATGCCGAATCGGGAAAGTCGTTCGATCCGAGGGTCGTCAACGTTCTGCAAAAGCGGTATCAGAATCTGGAGGAGATGGCGATCGCGAAATCGGCAGAGGATCCGAACGCGCCGCTGTCGACAGCGATCAAGATTGAGCGTGGTGTTGAACCAGCGGCAGGGTTTGAGAACGCCAAAGCGCAGGACTATGCCGGAAAAGAGGCCACCTTCCTGTCTTCGATTGCCGCAGCACGCCAGGAAGCTCAAGCACTTTTCGAACTGAGCCAAGATTTGGGGGCATCGCTTAGCTTGGGTGAAACGCTGTCCGTTTTTTCTGTGAAGCTCAAGCCCATGGTGCCCTACGATGCCATTGCTATCTACGTAAGGCGTGAAGACGAGTTGGTCCCCGAATACGTGAATGGCGACAACTACAGATTATTTTCTTCGTTGCGCATTCCAGTCGGCCAAGGCTTGTCAGGCTGGGTGGCGCAAAACAGGAAACCGATCATCAACGGTAATCCGTCCGTTGAACCCGGATACTTGAATGATCCTACGAAGTTCAGCACGCTGCGCTCGGCCTTGGCCGTGCCGTTGGAAGGTGTTGCCGGCGTGATTGGTGTGCTAGCACTGTATGGTGCAGAGCGCGATGCTTTCACTTCTGATCACCTGCGAATCCTGCTCGCTGTGAGCGGGAAGATGGCGCTGGCGATCGAAAATGCGCTCAAGTACCAGCAGGCGGAGAATTCGGCGACCACGGATTATCTGACCGGGCTCCCGAACGCGCGGTCTCTGTTCCTGCAGTTAGATCGGGAACTTGCGCGCTGCAAGCGAGACAACTCGACGTTGACTGTCATGGTCTCGGATATGGACGGATTCAAGCAGATCAACGATCGATTTGGTCATCTTGAGGGGAATCGCACGCTTCGTCTGTTTGCGCAAGCGCTCAAAGACAGCTGTCGCGAGTATGACTACGTCGCACGAATGGGAGGCGACGAATTCGTCGTGATCGCTCCCGGGCTTGCGGCCGATGCAGCCGGCAAGAAAGCCGAGCAACTGCGAGCGCTGGCGCGTCATGCGGGTAACGAGGTTTGTGGAGAAGAGATTCTTTCGTTGAGTGTGGGGCGGGCAGTTTATCCAGATGACGGTAAGGACGCCGAGCAGCTTCTAGCCGAGGCGGATCGCCGGATGTACCTGGAGAAACAAAAGCAGCTTGCATACAAGGATCGGCGCGCGCATCCGCGTATGAAGTGCAGAGTCACGATCGAAATGCAGGCTGGGGAGACGGCTGTCCCGGTTTTTGCCAATCTGACCGACATCAGCATGGGTGGATGCTACATCGAGACGAGCACAATTCTATCGGCAGGCAGCAACCTCAAGCTGAAAGTTTCGATGGATGATCCGGGCCTGTGGGTCCAAGGCACCGTCGCAAGGCTCGATCCAGGTTCGGGCGTGGCCGTGCAATTCCGTGAGCTGAACAGGGAGGGGCGCGAACGTATGTTCCGAGTCCTAGAGTTCGTTCAGAAAACCACGACGTATTTCAATAATCGATATCTGGATACGCTCGCCAAGAACTAGGTCTGCTCTGCGATTTCAGGACGCACTGCCAGTAGCCACCTGCAACATGGTAGCGCGTGTGATTTCGGAGGCAATCTGATCGAGGGGCACGATTTTGTCTGCCAACCCGGCCCGCGCGACCAGACCGGGCATTCCCCAAACGACGCTGCTGGCTTCGTCCTGCACATAAATCCGGGCGCCCATGTTGCGCAACATCTCACATCCTTTCAACCCATCCTGTCCCATTCCGGTGAGCACGAC
>Ga0335085_10014119_pt1 | contig 11673 bp, 9 predicted proteins | sample Lox_Sample_45_FD_206712 | JGI IMG/M metagenome (GOLD analysis project Ga0335085, IMG submission 206712) | Soil microbial communities from Loxahatchee National Wildlife Refuge, Florida, United States - Lox_Sample_4.5 | ecosystem: Environmental > Terrestrial > Soil > Wetlands | place: USA: Florida...
GCGGCAGGCACGGCAAGCGCGGGCGCGACGAAGAAGGCGGCGGTGACGCCCAAGGACGCCACGGCGGCACCCGGCCTCGTGGTGTCCAACGCGACGTGGACGATGACCGTCGACTCGGCGACGATGACTAATTTCCAGTACAAGGGCAACGTCGACCTGCCGCTGGCCGGCGGCGGGACGGTGACCGTGATGGAGTTCACCGTCGACTCGATGAGCATGGCGAACGCCACTACGGTGATCTCCGAGGCGGGGCAGACCGGCACGGAGACCGACGCGTCGTTCACCGCGAGCGGCGTCACGATGTACGCGACGAAGCTCTCCGGCTCCATCCTCGGCATTCCGGTCACCTTCACGCCGTCGACCGCGAGCGCGATCCTGCTCGACATCGCCAACCTGATCACCGGCATTGTGCCGATCACCATGACAAGCGTCACCGCTGACCAGGCGGTGATCCTGGCGGGTCAGGCGCAGAAGACCGCCGTCGGCGTAACCGGCTAGTCGCCGTGCGGCCGGCCCCGCGGCGCGGCCCCACGGCGCCGTCACCGTCCCTGCGGCGTGCCGCCCTCGTCGAACGGGATGAGGAGGGTGCGCAGCAGTTCCGCGAGTACCTGGCGCTGCTCGTCACCGAGGCTGACGAGCAGCGCCTGCTCACGGTCGAGCAGGTCGGTGAAGGCCGCGTCGACCACGGCCATGCCGCGCCCGGAAAGCGTGACAAGCACGCCGCGGCGGTCGCGCGGGTCGGGTTCCCTGGAGACGAGCCCCGCGGCGGCGAGCCGGTCGATGCGGTTGGTCATGGTGCCCGAGGTGACCAGGGTCGCGCGCAGCAGTGCACCGGGAGTCAGCTGAAACGGCGGCCCGGCGCGGCGCAGCGCGGAGAGCACGTCGAATTCCCACGACTCAAGGCCGTGCGCGGCGAACGCGCCGCGCCGCGCGATGTCCAGGTGCCTGGCCAGCCGGGAGACCCGGCTCAGCACCTGGAGCGGCGCGACGTCCAGGTCCGGCCGCTGTTGCCGCCACGCGGCGACGAGATCATCTACCTCGTCGCGTTCCTCGCCGGTGACTTGCCTCATCAGGCTAGTTTATCTCTTGACGTCAAGATGCTTGATCTGGTAACAATATCTTGATATCAAGATTCTTCCACTGCGAGCCGGAGGACGCGCCCCTGCCTGGACTGAGGAGGGACGACCGAGGAACGAGGGAGGACTGACGAGGGAAGGCAGGGGTCCCGAGCGTCCGGAGGCGAGCAGGACAAGCAGAGCTGGAGGTGAAGTATGTGGGACGCGGGTCAGTACCTGAGGTTCGGCGGGGAGCGCGCCCGCCCGTTCTTCGACCTCGTCGCGCAGATCGGCGCGACCGACCCACGGCACGTGGTCGATCTCGGCTGCGGTCCCGGCAACCTGACGGCGGCGCTCGCGCAGCGCTGGCCGGGCGCGACGGTGACCGGGATGGACAACTCCCCGGAGATGATCAACGCCGCCAGAGCGGCTGTTCTCCGGGGGGGTTTGGGGGGGTCGCCCCCCCGGGCAAGCTGGGCCTCCGCCGCGCAGGGGGCGCGGAACCTGGCGTTCGCGATCGGCGACGTGCGGGACTGGCACCCGGAGCACCCGGTCGACGTGATCGTCTGCAACGCCGTCCTGCAGTGGGTGCCGGGCCACGACGAGCTGCTGCCGCGCTGGGCGGCACACCTCGCGCCCGGTGGCTGGCTGGCTTTCCAGCTGCCGGGCAACTTCGACCAGCCGAGCCACGCGATCGTCGCTGAGATGGCCGCCTCGCCGCGGTGGCGTGGCCTGCTCGCGGGCGCGGAGCTGAACAGGCAGGCGGGCGACCCCGCGGACTACGTGGCGCTGCTCGCGCGGCCGGGCTTCGAGGTGGACGCGTGGGAGACCAGCTACCTGCACGTGCTGCACGGGGAGAATCCGGTGTTCGAATGGACGAAGGGGACTACGCTCCGGCCGGTGCTCGCCGGGCTTGACGAGGAGCAGGCGGCCGCGTTCCTCGGCGAATACGGGGAGCGGGTGCGGGACGCGTATCACCCGCAACCGTTCGGTACCCTCTTTCCTTTCCGCCGGGTGTTCGCGGTGGTCCACCGCACCTGACCGCACCCGGCATCCCACCTGCCCAGCTAGCCATCACGCTTTTCCTATGGAGTTACTAGGAAAAGCGTGTAGGATCGTCGCGTGCAGCAGATCAACACCGCTACTGAGCAGGGAATTCTTACGCCCAGGCAGCTCGCCGCGCAAGTGCGGCGGCTGATCGAGACGCCGGCCGACTGGGTGACCAGGGTCCGGCTCGACCCCGAGGGCCGCTGGTACGAGCAGATTCCCGTCACTGACCTCTGTGAGCTGTGGCTGATCAGCTGGCTGCCCGGGCAGTCCACCGGGTTCCACGATCACGGCGGGGCCAATGGTGCGTTCGGGGTGGTGTGGGGCCAGCTCGACGAGCACCTGGTGCCGGGGCACGCCGCCGGCTCCCAGGCGCGGCCGTTGGCGGCGGGGAGCGTCCGGTCCTTCGGCCAGCATCACGTGCACGACGTGCGGAATTCCTCCGCCAGTTCCGTCGCGGTCAGCATCCATGCGTATTCGCCGCCGCTGTCGGCGATGACCAGGTACGATCTCACCCCGGGCGGCCTGGTGCCGATCCGCACGGAAGGGGCTGACGACTGGTGAGCAGCAAACCTGCGGGGGCGCGGTCCATCGACGAGATCCTGGCGGAGGCGCGGTCCCGGCTGGCGCGGCTCACGCCCGAGCAGGCATTCGCCGAGTTCGGTGCGGGCGCGACGCTGATCGACATCCGCCCGGCCGCGCAGCGGGCAGCCGAGGGCGAGGTCCCCGGCGCCGTGGTCATCGAGCGCAATCACCTGGAATGGCGCCTCGACCCGGCGAGCGACGCCCGGCTGCCCTGGGTCACCGGCTACGGCCTGCGGCCCATCGTGATCTGCTCGGAGGGGTACACCTCGAGCCTTGCCGCCGCCGCGCTGCAGGATCTCGGCCTGACAGACGCCACCGACGTGGCCGGCGGCTTCCGCGCCTGGCGAGAGGCGGGGCTGCCGACGGCCCGTCCGGCCGAGCGCGCCGTGGTGATCGCGCCTGGCGCCTCACCCGCCTACGGGCCGATCGCCGAGTTCTCCGCGGCCTGCGGCTAGGTTTCGCGACCGCTCACCGGCTGCGCGCCCACGCCGGGCCGCGCTACCACTCCCTGATGCGCGACCCCCTCCCATACGGCTAAGCCTGGGCGTCGAGTTGGGCCAGGCCGTTCCACGCCAGGTCGATCAGGTTAGCCGCCACCTGCTCGAGCTTCGGCTTGCGCGCGTCGAGCCACCACTGGCCGGTGAACGCCACCATGCCGACCATCATCTGGGAGTACATCGGGGCCAGCTTCGGGTCCCTGCCGCGGGACTTCAGGAAGTCGGCCATGATGTTGTCCACCTGGCCCGCGATGTCCGCGAGCAGCGTGCCGTACGTGCCGCTGGTGGCTCCCGGGCTTGAGTCGCGGACCAGGATGCGGAAGCCGTCGGCGTTCTCCTCGATGTAGCGGAGCAGGGAGACCGCCGCCGCCTCGAACTTGGGCCTGGAGTACGGCTCCTGGAACAGCGTCATGGTCACCGTCGTCAGCCGCTCGACCTCGCGGTCCACGACCACCGCGTACAGGCCCTCCTTGCCGCCGAAGTGCTCGTAGACCACGGGCTTGGACACCCCCGCCTGAGCGGCGATCTCCTCGATCGAGGTGCCCTCAAAGCCCCGCTCCGCGAACAGCCGCCTCCCGATGTCCAGTAGCTGCTGGCGCCGTTCCTGGCCGGTCATGCGCTTTCTGCTTGTCCGAGGGGGTGGCTGAGTCACCGGAACATCATGGCGCTATGCCGCCGCCTTGTCAGCACTATTAACCGGCTTCGCGGTCGTTTCGTTACGCTTGGTCATGCTGCCCATGCTCTTGCCCGCCGCCTCGGCCGTGCGCTTGGCGTTCAGCCGCGCCTCGTCAGGCCAGCGCACGTCGTAGGCCCAGCCGAGCTTCTCGAACCACTGGATGACCCGGGCGCTCTGGTCGATCTGCCCCTTGAGCGCGCCGTGCCGAGCACAGGTCGGGTCGGCGTGGTGCAGGTTGTGCCAGGACTCGCCGAACGAGGCGATGGCCAGCCAGGCGACGTTGACCGAGCGGTCGCGGGACTGCCAGTCGGTGTTGCCCCAGGTGTGGCAGATGGAGTTGATCGACCAGGTGACGTGGTGCAGCAGCGTGACGCGGACCAGGCCGGCCCAGAAGAACGCCTCGATGGCGCCGTGCCAGGACCAGATCCCGGTGGAGGTCCAGAAGCCCCCGATCACCGCGGGGCCGAGCAGGGTGAAGGCCACGATCGCGGGGAACAAGGCGTCTACCCTGCGGATCTTGCGGTCGGCGAGCAGGTCGGGCGTGAACTTTTCCTGCGAGGTCTGGTTGGGGTCGAACAGCCACAGCGTGTGCGCCCAGAGCAGGCCCTTGGCAAGCGCCTTCGCGTCGTCGCCGTATCGCCACGGCGAGTGCGGGTCGCCCTCCTTGTCGCTGTACTTGTGGTGCCGCCGGTGGTCGGCCACCCAGGTGACCACCGGGCCCTCCATCGCCATGCTGCCGGCGATCGCAAGCGCCACCCGCAGGCCGGTCTTGGCCTTGAACGAGCTGTGCGTGAAGTAGCGGTGGTAGCCGACGGTGATGCCGAGGCCGGATACCCAGTAGAAGACGGCGCCGATCACGATGTCGTGCCAGCCGAGGCCCCAGCCCCAGGCGAACGGGATCGCGGCGAGCAGTGCCAGCATCGGGGCGAAGACGAACACCCCCACCGCGATGCGCTGGCCTCTGGTCATGGGCGTTTCGTCGATGTCCGGCACGGCCTTGCGCAGCAGCGGCGCGGCGTTCGGATCGAGCGACAGCGCGATGTCCTCGCTGCTGACGAGGGTGTCGCCCGTCGCGGGTGCGTCCGGAGTCCTTGCCATGTTCTCTCCCGAGGTCGAGGCGCCCGCAGGCGGTGGCCCTGTACGCTTACGTAACCGTAGCCTACGACACCGTAGGTTGCGCAAGTGTCCCAGATGAATTCTTGTAAATGGCCAGGTAAAACCCTCGTTCGTCCGCCTTGCCGGGCAGCCCGCGAGGCACAAGTCATGGCATGTTGAGAGGCAGCAGAGACCCACTGGAGAGGGAAGTCGGATGGTTCCGGTGCCTGGACTCGAACCAGGACAAACGGCTCAAAAGGCCGCTGGGCTGCCAATTACCCCACACCGGAGTGTCGCTACCCGCCGCGACCGTTAAGCGGCTTGCCGGCAGTGTGACGGACCCCAGGATACCGGCCGCTGCCCGGCGACGCTAAGCGTCTGCCCCGTGATCGCAGTGACCCAGCCGTCAATGCGGAGGCGGGCTCCGGTGAGTTATCGTTGGTTTGGGTTAAGCAAGTTCTGATCAAATGCTGAGCCTTCAACTCTTCGTGACTAGGTGGGGGGCAGTCCGTCCATGACGGGTCATACCGAGGCGGCAGGCGTGCCTGGCAAGCCTGCGCGGGCGCTCGGGCCGAACTACAAGTGGATCGCGCTGTCGAACACCACGCTCGGCGTGCTGATGGCGACCATCAACCAGTCGATCGTGCTCATCGCGCTGCCCGACGTCTTCCGCGGCATCGGCCTGAACCCGCTGGGACCGGGTAACACCAGCTACCTGCTGTGGATGTTCATGGGGTTCCTGGTCGTAAGCGCGGTGCTCGTGGTGTCCTTCGGCAGGCTCGGTGACATGTTCGGCCGGGTGCGGATGTACAACATCGGCTTCGCGGTGTTCTCCGTCGCCTCCATCTTCCTCACCGTGACCTGGATGCACGGCGTGGCCGCCGCACTGTGGCTGATCATCTGGCGGGTCGTGCAGGGCATCGGCGGCGCGTTCCTGTTCGCGAACTCCACCGCGATCCTCACCGACGCGTTCCCGGCCAACCAGCGCGGTACCGCGCTCGGGCTGAATTCGATCGCGGCCATCTCCGGGTCGTTCATCGGCCTGGTACTCGGCGGAGTGCTCGCCCCGATCAACTGGCACCTGATCTTCCTGGTCTCGGCCCCGATCGGCGCGTTCGGCACCGTCTGGGCCTACTTCATGCTGCGCGATACGGGCGTACGCAAGCGAGCGAAGATGGACTGGTGGGGCAACCTGCTGTTCGCCGTCGGCCTGATCGCCATCCTGGTCGGCATCACCTACGGCCTGCAGCCCTACGGCGGGCACGCGATGGGCTGGACGAGCCCGTTCGTACTCAGCGCGATGATTGGCGGCGTCGTGCTGCTTGTCGTCTTCGTCTTCGTTGAGACCAAGGTCGCAGAGCCGCTGTTCAACATCTCGCTGTTCAAGATCCGCGCATTCGCATTCGGCAACATCGCCAACCTCATGCTCGCCATGAGCCGAGGCGGCATGCAGTTCATGCTGATCATCTGGCTTCAGGGCATCTGGCTGCCGCTGCACGGGTACAGCTACAGCCAGACCCCGCTATGGGCGGGCATCTACCTGCTGCCGCTGACGGTCGGCTTCCTGGTCTCCGCGCCGCTGTCGGGCGTGCTTTCCGACAAGTTCGGCGCCAAGGCGTTCACTGTCGGCGGCTCGCTGCTCACCGCGGCGACGTTCCTCGTGCTGATCTTCGTCCCGGTGAACTTCTCCTACTGGGAGTTCGCGCTCGTCCTGGCGCTCAATGGCTTCGGAAGCGGCCTGTTCGCCTCGCCGAACCGCGCCGAGATGATGAACTCGGTGCCGGCCAACAGCCGCGGCGCCGCGGGCGGCATGATCGCCACGTTCATGAACTCCGCTGCCGTGCTCTCGATCGGCATCTTCTTCTCGCTGATGGTGGCCGGCCTGGCCAGCAAGCTGCCGACCACCCTGTTCGGCGGGCTGACCGCGAACGGCGTCCCGGCCACAGCGGCCACGACGATCTCCCATCTGCCGCCGATCGGCGTGCTGTTCTCCGCGTTCCTCGGCTACAACCCGATGCAGCAGCTGCTCGGCCCGGCGCTCAATGGACTGTCGCCCGCGCACGCCAGCTACGTCACCGGGCGGGAGTTCTTCCCCCACCTGATCACCGCGCCGTTCCACGACGGCCTCGGCGTCGCCTTCGGGTTCGCGATCGCGGTCGGCGTTGTCGCGGCGATCGCGTCGGCACTCACCGGCCGGCCCAAGGTGGAGGGCAGCTCGGAGCCCGAGGCACTCGGCTCCGAGCTGGCCGCGGTCGCTGGCGAGGGCACGTTCGAGCCGAGCGAGCTTGTCATCCCTGACAACGTGGCACGGGACACGTCTCAACCGGCCGACAAGCCAGGCATCACTGGTTAGGCTTGCACGAAGCGGGTGGCGTCCCGTCCCAGGCACGTCCCGCGCGGCGATAACGCGGTGCGGGATGCGGGTCCGCCGGGCGCCCCTGCGGTTCTTTCCACGAGGCCCCGCCTCAGCGTCAGCTGAGGCGGGGCCGTCGTACGCTGGGCATGACTCACACCGGTGACATCAGAATCAGGGACCTCTCCGGACGTTTCACGCCAGCTACGGACAGGTATCCTCCGGATGAGGAGCGGGTTAACAACCGCTCCACGAATCGGGATTCCCGGAGAAGATGGCACGGTAGATAATCGGCGCGATACCCGAGGAGATGCACCTACTCGTGAGCGAAACTTCCCCGGCCGCAGTTGTCATCCTCGCCGCGGGCGAAGGTACCCGGATGAAGTCCCGTACCCCTAAGGTCTTGCACACCCTGGCAGGGCGATCCCTGCTCGGGCATGCCATCGCCGCGGTCGGCGAGCTCGAACCGCAGCAGCTCGTGGTCGTCGTCGGCCACGACAGGGAGCGGGTGAGCGCCGCGGCGCTTGAGCAGGCGCCGGGAGCGGCCATCGTCGTCCAGGATCAGCAGCTCGGCACCGGGCACGCGGTCCGCATGGTCATCGAGTCGGTCGGCACCCTGTCCGGCACCGTGATCGTCACCTACGCGGACATGCCGCTGCTGCGCGGCCGCACCCTGGCCGAGCTTGCCAGCCGCCACGCTGAGGCAGGCAACGCCGTCACCGTGCTCACCGCGCACGGCGACTTCCCCGGCTTCGGCCGTATCGTGCGCGACGCCGGCGGCGCGTTCCTGCGGATCGTGGAGGAACGGGACGCGACCGAGGCCGAGCGGGCGATCGACGAGCGCAACTCAGGCTGCTACGCCTTCGACGCCGCGCTGCTCGCCGATGCCATCAAGCGGATCACCACCGACAACAGTCAGCGTGAGGAGTACCTGACGGACGTCGTGGAGATCCTGCGCCGCGACGGGCACCCGGTCGCCACGGTGCTCGCCGCCGATCCGGTGGAGATCGTCGGCGTCAACGACAGGGTGCAGCTCGCGCAGGCGCGGCGCGCGCTCAACCAGCGGACTCTCGAGGACTGGATGCGCGCGGGCGTCACCGTGATCGACCCCGCGTCTGTCCTGGTCGACGTGACCGTCACCGTCGGCCAGGACGCGGAGATCGGCCCGCAGACCCAGCTCGAGGGTGCCACGGTGATCGGCCCGGGCGCCAAGGTCGGGCCGGGCTGCCTGCTGACCGACACCACGGTGGACGAGGACGCGGTCGTGCTGCACGCCGTGTGCCGGCAGGCCGTGATCGGCCCGCGGGCGACGGTCGGGCCGTTCGCTTACCTGCGGCCTGGCGCCAGGATCGAGGCGGACGCGCACATCGGCACCTACGTCGAGCTCAAGAAGGCCGTGGTCGGCCCGGGCGCGAAGGTGCCGCACCTCACCTACGTCGGGGACGCGCACATCGGCGCCGGGGCCAACATCGGCGCGGGCACGATCTTCGCCAACTACGACGGCGTGCACAAGCATCACACGACGGTCGGCGAGCACGCGTTCGTCGGCAGCAACACGGTGCTCGTCGCACCAGTGAACGTCGGCGACGGCGCCTATACGGCGGCGGGATCGGCGATCATCGAGGATGTGCCTCCCGGCGACCTTGGGGTAGCCAGGGGCCGGCAGCACAACTCCGACGGATGGGTGCTCGGCAACCGCCAGGAGACGCGGTCGGCGGAGGCAGCGGCACGCACCCGTTCGGATAAATCCAGATAGTTTGTTCGGCTTAAAAGTGCAGACTGAGGGAGAGCAGTACCCGTGAGTGGCATGACAGCGCCCAGCCAGAAGAAGATGATGTTGTTCGGCGGGCGGGCCTTCCCCGAGCTTGCCACCGAGGTCGCCGACTGCATGGGAATCGAGGTCGCGCCGGCCCGGCTCTATGACTTCGCCAACGGCGAGATCATGGTGCGGTTCCTCGAGTCGGTCCGCGGCAGTGACGCCTTCGTCCTGCAGAGCCACACGGCGCCGATCAATCAGTGGATCATGGAGCAGCTGATCATGGTCGACGCGCTCAAGCGGGCGTCGGCCAAACGGATCACCGTCGTGATGCCCTTCTTCGGTTACGCGCGACAGGACAAGAAGAGCCGCGGCAGAGAGCCCATCTCGGCGCGGCTTGTCGCGGACCTGTTCGCCACGGCGGGCGCCGACCGCCTCATGGCGGTGGACCTGCACACGGCGCAGATCCAGGGCTTCTTCGACGGGCCCGTGGACCATCTGTTCGCCCTGCCGATCCTCGCGGGCTACCTGGAAAGCAAGCTGAACGTCAGCAACGTGACCGTGGTCGCGCCGGACGCCGGCCGGGTCAGGGTCTGCGAGCGGTGGACCGACCGGCTCGGCACGCCGCTGGCGATCATCCACAAGCGCCGCGATCCCGACGTGGCCAACCAGGTTAAGGTCTTCGAGGTGGTCGGGCACGTCAAGGGGCGCACCTGCATCCTGGTCGACGACATGATCGACACCGGCGGGACGATCGTGAAGGCGGCGGACGCGCTGTTCGAGCAGGGGGCGGAACGGGTCATCGTCGCCGCCACTCACGGCGTGCTGTCCGGGCCGGCCGTGGACACCCTGAAGAATTCGCGGATCAGCGAGGTCGTCATCACCAACACGCTGCCGGTCTCGCAGGAACAGCGCTTTGACAAGCTGACCGTGCTGTCGATCGCGCCGCTGCTCGCCAGGGCCATCAACGAGGTGTTCAGCGACGGCTCGGTGACGAGCCTGTTCGACGGCCAGTCGTAGCCCACCTTGCCCTCTCGCGAGCCGAAGCGCGCGCCCCTGTTTTGGACTGAGGAGCGATGGAGCGAGGAACGAGCGACTGAGCGACGAGGGAAAAACAGGGGTCCCGAGCGCGCGGAGGCGAGCGAGAAAACAGGGCCCCGTCCCGCCATTCCCCGGTTTGGCGGGACGGGGCTTCTGTGACGTCCGAGACCGCCACCCCTGGGTCCCGGCCGTCAGCTCCGCGGGCCAGGAAAGCGCCGCGGTGGCACGTGTCCCGCTTCGTAGTGGACGGCGCCCCGGTAGAACCGTCCAATACGGAGCGGGACACAAGCCCCGCGGCCCCCGCTGCTTTCCTGGTGCCAAGATGAGATTCGCAGGTACCCATTGAGTCCCGATTGAGTCGGAACGCGGCTACGGAATAATTCGGCAGGGACGCCACGGCGGAAGGGTGAAACTCGTCACACTCCGTGTTGGGGTCGGCCCAAGTGCGCCACATCATGCCGTGTCCGATTTACCCTGCGCTTGAGTCGTGATTGAGTAGATCCACCAACACTCGAAAGACATCCACGGCCCGGAACATCCGGCGGGCGCGGCGTACTCGCCGGCGGACTCGCGGCCGAACGGGAGCGGAGGAGAGCGTGCGTTCGGACGGGCGGGTCTGATGCGCTTTCGCATTCTTGGACCGCTTGAGGTGCTGTCCGCGGACGGCTGGACGGCGATCAGCGCCGCCAAGTGGCGGTCGCTGCTCGCCTGCCTGCTGCTGCGGTCAGGACAGCTCGTCCCGACGGACAGCCTGATACTCGAGCTGTGGGGTGACGCGCCGCCGAGCACGGCGAACAACCTGGTCAGCATCTACGTGCACCGGCTGAAGAAGGTCATCGGCGACACCGAGGGCAAGATGCTCGTCTACCGGGCGCCCGGGTACATGCTGCGGGTCGCCCCCGGTGATGTGGACATCGACCGATTCGAGTCGCTCGCCGCCGACGGCAGGACCGCGCTCGCCGACGACGACGCGGAGCGGGCTTCCGGCCTGCTCGGCGAGGCGCTCGCGCTGTGGCGCGGGCCGCTGCTCGCCGATGTCTCGCCGTCGTCGCTGATCGCCAATAGTGCGGACCGGATAGCCGAGCTTCGGCTCGCCACGACCGAACTGAGAGTCGAGGCGGACCTGGCCTGCGGCAGGGCGGGCAACGCGATTCCGGGATTGCGCGGGCTCGTGGCGGAGCACCCGCTGCGGGAACGGCTGTGGGCGCTGCTGATGCGCGCACTCGAGGCGGCGGGCCGGCGGGCGGAGGCGCTCGACACCTACGCGCAGGCGCGGCAGGTGATCGCGGACGAACTCGGCGTGGATCCGGGCACCGAGCTGCAGCGGCTGTACACGGACCTGCTCGCCGCCGACGCGTCGACCGCGGCGCCCGCGCCTGCGGTGCCGCAGCGCCTGTCCCGCCCCGGCCGGCCGCCCGCGCCGCCCGAGCGCGACGCCGACACCCTTGCCGCCGCTGTCGCGGATTCCGGCACGGTCGCCGTCCCCCGCGAAGACGCCTCTGACGTGCCGTCCGGCGAGCCGGCATCGGCGGAGATCGGCGGCGCGATCGCGATCGGCACCTTCGCCG